>Ga0210387_10004588_pt1 | contig 10580 bp, 6 predicted proteins | sample IncBWC7OmetaG_FD_160108 | JGI IMG/M metagenome (GOLD analysis project Ga0210387, IMG submission 160108) | Forest soil microbial communities from Barre Woods Harvard Forest LTER site, Petersham, Massachusetts, United States - Inc-BW-C-7-O ... | reverse complement strand
CTGCACGTCTTTCAGCACGATCGCAACTACGGCTACGGACGCAACCAGATGACCTGCTATCGCGAGGCCCTCGCCGCTGGCGCGGATGTGGTCATTATGCTGCATCCCGACTATCAGTACACGCCGCTGCTGGTCACCGCCATGGCCAGCATGGTCGCCTACGACGTGTATGACGTGGTGCTGGGCTCACGCATCATCGGAGGCCGCGCTTTGCTGGGTGGCATGCCAATCTACAAATATATTTCCAACCGGCTGCTCACCGCGTTCGAGAATCTGTTTCTCCGGGTGAAGCTTTCCGAATACCACACCGGCTACCGCGCGTTCGGCCGCAAGGTGCTGACGGAATTGCCTCTACTGGAAAATTCCGACGACTTCGTCTTCGACAACCAGATGCTCGCCCAGTGCGTGCATTTCGGCTTCCGCATCGGAGAAGTTTCCTGCCCGACGAAATATTTTGAAGAAGCTTCGTCCATTAATTTCCGCCGGAGCGTGAAGTATGGCTTCGGGGTTCTGGGTACGACGATGCAGTTTGCTCTGCAGAAAATCGGCATCTTCCATCTGCCCCGCTTCAGCGATAAGGGACGCAAACTCGAGGCCGGCGGCGAAACCTACTATGCTGCGCGCACGGAAACCGTGCGTACGGTGTAGTTCCTCATGTCTGCTGACAACCGCGCCACCCTCAAAAACTTTGCCCTGCTGTTTTCGCTGACCGTGCTCGCCATCCTGGTGCAGGGATATCATCCCGGCCTCGAAGACGATGCCTACTATCTCGCGGCCATCAAGCACAATCTGAATCCGGCCTTGTTCCCGCACGACGCGGATTTTTTTCAGGTGCTGTTTCAAGCGACGGTGTTCGACAAGCTGATCGCGTTCTTCCTCCGCTGGACCCACATCCCGATCGCCTGGGGACTGCTGCTATGGCAGGTGGCCGCCACGTTCCTGATCTTGTGGGGATGCTGGCGCATCGCGCGCCGCTGCTTCGCCGAAGAGTATGCACAGTGGGCGGCGGTATCGTTGGTCGCCGCCCTGCTGACGCTTCCCGTGTCAGGCACGGGCTTGAGCTTGACCGATCAGCACCTGCATCCGCGGGCGCTGGCCACGGCGCTGATTTTGGCGGCGATCGTTGCCGTGCTCGACGGCCGTCGTGTTCTCGCGGGACTATTGCTGCTGGCCGCGTTTCCTCTGCACCTCAACATGACGCCGTTTGGCGCTTCGTACTGTTTCTTTCTGTTGTGGAGGGGCGGACGCCCCTTCGGCGAGCTCAGGGCAGGCTCTCGTCCGCCCGCCACCGCGGCCATGCCGCTCACGCCCATGTTGTTCATGCCGATGCTCTTGATGCCGATGGGATGGCTCTTCGATCCCGCGTCGGATACCTGGCGGCAGGCAGCGGCCACTCGCGACTTTTATTTTCTCGGTCGCTGGCATTGGTATGAGTGGCTTGGTGTGGTCGGACCGCTGGCGATTCTGTGGTGGTTTCGATCGCTCGCTCTGCGGCGTGGCCAGTCCACTCTGGCGCTGGTGGCGGAGCGGACGGTGTACTTTGGCATTTTTCAGTTTGCGGTCGCGCTGATTTTAATGCTGCCACCGCCGCTGGAACGCCTACGCTCACTCGAGCCGATGCGATTTCTGCATCTCGTTTATGTTTTCCTAGTACTGCTGGCGGGCGGATTGCTGGGACAGTACGTACTAAAACGGCATACATTACGCTGGTTACTCCTGTTTGTGCCGCTGTGTGCGGGCATGTTTTCCGCGCAGCGGCAGTTGTATCCCGCGACCGCGCATCTGGAACTGCCGGGCGTTCCGTCAAGCAATGGCTGGGTCGAGGCTTTTCGCTGGATCAGCCACAACACGCCGGTGGATAGCCTGTTCGCTCTCGATCCCCGATACATGGAATTGCCCGGCGAGGACTACCATGGTTTCCGCGCCTTGGCCGAGCGCAGCGTGCTGGCCGACGCGGTGAAGGATCCTTGCATCGTGGTGCGAGTGCCGCGTCTGGGTCCGCGCTGGGTTCGCGAACTCGACGCGCAGCAGGGCTGGCGTGATTTTCAGCGGCCGGACTTCCTGCGCTTGAAGGCGCAGACCGGAGTCGACTGGGTGGTGCTGACGCAGCCTGCCGTCGCCGGCATGATGTGTCCCTATCGCAACGATCGCGTCGCAGTGTGTCGCGTCGAGTGAGTTTCGACTCGCCCAAAGAATTCGAAAAACATGATCGAAGAAAATCGACAGAAGCAACATAGCTTGGCCCCCTACTGGCCGATGGCGGCGGCCGGACTGATTGTGCGCCTGGCGGTGATTCCGTTTGTCTATCGCGAGTGGCTGGATCCGTTCGTGGTGGAGCACTGGGCCTTTGGCCGCGTGGCGCGCTCGCTGATCGCCGGCCACGGCTTCGGCAATGTGTTCGCCGACACCGGCCCGACCGCGGTGCTGTCGCCTGTGTATGCGTTGTTGCTCGCAGGAATTTTCCGCGTGTTCGGAGCGCATACGCCGGCATCAGTGATCACTGCGCTAGCGATCAATAGCGCGTTCTCGGCGCTGACTTGCATTCTGGTTTTTCTGCTGGCGCGCCGGTGCTTCGGCGACCGCGTGGCGAAGTGGGCCGGGTGGATGTGGGCGTTCTCGCCGTATGGCGTCTACTACGGCGCGGATTGGGCGTGGTCCACGTGTCTGCTGACGCTGCTCCTCTGCTGTCTTTTTCTGATCGCTTTAGAACTCGAAGATTCTGGACGTCTTCTCCACTGGATCGGCTTCGGCCTTCTCTGTGGAGTAGCTGCGCTGACCGAGCCAGTCGCGCTCGCCGTGTTGCCGCCGCTGACGGCATGGACCTGCTACCAGCGCTTCCGGCAAGGCCGCTCGTGGGCGCTGCCCGGCTTCGTCACCATTCTCGCCGTGCTGGCGGTGCTCTCGCCTTGGATCGTTCGCAACTATGAGACCTTCCATCAGTTCATTCCCGTGCGCAGCGGACTGGGGCTCGAGTTGTACATCGGCAACAACGGCTACTCTACCCGCTGGGTCAACAGCGCGCTCCATCCCAACCACAGCGACGCCGAACTGGAGGAATACGAACGAGTCGGAGAAGTTGCCTACATGGAGCACAAACGGCAGCAGGCGACGGACTACATTCGCGCTCATCCCGCGTGGTTCGCGCGCATGACGCTGCGGCGCATTCTCTACATCTGGACAGGCTACTGGAGCCTGGATCGCGAATATTTAAAAGACGAACCGCTAGACCCGCCCAATATTTTCGTTGCCACCACTATGTCCGTGCTGGCCCTGCTGGGGCTGTGGCGCGCGTTCCGCATCAACCGCGTCAACGCGGTTCGGTTCGCGATTGTGCTCGTCTGTTTTCCGCTCGTCTACTACATATCTCACCCAGAGACTTATTATTTCCGTCCAGTCGATCCGCTGCTGGTAATTCTGGCGGCTCTGGCGATCGTCGGACGGTCAGTCGCGGCGCAGTCCCAAAACCCATGACCACAAAGGACACGAAGGTTCACGAAGAAAGGCTTTTGGCTTGGGAAGTCCTTCGTGAACCTTAGTGTCCTTTTTGGTTAACGCCTTTGCCTGCGCATTGCCGCGTCTCAGGCGGGGGGGTTAACATTAAGCACGCGATGGCGAACGCAACAGTTCTACCTGTCACAACTCAACGCCGCTTGACGATCGGGCTGAACGAGATCCTGAACTTCGCCTACGACGCCTTCTGCAGCAACAAACTGCAATTCATTCTGACCGCGCTCGCCATGGCGGTGGGCACTGCGTCGGTGATTCTGGTGGTCACCATCGGCCTCACCGGCAAGCAATACGTCCTGCGCCAGATTCAGGCCATTGGCGCCAACATGATCTACGCTGACTACCAGGGCGGAGCGCAGCGCATCGATTCGACCCCTGACCCCATGACCGTGGACGATGTCCGCGCTGTGCGAGAGCAAGTTTCAAGCATTGTGGCCGCGTCTCCCACCGTGGCTCTGGGGGACCGCATCAACGTCGGCGCCGGCAAGCAGAGCGACATTCTCGTTCTGGGCGTCGATCCTGACTATATGCACGTGCGCAATCTGACCGTGCTGGCCGGACGTTTTTTTGACTCGGAGGATTCCGCCGGCCACAACAAGGTCGGCGTCATCACCGACAAGCTGGCGCAGAAACTCTTCGGCTCGTATGCGGAATCGGTGGGCCAGATCATCAAGCTGAGCGGCGGTCTGCCGTTCACCATCGTGGGCGTGTTCAAGGAAAGCGTCGACACTTTCGGCCAGTCGGATATTCAGGACGACACCATGCTGATCCCGTACACGGTCAGCCGCTTCTTTATTCCGAGCGCGGCGGTGTATCAGATTTATTTTTCCGTGGCGGCGGCGCAGGACGTGATTCCAGCGACCGCTGCGATCAAGCGGGTTCTGCAGTCGCGGCATCGTCCCGAGTCGGTTTACAGCGTGCAGAACCTCACCCAGTTGCTCACGGTGGCGGAGCGCACGGCGAACGCCCTGACGCTGGTGCTGATGCTGGTCGCATTTGTCACGCTCCTGGTCAGTGGCATCGGCATCATGAACATCATGCTGGCGACGGTGACCTCGCGCATCCGCGAGATCGGAATTCGCAAGGCCATCGGCGCATCCAATCGCGCCATCCGCTTTCAGTTTCTTGCCGAGGCGGTTTTGATTTCGCTGACCGGAGGCATCGTCGGCATTCTTGCTGGCCTGGCCATTCCATTTTCGGTGCGCCTGCTCACCGACTACCATTTTCCAATTTCAGGCCTGTCAGCGATCATCGCCATCCTCGTGTCGTCGATTGTGGGAATTATCTTCGGAACCATCCCCGCCACCCGCGCCTCGCAGCTCGATCCGGTGGAAAGCCTGCGTTATGAGTAAGATGCGGGGCTGAACCGCGAGTTTTCCACAGTGTTCCTGCCGGAACGTTGGTCGGTACAGAGATGTACGTACAACCGCGTAAACAATCGTCTAACTGCAAGTAAACAATGGAGATATGTGGACTGTTGCGGCGAGATAACGCGGCTTAGGAGAAAGGCGATTTCGGTCGATTTTTACTGCGCCAGCAGTTCCTGCACGCGGGCCCGGAGTTCGCGGTATTCGGCGTCGTCGCGCAGGGCGGGGATGGGCGGGGTGTCGGTGAGCATGTCGGCCTCGCGGTGGTCGAAGGCGATCTTCAGATAGGTGATTGCCTCCTGCCTCTGTCCCAGGGCGGCGTAGGTGGCAGCGAGTTCGTAAGCGGAGCCGGAACCGTTGTCGACCTGATCTTTCTGGATGGGCAACTCACTCCTCCACAGGCCCGCCAGCCCGCCGGCCGCGAAGCCGGATTCGCGGGCATTCGCGATGGCAATACCGGGCTGGTCATGGCGCAATTCAGCCAGCTGTCTCCACTCCGCCAGTGCCTTGCCGTAGTCTTTCTGCTGCTCCCAGTAGATTCGGCCCAGATAATAATGGGTCGAAGACAGAGACGGCTGGCTTGTCTCCAATTGCTTCAGCAGCGCCAGGCCTTCGCTCTGGCGTCCGGCGCACCACAGGGCGAAACCCTTGTCGGCCAGGATTGAAGTGGACGAAGGTTCGAGGCGCTGCGCCTGCTCGATCTGGTCGAGCGCTTCCGCGTGCCGGTTTTGCGCCAGAAGAAAAGTTGCGTACCAATGGTGGGCCCGCACCAGGTTAGGATCGAGTTCGATCGCGCGCTTGAATTCCCGTTCGGCCGTGGCTCCCTGCCAGGACCACCAGTAGGTGACGAAGGCCAGCGAGTTATGAGCTTCGGCGGAGCTGTTATCGAGCTCGACGGCGCGTTGCGCGGCCGACAGGGCGCGAGGATAGGCCTCGCCCGCGGGCATGGCGCCGAATTCGCGCAGCAGGTTGTAGCAGTCGGCCAGTCCGACATACGCCGCGGCATCGCTCGGATCCTTGACGATGGCCTGGGTGAAGAAGTCGATTGCTTTGTACAAATCTTCAGGCGTGCGGCGATCCCAGTAATAGCGTCCCTTCAGGTAAAGTTCCTGAGCTTCGGCATCGGGCGCGTGTCGGCCGGCCAGGGCTTTGAACCGCGACGTCTGGTGCCCGAGGGACAAAAACACGACTAAGGCTCCGGCGAGCGCGAGCGGCACAACCCAGGCCGCGACTCGGGCCGTGGACAGGCCCGGTCTGGCGGCAGGACTGACCTCAGGTGCGACGGCGTCAGGTTCGGCAATCTCGTCGGAAGATGGCTCGTCAGCGGCCAGTTCCTGGCTGCGGCCTTTCAGCCAGTCGGCCAGTTCATCACTGTAGGCAAAGACAGAACTGCGACCGGTCCCCGGCACGCGGTGGACGGGGAGACCACGCTCGGTTTCCCAGCGCTTAACGGTGCGTTCGGCGCGACCGAAGAAGGCGGCGATTTCCTTCCACGAATCCAGGCGCTTGCCCGCGAGCACGTCACGATTGGCTGCCATAAAGGGAAATGACCTGTCTTGGCCTGAAGCGGCCCGACTTGTCTCTTGCCTGGGGGAGGCAGGGCCGCCATAGTATAGCGCGTTTCAAAGTCCTTCGTTCCCCCACGAACGGGCGCTTTCCTAGGAAATACGGGCCAGGATCTGAGCAGCATGAAGTATTTGGAATCAACCATTTAGGAGACATTTCCATGTGCAAGACCGGCTTTTCCCGCGGCGTATTCTTAGCGCTTCTTGTCGCCGTTACGTTCGCCAGCCTGATGTCGGCCGTCTCGGGCCAGGCGCAAACCTTCAGCGTGGTCGGAATCCTTCCATCGACAAACGGCCAGATTACGTACCCCGCGGCGGAACAGATCACACAGGGAAGAAATGGGGATGTTTATGCGCTTTCTGAGGCCAATGGGGGAATCTTTGGCGCTTCGACCTCCGGTACGTTTGCCGAGGTCGACCAGACCTATCTGGGCAACGGAGTAGTCCTCGGAACGGACGGGAATTTCTATAGCAATCAGCATTACTGCGGCGGGGTGGTCAAAACAACGCCGTCAGGAACCAGCAGTTTGATCGCGACCCTCTGCGGGAGCGACGGAAGCGGGCCGTTCTCGGTACCGATCCAGGCGCCCAATGGGCACTTTTACGGAACCACCACGGATTCCTACACGAGCGGCAGTGGAACCATCTATTCGATGTCATCGACGGGAGCTTTGAGCCTCCTGCATACCTTCGTAGGGACGGACGGCAGCTTTCCCACCGCCCCGCTGGCGGTCGGCAGTGACGGGAACCTCTACGGCGGCACCACTGCCGGTGGGACGAACAATGACGGAGTCCTTTTCCGAATTACACCCAGTGGCACTTACACGGTGCTTCACAATTTCGCAGGAACCGACGGCAAGAATGTTACCTACGGACTGTGCCCAGGGTCCGACGGAAACCTCTACGGCGTGACCCAGAACGGCGGAACCGACAATGACGGTGTCGTTTTCAAGCTCACCACCAGCGGCGCCTACACGGTCCTCTACAACATGCTCAATCCCTACTCTCTGGCGGGCGGCAGCTTAATACAGGCGACGGATGGGAAACTGTACGGAATATTAGCGCAGGGAAACGGCTCTCAACCGGGATGGATTTATAGCGTGACGACCTCGGGAACGTTCGCCATTCTGCACGAGTTCTGCCAGCAGACGAACTGCACAGATGGCATCGCGCCATCGACACCACTGATCCAGCACACCAACGGAAAACTCTACGGTTTCACCGTGCATGGCGGCGATACCAGCGTGTGTTCGGGAAATGGCTGCGGCGTGTTCTACAGCTTCGACGTGGGACTGAAGGCGTTCGCGACCCTGGTCACAGCGTCGGGCAAAGTCGGGTCGAAGATCGGGATTCTGGGCCAGGGATTCAGCGCGTCTTCGGTGGTGAAGTTCAACGGCGTGGCCTCCACTAGCGTCGGGGCAAGCGGCACAAAATTCCTGCAGGCGACGGTGCCAGCCGGCGCGTCCGACGGATTCGTGACGGTTACGACCGGCACGACCACGCTGACCAGCTCGCAGAAATTCATCGTGCATGACTCGTGGGGAACGGGAGCCGCGATGCCGACGGCCGTTTATGGCGCGGCGATCGGAGAGCTCGACAATAAAATCTATGTGGTCGGGGGATACAGTAGCGAAACCGTCGCGAATACCCAGATTTATAACCCGGCTACAAACGCCTGGAGCGCCGGTGTGGCACTGCCGACGGCGACTGACACGGCAGCGTCCGCCGTGGTCGCTAACGTCTTGTATGTCATCGGCGGCAGCAGCAGCCTGACAGGCAAATTCACCAACGCAGTGTGGGCATTCAACCCGTCCACGAAAACCTGGTCCTCGAAAGCTGCGATGCCGACGACCAGAAACGGAGCGCGAGCGGTGGTGGAAGGCGGCATTATTTACGTGATGGGCGGCTACAACGGGACCACTTTTATCAATACTGTGGAAAGCTACAATCCCGCCACTGACAGTTGGACGGAAGAAGCTCCGATGTTGGCGACCAAAGATACCTCTGCCGCGGGTCTGATGGGAAGCACCATCGTGGTGGCAGACGGATCGAACTTACCCGGATCGGTCACCGGGGACGCCGAAGGTTATAACTCCAAGACCAACACCTGGACGAGCCTGACGGCTGATCCCACGGCGCGAACCGGTCCATGCAACGGAGTCATCGGCGGCGTGATGTATGACGCGGCGGGCTATACCAACAATGGGGGGGCGGCGACTACCGTGAATGAATCGTTCTCCTTGTCGGCGGACAAGTGGACGACGACGCTCGCGCCCATGCCACTAGGGACTATGTTCGGGGGATCCGTTGTGGGGAGTGGGCAGCTGTACTGCTTCGGAGGCGAGGCCTCGGTTAACGGAAGCCCAGTCAGCAACGTGCAGATTTATCAGCCGTAGGGCTCGTAATCGAAGAGGTTTGCAGAGTGGATTGCGCTCGCGATCCACTCTGCGCTTCTGGCTCCATGCAAGAGTTCGTTACTCATGGACTCGGGCGGAGAGTAGAAATGAAATACCGAATCACAATCGCGCTCGTCGTCGCAGTCCTTTTCGCCATTAGCTCGCAGCCGGCCGCCGCGCAGGAATCGGTTATTTACAGCTTTGTATATGGGACCTCAGACGGGCTGGTCCCCTACGGCGGACTGGTCTCCGATGGAGCCGGCAACCTCTACGGCACCACCGACCAGGGCGGATCGGTGGGGGCGCCGTTCGGCGCCTATGGGACGGTTTTCGAACTTTCTCCAGCCTCCGGCGGCGGCTGGACGGAGAAGGTTCTCTACAACTTCGGCAGTGTCAGCGGTGACGGCATCAACTCGATTGCCGGGCTGGTCTTCGACTCCAAGGGCAACCTGTACGGCACGACTTCCAGTGGGGGTGCAAACAATAATTCCGGGACGGTCTTCGAGCTGTCGCCGGGAACAGGCGGGGTGTGGACGGAAAAAGTGCTGTACAGCTTCGGCGCCAGCGGCACGGATGGAGTGGAGCCGGCCTATGGCACGCTGCTGCTCGACGCGAAGGGCGATCTGTACGGGACGACCTACAAAGGCGGTTCCCACTCGGATGGAACGGTCTGGGAGCTGGTGGCCGGGTCGGGTGGAACCTGGACGGAGAAAGTGCTGTACAACTTCGGCGCCAACACGACCGACGGGATCAACCCGGCGTCGGGCTTGGTCCACGATGCGGTGGGCAATCTCTACGGCACGACGTACGGTGGCGGCGCGAACGGCTATGGGACGGTGTACGAGTTGGTCAGCGGCTCCGGGGGCACGTGGACGGAGAAGATCGTGCACAGCTTCAGTCTCAATCTGATTGACGGCGCTTATCCGGTAGGCGGGGTGGTCTTCGATCCCTCGGGCAATCTTTTTGGAACCACGAAGTACGGCGGAGCTTTCGGAAATGGAAATGGCTTGGGGGCCGTGTTTGAATTGTCTCCCACGCCGGAAGGTACATGGACGGAGCAGATCCTGCACAGCTTTACCGGTGGGCTGACCAATGGCGATGGCGATTATCCGACGGCCGGGCTAACTTTTGATGCGGCGGGCAATCTCTACGGCACGACCAGTGGCGGAGGGGTGCCGGCGGAAGGCATCGTGTTCAAGATGTCGCGTTCGGGAGGGGCTTGGACTGAGCAGGTGCTGTATGCGTTCTCCGCGACTGGAAGTGATGGTCATGCGCCGCAGCCGGGAGTGATCTTCGATTCCGCCGGGAATCTTTACGGCACGACCACGGCCGGAGGCAGCAATAGTTTCGGCCTGTATGGAACCGTGTTCGAGCTCGCCAACGTGGTGACCGCGAGCCCCAGTCTCTCGCCGCCCGGCGGCGGTTACAATTCGGCCCAGACAGTAACGATCTCTGACGTCACGGCGAATTCGACGATTTACTACACCATCAATGGCGGCATCTCGCCCACGCAGTACAAGACGCCGGTCAAAGTATCGAGTTCCGAGACGATCACGGCGTATGCGATTTCTATATCGCTGCCGCAGTCGCAGGCGGCAGTTGCCAACTACCAGATCGGAAGCGTCGCCGCGACGCCCTGGTTCTCGCCGCCCGCAGGCACTTACACCGTGGCGCAGTCGGTGACCATCACTGACGCGGCTCCCGGCGCAACCATCCACTACACCACCGACGGAACCACGCCAACG
>Ga0210387_10004584_pt1 | contig 10584 bp, 16 predicted proteins | sample IncBWC7OmetaG_FD_160108 | JGI IMG/M metagenome (GOLD analysis project Ga0210387, IMG submission 160108) | Forest soil microbial communities from Barre Woods Harvard Forest LTER site, Petersham, Massachusetts, United States - Inc-BW-C-7-O ... | reverse complement strand
TTAACCAGTCCTATAGTGTGTAGTGAACGCGAAACACACTTTTAAGGTTTCAGCATCAAGCGCAATCTGACTGTCTGATTCATTGTAGAACAATGCATTCCAAAACACGAGGGATAAATCAGTGTATGCGTCGGTGGGCTCTTTATATCGATTTTTCTCTACGCCCGATCGGATGTTATTCAAACACCGTGGTTCTGGAATGAGCTGAATACATTGAGAAAGAAAATCTAGAGATCCGCCGTTAGACGTGTAATACCTCATAATATTGAGGCCATGCTGCTCTGTCCACCAAGTCCATGAACATAGCTGAGAGTTGGCGTTTGCCTCGCGGCCCTGTAGTTGTAACAATTGCTTGAATGACCTCTTCGAGCGCGGTCTTTTGAATAGAGGTGATGGGCATGCTGGAGCAAAGAGGAGGAAGAAAGCAAAGCAAAATGTCAGTTCGTCGAATATTCCAACTTGAAAAGGAGTAGTTTTTGTTTACCGCTGCTTGGCTGAAGGAAGGGGAACAAATATTGCACAACAGCTCCTTAAAGTAGCAAGTGGGAATCCGAGTTGGTTACTCATTGGTTACTAAACTTCATATCCACAACTGGCGCACCGACGGCTTGAAGGCTTTAATTAAGTTTTAAGTTTTGGCCGTTTCTGTGTTTATCACAAAAGCCTAACCAGAACTTGTAACAGGGCAACACGTTACCATACTACTATCTAATAAGTACGTGTGTGAATCCCACACAAGAAAACCAAAGACAACGTCATTCAAGATCATGCTAAAAACTTGAATATAGGATGCATTGAGCACACCCCTAGCCCCCCCCAAAGAAAAAATGAATTTCAGTCGCAGTGAACCCAAGAAACCTCCAGCCAATACGAATTCCAACCCCAAGACCATCGACTTTCAACTTTAAAATACAACCACTCTCCCCAGCATGAACCCACCGCTACCACCCAAATTCAAATTCCTAACATCTCTCGCTCCCAATCCTAGCCCCAACCCCAATCCAGGGCCCGGTAGCTTGTTCTTCCATCCACTTGGGTGATACGGAGCATCGCTGACATTCTCGTCCCATGAGTCCCTCTCCTCAGACCCTGCTCGGAATACAGGCGGCAACGGCACAGGAGTCGATTTGTGGAATTCGTCTGGGGTGAGGTTGAATGCGAGGAGGGATAAGGGGATCCAATGCGAGGGTGAAGGCGCACGGCGTCGACGTTTTGTCGTGGGTTCCTTGGGTTTGGACGCGACCCGTGATTGAACCTGGGTGCGTGAACTATAGGGAGACGGCGACGAGGCGCGAACCCGCTTATGTTGCTTGCGGGTTACGGTGACTTTGGAGACCCCCTCTTTCGCGGGATTCAAGCCGACCGTAGACTCTTCGACAGCTGAAACGGGTGCTTGTACGCTTTTAGGAGGGGAAACTACAGAGGGAGGGGATTCCGTCGCCGATCCGGAGGATGATGCCACTGTGCCCGAGTTTACGGGTTTAAGAATGCATCTCCGAACGTGACGATTGAGATTGGATGCGACGCCGAAACGACGGCCACATGTCTCGCACGCGAAAGCTAGAAGATGACCATGGTTAGACCTCCTCCACGACGAAAGGAAATTGCGACCCGCCTTTCTCGCCCGTGTGAACAAGCAAATGCTGAAGGAAAAATGGTCAGTCCTTTCATAACACCGGCTTTCCAGGGGCGCTTGCCTTTCTCAGGGTACTAGGACGATCAAACCTGTCGTTGAATAATCGGTGAGTCCATAATTTTTTTATAGTAAATAAAAAAGGGATTCTGACTGACCGCTTGTGGCACATAGTGCAAGCGTGTTTCTTTTCCCGCAAAAAGCTGTCGGTCATGCTTTGTGTTCCAACCCCCGGCTCCTCATGAGTAGGTCTCGTGGAAGCAGGCTGCCTCGCTCCATCAGCGGCTCGAGGCATAGTCATAGGTGGAGGACGAGGAAGCGTGATCTTAGATTGTGCGTTCGGGTTGAGCAGGACAGCCATGGCTGCAGGAGTGGGCAGCTGGGCAGCTGGGGAACACACTACACCAGCCGGGTTCATGGTCGCGCTTTTAAATGATGACAGATTGGGATCCAAAGGCGCAGACATCGGTGCTGCATGTCCGTGGACTGTTGTGGGCGTCCATTGCCATGGTTGCTGATAATTCGCTATCCCCTCGGCGCGAAAAACGTTGGTAGCTTGGGTGGGAGTATCGGAGATCCCCGTTCCGGTGGCGTTCAGGCCAGTGCGGGCGACACTCGACGAGATCCTGGTCGATGGTCCTCCGCGGTCAGGCAAAAAATGATACTGGTGATCAGCGTAACGGAGTGGTGATCCCCTCGAGAAGCCCCCTAGATTGAAATTGTTGTGGGTCGCAAGGTACTGGCCAGGATTTATGGCGGGGTTCATGCTCTGGAAAGCTGGATAAAAATTTTGGTGGTGGGGTGCGAACTGCTGAGCATGCATCGGTGGAGATGTTAAAGGCGGGTGAGGGACTCTACAACAACGCTGTTATATATTCGGCGAACTAATACGTCTCCCGTGATGAATGTGAGGCTGATCTATGAAAGTCCAGACACCTGCACTTGCCACCATCTTCGCGAACTTTTACGTATATTCGTGGGGCTGCAACCGATCTCGGTCTTTGCATTTCTTTTTTGCGTGATCCAGATCATAGAAGAAAACTTTAATTCCATAGAGTCACCCACATGGAGTTGACCTGGTGCTCATTTCGGACAGAGAGAAGGTCTGTATAATAACCGGGTGGGTATTTGCCCATAATGAAGCTTTCCAACTCTACTCATAATTCATTTAGCAGTCGCCGGCTACTTGGGACGCTTCTTCCAAATCTTTGCCAAATCTGCCACCTGGGGCATTGGCCCTGACACCACCTCATATCCCTCTTATGTCACCATTCAGTAGTCCTACCAATAATACGTCGGCAATCTCTATGACTCGTCCTTCGCCCAGGAAGGACTGCACGATCGAGTTGAGGAGCATGTACCGTAAAGCCGGGTGTAGAAGGGTGTGATGAGCCTTGGAATAAAGGTATTTCCTGGCCAACAAGACTCTTCTATTACCTCACGGTTGCAATACGTTATCTGTCGTTGTCTATCCCTCAATTCCAAAATTTGTCGAAGAACTTGTTCGTTCGTCCAACGAAGCCTAAACTTTGCCTAAACTCTTAGATCTTGGGCAAGGTCTCCTGACTTCGACACGCCCATCATTTTCCTTTTACATCCATGTTGTCAGGGATCACTTCTCACCCACCAGGTCGCCGTGGCCTCACGGTCAACTTCGAGAAAGTTCTACGTAGCTCTGTCAGGTCAAATTTGAAAATGATTGTGGACACGACTCCAAAAAAGTCGATTTTTCTTGTTTTTGTCAACGCGGAGACGGCGTTTTGATAGTTTCGGCGCCCTTGGACACACCATCCCAGGGTGGTCTAATAATAAATAGTAATCTAGAGCATTGTTGTATATAATTTTATACCAGCAGACAAACCTCATGTAGTCCCTATCGCGAGCCGCATAATCCTACAACATTGCCTTCAACAGGTCAGACCAGATCTCATCTTGTAAATTTATTAAATAGCTTGGTACTCGCTGCCACGATGTAAATGACCGTCAACAACTGCAGGATCTGATCTGAGAAGCAATGAACTTACTCTGCGCCAGGCTGTCTACTTGGGACTCAAGCTGCTGTCTGGTCTTCTTTCCGGCAACCTTATCAACGGCACTCAGCGCGAACCCAAATGGCCCTGACGAAGAAGTCGATGCAGTCGGAAAACTCGGTCCTGAAGGACCTGGCTGCGAGTATGGCGAGTCTGTTCACAAAATTGTCAAGAGGTGCGTAATGACCGCGCCATGTATATTTAGACCGTAACTCACGTGGAGGAAAGGCAGGTGGAACGGGAGGATTACTTTGACCCCCGGGGAATGCGATTCCTGCATTGGACGCGGGGATATATGTCTGAGTGTATGGAGCATTGTGTGGAGCAACATGATTCCCGGGATATGGCGATGGCTGAGGATGTGGATGTTGTTGTGGTGTATTAAAGTACCCCTCCCCACCCTGGGCTTGAGGAAACTGGGGCGGGGTATGTCCTGGATGCACGGGATGCATCTGGCTCTGAGGCATTCCATAGGTTGCATTTGGTGGTGGACTCTGGGGAGGGGATGCGTGTGGGGGTACTCCCGGGTATGATTGGCCCGGATAGGACGATCCTTGAGGAGGATACGAGGTTCCACCAGGTGAATACGATGATGCGCCAGGGGGGGATGGGTACGACGGTCCACCAGGTGTGTATGACGATGCACTCGTCGCAGACGGAAACGATGGTCCACCGCCGGGCGTGTATGACGATGGTCCAGAAGTGGGTGTATATGAAGAAGTTGCTGCATATGGACCGCCAGGGTTTCCCATGGTCGGCTGGGGGAAGGACCCTGGGTGGTTACTCGATGGCTGTTGAGGAACCGTCGTCGAAGGCCTCACCGAAGATGGGCCAACGGAAGCATGTGGCCTCAAGGATGATGGGGGGGATGAATGATGCGATGCGCTGTACGAGTGGGGCCTAACGAGTCCAGCACCAGGAGCGGGAGCGGGAGGTCCTTGTCCTTGATACCCCGAGTAGTGGATCTGTTGTTGCTTCTCAGGTTGATGGTTTGGATATTGCTGTGGCTGTTGAGGTCGGTTGACTTGCCATTCTGGCGGAGGCCATTGTGCGTGCGACTGGGGAGGCGATTGAGAATGAGGGCGTGATTGGAGGTGTGAATACACCTGCGGAGGCGATTGGGAATGGGGATGAAAATTTGACGCCGCTGGGTGGGTGGGGTGCAAGGGTGGTGGGGAAACTGGTTGCACAGGCCCAGGTCTTGGGTCTGGAGAAGAAATGTGCTGACGACCAAACTCATTCGCCAGAGTTGAGATCGAAGGCTGGAAAGTGGTAGCTGGAGGCCCCATGACGGGAGAATGGTTGGGGCCTGTCGAATAGGACGGTCTTGGGCTTGTGTCCATTTGTTGCGGGAATGACGAAGCAGGACTGGTGGCCAAGGAAGATTGCGGAGCTTGTGTTGGAGTCGGTGCTGGCGCTGGTGCCGGCGTTGGCGAAACTTGAGGAGACGACGTGGCAGGTTCTGCCGATCCAGCAGCTATTGTCGGCTGGGACTGGACACCAACTGCAGATTCCGCCTCCTCCAGTGAATACGGAGGCGGGGGTGGTTCTTCCTTGTCTTCCTTCTGTGCTGCCAACCAGTCCTGGTATGATTGCCCATCATCCCCTCCCGACCCACCCTCCGCACTGGATCCAGAGACAAAGTCACTGGCTTTGGAATCAACATCCTCATATCTCGGACGCGTGGACCAGTAGTCTTGCAGCTCTTTGGACGGAAATGACTCATGAATCCTCCGTTCGCTGCGAAGACCTTCAGCTGCAAAGCCACAGATCCGCATATACCTACAGGGCGGAGGATGTAATTAGTTTTCGTTTACGCTTGATCCGTTCATTTCACTGACCAATCGGAGGGCAGGTCATATCCGTCCTCGTCAAGCGCCATGAATGGATGTTTATCAGTTTCTGGGAGCATACGTTTCTTTTCAACGACAGGCATAAACGCAGTCCCTTCATCATATCTGCGAATGGACCAAATGAGAACCTTTTCAATAGATGATGTATCCTGACTCACTCATCCCACATGGCCCCATAAATAATTCTGACCCCTTGTCTGCGCACATTGAAGATCTGCTGCCATAGAAATCGACCACCGTGTCTCTTGATATCGTTAAATCCCCATTTCCCCTCAGACAAGTTGAATCCCTACGGAGCATCAACATCGACTATGATCCAGATAGGAAATCCGTGACTCACCGATCCACCCGGTAGCACAACCGGAATGTAATCTACTTTCCTCCACCTACCTTCCTCGTTCCTCTTCCTCAAAAGCTCGACATCGCCCTTGATATTAGTTTCCGCGAATTTGTCGGCATCGTCTTCATTTCTGTACCGACCCACCGTCCATGGTGAGATGGCATCAAATTCGTTTAGCCACACATCTAGAAACTCTGGGTTCCTATCGGCGTCACCGACGGCAGTGCGCCAGTAGGCGGGAGTGCCCGCCATGATGTACGCCCCGCCAGGTGTTACGCTACGGATATAGGAGGTTATTGCCCTGACGAGACCGGGTGAATGACCGGAATTGTCGAAGCCAAATCCTGACAGGTGAGTGAGGATCGGTAGGTTGTGTCTTCAAAATGGGTAGAAACGTACCCCATATGGCAATAACAGGTTTCCCACTTTCTCTCAAATAATTGGGACTATCCAAAATTTCCTGTTCATGGATAAGGTGGATCCAGTCACGTTCGATTATTTTCTGTATACGATCAGGCGCCACACCCGATACATCATACCTTTCGCTCGCCACTGAGTAAACCAAGACGTGAAATGAATGCGCGCGAACATGGACTCACATGATGGCGAAAACTCTTCCTTCTTTCTCTGCGGCCTCTCTGACACGATCTCCTATCTCATCCCGTAAACGCCTGATGCCCTCGTTCCCACCCTCCAAGTCGCATTGACCAGCAAAACGCTGCAAAAATGCACCATCCACACCGTGTTCTGCCATCCAATTAAAATGTCTGTGGGCCAATCAGTTGGACGAGCATCTGCTGACAAAACTCAACACACTTTTGTACGGTTTTATGATGCCGCGATGAGAATAAGAATACTTGTTCACCAGACTTGGATTTGAGCCCGGGAGCAGGGAATAGTTCAGATGGCGAGTAACTGGACACATCAGGCCACAGATCGGTGTTGGGTCGCCCGCCCGCAGTAATTGGGTGGTTAAACCAGTGTAACCAGCCGTGATGGCCTGCAGGTTGTAAGAAACGCAGGTCAATCGGCGTCTTTGAGGACCTTGAATGTACGTACCTGGATCAATAGGTTCGCCATCACCCGGACAAGTGAACCTGAACGACAATCAATAAGGAAAACAGCACGATCAAAGTGGATCAAATCACGAACCATCCTTGGTATCCCACCATGAATTTGTCTTGGATGGTGGCCGGATTCGCCCTGTGCATTGAATTGTCTTGGCTTCCGTCCCTAACAGCGAGCTTCGTTGCTTGACACACCTTTTCAGAATTTTGCCTTGGCTTGCGCGTACAGTCGACATAGTGATGGCAGGTAGGGATCCTACTAGATAATCGAAGATACAGTCGGTCGGTATGTTGGAGAGGAAATGTGAAAAGACCAAACAGTTCTCCTCGGCGCTTAACCACAAAATATTTGACAGGAGATCATGATGTGACATTTCTCGATCGATAACACTCAGAAAGCCTCCCACTGGCACTCCTGGAACGCGGTATGAACCAAGAAGCTTTGGAACTAGCTAGGAATCTCATCCAACAGCTGGAAAAGTGCAATCTACGACTCGAGAAATACCCGCGTTTCTGATTGTGTATCTCCTCCAGAACCCCACCTTCTGCACGCCTCCTTGTTGGAATCTCTGGTATACCAGCTTCTGGAAAATCGTCATTTGCTGAGCTCCTAATCGAAAACATCAACACTCTCCTCCGATCCTGGTCTGATTCTCAGGACACAGTACAAGGTGCCGGCGCAATCCTGGTTGGATTGGACGGCTGGCATCTCACTCGAGCGCAACTGGACATCTTTCCCGACCCCAAACTCGCACACGACAGGCGCGGGATCCACTGGACGTTCGATGGACCCGCATATGTCAGCTTTGTTCGAACACTCCGCAAGGACTTGACTCCAACGTCTTCCATCATCACTGCCCCTTCTTTCGACCACGCGCTCAAAGACCCTGCACCCCACGCTATCTCTATTCACCCGCACCACCGCATAGTTCTCATTGAGGGGTTGTACACCTTCTTATCTATCGACCCTTGGAATGAGGCCGGGCTTCTACTTGATGAGAGGTGGTTCATCAGAGTCGACATTGAAGAAGCGCAACGCAGGTTAGTCAAACGGCACGTTGTGAGTGGCGTTGCAAAGAATTTGGAGGAGGCAATATGGAGGTCAAAGGAAAATGATATGCCGAGTGCGTCCCTACATGCCTACCTGAAGTACTGGTCGTTTTCTTGACGTTACTTTGCTGCAGATGGTAGATTCATAATGGCGAACCTGTTGGAGCCCACAAGAATAATCGAAAGTATAGACGATGTTACTCTAACATTGCCATGAGATGGATAATTCCTCGCGGCAAACGATACAATGATCATTGATCAATCGATCATGGACTGCCCTTCTACCATGACGCTGTGAGGTAGCCAAAATCATGAGCGCCACGCCCATCAGTGTCAATCTGGCAGGATAAAAGCATGATCACCCACGAGTTCGACGACTCGTTGATCTGAATTGGAAGATAAGAAGGTAGACATGCTGATACATTCAACCGACGACATTGACAGGTCTTCGAGAGTTCCGACACGTACCAATTATGCGGCGATACTATCAATAACCGGATGTGATATCAACCTGACTCGCTCGTCACACCAAGGTGCGCAACGTGTTCGCTGACTAAATGACGGTCCTTCTGCCAAATCTGAGAGTAGGCGGTATGTGCTTATATGGGATGACGATGCGTATCTACCAAAATCAGGTAGCTCTCGAGCAAACCGTGCTTTCAAGTTGCTATCCACTGTCCCCGCAATGACCACACACTTCCTGGTTCGATTTGTACCCGTATGCCGAGCGGTAACCCGGATTTTGTGATTTGCCATGATTAGGGGCTAAACCCCGCAAAACTGTTTAGTTCTTGTATTTATTCAACTACCGTAGCCCTGATCCTGATCCCCGTACTTATTACATTTCTAACTTATCTGAATGTTTAATATCGTACAAACGATGTTATAACCGTGATCATAACCTGCTACAGTATGCGCCTACAGTGGATTTCAAAACGCGTCTCCCCCATGGAGATTTTATGATTTTGTCTGTTACTCGATTTTCCACCCGGACAGTTTGTAAAATATGGAACCCTGCTCGATGGTCAGTTAGATAAGCGAGCGTAGGATACCAGGATCACACCTACGTCAAACATCGCATGCACATCTTCTCTCGCCATCCGCCCGTCAGGCGGCGACAGTATGATATACAGCGGATACCACTCGAAAATAGCAGCAACCCATCCAAACTGCAGTCCTTCAGAAATAAGCAATGCTCAATTGCCAAGAAAGAAAAAAAAATCGAGACACACAGGATCGAGGGCCTTCCTGTTGCCGTGTACCATGCGAACGCCTTCGGAGAACGAGAGATGCGTGTGTGGAGGGGCCGAGTATAAATCAAAAATGTAGTTGAACCGGTTCTCATCAAATTCGCCGAGAGCGGTGTAAATCTCCGAGTCAGAGCCATGTTTTGCCTGTCGAGAAATTACAACTGATGTCCACTAGAAAGGGCAACACAGGTGTAGGGACAGACTTTGTGTATGTGTTCGACTCGGAGGCGAAACAAGGGGTCAGGTCCAAATGTAGGCCACCTAGAGTGGACACATTAAAATCTGTCTGTCGGTCAACACGAAGAAGACATACGAAAACGAAACATGGATTATAATGGCCGAAACCACAGAGAAAATCAAACCAAACCCGAGTGCGCGAAAGCCAGCAAAACTAACGGAACAAAAAGCGTCAGTTCAAATCGCAATAACACATAGAGAGAGAACGTGCGTATCGCTGGCCCAGATAATTCCATCGCCGTCACGATCGAAAAAGGCAACATGAGACTGGAGGGCAGTTTTCGGTTTGTCCACCTGTTTTCTGCCGGGCGAAGGAGTGTCTAAAGGGATAGCCATTGAGTTTAACTAACAGTTCGACGAAGAGAAAAGACGATAACAACCATTGAATTTGTGTTTGGTTGCCTGGTATTTAAATAATTCTCATGTAGGTCTCACCCGGGCAATTGGTCATTGGGTATGAGTAACAGACTTGAGTTTGTGTGTGTTAGGGTCCAGTGGTTTTACCCTCTAACCGGTGGTAGTACGGACGGGAGACAATGACTCGGATGATCGCCAACAAAGTAGGACGGAGACAGAGATAGCATTGAGATCCTCGCAATCCGCCATGTCCGAGTTCTTATGACATTGTTATTGCCATGGTTAACGAATTGCATTTTCCGACAACTTTGGGAGATCCGGGGAACCGCGCTATCACTCCCACAGGAAATCGCTGTGTATATGCGACGACGCGTTACTCGAGAGTCTGGGCCGAAACCATAGACAGAAAGTTTACAAATATCCCCCGTGCAACGGAAGCGAATCTCGATGTCAATTTCCAAACACACCTCTAACCAACTCGTCCTTCCACGTACTGCCATTTCCCGACATAACATCACTTCCCCCAACCTTCCTCTGCACCACCACACTTGGCACGACAGAATAACTTTTCAACCTCTCACTTATCACTAGCCACGCGAAGGCCTGATCGAGTGCGCGCGAATAAGCAAAGGGGGGGTAAAGCAAATGGAGCAAGAGATGGCGTGCTCCGGTAGACGATAAGACGTAGGCATGAGTACATTTTGGGCTTAACGAGGGATGGAGACGTGTGCGTGGAAGTGGGGGATTCTCCGAGTCCGAGATGTTGC
>Ga0210387_10004583_pt1 | contig 10584 bp, 8 predicted proteins | sample IncBWC7OmetaG_FD_160108 | JGI IMG/M metagenome (GOLD analysis project Ga0210387, IMG submission 160108) | Forest soil microbial communities from Barre Woods Harvard Forest LTER site, Petersham, Massachusetts, United States - Inc-BW-C-7-O ... | reverse complement strand
CCTGCGCACGGTGGAGGAGATCAAGGCGGTCGGCTGCCCGGTGGTGGAGTTCGAGTGGAGCCGCAAGCACGTCGACAGCCTGATCACCAAGCTCCTGGCCAAGAAGGAGTCGATCGCCGCCGACGTCTACGACAACCTGCGGTTCCGGATGATCACCAACACCGAGGAGCAGCTGGTGTTCGTCCTGCGCGAGCTGACCGAGCGGCTGGTCCCGTTCAATTACGTGATCCCTGGGCAGTCGGTGAACGACATCATCAAGATTCGCGAGACGCTGTCGCGCTCGCCGGCGCTCCAGCGCTTCCTGCCCGACATCACCGACCTGGCGGCGGTCGCGGCCGACAAGAAGCCGTCGCCGCTGAACGAGTTTTCGGGCCCCGGCTACCGGGTCATCAACTTCGTGAGCGATCTGCCGGTGCGCATCGACAAGTATCTGTGCCGCCTCCCCGACGATCCGATCTTCGCCGAATACGGCACGATCGTGTTCGTGCTGACCGAGTTCCAGATCATCGACGCACGCACCGCGGAGAACAACGAGAGCGGCGAGAACAGCCACGACAAGTACAAGGAACGGCAAGCGGCGCGGGTCAAAGCGCGCCTCATGCACGGCATGAAGGACGACGGCCTGGGGGACTAGTTTTACGGGGACGGCTCGCTGCCGCTCGCGTCCCCCGGGACCCCCTCGCTCCGCGCGGCGGAGCCGCGCTACGCTCGCCTGCTCGCTCGTACCGGCCGGTTGCCAGTCGCGGTCTAGTGCCGCCGCAGGGCGTGCGGTTCCATCTGGGCCTGCTTGACGACGCGGCGGATCCGCTCGGCGCCTTCGACCGCGTCGGCGACCAGATCGTGCAGCTCGCTCCGCTCCGGGTCGTGGCTGCCGGCAGGGAATTTTTCGGCCAGGACGTTGAGGTTTGCCAGGACGTAGGTGAGCGGGTTGTTGATCTCGTGGGCGATCTCGGCGGCCATCACGGCGAAGGCCGCCGTGCTGTCGGCGACCGCGCGGCGCTTCTCGGCGGCCTCCGCAATGACGCTCTGGATCCTTCCCACCAGCGCATTGAAGTCGAGCGGCTTACCGACGTAGGCGTCGGCGGCGATGGCGCGCGCCTTGGCGCTGCGGTCGGCCGACATCGCGATGAGCGGGATCCCCGAGAGCATCCGGTCGGCGCGCTGCGCGATCCGAAACTCCCAGCCGTCCATCACAGGCATCATGAGATCGAGCAGGATCAGGTCGGGCGGCTGCGGGGCGCACCGCAGGACCTCGAGCGCCTCGCGTCCGTTGGCGACCGTCGCCAGCGTGGCCCCCTCGTCACCCAGCAGGTCGGCCAGGGAGGCGCGGATGGTCTCGTCGTCTTCGACCACGAGGAGGCGAAGCCCCTGGAGGGGAGCGCTGGCGAGCACGTCTGGGAAGCTAAGGACGCCCTCGCCAGGCAGCAAGGGGCGCGCCGTCGACGTCAGCTCCCTGACGCGCCGAGAAGCTCGTTCACCAGCGGGCCGTGGATGTAACGCTCGCCGCCGTCACAGACCATGAAGACGATCGTCTTCCCCTCGTTTTCGGGGCGGCGGGCCACGCGCAAGGCCGCGGCCAACGTCGCGCCCGACGAAACGCCGGCCGAGATCCCCTCTTCCCGCGCCAGGCGCCGGGCGTGGGTGAACGCTTCGTCGTCGCTGACCGCCACCACCTCGTCGATGACGGCGCGGTTCAGGAGCGGGGGAACGAAGCCGGCGCCGATCCCCTGGATCATGTGGTTCGCCGCCCGGCGGCCCGAGAGCACCGCGGCGGCCGCCGGCTCGACGGCCACCACTCGCACGCCCGGCTTGCGCGCCTTCAGCACCTCCCCGACGCCGGTGATGGTGCCGCCCGTCCCCACGCCTGCCACGAAGAGGTCGATCTCGCCCGCGGCGTCCTCCCAGATTTCCCGGCCGGTCGTCTCGCGGTGGGCTTCGGGATTGGCGGGGTTGCGAAACTGGTCGAGGGCCACGGCGCCTGGGATCTCCTTCCGCAACGCTTCGGCCTTCTCGACCGCCCCGCCCATGAGTGCGCCGGGGGTCAGCGTGACCTGCGCGCCGAGGTAGCGGAGCAAGGTGAGCCGCTCCTTCGACATCCGCTCGGGCATCGTCACGTGCAGCGTGTATCCCTTGGTCGCCGCCACGAAGGCCAGCGCGATCCCGGTGTTGCCGCTGGTCGCCTCGACGATCGTCCCGCCGGCCCTGAGCACGCCGCGCCGCTCGGCGTCCTCGACCATCGCGGCCGCGATCCGATCCTTGACGCTGCCGCCCGGGTTGCGCAGCTCCAGCTTGGCCAGCAGGCGCACGCCATTTTCCCCGATCCGCCGCAGCTCGACGAGCGGCGTCCGGCCGATGGTGGCATGCACGCCGCGGTAGAGCATCAGGCGCGCATCATAGCGCGCGCCGCCGTCGCGCTAGAGTCGGAAGGCGAGGCCGATGTCGATGTCGATGTTGAAGGTGAACTTCGGCGCGCCGAGCTCCGTGTTGATGCCGGCCACGAGGTTGGCGGTGTCACCCAGCTCGTAGAGAACGCCGGCGGTGGGGCCGATCAGGAACGGGCCACCGAGCAGAGCGTCGACACACTGGGTGTTGCCGGCGGTGCTCTGCGACGAGCCGCACTTCGTGTCCGAAGGGAAGACCAGCGCGTGGGCGACGTAGCCGCCGCCGACCTGGCCGCCGACGGTGAAGCGGAACGGGCCCTCGCTCATCAGGAAGGTCGCGCGCGCCAGGACCGCGCCCACGACCGTGAGCGGGTTGCAGAACTGGTTGCCGCCCGCGCCGCAGAGGTTCTCGCCGTTGAGGCCGGTGACGTATTGGAGGCGGCCGACCAGCGAGAGCAGCGTCGTCGAGTTCAGGAAGTAGCCGATCTGGGGCTCGATCTGTCCGAGCTGCCCGACCGCGAAGCCCGGCGCCGAAAGCTGGTGCGCCGGGTTCATGTGCCCGTTGCCGCTGGCCACGCCGGCGCTCGACCCGATGGTGAGCCCCAGGAAGATCGTCCCCTTCTGCCCCGCGCCCTCGTCTTCCTTGTTGTCCTCGTCCTCATCCGACTTCTTCTTGCGCGGTTTCGGCTTGGGCTTGGGATGGTCTTCGTCACCCTCGTCGCCGGCCGTCGCCGTGGGGCCGCCCTGGTTGTCGTCGCCGCCGGCCGCCGCCTCGCCCCCGGCGTTCCCCTGGTCCTCGTCGCCGGCCGCCGCCGCGCCGCCTGCCTTGTTGGCGCTACCGGCCAGCACGGCCTCTTCGAATGCGTCCTGCAGCTCGGGCGTCACCAGCGACTTGGTCAGCTTGATGTCGGGCTCGATCTCCAGCGCCTTGCGGAACTGCTTGAGCCCCACCTCGCGCTGCTTGAATCCCACGATGGCGACCACACCGAAGTGGACGTGCGTGCGCGCGGTGATCGGGTGCTGATCCATGCCGGCGCTGGAGCAGAGCTCGAGGGCCTGCTTCAGCAGGTCGCGGGCGGTGTCGTAGTCCTGCTGGTTGTAGGCCTCGAGCGCCTTCTTGTTGAGGTTGGTGACCTTGGCGATCGTGGCGGGATCACCGGCGGCCGGCCCTGCTGCCGCGACGGCCGTCGTTGCGATTTGGACACCGACCACCACCGCCACCAACACGAACAAAAAGGAGAAGGGGCGACGCAAAGCTGCCATGGCCGCGCATTAAAAGACGGGCTCGTCCGTAAAGCAACGTCTAGATCGGGGGGCGTCGGGCGCTTGGCGCCCTTGGGCCCCCCGCGCCCCCAGGCTCGCTCCGGGCTGGCAAAGCCACCCTGCGCTCACCCCCGGTCTGGCCTATTTGGGGAGTGCCATTGCGGTGGCCGGGATTACGGGAATATTCCCCGTTCGGCGTAGGCACGGCCGATGCGCTCGATGGCGATGGCCATGGCGGCCACCCGCCAGTCGCACTTCTTGGTCGCGGCGTACTCGTTGACGGCCAGGTAGGTCCGCTTCATCCGCTTGGCGAGGCGCTCTTCGACCTCCTCCAGGTCCCAGCGCTCGGAGCGCTTGTTCTGCAGCCACTCGTAGTAGCTGACGACGACGCCGCCGGAGTTGGCCAGGATGTCGGGGATGAGGCCGATCCCCTTGTCGTAGATGATCGGTTCGGCGGCGGTCTCGGTCGGGCCGTTTGCGCCTTCGACGATCAGCTTCACGTTGAGGGCCTTGGCTTCCTCGACGCCGATCTCCAGCTCCAGCGCCGCGGGGATGAAGACGTCGGCGGTGGTGGCGAAGAACTCCGCGCGGCTGATGACGCGGGTTCCCGGATAGCCGGCCACCGAGCCGGTCTTCTGCACGTGCTCGGTCAGCTTGAAGGGGTTGATGCCGTCGGCGTTGGCGATGTAGCCCTTCCAGTCGCCGACCGCGACCAGCGAAGCGCCGGTCCTGGCCAGGATCTTGGCCGCGTTGGAGCCGACGTTGCCGAACCCCTGGACCATGTAGGTCGCGCCGTTCAGATCGAAGTGGCGGTCGCGCGCCCATTCGGCGATGCAGTGAACGATCCCCTGGCCGGTGGCCGTCTCGCGTCCAAGCGAGCCGCCTGAATTGACGGTCTTGCCGGTGACCACGCGCCGGTTGGCGTTCTTGTCGGTGAACCCGACGACGTTCATGTAGGTGTCCATCATCCAGACCATGATCTGGCCGTTGGTCCCCACGTCGGGGGCCGGGATGTCGTACTCCGGGCCGATGTTGGCGCCGAGCGCGTGGGTGAAGCGTCGGGTGATCCGCTCGAGCTCGGCCTGCGAGTGCTGGCGGGGCATGAACTTGATCCCCCCCTTGCCGCCGCCGAAGGGGATGTCGTGCAGCGCGCACTTGTACGTCATCCAGGAGGCCAGCGCCTTCACCTCGTCGAGGGAGACCTGCTCGTGGTAACGAATGCCCCCCTTGTACGGCCCCAGAATATTGCTGTGCTGGACGCGGTAGCCCTTGAACATCTTGTACTCTCCGCTATCCATGCGGACCGGAAAGTTGACGATGATCTCGTTCTTGGGCTGGGAGAGGATCTCGCGGACGGCGGGGGAAATTCCCGCCACGCGCGCCGCCTTGTCCAGCTGGGCGAGCGCGACGTCGTACGGGTTGGGCTTGTCTTTCTCTAGATCCTCTGCGTCGGCCATTTTGTTCACCATAACATCGGGGTTGGGCTCATGCCTGCTTCACGCCTGACGGGCGGCGCGCGGGCGCTGACGCTGGAGATCGCGGCCGAGGCGCGCGCGGAGTGGGGCTTCGCGAGCGATCTCATCGCGCGGGCGTTCCGCGCGCACCGGGAGCTTTCGAGCAGCGATCGCCGGCTCGTCTCGGAGACGGTTTATGGGCTCATCCGGATGGATCGGCGCCTCGGCGCCATTCTTGAGGAGCTGACCAGCGTGACAGCTCTGGCGCCGCATGCCCGCGACGAGCTCAAGCTGCTGGTGTACGAGGTGCGCGCCGGGATCCCGGTCGAGGCGCTGGCCGCCGAGACCAAGCGCCTCGGGCGCGAGCCGATCGATCTGTCGGGCGCGCTCGGCGACGAGGCGGGGTTGAGCGGGCGGCGCGGGCTCGAGCGGGAGGCGGTGCGCCTGTCGTACCCGACCTGGATGCTCGAGATGTTCGTCGAGGACCACGGCCACGACGAGGCGCTGGCGCTGGCCGAGGCGATGAACCGGCGCGCGCCGCTGGCGATCCGCGCCAACACCGCGCGCGGGACGCGCGAGGCGCTGATCGACCGGCTCGGCGACGAGCAGGTGGTCGCCCGGCCGACCGAGTTCGGGCCCGCAGGCCTCGTCTGCGAGACGCGCATGAACGCCTTCGCATTGACGGCGTTCCGCGACGGCCTCTTCGAGGTGATGGACGAAGGGAGCCAGCTGGTCGCCGACCTGGTCGCGCCGCCGCCTGGCGGTCGCGTCGTCGACGCCTGCGCCGGGGCGGGCGGCAAGACGCTGGCCATCGGCGCCGCGCTCGGGGGCAAGGGGCGCATGCTGGCGCTCGACACCGACGGCAAGAAGCTGGAGGAGCTGCGCCGCCGCGCCCGCCGCGCCGGCCTGACCAACGTCGAGGCGCACCAGGTCTCCGCGGACGGAGCGATCGCCTGGGGGAAGGCAGGCTCACCTGGTCCGAGCCCGTCGCGCGGAGCACCGTCGCGGGACCCTTTGAAGACCCCGCAGTTTGATCGTGTTTTGGTCGACGCCCCGTGTTCGGGCCTGGGGACGCTGCGGCGCAACCCGGAGGCGCGCTGGCGGCTCACGCGGGCGACGGTCGAGACGTTCCCGGCGCGGCAGGTGGCGCTGCTGGTGACCTACGCCCCGCTGGTGGCGGTCGGCGGTCGTCTCATCTACGCGACCTGCACGGTCGCCCGATCGGAGAACGATCTGGTCATCGAGCGCTTCCTGGCGGAGCGCGACGACTTCGTCCCCGTGCCGGTCAAGGAGATCTGGGGGCGCGAGCGGGCGGAGAAGCTCGGGGACGGCATGACGTTGCGGCTTTCACCAAATCGTCACGACACCGACGGCTTCTTCGCGGCGGTCATGCGACGGGTCCGGTGATAGCCTTGCGTTGATGGGCGTTCGTTCGCGTCTGCGGGCGATTCTGGCGGCGACGGTGCTTTCGCTCGCCGCGGCCGGCGTTTCGCGCGCCGGATCGGTCACGGCGCAGGTCGGCGCCGCGCCGCTGGCCGAGGCGCCGCCGAAAGATCCGCTGTCGATCTACGTGATGACGTTCGGGCCTGGCGATCATCCGTTCTTCAAGTTCGGACACGACGCGATCTGGATTCACGATGCAGCCGCGGGCACCGATCGCGTCTACAACTTCGGGACCTTCGCCTTCACCGGGCCGCGGCTGATCCTCGATTTCCTGCACGGGCGCATGACTTACTGGCTGTCGGTGTCGTACCTGCCGGCGGTGCTCGCCTCGTACGAGCGCGAGAACCGGACGATCGACGTGCAGGAGCTGGCGCTCGATCCGGCGGCCAAAGAGGCGCTGCGCGCGCGCCTCGACGTCAACGCGCGCCCGGAGAACCGCGACTACAAGTACGACTACTTCCTCGACAACTGCGCGACGCGTGTGCGCGATGCGATCGACGACGCGGCTCGGGGCCGGCTGCGTGCCAGCGCGGGGACGCCGGCGCGCCTCACCTTGCGCCAGCAGGCCCTGCGGATGACGGCCGATTACTGGCCCCTCTACCTGGCGCTCGACATCGTGCTCGGCCCCGACGCCGATCGTCCGATCGACCGCTGGGGCGAGATGTTCATCCCCGAGGAGCTGGCGCGCGGCCTCTCCGCCGTGACGGTCGCGGGCCCCGGCGGAGCGCGTCCGCTCGTGAGCGAGGCCCGCCCGGTCTTCGCGGCGCTGCATCGCCCACCGCCGCTCGAGACGCCGCCCGCCCGGGCCCGGGCGCTGTTTCTGGCGGGCTCGACGGTCGGTCTGCTGTTCCTCCTGCTCGGTTGGGCTGCCACCCGCCCGCAGCTGGCGCCTCCCGTTCGTGTCGGCTTGCGGGCGCTGTTCGGTCTGCTGCTGGCGGCGTGGGGGCTGGTGACGGGGTTCGTCGGCTCATTCCTGGTCTACGTCTGGGCGTTCACCGATCATGTCGTCGCGCACCACAACCAGAACATCCTGCTGTTCGCGCCCTGGGCGCTCGCTCTGCTGGTGTTCGGGATCGGCGTCACATTCGGGAGGTCCTGGGCCGCGCGCGGGGCTCGCACCGTCGCCCTTGCGGCTCTGGCGGCCGCGATAGCCGGCGCGTTGCTCAAGGTCGGCATCGTGCGGCATCAGGAGAACGACCGCTTGTTGTCGTTTTCGTTGCCGGCCTGGCTCGGGATCTACACGACGTTGGCGTTTTACGTTGGCCGGTGGCACCCGGGCCGGCGTTGATGGGGGAGCGCTTCGCTTCGCTTCCCTTCCCCCCGCGGACGTCCGTCGGACGTCCGCGGACGTCCGACAAGTAGGCCTTTGGAGCCGAGTTTTGCGAAAACCTTCTGGTCAACACGGCGGAGCAAGCCATATAAACTTGGCCTGGCGCTGGCAGTGCGGACGCCGGCGCTGCTTCGCTCTTGCTTAGGAGGTCTGCCTTGTCCCGTCTATCGATCTCTCTTTCGCTCCTTTTGACCGCGTCCGGCTGTTCGACGCTCTTCCCCGGCAGCAGCACCAGCGGGGAAACGACAACGGGCCCCACGATGACGGGCGGCTGCACCTCCGCGACCAAGCACGTCGCGCCCGGTGGCTATTACGTCGTCGGCAACACGGTCTGCACGACCGATGGCCATCCCCACCTCTTTCACGGCGTCGACCGCCCGTCACTCGAATGGCAGCCCGGCGGTGACCACCTCTCCCCGTCCGACTTTCAATTGATGGCCGGCTGGAACGCGAACACCGTCCGCATCGCCCTCAATCAAGACTTCTGGATCGCGGCGTCGCCGCAATACGATCCGACGTACGCCACCAACGTCGCCAACGCGGTCCACTGGGCCGAGGACGCCGGTCTGGACGTGATCCTCGATCTGCACTGGTCCGATCAGGGTGTGCTCGACAGCTGCGTCTCGGCGAACCAGCCGTCGCACACCTGCCAGCAGGTGATGGCGGACGCCAACTCGATCACCTTCTGGTCCGAGGTCGCCTCTCTCTATTCCGGCGACGGGCGCGTTCTGTTCGAGCTCTACAACGAGCCGCACGACGTCTCCTGGGACATCTGGAAATCGGGAGGAAGCTCGGCCGGATTCCAGGTGGCCGGGATGCAGCAGCTCTACGAGGCCGTGCGCGCGGCCGGCGCCGACAACGTCGTGGTGATGGGCGGCCTCTCCTGGGCCTACGACCTGAGCGGCGTTCCCGACCACCGCGTGAGCGGCTACAACATCATGTACGCGACTCACCCCTATAACAACAGCCCCCAGAGCAAGCCGGCCAACTTCGACACGTACTGGGGAATGCTCACCGCGACCGATCCAGTGATCGTCACCGAGTTCGGTGACGGCGGCGAGTGCGCAACCGGCAGCATGCCCTACGTGCCCGGCATCAGCACCTACGTCTCCGACGTGATCCTCTACGCCGACCAGCACAACGCGAGCTGGACGGCCTGGGCCTGGTACCCCGGTGGGTGCTCCTTTCCGTCCATCATCAGCGATTGGGACGGTACGCCCACCCCCCCGGGGACGATCGTGAAGAGCGCCCTCGTCGGCTACGACCAGCCGGCGCCGGACGGAAAGCGCGACGCTGGGCCGCTGCCGGACGCCGGTTCGGACGGGCCCTCCGCCTCGCCGGACAGCAGCGCCGGCGACGGTGGCGAGCCGGGCACCGACGGTGGCAAGCTGGGCGTCGACGGAGGCAGCACCGGCGCCGCCGGTGCCAGCGGCTAGGCTCGTCCGTGCAGGTGGCGCTGGTGAAACAGCGCCAGGTTGCTGCTCGCCGCGGTGAAGGCGATCGAGACAATCACGAATGCCAGGCCGAACGCGAAGCTCAACCAGGCGAGCCAGGGCGTGGCGCCGACCGCCAGCGCGAAGAGCCAGGCCGACAGCAACACCACGCCGACCAACGGCCAGGTGCCCACGCCGGGCATGTCGGCCGCCGCGGCGGGGCCGAGCCCTGCCAGCGCCACGGCCGCGCAGCCGAGGACGGTCCAGCTCAGCCAGGCCGTCGCGTGATAGCCGATGGCGAACATCCAGATGACCGCCAGCACGGAGCCCAGCAACGCAACCACGCCGAACGCCGGCTTTTCCACCTTGTCCATGATCTCAAGGTGACCATTCGCTACAGGATTCGGTAGGTCCAGGCCTTGAGGTGCCCCGTCTCGGGGACGCCCGCCAGCTCCGGGTGGTCGCGGCCGGCGCCGGCACGGGAGAGGACGTGGGCGGCCCGCCCGGCGTCGGCCAGCGCGTCCGTGCAGATCTCCTCCCAGTGCGCACGGCTGATCCGTCCCGAGCAAGAGCAAGCGCAGAGCAGCCCGCCCGCTCGGGTGAGGCGCGCGCCGCGCAGCAGCAATTCCTTGTAGGCGCGCGCGGCGATGGCCAGCGCCGCGTCGCCCCCGCGCTTGGCCAGCGCCGGCGGATCGATCACCACCACGTCGAAGAGCTCGCCGCGGCTCTCGAGCGCGCGCAAGAGGTCGAAGGAGTTGGCCCGCTCGACTTTGAGGTTGGCGAGGCCGTTGCGGCGGGCGTTGGCGGTCGCGCGCGCCACCGCCGCCTCGCTCTCGTCGACCGCCAGCACCTCACCTGCGCCCGGCCGGCGGGCCAGCGCCAGCGCGAACCCGCCGTGGTAGCTGAAGGCGTCGAGACAGCGCGCGCCCGCGGGCGCCAGCGCCGCCAGCGCCGCCTGGTTGTCGGCCTGATCGAGAAAGCCGCCGGTCTTGCCGTCGACCAGCAGATCGGCCTCCAGCCGGTTCTCGCCCAGCCGATAGACGATGCGCGACTCCGTTCCCTGCAGAAGGCCGGCGTAGCGGGGGAGATCCTCGAAGTCGCGCGCCGAGCCGTCGTCGCGCGCCACCACCACGCGCGCGTCGAGGCGGGCCCGCACGATCTCGGCGATCTCGGCCCGCGCGGCGTTCATCGCCACCGACGTCGTCTGCAGGACGGCGGCGTCGGCGTAGCGATCGACCACCAGGCCGGGCAGACCGTCGCTCTCGGCGTGGGCGACGCGG
>Ga0210387_10004580_pt1 | contig 10586 bp, 10 predicted proteins | sample IncBWC7OmetaG_FD_160108 | JGI IMG/M metagenome (GOLD analysis project Ga0210387, IMG submission 160108) | Forest soil microbial communities from Barre Woods Harvard Forest LTER site, Petersham, Massachusetts, United States - Inc-BW-C-7-O ... | reverse complement strand
AGGACACCGGCCGGCTTGACCACATCGCTTTTGCGGCGACTGACGTCGAGGGTATGCGCAAGCGATTGAAGGCCAGCAACGTCGAATTCCGCGAGCAGATCGTGCCGCGCACCGGCGATACGCAGATCTTTCTGTATGATCCGGATGGGGTCGGCGTGGAGTTGAACTTCCCGAAGACCTGAGGCCAGGCGGCCTCCATTTGCAAACCAAGATCGGCCGGTCCGGGTTACCCTAGGACCGGCCGATCGCGTTTTGGGATGAAGAAATGCGCTAACCTGACAAGGTCACCGCCGAGCCATTTCTCAGGCGTGATTAGGTCTGCTTTTCTTCATCATTGAATGGCGACTTGATGAGCGCCGCGCCGCTGCGGCAGGATAGCCGGGTGCCGGGCCTTTAACCTACCCCAGGGCACGGATGCCCGGCTATTCGCGCCGCGTGGCGTCGGCGTGTGCCCTCTTGCAGGCACATGATCTTGCCGATTGTGCCCTAATCAAGCCCGCGTTCGTGGCTCAGGCGCACCATTTCATCGATGAAAATCTGCTTCTGCTTGTCGTCGAGACTGGCATAGAGCGGCTCGGCGGCGTCGGCGACGCTGCGCTGGTCCTGGGCGCGATCAACCAGGAATTGCGCCTCGTTGCGCATCTGCTCGACGATGTCATCAGGCGGATCGCGCTGGGCACGGGCGATGCGCAGGTTGAGCCGGTCGGCGCCGTTATGCCCGAGATAGTGCATGGCGCTGGAGAAGCCGGACCAGTTCTTCTCCTGGTCGGCGGTGAGGCTCAACTCATTCTTGATCCGCTCGATATCGGCATCGCTGTTGGCAACGATCTGCTCGGCCGTGAGTTGCGGCGCGCCGTCCTGGGTCAGCACCTGGACCGGCTTGCCTTCCTTCGACTCTTTTGCGGCCTTGGCCGTCTTGACGGCCTTCGCCGCGCCCTGCTTGTCGGCGGGCGGCGCTGCCTGACCGGCCTTGTCGTTTGCAGGCTTGTTATTGTTGTTGCCGCCGGTCACCGCGCCGACCACGCCGCCGACGACACCGACCACGCCACCGATGGCACCGCCGAGCACGCCGCCAACGGGACCGGCGGCCTTGTTGCCCTCGTGGGCGCCCTGCTCCACGCCCTTGACCAAACCCTGTGCGTCGACGATCCGCGGCGCGTTAACGATGAGGACGGCGGCCACGCCAAGCGCGACACACAGTCTCAGCCGTGTACGCAAGCTTGATGTCGGGCTGGTCATTGTTCGGTCTCCTGATCGGTCTGGAATTAACGGGGCTGGATTGGCAAGCGGCAGATACCGCTCGCTCGCGATTCTACCGTGCCGTTGCCGATTTCGTCTACCATGGCAGGCTTGGCCTGCGGTCAAGAAATGCTTGGCGCGCAAAGCTGTTACCCTTGACTGCGGCAGATTTGCGCCAGGATTTGTAGCAGTCGCATGTGACTGCTCCGGAACCATCGTGTGCGATGCAATATCGCGTGGCTCGCAACTGCACGCGAAAGCTTGCGAAGAGTCGCCTGCTCGTTTTTGGCGCACAACATTAGTACTAGAACTCTACGCAGCTGATTTCTCGACAGAAGCAAACAATTCTGCTCTGATCGCATTCGACGAAATCTTCGCGCTGCGGCGAAAAGCGCCAGCGCAGGAACAATAACAAGAACGAGAAGAAGAACAACAACCGCGAGATTTCCCGAAATTTCCGATTTGGCTCACCAGGGAGGAACGCCAATGTCACGGAGAAAGCTCACTCGCCGTCAGTTCGTTGCAGCTACTGCCTTGTCTTCTGCGGCGCTCGTTGCCGCGCCCTTCGTACGGACCGCGCGTGCGGCCGGCAGCCTCTCCATCGGCTTCTGGGATCACTGGGTTCCCGGCGCCAACAAGACCTCCACCGACCTCGTCAATGAATGGGCGGCAAAGGAAAAGGTCGAAGTCCAGATCGACTACATCACGAGCCAAGGCAACAAGAACCTGGTGACCATCGCCGCCGAAGCGCAGGCGAAATCAGGCCACGACGTCCTGGCGATACCGACGTGGTGGGTCCACGCCAATTCGGAGCTGCTCGAGCCCGTCAACGATATCATGGGCCCGATCGTCGCTGAGAACGGCGAGGTCAACGGCACCGTCAAATATCTTGGCCAATTGGAAGGCAAGTGGCTTGGCGTTCCCGCCACTTGCGGCAGCCAGATCAAGGGGCCCTGCTCGCGCATCGATCTCATGAAGAAATACGCCGGCATCGACGTGCAGGAAATGTATCCGGCAGGCTCGCCGCCCAAAGCCGACAATTGGACGCTTGATACGTTCCTGAAGGCGGCGGAAGCCTGCCAGAAGGGCGGCGTCCCCTTTGGCATCGGGCTGGGCGAAACCACCGACAGCGTCGATACTTGCGGCGCAATCTTCCAGTCGTTCGGCGCTCAACTCGTGGACGAGAAGGGCGACCTCACGATCAAGACCGACGCGGTTCGTCAGGCACTTGAATACTACAAGAAGCTGATCGCGTTGCTGCCGCCGGACGTCGCAGCATGGGATGACGCCTCCAACAACAAGTGGCTGATCGCCGGCAAGGGCGCGTTGATCATGAATCCGCCAAGTGCCTGGGCGGTCGCCAAGCGCGACGCACCGCAGGTCGCAGAGCAATGCTGGACTCACGGCTTCCCGGCCGGACCCAAGGGCCGCTTCGCACCGTTCCTGCCCTATTTCTGGACCATCTGGAGCTTCTCCAAGAACAAGGAAGCCGCAAAGAGTCTGCTCGTGCATCTGTCGAAACCGGACTCGATCGAGAAGCTGGTGGTCGCCAGCGGCGGCTACGATCTGCCATCATTCGCGAAATTGACGACGCTGAAGGTTTGGCAGGAAGAAGGGCCGCCGAAAGGCACGCTGTTCCACTATCCCAATCCGTATAACCATCAGACGCTGTCAATCGCGACATCACCGGCGCCGCCCAAAATCGCGCAGCAAATCTACGCCCAGGCGACGCTGACCAAGATGTGCCTTCGCTACTACCAGGGCGAGTCGATGGAAAACACGCTCGCCTGGGCCGAAGGTGAGTGCGAAGGCTTTATGCGGACCTGAGCCTTGAGGATGGCGTGCTGCGGTCCGAGGGGGACCGCAGCGGCACCCATTACGTTCACCCGACCAGGCGCCGCGCATCCGATCTGCATGGCGCTTGGTCTTTTGAGGGATGGTCACCATGGCCGATGTCGCATTACAGCCGACGCGCGTCGTAGCAAGCAGATCTGCACGCAGGACTTCGAGCCTGAAAAGCGCGCTGCAGCGAAAATCGACCACGGCCTTTCTCATGACACTGCCGCTGATCCTGCTGATCGGCATTTTTGTGATCTACCCCGCCTTCTATGCCATACATCTGGCGACGCTGAACAAGGCGATGACAAAGTTCGTCGGCTTCGGGAATTTCCAGTTCCTGTTCAAGCGTGAAACGTTCTGGATGGTCGTGGAGCAGTCCTGCCTGTTCGCCATCACAGCTGTGATTTTCAAGGCGCTGATCGGTTTCATCGTCGCCCATTTCGCTCACAACATTCCCTCCAAGAAGCAACGCAAATGGCGCGGCATGCTGCTGGTGCCCTGGGTAATTCCGCCCGCCATGAGCACGCTGGCCTGGCTGTGGCTGTTCGATCCGTCCTACAGCGCCTTCAACTACACGCTCAGCGCTTTCGGGATCGGCCCGATCTCATGGCTCGGAGAGGTCGGCTGGGCGCGCTTCTCCGTCATTCTCGTCAATGTCTGGTACGGCGCACCGTTCTTCATGATCATGTATCTGGCTTCGCTGAAATCGGTGCCCGACCAACTCTATGAGGCAGCCGCCATCGACGGCGCCAATTGGTGGCAGCGGATCTGGTACGTGACGTTGCCAATGATGCGCAACATCATCGCCATTACCACGCTGTTCTCGCTGATCGTCACCTTTGCGAATTTCGACATCACCCGTATCCTGACCGCCGGCGGACCGCTGGATCACACGCACCTGTTCGCGACCTGGGCGTTCAAGATCGGCATCGAAGGCAGTGACATTCCGCTCGGCGCCAGCGTTTCGCTGTTTATGGCTCCGATCCTTGCGATCGCCGCCGTCTTCATCCTGCGCGACGTCTCGAAGCGGGGGAACGAAGCATGAGCACGCTTGCGATCGACAAGGCCGGCCCCACCCGCAAGGTCAAATATGGCAGCATGAGCCGCGATCGCACTTGGGCGATGCGCTGGTCCTATTTCTTTCTGACGCTGTTTGCGATCTTCTCGCTGGTGCCGCCGATCTACATGCTCATCACCTCGCTGAAGGGCAGCGCGGAGATTTCGGCGGCGACCAATCCCTGGTGGGTGTTTCACCCGACGCTGTCGAACTACGTGGAACTCCTGACTTCCAACCAGTTCCTGCGATTCTTCTGGAACTCCGCGATGGTGTCGGTCATCGTGGTAACCATCACCATGTTGATCAGCGTTCCCGCCGCATTCGCGCTGTCGCGGATGAAGTTCTGGGGTTCGGCAACGCTCGCCACCGGCGTATTCCTGACTTACTTGATCCCGGATTCGCTGCTGTTCCTGCCGCTGTTCAAGATGTTCGCGGTGTTCGGCGATTGGACCGGGATCCAGCTCATCAACAGATGGTATGTGCTGCTGTTCCTCTACCCGACGCTCACGGTGCCATTCTGCACCTGGATCATGATCGGCTATTTCGCGTCGATCCCGAAAGAGCTTGATGAAGCCGCCATCATCGACGGCGCATCCTGGTTCCAGACCTTGACGCGCATCTTCATACCTGTCGCTTTGCCCGGCCTGATCGCCGCGACCATCTTCGCCTTCACGGTGTCCTGGGCCCAGTTCCTCTATCCCTTGGTGTTCACGACCTCGACGGATCAACTGGTGCTGCCGGTCGGTATCACCACCACCTTGATCAAGGGCGACGTGTTCAACTGGGGGCAGATCATGACTGGCGCGCTGCTTGGCGCAGCACCTCCGCTCCTGATCTACGCCTTCCTGATGGACTATTACATCGCCGGCCTGACCGCCGGCGCGACAAAGGGTTGAAGCCGATGGCCGAGGTAAGTCTGCGCAAGGTGGTGAAGCGCTACGACGACGTCGAAGCGGTACGCGGCATCGATCTCGAGATCGCCGACCACGAGTTCGTGGTGCTGGTCGGCCCTTCCGGCTGCGGCAAGTCGACGACGCTGCGGATGATCGCGGGGCTCGAGGATATCACCGACGGCGATATCACCATCGGCGGCGATGTCGTCAACGACGTGCCGCCGAAAGATCGCGACATCGCCATGGTGTTCCAGAACTACGCGCTCTATCCGCATATGACGGTCGCGGAGAACATGTCGTTCGGCTTGCGGCTCAAGCATTATCCCAAGGCCGAGATCAAGAGTCGCGTCACCGAGGCCGCGCGGATGCTCGACATTACCGACCTGATCGACCGCAAGCCCAAGCAGCTCTCGGGCGGCCAGCGTCAGCGTGTGGCGATGGGCCGTGCCATCGTGCGTAACCCGAAAGTGTTCCTGTTCGACGAGCCGCTGTCCAACCTCGACGCCAAGCTCCGCGTGCAGATGCGGATCGAGATCAAGAAGGTGCACCAGAAGGTTCGCACCACGACCGTCTATGTCACCCATGATCAGGTCGAAGCCATGACGCTCGCCGACCGCGTCGTCGTCATGAACAAGGGCAAGATCGAGCAGATCGGCACGCCTAACGATCTCTACCACAATCCGGCAACGCGCTTCGTCGCTGGCTTCATCGGCTCGCCGGCGATGAATTTTCTGCCTTGCCGGCTTGAGGAAACCGGCGGCAACGTCAACGTGCGTGTCAGCGACCGCCTCGCCTTTCCCCTGCCGCCGGCCCGTGCCGCGCGCTATCAGAACGTGCCGCGAAACGAAAAGCTGCTGCTCGGGATCCGGCCCGAGCATCTCACCGAGGCCAACGGCCATACCGCACCGGGTGTCGAGAATTTCGAAACGGTCCTCGACGTCACCGAGCCGATGGGGATGGAGACGCTGGTCTATTTCACGCTCGAGGGAACGTATGTCTGCGGGCGCGTCGATCCGTCGGCCGGCGCGCGCGACGGTGCCCCGCTCCGATTGGCAGTGGACCTCAACAATATGCACCTGCTAAACGAGGGAACCGGCGCCGTCCTCTGACGGCGTACAAGCACCTCAAGGGCAGGAAATGGCCACCAACAAGAAGAAGATTTTCGTCACCCAGACTATGTCTCCGGGCGCGCGGGCTCTCCTCAATGAACGCGACGACGTCGAGCTCGTCGAGTTTCCGAATATGATCTCCGCCAAGGACTTTGAAGCGATGCTGAAGCAGCATGCGCCCGTCCACGGCGTAGCGCTGGGCGCGACACGCTTCGGCGAGACCGAGCTCGAAGCTTCCAAGGACATGAAAGTGGTGACGCGCATCGGCGTCGGCTACGACGCGGTCGATGTTCCCGCGCTTTCCAAGCGCAAGGTGCCCCTGATGGTGGCAGGCACCGCGAACTCGCCATCGGTCGCCGAACAGGCGCTGTTCATGATGCTAACGCTCGCCAAGCGCGCGCAGGAGATGCATGCGATGGTCAAGGACGGCACCTGGGCGAGCCGGCTCGGCGTGCTGCCCTTCGACCTCTATGGCAAGACCGTGCTGATCGTAGGTTTCGGCCGCATCGGGACACGCACCGCCAAGCGCTGCCTTGCCATGGAAATGAAAGTGATGGTCTACGATCCCTACAAGCCCTCATCCGAGATCACCGCGGCCGGCTGCGAGGCCGTGCCCGATCTCGACTCAGCGCTGCCGCGCGCGGATTTCGTCACCATCCATTGCCCGAAGACGCCGGAAACGCTCGGGCTCTTCAACGCGGCGCGCTTCAAGCTGATGAAGCCGACCGCCTATCTCATCAACACCGCCCGCGGCGGCATCGTTGATGAGAAGGCGCTGCATGAGGCGCTGGTGTCGAAGAAGATCGCAGGCGCCGGTCTCGATGTGTTCGAGCAGGAACCGCCGCCGGTCGGACAGCCCCTGCACGGCCTGCCGAATGTGATCATGGCGCCGCATGTCGCCGGCGTCACGGTGGAGGCCGTCGACCGCATGAGCGAGCAGACCGCCCGCAACATCCTGAGCGCGCTCGATGGTGTGCCGATCCGGCAGAACGTGATCAATCAGGACGTCCTCTGATACCGCTACCAAGCCACTCCTGAAAGCCAATCCAAACGCGCTGGCCCTGGAAGACCAGGGCCAGTCTGCGTCTGAATCATTGCCGGTATGTCCCTTTTCGGGACATCTCGTCGACAAAACTCAGCCTTATTCAAAAGCGACGAAGGAGGCAGGCGCCCGGGTGGAATCGGCAGCGCCGATGGGACTATGGAGATTCTGTTTTGAGCGACGCCACCGATCATGCGCTCGCGACCATCGCGAGCATTCTCGATCAAGGGGAAACGCATCGCGAGGTCGAAAAGCCCGCGAGCGAAGCCACCCTTGTGCCACCCGCCGAAGCGATGATGTCTCCTGATGGCGAAGGCTATTCGAAAGTCGGACCCGGCCCGATCGCAGCCCTTCGTTTCCGATGGACCGTGCGCCGCACCGAGAGCGGCGAATATTTCGTCGACGAGACCATTGGCGAAAATTCAACGCCGATCGTTGCGGGCCCGATGACCAGGGACGCCGCGATCAAGCTGGTCGATGAGCGCGAGATCGAGGCACGGCAGCGCTTCGAGCAATTGCGTCAGGAAATGACCGGCCGCGTGGCCGCCAATGTAGCGGGCGGCGGCGAGGCCTGATCGGCCTCCCCCAACCTCATTTGCGAACGTTCGGCGCTGCTCTATACCGGCGATGAATTTTTCATCGCCGAGAGTGCCCTATGCTTCGTGTCCTGACCTGCCTTGCCGCGCTGCTTCTCACCATCGCTTCCGCGCTGGCGCAGCAACCTTCCCGCCTCGATCAGATCGTCAGCCGCGGCACGCTGCGGGTCGGCATGACCGGCGACTACCGGCCCTTCACGTTCCTCGACAAGGCAACGCAGAAATTTGGCGGATTCGATGTCGACATGGCCGAGTCTCTCGGCAACGCGCTCGGCGTCAAAGTCGAATACATCCAGACGGCCTGGCCGCAGATGGCTGGGGATTTCGACGCCGACAAGTTCGACATCGCCATGGGCGGCGTGTCGATCACGCTCGACCGGCAGAAGAAAGGCCTGTTCTCGACGCCGATCATGCGCGAGGGCAAGACGCCGATCGCGCGCTGTGCCGACAAGGACAAATACGCTGATCTCGCCGACATCGACAAATCAGGCACGCGCGTGATCGTCAATCCCGGCGGTACCAATGAGCGCTTCGCGCGCGCTCATCTGAAATCCGCTGACATCCGCGTCTACAACGACAATGTCACGATCTTCGATGAGATCGCCAAGGGCGACGCGGATCTGATGATGACCGATGCTTCCGAGACGCGCTATCAGCAGAAGCTGCATCCCGGCCTGCTCTGCGCGGTGCATCCGGAAAAACCCTTCGATTTCGCAGAGAAGGCTTATTGGCTGCAACGCGACGAGGCGTTGAAGGACTTCGTCGATCAGTGGCTGCACATCTCGATGCAGGACGGCAGCTTCAACAAGATTTATGCTGCCTGGTTCGAGTAGTCATTTTCGGACCTCATCATCAAAGGCCGCTCGCATCTCGCCTCACCGCCGGCTAGGCTTGTCTCATGACAAGCAAGAAGTACGGAACAGTGAGTGCGGAGCAGCGTCGTGCGTTAGGCGGGCTGGCCTTCGTGCAGGGCCTCGTCGACGGCTCCTTGCCGCTCAATACCATCGCGCAGACGCTCGGCTATGACGTCACCAAGGCCGAGAGCGGACGCGTCGTCGTCACGCTTGTTCCCGACGACAGCCATCTCAATCCATCCGGTACCGTGCATGGCGGCCTCGCTGCGACCCTGCTCGACAGCGCCATGGGACTTGCGATCTGGTCGACGCTCGAAAAGGGTTTTGGCCAGACCACGCTCGAGTTCAAGATTTCGCTGATCCGTCCCATTACATCAGGCATGGGTGTGATCCATGCTGAAGGCTCTGTCCTCAACCGCGGCCGACGCGTTGGAACGGCCGAAGGGCGGATCACCGACGAGCGTGGCCGGCTGCTCGCGCATGGCACGACCACCTGCCTGATTTTCGAGGATTGAGGGGCCCCGCGCCCTTGCGTCGCAGCGGTTTGCCCCGAATTGAATCGACGTCCGCGCGATGATTGGATCGGCAACGCGCCGATTGAACCCAAAGCCGCTGCCCCAAGACTTACATCATGAAAGTGATGTAGATCACTCTACCGGGAATGGCCGCGGCCTAACTTGGCTTCTTTGGGGATATCCGCTGTTTGGAGGTTCACGATGAAAAGGCTGTTGGCGATGGCCATCGTCCTGCTGGCAAGCAGTGCCGCGCAGGCTCAATATCAGTTTGAATATGGCGGCCGGACCATCCGCATCGATCCGGACCGCGGAACCGTCTCGATCCCGGGAGTCTATGACAACTCAGGTAAGCGGTCGAAGCGCGCCAAAAGCAACGATCAGGATACCTCCCACGGCAAGTCGGCGCCGCAGGACGCCAGGGCCCCGCAGGACGCAAAGGCCCCGCAGGATGCCAAGGCCGATCCTCAGGCAGCCCCGGCGCCCGCCGACACGGCCGCCGCTCCGCCGCCCGAGCCCTCGGCCGCTCCGCCTCCGCCGGCTGCCGCGTCCACGACCACGCCACCGCCGACCACGACGGCCAACAATGCACCGGCCGACACGGCGGTGCTGCCACCTCCTCCCGCACCTCCACCGCCCGCCCCGTTACCGCCAGCGCCGCAACAGGACGCCGTGCGGCAGCCGGCGCCTCCGCCTGCACCGACGGTCGCCGCGGCTCCTGCCCTGGCCACGCCTCCGGTCCAACGGTCGCGTGATCCCAATTCGCCGGTCGGCGTCTGGCTGACCGAAGAGAAGGAAGGCAAGGTCCGCATCGAGCAATGCGGCGTCAATCTCTGCGGCTATTCGGTCGACGCCAAGTCGAACGCCAATGGCGAGCAGGTGCTGATCAACATGAAGCCCGGCAAGGAGCAGAAATGGAGCGGCCGCATCCTCGATCCCAACACAGGCAGCACCTATGATTCCACGATCGCGCTCAAGGGACCGGATACGCTGCGCGTGCAAGGCTGCGCCTTCGGCGGCATGTTCTGCGGCGGCCAGACCTGGAGCCGCGTCAACTGACAGGCAGGCCCAAGTCGGAAAAGCAAAAGGCCCCGCCAGTCGCGCGGGGCCTTTTCATTTGTGCGCCATGTCACGCCTTCGGAAGCCGTGTGACAGCCATCACATCATCGGGAGCGGGTTGAACCCAGTATCCCTGCATCGAAACACGAAAGGGGCTTCGTCATGGGCAAGATTCGCAAAAGCTTCATCGCCACCACTGTTGCGTTGCTTGCGGTCACTTCATTCGCTACCGCGGCGTCCGCCACGACGTTCGACGGCGAGTGGAGCGTCCACATCGCTTCCTCCAACTCGACCTGCGGCAACGGCCAGACCGTGTCGATCGGCATCAACAACGGTCAGGTGTCGAGCTCGATGGTCCAGGCCTCCGGCCACGTCGCCGATGCCGG
>Ga0210387_10004579_pt1 | contig 10588 bp, 6 predicted proteins | sample IncBWC7OmetaG_FD_160108 | JGI IMG/M metagenome (GOLD analysis project Ga0210387, IMG submission 160108) | Forest soil microbial communities from Barre Woods Harvard Forest LTER site, Petersham, Massachusetts, United States - Inc-BW-C-7-O ... | reverse complement strand
TGCGTGATGACGGCTACGATATCTCCAATTATGTTGACGTGAATCCAAGCTACGGCAACATCAATGACTTCAAGCAGTTCCTGGATGCTGCGCATCTTCGCGGTATGCAGGTGATGATCGAACTTGTCATCAACCACACCAGTGATCAGCATCCGTGGTTTAAAGCCGCGCGCTTGGCACCTCCCGGTTCGCCCGAGCGCGAATTCTACATTTGGTCGGAAACCGATCAACTCTTTAAAGACGCTCGCATCATTTTCACGGACACAGAAAAGTCCAACTGGACTTGGGATGAAGTTGCGAAATCCTACTACTGGCACAGATTTTTCTCTCATCAGCCTGATCTAAATTTCGACAATCCTCTGGTGATCGACGAGGTGCTCAAAGCGATGCGCTTCTGGCTCGATCTGGGAGTAGATGCGCTTCGAATGGATGCAATTCCTTACCTCGTCGAACGCGATGGCACAAGTTGCGAGAATCTGCCAGAGACCCACGCGGTCATTAAGAAGATAAGGGCCGCGATCGACAAAGACTACGAAAACCGGTTGATACTCGCCGAAGCCAACCAATGGCCGACAGACGTGCGCCCTTATTTTGGCGACGGTGACGAATGCCATATGGCCTTCCACTTCCCGTTGATGCCCCGGATATATATGGCGCTCCGGCAGGAAGATCGTCTACCCATTACAGAGATCATGGCGCAAACCCCAGCCATACCAGAGAGCTGCCAATGGGGACTTTTCCTTCGTAATCACGATGAGCTGACTCTCGAAATGGTCACCGCAGACGAGCGTGATTACATGTACCTTGCCTATTCGGCCGATCCCCGTATGCGCGTCAACGTCGGCATTCGACGTCGCCTAGCCCCGCTTGTCGACAATAACCGGCAACGTATCGAGCTTCTCAACTCTCTTCTTTTCAGTTTCCCCGGCACGCCCATCATTTACTATGGCGACGAAATAGGGATGGGCGACAATATCTACCTCGGCGATCGCAACGGTGTTCGAACCCCGATGCAGTGGAATCCCGATCGCAATGCCGGCTTCTCCGCCGCCCTTCCAGCGAGACTCTACTTCCCTGTCATTATCGATCCGATCTGGGGCTACCAAGCTGTCAATGTCGAAGCTGAGCTCAGCGATCAGTCCTCTTTACTTCATTGGACACGAAACATGATAGCTCTGCGCAAACTCTTCCAGGTGTTTGGCCGCGGAAGCCAGGAGTTCCTCATCCCGGAAAATAGAAAGATTCTGGCCTATATCCGCCATTACGATAACGAGGCCACTGGTAACAATGAGACGGTCCTTTGCGTGGCAAATCTTTCCCGCTTCTCTCAGCCTGTATCTCTTGACCTTACGAGATTCGCCGGCATGATACCGGTCGAGATGCTCGGCTACGTCACCTTCCCTGCCATTACCGCGCATCCCTATCCACTCACGCTGGCGCCCTATTCCTTCTTTTGGTTCGAACTGCAGCCGGCGCCGAAAGTTCGGGAATCGGCCCCTGTCGTCGCCGAAGAACCCGTTCTCGATTTCGTTAGTCAGGGAATCAAAGGCTTTCTGGTCGGTCCTGGCTTGCAGCTTCTCCAACAGTTCCTCATCACTTACTTACCTCGTCAACGTTGGTTCGGCGCAAAGTCACGAACTTTCAAAGGCGTTGAGATGCTCGACTATGTTGAGTTCTCGGGACATAGCGCGGCTCTTCTCGTGCTCAAACTTATCTACGATGATTGCAGCGCTAATACATATCACTTTCCCCTCGCCATCACCTCGGGCGAAGCTGCGAACTTGATCCGCGCCTCTGACTCTTCCAACATAGTTGCCACCGTTATAACTCCGGTCGGCCCTGTAATTCTGCACGACGCCGTTAGTCGGGAAGATTTGCGCCAAGCACTCCTTAATCTGATCGAAACGAATGGAGAGATCAAAGGTCGGGTTGGTGTTCTTCGTGGCTGTAGAAGCAGGGCCTTTAGCCCCAACACCAGCGGCGACGCCCCCCTTCCCGCGCGCACCGGTTCTGCCGAACAATCCAATACCTCTATCATCTTCGGCACCAAACTGATCATGAAGCTCTTCCGGCGTCTCGAGCCAGGGGAAAATCCAGATACCGAAGTATGCCGCTTCCTTAGCGAGACCGCGCGTTTTGCCCGTATCCCTCCATTTCTTGGCGATATAACACTTAGCGCGCAAAGTGGCGAGCCAACCACAGTTGCCATGCTTCAGGGACTAGTCGAAAACGAAGGTGACGGTTGGCAGTGGACGCTTGACGAGCTTTCCCGATACTATGACAGCGTCGCCACTCTACCATTGCCCCAAGACTTTGGTCCTCCTCCTACTTTTCTCCTGGGGAAGGAAGAACCCGCATATCTTGCTCGCGAGCACGCTGGCTTCTACCTCGAGGGCGCCGCTCTGCTAGGTCGTCGCACCGCCGAAATGCATCTGGCACTTGCCACTCCGACTGACAATAAATCTTTTATCGCTGAGCCTTTTACCTCCGATGACCTTGCCTCGGATGCCAATTTGATCGATGCTCAGATCTTGGCCGCACTGGAGGCCCTCAAGCAAGGAATATCTCAACTCACCGAAACTACAGCCGACAACGCAGCGCTCGTTCTCGGCCGCCGGGCTGAGCTTTTATCCCGCGCTCGCACGTTCTCCTCTATCTCCCCCGGTGATGCTGGCCAGCGTATTCGCATCCACGGCGATTATCACCTGGGTCAGGTTCTTCGGTCGCGCAGTGACTTCATAATTATTGATTTTGAAGGAGAGCCAGCCAGGAGTCTTGCCTCCCGTCGCGCCAAGCAATCTCCACTGAGAGACGTCGCAGGAATGCTACGGTCTTTCAGCTATGCTGCCTACACCGCATTGAATGCTTTCGCCCAGCGCCGAACAGATGACGTGAAGAATCTTGAGCCCTGGGCTAAGATTTGGCAGAATGCAGTCTCAACAGAGTTCCTTTGCGGATATCGGCATACCATTAGCGGCGTCAACCCGCATCTTATCCCGCAACCACAACAGGCTCAGATTCTGCTTAGTGCGTATCTATTAGAGAAGGCCCTCTATGAACTGCTCTACGAACTCAACAATCGTCCCACTTGGGTGCGGATTCCTATCGCGGGCATCCTCGGCCTAACGCACTAGCCGAGTGGTGCAGGTTTTGATGGCGCAGCGATCTATCCATCCGAACCTTCAAGAACCCATTCAGCAACAAGAGACCAGCGCCAGTCATGGCGGTTTCTGAGTCTAGCTTGCTCACAAGTTCGCCGTTAACTGGGCTCATCTCTACGGCGGACGCTTCGGGGTTCGCGGCCGGACCATCGGCGGCGCCGGCTCCGTGCCTGGAGAGTTCTGCTGGGTGGCGGGGCTGTTCGCTTGGTTGGCCGTGGCTGGCTGCTGCGCCAGGAGGGGATACTTGCTATAGCGCATAGAGTCGTCATCACGAGCGCTGTGCCTTTATTCATCAAAAATCCTCCATCGGTTCCCACGCTTCCGCATCCGCACCACGTCTGCGACGCGGTCACGAGGTTGGAGATACTTTGCAAGCGTCGTGCCAAACTAGGATCTCGGCGCAGATTGCCCAAGCGGTTGAGGTCAACGTGGGCGGCTGAAACCGGTCGTGCCAGGAGGGTCGATCGCCGGTCTGCGATGCGGCGAATATCTGGCTGGAAGCTTTCTGTCCCGAGCCTGCCACTGCAATGAGGGCAATGATAAGAAGAAGTGGAGAGCGGAACATGAAAAACCTCTCAATCTACATACCGATTATTTGCGGAGCTTAGGCCGCGGTCAACGAGCACGTCAAATGCGTGGCTGCCGATGGCCAACTACCTCATTCACTAGGAATCACCAAGTTGCGGAAGATCTTCCAACTTCCATCGGCCTGGGGGTAATCGCAGGAGTGAGACGCTGGCTCCCGCTAGTCTAAGAACCCAACCGCAATCCCTCACGCCCTTCCCTGCTTCCACAACAAGCGACCGAATTGTGTGGCTTCTGCCGCCCTAAATTGGGTCCATACAGCCTGTACGTCACCTCTACAGGGGTGATAGCATTCGCGCATGAGAACACCAGAAATTGGGATTTTCAAAACTCAGTATGAGGATTTAATTTCCAAAGTGTCCGAAGATCCGTCTCCAGGAAACATCACCGAAGCAAGGGCGACGTTAACACGTTGGTTGAACATGATTGCGGAGGCTGTCGCTGCGCCAGCTTCGCCTGAAGAGAAGAATATAGAAGAGACTAAGGTCAAGGAAATTGAGGGATGGAAAGCCGATTTCGATAAGAAATACCCCTGAGCCAATAAAGCGGCTTTTTTCTTTGTGCTCGGACGGCGTGCAGACCGTCCGTCTGATCAATAAATGGCGTTTGACCGGCATAGCATTCCGTCTTAAATTGACCTCTATCAAAGATGACTGTCACGGTTAAGCGCATACTCGTTGTCGAAAACGAAAAGCTGCTGCGGGAAACACGTGTCATGCTCGCCGAATCGGAGGGCTATTCTGTGATTTCCGTCTCTTCCGATGACGACGCATTGAGCCTGCTCGAAACCGAGCGTTTCGACCTCATAGTGACTGGCCGAAATACCGAGTTGCACGTGGGTCTAGATGAGAGATTGCGAGCGATGTATGCGACACTTTTGACGCTAAAGATTGATTATTTAACCAACCGATATCCTCAGCGATTTTCACCGGAGTTTGCTGACTCAGCACGCAGTGAAATTGTTTGTTGCGCTGTGGTATCACGCAGCATTTAGAAACGTGAATGTGATGGTTGTTGATGACCGATTCTTAGCCAGTCGAGCACGAATCCCATGTGAACGCTTGCAGCCTGCTCAGACAGAACTGGCGCAGGCGGGACTATTGAAGATTGACCGACTCCGTGATTGTGCACGCGTGGAGTTCATTGAGCTCCCTGAAACTACCGAGTCGGACAAGGAAATCTGGCAACGATACGCGGACGCGAGCCGTTGAAGGGATGGGGGTTACGAATGCTCCGTCTTTGGGTGTCGTAGACAGGCGCACAGCGAAACTTTTTTATCGCCCAATCAAATCGAAAAGAAGACCATCCCACCTCAATGTTATTTCGGCTCGGATGGTCGCGGGATTGAAAGTGTTACTGCAATTTTGACGAAAAAAGTTAAAGAAAGTTAGCAATGCCGAAACCAAGAAACTCACTAGTTGAACTGGCCCTTTCAGGCACTTTACAGCGGCATCCTGACCACTATGTATCCCGTTTATCAGGCGGAATCGTACTGACCTCAATTGGTCGCCCTCCTGGACACCTCAACGCAAATGAGAAGGTCACTTGGGCAGAAATAGTGAAGACAGCGCCCCCTGGACTGCTCACAAAGCATGACCGCATCGCGCTGGAAATCGTTGTGAAGATGGTTATCAGGATGCGAACCACTCAGGTTAAGGCATCGGAACTGAGTCCTTGATCGCCATCCTTGGCAAGTTGGGAATGAATCCAGCAGCTAGAGCAAAGATGAACCCAGTGCGTTGGCTAGATCGTTTAAGTGGAGCAGGCGATGTTTGCTTGTCGTATGCCGTACATCTCTTTCCTAAGATTCACACTGTACGTCAACAGGAAGACAAAGCACCTTCCTCACGACGGTGGTGAGCCGTTGAATATGTTTTGACAGCTGTTGTGCAAGGGCTGTCGCATCTCCGCCTCTCTTACCATCCCGCGGCAAAGAAAACAATGTTCGTAAATGCTCTGCAAAGGACTATCGATACGCCAACTCATTCGCCATAGCAGCCGCGGAGGCGACGATCGCCTACTGCAAAAGAGCGGAGTTGTTATGCTCCGCTCGCCTCTCGTACCCTGCGCCTCCTGATACAGCCGCTACCCGTTATCGGTGCCCGCCTCCGCCATGGGATTCACCGCCAACGTGAGATCCGCCACTATGCGCCGCGGCGGCATGGGCGCTCCACCATGCGCTGCTGCCGTGTGAGGGCGTGCCCTGGGAGGCATGGGATGTGCTACCGCCCGCGGCTGCGGCATGGGCGCCACCTGTATTGACTCCAGCGTGGGACCCAGCATTGTTGGCATGTACTACTACCGTTGTGCTGCCTTCATGTCGTCCACGATTGGCCGCAGCACCACCTCCACCGTTATATCTTCCTCCTCCACCGCTGCTGAAGCGATGGCCGCCCCAACCGTGGCTATAGCCCCAACCAGACCACGGGCCCATGCCGAGAAAGATAACCAGCGTAACGCTGGTTTATCCGATCGTCTCGTTCGAAAATACTTTTAGGTAGAGGCCAACCAACCATCGCTTTGGTAAGACATCACCTTCGGTCTAGGTTGTGCCATGAAGCTCTGCAAAGCAGACAATCGAATTTGCTTCTCGACAAAACCACCGACGTCGCTCTCTCCTGTTTTGCTCATCCTGTTAGCTCTGTTTTGTACGGAATTGCGACAGTCTGCACATGCGCAAACAACAGACACACCTGTCTTGGTCGCAAATATTCCATTAACCACCCAGCAAGTTGTAGAAAACCTGGTTCGGAGAAATCTCGATCGTGCCCAGGCACTGCATGCTTACCAGGGAACCCGAATCTACGGGTGGAATACCGCGGTTTTCCAGGGCCCCCCGACGCCGAGATGGTCGTGGACGTGAAGTACCGGGCGCCCGGAACGAAGGAGTTCACCATCCGATCTGTGACCGGACCCAAGCTAATCATCGATAAGGTATTCCGGAAGCTCCTTGAGGCTGAACAGGAGGCGCTGGTCGCGGATACCCAAAAGCGCACTACGTTGAACAGCGACAACTACGATTTCACGATGCTCGGGTACGAAAGCACCCCCTCCGGTTCAATGTACGTGCTAAAGGTGGAGCCCAGAACGAAGGATAAATTTCTCTACAGCGGCCGAATTTGGGTAAATGCAGAAGACTTTGCCGTAGTCCGGTTAGAGGCAGAGCCCACGAAGAACCCTTCTTTCTGGACAAAGAACAGCGAACTCGAGCAGATATACATAAAAGTGAGCGATTTCTGGCTTCCCGCACACTCAACCGCAGCATCTCCTTGATCCGGCTTGGCGGACGCGCTGAATTGACGATTCAGTACAACAATTACCAGATCACGGCAGCCGATTCGGTTGGCAACCTACCGACGCTGGAACCGGTGCGGTCGGCGGACGCTGGCCGCCCGCAACGCCCAGGTGATCATCAATAGCGTGCTTCATATCACGAAGCGCCTGGTTTTGGGCTGTTCCGTGTTTAATCAACTAGCAGATGGATAGAAACGACGACCATGCCGTTGAACATATTTCTTCACAGACCTTTCGCTACGATCTCTCTACTTCGATAGCTCAAGGGGTAAGAATAGGGAGAAAGCTGTACCACTCCTGCCAAGGCGTGTCGTGCTTGATACCCGCAGATCCCCTTGCAGTCGTTCGACAAGTTGAGCAGATACCCACATCCCAAGGCCGGTGCCGGTCTCGTTCTTGGTCGTAAAGAACGGCTCATAAATCTTGCGAAGCGTCGCAGCGTCCATTCCTATACCGGAGTCTGCAATTGTGGTACGTATGCCGGGTCGTCTTTCATTACGCCAGTCAAACGATGCGCTTACACGCATGGTGAGCGAGCCTCCCGACTTCATTGCATCACCGCGTTCGCGATGATGTTCGCAAAGATCTGACGAAGATCTCCCGCCAGGCACAGAAGGGGCGGCCCTTCTCTATATTGGCGACGGACTGAGATGTTATTGGCCAGGAGCTTTCCGTGGTAGAGCACCAGCAGAGAGTCCAGGATCTCGGAGATCTGCACAGACGATGGCGCTGTCGATTGCCGGTAAAACTTGAGCGTCTGCTGCGTAATGTGCGACACGCGGCCTACCTCTTCTAGCGCCTGGGCTGCATATGACTTTGCCTCTGCTGCATCCCCGCCATTCGAGGCGAGATAAAGAAGATTGGTGATCGCCTCCAGAGGGTTATTGATCTCATGCGCAATGGAAGCAGCGAGACGAATGGCAATGGCCAGTTTCTCCGCCTGGATAAGCGCAGCTTCGATCTTCTTGCGCTTAGTCATATCAGTGAGCGACAAGAGAATCAGGGGTGCCGCATCCGGCTCCTGCACCATGTAGCGTCCACTGAGCATGAAGGATTTCCAGCCGATGCTGGGGAAGTCGTATATGACTTCATGATTCAAGAAGTCTCTGTCATGCGGCAGGACCTCCTCTAGCAGAACTCGCAGGTCAGGCTTATTCCACTGTCCGTCTCCCAGGTCATATACAAGTTGATTCAGAGTTGCCCCCGGCTCAACCTCAAAGGCTCGGTAGAACGCCTGATTTGCCATCAGGACACGCAGATCGGCGCTCAATACAAGGACAGGTTCCGGCATGGTATCGATTATGGACTTGGTAAACTCGGCCGCAAGTACCAGTTCCTGATTGCGCTTCTTGATTGCATCGATATCCATGAGGACTAACACCGCGCCATCAATCTGGTTATCGAGTGTCTTGTAGGGTCTTATCTGCAACCGATACCAATGGCCCTGCTGATCCTGCGCCTCTCGTTCCAGGTTCACAACATCCCGGAGAACGGTTGCAAGCAGAGGCTTCAAGTCGACATCGAGATCCGGCCTGATATCGGTGATGGAACGCCCGATATCGGAGGGAAGTACTTTGAAGACGGCCTCCGCTATGGGGGTTATGCGGCGTATACGCAGGCCGCCATCCACCATCACAATGGGTATTACTGTGCTTTCGAGCAGGTTCTTGAGATCGTTCCCGAGCAGGTGCAACGTGGAGTTGTTGCTGGCCAATTCGTCGTTGACGGTAGTAAGTTCTTCATTGGTAGCTTGCAACTCTTCTTTCGAGGTCTCCAGCTCCTCGTTGGTGCTTTGCAGCTCTTCATTCGCGGAAAGCATCTCTTCATTTGCGGACTGATAATCTTCGCGGAGTGCTTCCTGTTCTGCCAGGTGTTCCTTAAGCAGAGCACGTGCGGCACGCAGTTCACGCTTTTGATGCAGAAGTTCTCTCCGCACCAGCTCGCTTGCCTTCTGGGATCCATACTGGCTCTTTTTGTCATGGAACTCGATCGGAGGCTCTACGTCCTCGAAGAGGATGAGATAACACCGCCCCGTTCCGGTCGCCGGTTCGTCCATGGGGATCACCGACAGATGGACCACACGCCTTTTGCCACCACGGTCCAAAGGGACATTCTTTTTATGGATCGTAACCGCTCTTTTTCTTGCTGAAGCGATGGCGGTTCGTAGCGCAATGGCCAGCTCTTCACAAACCATATTCAGTATGTTGAGATTGGCCCGCCCGGACGCAGGCTCCAGATAAGGGCTCGTTCGCCCACGGAATTGAAGAATTTCGAGAGAATCGTTGACAATCACCCCTGGCGGCGCACACTCCTTGAGGACAATCCGATCTGCTACCTGTTGCAGTCCAGCTTCATTCTGGCTCGCACGCCGGATGGGCTGCGCCTTCGCCGGTGGCGATACACTCCCCTGAATGGGAGTCCGGCTCGTCTTGAACGTACGCTGCTGGCGATGATTGCCAATCTTTTTGGAATAGATCTTGTTCTTCTTGTTCAGTGGCGTGAACATCAGCGGATAAGAAGCTGCACTCTCGGCGCTTCCCAGCAGCAGAAAGCCGGATGGATTCAAAGCGTAGTGCAGGGTCGAGATGATCTTTTCCTGCAGCTCCGGTTGAACATAAATAAGGAAATTCCGGCACGAGATCAGATCCAGGTTTGAGAAGGGGGGATCCTTGGCGACATCCTGCCGCGCAAAAACACATAGATCGCGCACCGTCTTGTTGACCCGGTATCCTCCTGTCTCCTTCGTGAAAAACTTTGCAATGCGGTCCCCTGAGAGGTTCTTCATTGCGCTGTCGGGGTAGATGCCGGAGCGGGCCTTCGCGATCACCTTCTCACTAATGTCTGTCCCAAAGATCTGAATGTGGAGGTTATCGGCCTTTGCACCCAGAAATTCCAGCAACGTAATCGCCAGCGAATACACCTCTTCTCCGCTGGAACAGGCAACTACCCATATGCGGATGGTTTCTTTCCCGTATTCTCCAACTATCGCCGGATAGATCGTACTTGTCAGGTCCTCAAAGACCTCCGGGTTCCGGAAGAACTCCGTTACGGGAATCAAAACGTGATTGGAGAGCTTCGCCGCTTCTTCTGGATGCCCTCCGAGATAGGTCAAATACCCAACAAGAGAAGCTATCCCGAGAGATGCCATGCGCTGCTGCGTACGTCGATGAATCGTATTGGGCTTGTATTTGCTGAAGTCGGCGCCTTGCGAAGTGCTTACCAGATTCAAAATTGAATTGAAAACGTGGTCATCGTCCTTCGGCTCTTGGTGCGAATCCGTCGACTTCCTCCGAAGGGTGGGATGCTTGCTCATCCACGACAATTCCTCCGCGATTTTCTCTGGAGATAAAACGAAATCGATGCAGCCGGAATCAATGGCGCTCCGCGGCATGCCGTCGAACTTGGCTGTCTCGGGGTCTTGAGCGAAGGTCACACCACCTCCGGCGCGAATCGCCTCAACTCCCGCAGTGCCGTCCGAGGCAGTGCCTGAGAGAATGACGCCGATGGCCTGGCTCTTGCGTACCTCCGCCAGGGAACGCATGAAAATG
>Ga0210387_10004578_pt1 | contig 10589 bp, 7 predicted proteins | sample IncBWC7OmetaG_FD_160108 | JGI IMG/M metagenome (GOLD analysis project Ga0210387, IMG submission 160108) | Forest soil microbial communities from Barre Woods Harvard Forest LTER site, Petersham, Massachusetts, United States - Inc-BW-C-7-O ... | reverse complement strand
CCTGCATCCCTTGCGCCGCCGGCTCGCGGCGGCCGCGCTCGCCATTTTCGCCGGCTTCACTTGCGGCGCGTCAACCACGGATTCGGGCCCGCTCGATCCTGCCTTTGACTATCACTCCTACGCCAACGTGGATCAGTTTCGAACCACGCACTTGGACCTGGATCTGCGGGTCGATTTCCAATTCAAGACCATTACCGGTTCAGTCACGCTGGACCTAAAGCGCTTGGATCCGCGTTCGACGCAATTGGTGCTCGACACCAAAGACCTCATGATCCTCGATGTCAGGCAAAAGGCCACCGATGTCCTGGGCGCGACATCCAAGAATCAAACCATCTGGGTCAGTTGTCCGTTCCATTTGGAAAAACCCGATCCGATTCTCGGGACCGCATTGGTGATCCAACTGCCGCCGTCCAAGAAGGGCACGGAATCCATCAAGATCGACTACGAAACCTTGGAATCTTCATCCGCGCTGCAGTGGCTGACTGAGAAACAAACCGCGCGGCACAAGCCATTCCTCTATACCGAATCGGAACCCATCGGTGCGCGCAGTTGGATCCCTCTTCAGGATACCCCTCAGGTGCGCGCCACTTACAAGGCCAAGGTACACACCGATCAGGGCCTGCGTGCCGTCATGAGCGCGGAGAACGACCCGAAGGCCAAGGCCACCGGCGAATACAGTTTTGTCATGCCGCAACCCGTGCCGTCGTACTTGATCGCACTTGCCGTGGGCGATCTGGAATTCCAGGAAACCGGGCCGCGCACCGGCGTGTATGCCGAGAAGCCCATGATCAAGGCGGCGGCCAAGGAATTCGCGGACACGGAGTCCATGATTCAGGCCAACGAAAAGATGTTCGGCCCCTATCGGTGGTCTCGATACGACATCCTAGTGATGCCGCCAAGTTTTCCGGAAGGCGGCATGGAGAATCCCCGTCTGTCTTTCATCACGCCCACTGTGATCGCGGGCGACAAGAGCTTGGTGTCCGTGATCGCGCATGAACTGGCGCATTCCTGGTCCGGAAATCTGGTGGGCAACGCGACCTGGCGGGATTTTTGGCTCAACGAGGGTTTCACGGACTACATGACGAGCCGCATCATGACCGCGGTGTACGGCGAGCAACGCGCCGCAATGGAAGAGGTCTTAGGTCTCAAGACCCTCCGGGACGAGCTGGCAAAATTCAAGCCCGCAGATCAAGTTCTCGCCATCGACCTGCGCGACCGCGATCCCGGGGACAGCCTGACCAATATTCCCTACGAAAAAGGCCGGTTGTTCTTGAATTACCTGGACGCCAAATTCGGCCGCGAGCGCTTCGACAGTTTCTTGCGCGGCTATTTCGAGCACTTCGCATTCAAGAGCATCAACAGCGAACAGTTCATGGCTTACTTGCAGGAGAATCTGCTCGATCGGTTTCCGGGCATCGTCACCCGAGCGCAGGTCAACACTTGGATTTTGTCCCCCGGGTTGCCGGCGGATGCGGTGCTGCCCGTCACCACCCTGTTTCAACCGGTGGACGCGGCGCGGGAGGCGTGGCTCGCCGGCAAACTCGAGGCGAAAAAAATCGGCGCGGGCTGGGTGGCGCAGCAATGGCTGTACTTTCTCGAGGGCATGCCGCCCAGCTTGTCTGCTGCGCAGCTGACGGAACTCGACAAGGCGTTCGGCTTGAGCAAGAGCCCCAATGCAGAGATCGGCCACAGTTGGTTCAAATTAGTCATCGCCAACAACTACCAGCCCGCTTTTCCGCGTCTCGAGGAATATTTAAAGACCATCGGACGGCGCAAGCTCATCGAGCCCCTGTATGAATCACTGATGAAAACTCCGGCGGGGACCGAAGTGGCCAAGCGCGTGTTTGCCAAGGCGCGCCCCGGCTATCATCCGGAAACCGTCAAGGCCGTCGAAGCCATCGTCTCTCCGAAAGAGGAAACCGACGAGTGACCGCCGGAGGGAAAAGCGAGTGGCTGAAGATCATGCTCGAGGAAATCGCGCGCAAGAAAGCAGAAGAGGAGCAGATGCGCGCTGAGGAACAGCGGCGCCGCGACGAGGACCCAAGCGCGCGTTTGAGATAGCGAGGTTGTGTTACAGTTCGAACACTTCACTGACGACTAGAATTTGGTGACGCCAAGCAAACAAGCGCTACAGGTCGCCGAAGAACGCGGCCCGGATCAATCCATCTCGCGTCTGGCCACGGCGCGCACCGCTTTCGTCGGCCGCACATTGCGCGGTCCGGTCAATCGGCCGGTGTTCGTCAAGAGCTTCGTGGAATTCCAGCACGTGTTCGGCGGCCTGTGGCAGCCAAGCCTGTTGGGCTACGCCATCGAGCAATTCTTCGATAACGGCGGTCGCGAGGCGCTGATCGTGCGGGTGGTGAACGGCGCGCGCGCCGCGACACTGACCCTGAAAGCGGGTGAGCAGGTGCTGCAGTTGCAAGCACTCAGGCCGGGTACGCGCGAATTTCTACGGGCCAGCGTCGACCTCGACAATATCGCGGCAGATGAGCCCGACGTTTTCAACCTCACCGTGCAGCGAGTCCTGACCCGAGGCACCGGCCAGGTCGATGACCAGGAGATATTTCATCGCCTTTCGGTGTCGTCGAGCGATGAACGCTTCTTCCCGACAGCCATCGCGCAGTCCGCTCTGATTCGTCTGACCGGCGAGATGCCGACGCAGCGGCCGGATCGAACCTTGGATCCGGCCAGCGGACTTGCCACCGCCTATGTGAACTCGAACTCGGATGGCGATGACGGCGCGCCGCTGACTGACTACGATTTGATCGGCTCGAGCCTGGACCATACCGGCGTATTCGCTCTGCATCAGGCCGAATACTTCAATTTTCTGTGCATACCGCCTTTGGCACGGGACCGGGACGTGGGACCAAGCGCTTTGTTGGTCGCGGCGCGCTACTGCAAAGAGCGCCGAGCACTGCTGATCGTCGATCCGCCGTCCGGCTGGCAGACTGCGGATGATGCCTTGAGCGGATTGCGCGATTGGAATTTCTCCAACGAAAACGCACTTATGTACTTTCCGCGCGTGCTTGCGCACGACAAGCTGCGCGGGCACTTCGAATCCTTTGCGCCGTGCGGTGCGGTCGCCGGCATGCTGGCGCGTTACGACGAAAGTTCGCCGGTGTGGCTTTCTGCGGAACGTGAAGAACCCATCTTGCGACCCGGGTATAGGCCAGCGTGCCTTGTCGGCGAGGATCGGCGCATCCGGCTGGCGAATCTGGGCGTCAATACGCTGCAGGCTGTCCGATCTGCGGCTCGCATGAACGTGCGCTTGCGGACTTTGGCCGCCGGCAACACCGCCAATGCCGATTGGCGCTATTTATCCGCGCGACGGCTCGCCCTTTTTATCTTGAACAGCATCGAACAGGGCACGCGCTGGGTCGTCGCGGCAGGCTCCGCCGCAGAGGTTGCGGAAACGTTGACGGCGCAAGTGCGTGTATTCTTCGAAGGATTGCGCGAAACGGGCACCTTCGGGACGCGGCGGCTGGAAGAGGCGTTTTTCGTCATTTGCGATGAGCGCGTCCAAGCTTCCGCGGCCTTGAGCGGCGCTGAGATCCAATTCGTGATCGGCTTTGCGGCGAGCCGCGAGCATGAGTTTCACAGCTTCCGCGTTTCGCACTCGGCGACCGGCAGCAAGGTTCAACCCGTTAGTCTCAATCGCCTCAATTTTTCGCAGTACAGCCCGGCGGAGCTCGAGTGGGTGGACAGCATCGCCAGGAGCTTGGGCGGCCCTGCGTGAGCAGCCGGCGCGCCGCGGTCCTGGCCGGGCCGCCGCGGTCCTGGCCGGCCCGCAGCCAACCGATTAGCCGGCGGCAATTGTCGCCGCGATGCGCCTTTCCAGCTCGAGCGCCGCGGAGTTGGCTTTGGCGGTGCCGACAGCCGGCGGGATGATGCGCGGTATGCTCGGCAGTTCATCGAGAGCCCGGCGCGCATAGTCGTACCCCGCTTGAATTGCTCGGTCGAATGCCTGCCAGTTCAGCAGGCCAATATCCGGGAGCAGCGGCTTCATTAACACATCCGCGAGGTCGCGCTGCACGCGTTCGCTCGCCGTGCTGTTGATCATGCCGGCGTGCATCAATACTTCAAATATGTTGACACGGCGTTCCCCGAAATTGCGATCGGCGCCGACATCGCAGCCAATCACGAAGCCCGGCGCATGACCCTGCATGACATCGACCGGTAAGTTGTTGATGGCGGCGCCATCCACGAGCACGCCGTCGTCGTGAAACACCGGCGGCATGACGCCGGGAATGGCCACGGAGGCGCGCAAGGCCTGCGCCACTTCCCCTGAGCGATGTTCGAATAACCGGCCGGTGGTGAGATTGGCACTCACGCAGAAATACGGGAAGCGCAGATCCTCGATGAGCGCGCTGCCGTACTCGCGTTCGAGCAAACGCGACACTTTTTTGCCGCGCGTCAGGGCAAGAAACGGGAACGTATAGTCGTTGACCGGGTTCGTTTGCACGAAGCTTCTCCGATAGCGCAGCTGCATCTCCTCATCGCTCCAACCCATGGCCACGCCGGCGGCAATGATGGCGCCGATGCTGGCACCGCCCACAAAATCGATCGGTACCTTGGCTTCGCGCAATGCACGGATGATGCCTAAGTGCGCAAAGCCTCGCGCACCGCCGCCCGACAGCACCAAACCCACCCCGCGCCGCATCAGCAAGCGGGCAACCCTGCCGAAGTCGGCGGGTTCGACCATGTGATGGTGCAGCATGACCGGCAGGGTTTTCAGCCACGCGGCGCTCGAGCCCGGATCGATGCCGCCCTGATGCACCAGCGCCAGTTCAACCCGCGCACCGCGCGCCATTGCCGCCTCGACGATGCCGGCAGGCCACGGCATCACGCTGCCGCCGGCCGGCGCCGCCATCAGTATCACGTCAGCTTGGCGGCAACATTGGCGAGTCCAACCTGAGGCAGCCCAATTGGCGACGTACACGACAAAGTCGTTGGTCTCTTCGATGCGGTTGAACCAGCTCGCCGTATGGGTGGTGGCGCGGGCATCCCAGACGAGTTCAGTGCGTCCGGTCTTGCCCAGTTCATCGACCAAACGCGTCGCCAAATCGGCCACGTCCAGTTCGATGCCGTTCGGAACCAGAGCAAAGACATGCGCCCGCTTGGGCCTGTATTCCTGGCGGTTGCTGTGCCTGAGGCGCCGCGCGCAGAGACGGGCGAGCGCCAGGGAAAAGTGAGTGGAGCGCGCCGCGATGCGGTCCAATTCTGCATTTGGGATCAGAAGAAGCTCGCTGTCCCGCAGTGCAACAACCGTGGCGCTGCGCGGTGTTGCCAACAGCCACCCGGCCTCGCCCACCAGTTCGCCGCGCTCTATCTCAGCGGTCAGACCGGATTTGAGCGGCGTCTTGACGCCCAACCGCCCGCTGGCCAGGAGATATACTCCATCGGGGTCAGAACCGGCTTCAAACAGCAGATAGCCGGCCGGCAGCGAGAAGTGCAGCGCGCCGGCCGCCAAAGATTCGAGGCTGAAGGCATCCACGCCGGCAAGATCGGCACAATCGCGCAACCAGTCGATTGCGCGTGGCATTTCGTGCGTCGCGCTCGACTGTTCTTCATCCAATGCCATGCGTCTGTAGCGGCTGCGAGGGGGCGTTTCTTGAGTCGAACCGTCAATACTGTGGTGTTTTCGCACGGCAAGGAAAGCGGCCCGTGGGGCGCCAAAATCACGGCGATGGCAGCGGTGGTCCGCGACCTCGATTTGGGGCTGGAATCGGTGGATTACCGCGGCATGGACGATCCAACTCAGCGGGTCGAGAAGCTCCTGGCTGTAGGCCGCGAATTTCAAGGGCCGATGGCACTGGTCGGCTCCAGCATGGGCGGGCATGTGGCCGCCGCCGCCGCGAGCCGCTTGGACGTCGCGGCGCTATTTTTGCTGGCACCGGCCTTCTACATGCCTGGCTTCGAAAAATATACGCCGCAAAACGTGAGCGTGCCCACCGCCATCGTTCACGGCTGGCACGATGAGGTCGTGCCGGTGGACAACAGCATCCGTTGGGCGAGAGAGCATCGCGCCACGCTCCACTTGCTCGATTCCGATCATCGATTGGAAGATAAGATCGCTGTGATCTGCGGTCTATTGCGCAATTTTTTGATCGCGCTCTAAAGAACCGATCTCCCGGCTTTCGCGACGGCCACGAACTTTTTAAGGGCGGGGTTTGGCCGGAACCGGTTGCGCTTGCTCGGCGCCTTCAGTCGCGAGCTGCGCCAATGCCAATTCGCGCAAGCTCTCTCCCAACTGCTCGCCGCAGCGTCTGCCCATGGCGTAAAAGCCGGCTCCCAACGAGGCCAGATACGCGGAGATATATTGCTTGCCGGCCGTCGATTGTAGGAATGACACCATGTGCTTCAAGTCAGCGTCGCTCACGTCGCGGTAACCGTAGGCCATGTAGCGGCGCATCGGCTCGCGCATGTTCTCTTCCCAGGCTTGACGGCTGGCTTCGCCCGACTTGCGAGCACGTTGTTCTACAGGTCCGGGGTCCATCCCGGAACCGACCGCGGTTCCGGCCGCGACGGCCGTCGCCATGGTCAAAAGAATCTGCACCGAGGATTCGGCAGAGCGCTCAGCACGCTCCAGTTTGTCGAACAGAACATCGCGTTGCGGAGTGCTGGGAGCGGCGAGGTCGCCGTTCATGACCTTGTCGGCATCCGCGTCGCTCAGCGACGCCAAACCGACATCCGCGGCCACCATATGCTTCCCGGTATCCGTGACCAAAAAGGCTTCGGCTTTTTTCAAGGTGTCGGCATCGAGATTTGCCGCAAACGCACTCAAGGCCGGTGCTTCGAAGACATCGATGCGAAATGCACGGGTCGCGGCCAGATTCACTGCCTGCAACTGCGGGTCGGTCAGCGGAGTCGAGGTGTTGCCCTGGAACAATTTGCGAATGTGTCCCGGCATGGAACCCAACGAGGCGCGCACCTGCTCACGAATTGCCGCCTCCTGATAGAGCTGTGCCGCGGAGTCGATATCGACTACGCCGGCTTGAGCGATGCCGGCTAGACTCAGGAGGAATGCAAAGCGAAACATGTCTCTATTGTACACTCAAGTTCCTGAAGGGCCGGCATGGCTGGGTGCACCATGGGTTACGTTAAATGTTCGACAATGGCGCTGTCGGTTTTGTTTCAAAAGACCGTGGATGAAAACGCAGAAAAAACCCGTAAAGCGATCGATGCTGAAGAACGCGGCGCACCCACGCCCTAATTAATATGTCATGAATCCACTTGTCGGCTTGGGCCAGGCATGGCGTTGGAGCGTTCGCAAGATTTTAGGTCTGTGGGTGCGCGTTACCATCAAGCCCGAGGATGCCGTTGCGGCCGTTGCGGCGCGACCCCGTCCCGTGTGCTATGTGTTGGAACACGAGAGCCTCACCGACTTCGCCGTGCTCAACAACGTCTGTGCCGAGCATAATCTGCCGCGGCCGACGCGGCGTTTGATGATGGGCGGCAAGCGCGCCGATCGCGCCTACTTCGAATTGACGCGCCGCAGCCTGTTCAGCAGGCGTAACGCGGCGCGCGCGCCGCGTTACCTCGTACAACTGATCGACGCGGCGGCGGCGCAAAGCGAATTCGACGTCGATCTGGTGCCGGTGGCCATTTTTTGGGGCCGCGCGCCGCACAAGGAAATCAGTTGGTGGCGCCTGCCGTTTACCGAAGATTGGATCTTGGTCGGGCGCTTTCGGAAATTCCTGAGTGTGATCTTCAATGGTCGCAACACGCTGGTGTATTTCGGCGAGCCGATACGCCTGCGCGAGGCCATGGACGAGGGATTGAGCGAGCCGCGCAGCGTGCGTCGCGTACTGCGCTCGCTGCGCACGGTATTGCGCGCGCAGCGGGCCTCCAGCATTGGTCCGGACCTCTCGCATCGACGCACCATGGTGCTGCAGGTCTTGAAGACCCAGGCTGTACGCCAGGCCGTGCGCAACGAGATGCAGGTCCGCCAGTTGCAACGGCGCCCCGCATTGCTGCTGGCGCGCAAGTATGCTCTGGAAATCGCCGCAAATTATTCCCAGGCCTTCGTCACTTTCATGGCCATGGCGTTGGGGCGCTTGTGGAATTCGCTGTACGACGGCGTGGAGCTCGAGCACCTCGAGAATTTGAGCGCCGTTGGCGACGGGGTTGAAATCATTTATGTCCCCTGCCACCGCAGCCACATGGATTACCTGCTGTTGTCGTACATCATTTATCGAAAAGGATTTGCCGTTCCGCACGTCGCCGCGGGCGCGAATCTCAACATGCCGGTGATCGGACGCTTTCTGCGCAAGGGCGGCGCCTTCTTCCTGCGCCGCAGCTTCAAGGGCGATGCGCTGTATTCCGTGGTGTTCGCGAAGTACCTCGGTTTCATGATGGCGCGTGGCCATCCGCTCGAATACTTCATCGAGGGCGGCCGCAGTCGGACGGGACGGTTGCTCTCGCCGCGCACCGGCATGCTGTCGATGACGGTGCGCAGCTATCTGCGCGACCCAAAACGGCCGGTGAAATTCATGCCGGTGTACTTCGGCTACGAGCGCATCGTGGAGGGCAGGACTTACATAGGTGAACTGTCGGGGCAGCCGAAACAAAAAGAAAGCGTATTCGTTTTGATCAAGTCGATCGTCTCGGTCCTGCGCAGCAAATTCGGGAAAGTCCATGTAAATTTGGGACAGCCCATCGACCTGGACGAACTGCTGCAAAAACACAACCCGCATTGGCGCTCGGAGCCCTCCGAGAGCGATGACTCGCGTGCCGGCTGGATCGGTGAGGCGATCGCGGAACTCGCCGTGCGCATCAACACGGAGATCAACGCGGCGGCCGCCGTGACGCCGATCAATCTGGTGGCGACCGCGATTTTAGCAACGCCGCGCCAGGCATTGCCGGAAGTAGACCTGGTGGGCCAGGTCGAGTTATATCAATGCTTGCTGCGCGACGCACCGTACTCGCCGCTGGTCACGGTGACCCCGGACAGCGGACGGCAAATCGTCGCGTACGCGGAAATGTTTGGCTTGCTGGAACGGCAGAAGCATCCGCTCGGCGACATCATGCGGATGAGCGCGGAAAATGCGGTGTTGGCCACGTATTACCGCAACAACATCCTGCATTTGTTTGCAATGCCCTCGCTCCTGGCTTGCGCCTTCGTGAGCAACGCACGCATGCGCACGGTGGATATTCAACGGCTGGTGTGGCGTGTGTATCCGTACATTTCCGCGGAACTGTTCCTGCGCTGGGACGAAGCTCAAATCGCCGCGGTGGCGGACGGGTTGCTCGAGACGTTCGCACAGCTTCACCTCTTGCAGGGCAACGCGGATCGCAGCGAATGGCAGCGCCCACCCCCCACCTCGCTGGAGGCGATCCGCCTGTCGCTGCTTTCGCAGGCCACCATACAAACCCTCGAGCGCTATTACCTCGCAATCGCGCTGCTGCTGCAGGCGGGGAGCGGGAACATCCACGCTGCGGCGTTGGAGGAGCGCTGCCACCTGATGGCGCAGCGAATGACAGTACTCTATGGCCTGAATTCGCCCGAGTTCGTGGACAAGAGTCTGTTCCGCAATTTCATCGATCTGCTTATCCGGCGCAAGGTGATCCAAATTTCGGAGGACAAGAAACTCATGTTCGGCGAACCGCTGCTCGGTGTCGCGGCCGATGCGCAACTAGTGTTGTCGGAGCAAATTCGCCACAGCATTTTGCAGGTGACGTTGGGTCAGTGAGCCCCCTTCCTAGTCCCAGCCCTTGCGGCCGCGCTGCGATTTCGTCGCGCCGCGCCGTTTTTTCGATTCGATGCGCCGCTCCTGCGACCCCTTGGTCGGGCGCGTCTTCTTGCGGATCTTCGGCTCAATGAGGGCGGTGCGGATCAGCGCCGCAAGGCGCTCGGTCGCGGCGCGCCGATTCTGCTCCTGGCTGCGCTCGTTGCGCGCGGTGAACAGGATGCTGCCGTCGTCGACCATTTTCTGTCCGGCCATGCCGCGCAGTCGATTTCTGGCCGCTACCGGCAGGCTCGAATTGAGGGGCAGAAGAAAGCGCAGCTGCACCGCGCTCGAGACTTTATTGACGTTTTGACCGCCGGGGCCGGAGGCGCGGATGAACTTCCATTCCAGCTCCTCATCGGGGATCGCGATGTCCGGTGTAATCTGGATCGGCACTTAAATCAGTCGAGTTCCGAGGCGGCATTGCGCACGATGATTTCGCGCTGCGCCATCGGAATGGTGATTTGATGCTCCTTGAACAGGCGCCATATGGCGCGGTTGACTTCCGAGCGTACGTTGTTGACGCCTTCCTGCGGATCGGAAATCCAGAAACGCAGTTCGAGCTCGATGCCGCTGTCGCTGAAGTGCATCAAGCGCGACACCGGCGCGGGATCGCTCAATACGCGCGCCTGTCCCTCGCATGCCTCGAGCAATATTTTCAGCGCCAATTCCGGATCGTCGCGGTAGCTGACGCGGATGGGCAGTTTCAGGCGGATGCGCGGATCGGTGTAGCTCCAATTGATCACGGCATTGGAGATGAGCTGTTGATTGGGAACCAGCATTTCGACGCCGTCGCGGTCGCGCACGACCACATAGCGCCCGCGCAGTTCCTGCACCCAACCGAAGTTCTCAGTGCTGGTG
>Ga0210387_10004576_pt1 | contig 10591 bp, 6 predicted proteins | sample IncBWC7OmetaG_FD_160108 | JGI IMG/M metagenome (GOLD analysis project Ga0210387, IMG submission 160108) | Forest soil microbial communities from Barre Woods Harvard Forest LTER site, Petersham, Massachusetts, United States - Inc-BW-C-7-O ... | reverse complement strand
GACGGCAAGGAGCGCGACACGCTGTCGGGACACTTGGATTTAACGAATTTCTACGATGTGGCAGCCTTTTCGCAACTGGTGCAGCAACTGCAGAGTGCGCGCTAAGCGGTCCCAGCCATCATCATTTACAATCGCGAACTATGGTTTATCGCTCTGATAATCGCACCGCCGACCAACTCCGGCCGGTGAACATCGTCGCTGACTATATCAATACAGCCGAAGGTTCAGTTCTCATTGAAGTGGGAAACACGCGAGTAATCTGTACCGCGTCGATCGAAGAAACGGTGCCGCAATTCATGCGCAACACCGGCAAGGGTTGGATCACCGCCGAATACAGCATGCTGCCTCGCGCCACACTGACTCGCACTCCGCGGGAAGTGAACAAAGGCAGACCCAGCGGCCGGACGCACGAGATCCAAAGGCTGATTGGGCGATCACTGCGGGCGGTAACGGACCTGCAACGCCTGGGGGAACGCACCATTTGGATAGATTGCGACGTGATTCAAGCCGACGGCGGCACACGGACGGCTTCCGTCACCGGCGCGTTTGTGGCGCTGGGGCTGGCGTTCGAGAAGCTGGTGGAGGCAGGCACCCTGACTTCCGCCCCGCTGCGCGATTTCATTGCAGCGGTGAGTGTGGGGATCGTGGATGGAGAAATCCTGCTTGACCTGGCTTACGAAGAGGACTCCCGCGCCGATGTGGACATGAATTTCGTGATGACAGCCGGGCACAAACTGGTGGAAGTGCAGGCGACGGCCGAGCACCAGGTGTTTGATCAGGCGCAGTTGGACAAGATGCTGGTGCTGGCCCGTCAGGGCGTGCAGTCGCTGATCGCGAAGCAGCAGGGGGTACTGAGGACGCTGACGTTGAGGCAGTAGGCGATGCCGGAATATTCTCACCTAACGGATGACGAAGTCACCCATCTTGCCGAAGAATGCGGCGAGTTGACAGACGAAGCAAAACACGACCTTGATCTCGAATTGCGGCGCCGAAACATCTCGTTGGCGGACGTGGCAGCGTACCACGCAGAGAGCCAGCGTTTGAGCCCGCCATCCGATCCCAATCTCCTGTGGGCAAGCGCATATCCTTCGCACGGCATGGGAAGAAAGATACTGGGCAAGGCCAAATGCTCGCACGACCCGGCATCGGAGTTCGAGGAATTTGATACCACGTTGTGGTTCCTGATCTTCTGGCTACCCGTTATTCCTCTGGCGAGCTATACCGTCAAGAGAGAGGTGCATCGTGGTTGGAAGTGGTTTGTCCCACGCAGGATGTGGATTGTCCGTAAGCTTCCACGAAATTGGGAACAGATACTTGCGACGTGGTTGAAGGCTGCCGTCTTACTGCTGGCAATTCGGTTAGCGGTGCCCCTGGTGTTGCGGTTGTTGGCACGTCGTTAAACGCCTACAACCACCGGAGGTACTCTGCCTACACCTGCAACACATCCCCTTCGCGCGCGACCATCTCGTACAACACCGGATTCACAAAGAAGCCAATAAACAAGCGGGAGATCAGGCCGGCCACGATGACGATTGCGAACGGCCGTTGAGTGTCCGATCCGATGCCGGTGGAAAGCGCGGCCGGCAGCAATCCAAGACAGGCAACCAGCGCCGTCATCATGATAGGACGCAGCCGCAGGAGCGAAGCTTGCCGCGTGGCGGTGCGGATGTCCATACCTTCCTGCCGCAGCTTGTTGATGTAGGAGACGAGGATGACGGCGGTCTCGACGGAAACTCCGAGCAACGCCAGAAGGCCCAGGACCGAAGAAACGCTGAAGGGCGTGTGGGTCAGCTTCAGCGCAACCAGCGCGCCCACCGGTTCGGTCATGATTACGCCCAAAGCAATGGTCACGGGAAATTTGAAGTTTCCGTAGAGCGCGAACAAGATCATGAAGATCAGCACTATCGCAAGCGGACCGATAATGTACATCTGCGATTTGGCTTCGAGAAACTGGCTGTATTCGCCGCCCCAGTCCATGCGGTAGCCCTGGGGCAGGGTCACGACCTTCTTGACGGCTGCCTGGCCGTCCTGGACCGCGCGTTCTAGATCGCGGCCCTCGATGCTGTACTGCACCCCGATGTAGCGGGAATTGTTTTCGCGATAAATAAAAGATGCACCGTTTCCCTGGCTGATGTTGGCGAGCTGGCTGAGCGGGATCTGCTGGCCGTCGGGTGTGCCCACCAGGAGGTTTCCGATCTCATGCGCGCTGCTGCGGAATTGGGGTTGCATGCGGACCACCAGATCGAACAGCTTCTCGCCTTGAATGACTTGAGTGACTGCCTGCCCGCCGACGGCGGCTGAAATCACAGCTTCGACGTCGGCAACGTTGATGCCGTAGCGTGCAATCTTGTCGCGATCAACGTCTACCAAAAGACTGGGCTGGCCAAGCTCTCGTACTACCGTTAGATCGGTAAACCCGGGCACTTTGGAAAGCGCGTTCTTGATCTGGATGGCCTTGTCCTGCAGGATGTTCAGGTCGTCACCATATACTTTGACCGCCAAAGAGCTCTTGAGGCCGGTGAGGGCTTCATCCACGGCATCTTCCGCAGGCTGGGTATAGTTGAAAATAATGCCAGGGAAGGCAGTGAGCTTCTTATTGATGGATTCGATGAGCTGCTTCTTCTCGCTGATCTGGCCGGTCCAGGATTTGTCTTTGTAGGGCTTCAGGCCGACATAGAACTCACAATTAAAAAAACCGGTGGGATCGGTGCCATCGTCCGGCCGACCTAATTCCGAACCCACCACCGTGACTTGCGGATAAGACATCAGAATGTCGCGGATTTGAGGAGCGATGCTGCTGGCCTCTTCAAAGGAAATGGTGTAAGGCATGGTGGCGCGCACCCAGAGCGCGCCTTCATCGAGGTGAGGCATGAACTCGCCGCCGATGAAAGGCACCAGCAGCAGGGTGGCTGCGAAAATCAAGGTCGCGATGGCGATGGTAGCTTTGGGGCGATTAAGCGCCCAATCCAGTTGGCCAGCGTACTTCCCCTTCATCCACTCAAAAGCGCGGTTTTTCTTCTCGCGCACGCCGTTCTTGAACCAGTAGGAGGCGAGGACTGGGATCAGTGTGAGCGTCAGGACGAGCGCCCCAACCAGGGCGAAGGACATGGTCTCGGCCATGGGGTGAAACAATTTTCCCGACGGCCCGGTCAACGCGTAAATAGGCAGATAACCGGCGAGGATGACCGCAACCGAATAGAAGATCGGGCGATCCACATCTTTCGCCGCGGCAAGAATGACTTTGTTCAGGTTGTATTGTTGTCCCTCGCGCAGTGCGAGCTCGCGGTAGATGTTTTCGATCATCACCACGGTGCCGTCGATAACGATCCCGAAATCGATCGCTCCGATGGAGAGCAAATTTGCTGCAACGTCGTGAGCGTGGAGCACGATGAAGGCAAACAAGAGCGAGAGGGGGATGGTGAGGGCAACAATGACGGCGGCGCGGAAACTGACCAGAAAGAAAATCAGGACTATGAGAACCAGGACCATACCGCGAAGCAGATTGGCTTCCACCGTGTCCGTGGTCAGAGCCACTAATTCGCTGCGGTCGTAATAAGGATGAATCTTGACGTCGGGGGGAAGGATCTGGCGGTTCAGTTCCTCGGTCTTTGCTTCGACTCCCTTCAGGACATTCTGCGTCTGCTCGCCGCGCAGCATGAGAATGACGCCCTCGACGGCATCGTTATTTTTCTGGAAGCCGAATTCGCCGAGACGTGGCGCGTGCCCGATGGCTACATCTCCTATGTCGCGCACGCGGATGGGCACGCCTTTGTTGGCGCCAACCACAATGTTTCCAATGTCATCGGTGTTGCGTACCAGGCCGATGCCGCGAACGTAGTAGAACTGTCCACCTTGAGAATAGAACCCGCCGCCGGCATTCGAGTTGTTGGCAGCCAGTGCGGCAGTGACCTGCGGAATGGTCAGATGGTAACCGTAGATGCGGGCCGGGTCGAGCAGTACCTGATATTGCATTACCGTTCCGCCGAAACCGGAGTCGTCCGCCACGCCGTGGACTGAGCGATAGGCACGCTCAATCACCCAATCCTCTATGGTCTTTAGCTCCTGCGGGGAGCGGTCGGGACTTTCGAGCACATAGCGATACACCAAACCGCTGGGGCTGAACAGGGGCGCCATGCTCGGAGTCACCCCGGTTGGCAGTGTGGCTTGAGCGAGGCGTTCAAAAACAATCTGGCGCGCAAAGTAGTCGTTGGTGCTGTCCTCGAAAGTGAGGATTAAGTCGGAGAGGCCGTAGAGCGAGATCGAACGCATCACCACCATGTGGGGGACGCCATTCATCTCAAGTTCAAGAGGAAGCGTGACCAGGCGCTCGACTTCTTCGGCGGCGTGGTCTGGCCACTGGGTGATGATTTCGACCTGCGGAGGCGCGAGATCGGGATAGGCGTCCACGGGCATGCGCTGAAACGACAGGATTCCGCCGACCGTGATGAACCCAGTCAACATCAGGACCAGGAACCTTTGACGCAAGGCCGCTTGGACGATTCGGTGGATCATTCAGTTGTGGTGGACACTATCCTTTGTCTAGCGCTGCAGCGAGTTCGCAAATTGCAAGAACAAGCTGCCATTTCCGATGACTCGGTCTCCGGCTTTTAGTCCACCGGTAATTTCCGTTTGTCCATTCAAGCTCTCGCCAAGGGTCACGGAGCGTCTGCCAAACTGGTTCGAAGACGCCGCGGCGTAAACAAAAGGCTGGTTTTCGCTATCGCGCAGAACGGCAGCGTCCGGGAGCGCAATGGCGTTGGGGATCGTGCCTGCGTTCACCGTCGCCACCACGTACATGTCTTTCTTTAGCTTATCCCCAGGATTGCTGGTCTCGATGCGCGCCTGAAGGGTACGGGTGTTCGGATCGAGCGAGGCGGCGACGTAGGAAATGCGTCCGTGAAAGTCGTCAGAATAAGTATCCGTCTGAATGGTGACGGTGTCGCCGACATGCACGTAAGGTAAATCCTTCTGATAGACATTGACCAGTACCCACACCGTGCTGACGTCGGAAATCATGAAACATTGGGTGGCGCCGGTCTGAAGTAGCTGCCCGGCCGCCACATCCTGCTCGACCACCAGACCGCCGATCGGCGCCCTTACCGGGACCTCAAAAGATGGCGGAGCTTTTATCAGCGCGTCGGGATCAGTGATTCCCATGACTTTCAACGCGGCTTGCGCCGATGCGAGATCACCGCCCGCCTGCACTTCCGTCGACTCTGCCTGCTCCAAATTCTGTTCAGCAATGGCGTGGTGCTGGTACAAGTCATGGGCCCGAGCGTACGCCTTCTGGGCCAGGGCATAGGCATCTTTGGCCTTTAGAAAGTTGGTGCGGAGCTGCGAGTAGTCCGGGCTCGCCACATACAACATAGGCTCGCCCCGATTTACTTTCTGGCCAGGAACGACCACGATCTTACTGACTGGTCCGCTGACCTGGGTGATAACCGGCGTGGTACGAAAACTGTTGTAAGCGACGGCTCCAGTCAGCCGCAGAGACCTAGTCAGGGTGCTGGCTTGAACAGTAAGCACCTGGACGTGCGACATCTGGTCTTGTGGAATGGTAAACAATTCCGCGTTGTCCGGATTGGTCGCGGTGCTCGAGTTCGCCGCATTTGATCCCGAACCCTGGCAGCCGGCAAGCGCAAGCAGGATCGCCAACAAGGCAGCAGACACAGCCAACCGGCACCAACGATTCGTGCTCATGGCAAGTTCCTCGTTCCAACAGCTTCCTTCAGTTGCTCCAATGCGGTCATATAAGCGGCCAGCGCCTGGCGATAGGCCAGTTGAACGGAGCGGTAGCTACGCTCAGCGTCGAGAAAATCCAACAAGCTGGCGGCGCCGCGCTTATAGGCGTATTCGCTGATGTCGCGCGAATCCTGCGCCTGCTTGAGATATCCGGAAGTGTAGAGTTGCAACACTTCATCGTTGCTCCTGACGGCAGCATAGGCATTGCCAACGTCAGAAAGAACGATATCGCTGGCTGCTTGCTGCTGCTGCTGAGCTTGGGTTAGAGCATAACCGGTGCGCGCGATCTCGCCCTGATTGCGATTGAATATCGGAAGCTCGAAATTCACAAAGATCGACGCCGTGTTCTCACCCGAAACATGGGTAAAGTCGTAGGTGCCATTTACATCCACCTTGGCGTTGGCTTTGGCGAGCAGGATTTGGCTCTGGGCCGCGGTGATTCCCAATTCCGCGGCGCGAAAGTCGGGGCGCTCGGTCAACGCTTTTGTCTGGAAGTCTTCCAGATTCCCCCTGAGTGCCTGGTACGCCAAATCGCCAACCACGTCATAATCCGCCGGTACGGTGCCGTAACCTAACAGCCCACGCAGGGCGACCAGCGCCTGCACCTTGGACAAGCGAGCGGTGGACACGTCGGTCTGGAACTGCAGAAGCTGCAGTTTGATCTTAAGATAGTCACCTTCGCCGATGAATCCTGCTTTGAATTGCGCCTCGCCAATATCGACGGTCTGCTGAAAGCTCCTTAGATCCTGAAGCGCGAACTGAAGGGTTGATTCCGCAAGTAAAACGCTGACGAACTGCTGGCCGACATTGAACACCAGAATTCGTTCGGCGTCGGCGACCTGAGCGCGTTGGACGGCGGTTTGATCGCGAGCGGCTTGTAAGCGCCGTTGCCGCTTGTGGCCCCGCTCGAAGAGATATCCGATCCCGATATCGAACTGTTGAGTAACGTTCAAATTGTCCACGGAAAAATCCTGTGGAGTGAAGAACGGTATGAACTGTGAATCGGCTCCCAGAGTTGGATTAGGGCGCAGATTGGCGGTGATCTCCTGGGCCTGATTTTGAAGTATCAGAGTGCGCGTGGCTTGAATGGAGTGGTTGTGGGCCAAGGCGAGATCGACGGCCTGGTCGAGAGTGATTAGCCTAGTGTTTTGGCCAGCGCCTGTGCCCACTAGCAGTAGGAAAACCGCAGCCGGAACGAACATCGGAGAGTGCTTGAAACGCATAAGGGTTGAGATCAGATGGCAGAGACTTTCCTGCAACAGATCTCGCATGGATGCTCGAACGTCACGACCACTACGCGCTGCTCCGTCGTCCGTGTCAACCTCCTGTATCTTAGAGTGCGCGTAGGGCTTAATGATGTATTGTAAGTGCGCTGATCGCAGATCACCAAACAACCGGCGATTCTGGACGCCGTAGTAGTCCGGGGATTTCCGATTAGTCCTATTTCTGCTGTTCCTGTTTCAGCTCCTCGAACCAATGGAGGACCACATTGATCTGCGTACCCGCAGCGTTGTCGGTGGCGTCGCGCACCACCACGAGGCGTCCATCCGGGGCCACGTCGTAACCAGTCCAGGCTGCTTTGTCTTCGAATAACAGGATCGGCTTGCCCGGACTGAGCTCACCTCCGGGCGAGAACTTCACTGACATAAGCCGAGTCTTGGATCGAAAGAGCAATTCACTGTGGCCTGCCCATCGGGGATCGGTGCCGCCCTCGGTCGAGATCTGGACGCGAGTATTCGGATCACTCAGGGATTGCACGAATACTTCTCCCTGGCCGGATTCGTCTGAAACGTATGCCATCCATTTTCCATCGGGCGAGACATGCGCCCGGCCTTGATTAAACGGCGCCACCACCAACGGGCGCACTTTATGATCACCCTCGACAGTTACCGCGTAGATATCCCAACCGGTGTCTTTGTTTTGCCGGCCGAAGATCATTTCGCGACCGTCCGGCGTCCAAGCACAGAGCGCTTTGGTCTCAGGCCCGTCGGTCAGCATGGTTTCTTCGCCTTGCAGAACGCCGTGCTTCAGGTACAGCTGCATATGACCGGATTTTGACGAACTATAGGCCAGCATCTTTCCGTCTGGCGACCACAGCGGTTGATAATCGTCACCACCAAAGCTCACTTTTGTGAGCGCGTCTCGCTCCAGGTCGTATACCCAAACATCGAAAGTGCTGCCCTCCAAGGTCAAAGCGATATGTTTGCCGTCAGGCGAGACGGCAGGCGAGGCATAAGGCTTCACCTCCGGAGTGATATTGGTGGCTTTGCCGCTGCGATCCATCCAGACCAGATTGCGCTGAAACGAAGTCAGAGTTCCAGGTTGGAATACCAACGTCCCGTTGTTTGAAACCGCGAAATCGGCGTCGCCGTTCGACGCCCCAGTCATGACTCCCTCAATCACCGGTATTGGCGTCCCCTTCACTTCTAGCCGTTCAGCATCGAATCCCACTACAAATAACGTGCCATTGCGGGTATAGGCGAGGTGGCCACTGGGAAGGTAGCGTCCCCCGGTAGCACCCTCGATCAACACTTTTCGTTGCCCCGACTTGAACAGCAGGCCTTCGATTCGTGCTTCATTGAAAGTTCGCCCCGTCCACACTGTGAAGATCATGCCGGTGTTATGGGGAAACGGGCTGGGCCACAAATGAGCGCGGTCCTCCGGGGTTGATCCCGGGTTGGTCAACTGCCGAGATTGCCCTCCCCCGGCCGGCACGGAAGATATCCCTGCAGTGAATCCCTTGACATAGTAGATGGTGTCATCTTCCCACGCGCCCCCGAAGAACGGCCCGTCGACTACAACCACGGCGCTCCCACCGCGCAGCAACACTTTCTTCAACTTGAAATCGTCCGATACGAATGCCAGCCATTCACCGTTCGGCGAAAAGAAAGGACTGCGAGCTCCGTCAGTGCCGGGGATCAGCGTGCTTTCAAAGCTGCCCAGCTTGCGAACATAGAGTTGTGCCTTGCGGTCCTCGCCGTACGCCGCATAGGCGATCGTCGAGCCATCCTGCGAGATGGCCAGAGGCTCGGTCGAGTTGTTGAGCAATGCCTTGCCGGGAGGGAGTGTGATGGTCAGGCGCACGGGGGTAGTGCCGTGCTCGCTGTGTCCGATCTGCCAGCCGAGGTAAGCCGCTACCAGCACCACGACGAGTCCAGAACCGATCCAGATCGCACGCTGGCGCGGCGTCCGGCGGATAATTGCAGGCGCGGGCAGTCCCGCTTGCGATCCGCTTGTAAGCATCCAATTCAGTTCGCTAGCCAAATCACTGGCGCTCTGCCAGCGGTCGTCGGGATCTTTAGCCAGGCATTTCTTGACCACGCGATCCAATGTCACGGGGGCAAGCGGTTGGAGTTCGGCGATGGATGGTGGGTCAATGGTGAGGATGGCGGCGATCAGGCTGGCCCGGCTCTTGCCGCTGAAGGCGGGCTTGCCGGTGGCCATTTCGTAGATCACTTCGCCTAGCGCGAAAATGTCGGTCCGAGCATCCGCTTCTTTTCCTTCGAGTTGCTCGGGAGCCATGTACTGGAAGGTGCCGACGATGCTTCCCTCACTGGTAAGCTTCGCCTGGTCAACGGTCATCTCGGTGAGTGCGGTTGCCAACGGTGCTGGCCCCGCTTGTTTGGCCAGTCCGAAATCCATGAGCTTAGCGCCGGACTTGGCTAACATGATGTTGGCGGGCTTGAGGTCGCGGTGAGTGAATCCCCGTTTGTGGGCTTTCGCCAGTGCGTCTGCGATCTGCGCCGCATAACGAATCACCTGGTCCGCCGGCAGCGGGCCTTTGAGCAGGCGCTGTTCCAGGGATTCACCCTCGACTAACTCCATGACCAGAAAATCAATTCCGTCCTGGTGGCCGATGTCGTGCAGGGTGCAGATGTGGGGATGAGAAAGTTTGGAGACTGCCCTGGCTTCGCGCTCCAGGCGTTGCTTCAAGGACGGATCAGATGCCAGGTTCGTAAGCAGAACCTTGACGGCAACGTCACGATCCAAGCGAGTGTCGCGGGCGCGGTAGACTTCTCCCATGCCGCCAGCCCCAAGCGGCGCGATAATCTCATAGGGGCCGAGCTTAGTGCCTGGGGTTAGAGCCATGGGTGTCGGCCATTATAGTCCAGAGAAGAATCGGCATTGAGGTTGGGTACGCGAGCCGTTATCGGGTCCCCCTCCCGTTTGATTGCGGAGTGTCTTAACGACAGGTTTTTCTCTCGTGCTCTCTTGTCTGCGGTTTCGCATGGTTTACAATTGGCGGGTTTGAGCACTCATTAGGAGGATTTATGAAACTCACCCCTGGAAAGCTGGCAGGACTTAAGCGGGTCTCCAACGATCGCGGTGTGATCGCGGCTGCGGCCATGGATCAGCGCGGCTCGTTACAGAAGGCTTTAGCAAAAGAGAAGGGCGGCGAAGTCGGCGACGCCATGATGGAAGAATTCAAGTCACTGGTCACGGAAGTGCTGACGCCGCACGCCAGCGCCATCTTGCTTGATCCGGAGTGGGGGCTGCCGGCTTCCAAGCGCCGCGCCAAGAATGCCGGCTTGCTGCTGGCCTACGAAAAAACTGGCTATGACAAGACTGGCCCCGGACGCCTGGGAGATTTGCTGGATCACTGGTCGGCCAAACGGTTGAAGGAAGCCGGCGCCGACTGCGTGAAGATTCTGCTCTACTACACGCCGTTCGATCCCAAGGAAGTGAATGACAAGAAGCATGCCTGGGTGGAGCGCATCGGCGATGAATGCCGCGCTAATGACATTCCTTATTTCCTGGAGTTCGTCGGTTATGAAGAGGGCGCGGACGAGAAAGGTCTCGCGTATGCCAAGAAGAAGCCGGAAATCGTGATCGAGGCCATGCGCGAATT
>Ga0210387_10004575_pt1 | contig 10591 bp, 8 predicted proteins | sample IncBWC7OmetaG_FD_160108 | JGI IMG/M metagenome (GOLD analysis project Ga0210387, IMG submission 160108) | Forest soil microbial communities from Barre Woods Harvard Forest LTER site, Petersham, Massachusetts, United States - Inc-BW-C-7-O ... | reverse complement strand
CGACGAGATCATCCCCACCAGCGCACCGATCAGGACCACCAGCTGCACCCAATGCAGCTTATGTCCGCCTGGCGTCAGCGCCACCCGCTTCAGAGCATTCACCACCGGCGCTGCGTCTCCCGCCACCGACAGCCATGGCACCATGCCCGTCAGCACCACCGCAACACCGATATACAACAACGTACAGACCAGCAGCGTTGCCAGGATTCCTATCGGAACGTCGCGCCGGGGCTGCCTGCACTCCTCGCTGGCCGTCGAGACCGAATCAAACCCGATATAGGTAAAAAAGATGATCGACCCGCCCGCCAGCACACCGGACCAACCGTTGGGCGAGAAGGGCGTGTAGTTCGCCGGATGGATGAAGCTAAGCCCGAAGAAGACGAACAGCAGGATCGCCGCAATCTTCACCAGCACCATGATGTTGTTGGTTCGCGCCGACTCCCGAATGCCGCGCACCAACACCACCGTCAGCACCAGCACGATAAGGAACGCCGGAATGTTGAATCCAGCATGCCAGCCACTAGCATAGATGTCCTTGCCCTGCAGGTCCTGCAGGCCAAGCGGCAGGTAAGCTGGAGACAACCACATCGGCGACAGCGGTATTCCGATCCAATCGAGCAGCGCCACCAAATGGGCCGCGAAGCCCACGCTCACGCTCATGTTGCTGAAGGCATACTCGAGGATCAGGTCCCACCCAATCACCCATGCAATCAACTCACCCAGCGTTGCATAGGTATAGGTGTAAGCCGATCCCGCAATCGGAATCATCGACGCCAACTCCGCATAGCAGAGTCCGGTCAACGCGCAAACGATAGCCACCAGCACCAACGACAGGGCCAGCGCTGGTCCAGCGCCGGGACGTCCCGCAACTGCGCCGCTTGTGTGGTGAAGCCACCCAACGATCAGGTCAAGGATCGGCGAACCCTTCCAGTCCGCAATCTTCGCCGGATTGCCACCAATCGCGGTGCCAATCACCGTGAAGATCCCGGATCCGATCACCGCGCCGATCCCCAGCGCGGTCAACGAAACCGGCCCCAGCGTCTTCTTCAACGCATTCTCCGGCATCTCCGATTCAGAGATCAGCTTGTCGATCGACTTGGTTCGAAAGATTTGCCTGGCCAGCGCGCTCGCTCCTGCTTACAGAAGAATTGGTGCGGGGCGTTTCAACTGCACATGCGATTCAGGTCTAATCACTGCCGTTCCAGGGCCAGGAGCGCTGCTCCAAACACTGCAGCGCTCGGGCCCAGCACGATAGATTACCGCTTGCTCTGGCCGCGTGAGGCCTTCTTGACTTTGGCCTTGTTCGCGCCCCGAGCACCGGTACGCGGCGCCTTTGGTGCTGCCTTCTTCCGTGCTGCGCGCTTTACCTTCTTACGCTCATCTTTATCAGTAATGCTCTTGGTATTTGCCATGTATCTTGCCAATCCTTCTATACGTGCGATTTTTCAGAACTTAGAGGCGCTCCAGCTGGGCAAACTTCTCCACAAGCTTCTTCACGCCGTGCTGTTGAAATTGTACTGTAATCTTTGCGTCGTCCCCGTCACCTTCGCGACGAAACACGATTCCTTCGCCATACTTCGGATGTCGAACTCGCGATCCCTGCTTCAATCCTGTCTTCCCAATTGGTGCTTCGACCTCCAGCTTAGGTCGCGAAATCTTCTGTCCTCGCGCCGCAAAGAAGCTCGCAATGTTATCGAGCGACTGCCTTGGCGCAGCTGTTCTCCCGCTCGGTCCGGACCTGCCAGTCGTTCCAATTCCTGTCGCACGCGCCGCAGCCTTCGCTCCGCGCTCTCCACTCTGGTCTTCGTCCTCGTAGCTATAGTGGCGTTCCACCTCCTCGGCGTTCGACCGTCCGAATCGATTCGCCCTTGGATAGGGGGTCGAATACGCCCCGCCATAATCCGATCGATAGTCCGACCCTGAATACTGTGGCCTGGCCGCCGGACTCCCAAGGTCCTCTACCAGTCGTGCCGGTACCTCCTCCAGAAAGCGTGAAGCAATGCTCGACTCCGGCATATCGCTCCCATACCGTCGCCGGTATCGCGCCCGCGTCATCACCAGCGTATCCATCGCCCGGGTCATACCCACGTAACAAAGCCGCCGTTCTTCCTCGAGGCCGGTGGGATCGGTCAACGTCCGCGAGTGGGGAAACAGACCCTCCTCCATCCCCGTCAGAAACACCAGCGGAAACTCCAGCCCCTTGGCTGCATGTAGTGTCATCAGCGTCACGCGTGCCTCTTCGCTGTAACCGTCCGCGTCACTCACCAGCGCCGCATGGTCCAGAAACTCATGCAGTGTCTCTCCGCGCTCCTGCGCGTCCTGCGCCGCATTCGCCAGTTCCTTAAGGTTCTCGATTCGCGAGAATGACTCCGGCGTAGCTTCCTCCTCGAGCGCTCGAATATATCCACTTCGGTCATTCAAAAATTTAATCAACTCCGGAAGCGTCGCTGCATCTCCTGGTTTACGAAACGGCGGCTTTTCGTCTCCCATCCTAATCTCGGCCGCTCTCTCCATCGTCAAACCAGCAGACTTCTTCAACACTACCGGCGCAAACGGATTGAAGTTGGCCGCATCGATCCCATGAGCTCCATCAGAGTCAGCAGCGTTTTCGGGAGCAATCGTCGACATCTCTTCACTTGGCCCAAAATCAAACCCAAAGTTGAAGCTTGTATCGAACGAAGTGTTCGCGCCATTGTCTTCAACTTCCGCACCGGCCACGGCAACGTCTTCCTCCGCTCCAAACCCAAAGGAGACGTCCTCAATCGCATCCAAGGGCGGGGAAGCGCTCTCATCTTCAATCAGATCTCCAGCCAATTTCTCTGCAAACCCCGGCCCCAGCATCGCTCGCGCGTCGCTGATAAGTCGTCTAAACCCACTCAACGCTATCAGTGCCCGCTGCGGCAACAGCTTTTCTTCGATTGCCCTGCCAATCGCGTCCCACGTGCTCATGCCACTCGACAGGGCCATCCGCTCCAGCGTCTCCATCGTCGTTTTGCCAATCCCCCGCGGTGGAGCGTTCACCACTCTGCCCAGCGCTACCGAATCATGAACGTTCTGCACCAGCTTCAGATAACTCAGAATGTCCTTCACCTCAGTCCTGTCATAGAACGAGAACCCACCGACCATGTGATATTGGATCTGATACCGCCGTAGCGCCTCTTCCACCAACCGCGACTGCGAATTCGTCCGGTACAACACAGCACACCGCGGCAGGTCCTCCTGCGCTCCGGCCTCTCGCAGATACCGCTGCACGCGGTCCGCAATAAACAGCGCCTCGTTCTCCCCGTCCGGCGCCTCGTAGTATCCAATCAGCGAACCACCCTCACGCGCTGTCCAAAGGTTCTTCCCCTTCCTCTGTGTGTTTTGCGCCACTACCGCGCTCGCGCCCTCAAGAATCATCTGAGTCGAACGGTAGTTCTGTTCCAGCCGAATCGTCTTCGTCCCGGGAAAGTCCTTCTCAAACTCCAGAATGTTCTTGATGTCCGCGCCGCGCCAGCTATAAATCGATTGGTCCTCATCGCCGACCACGCAGACGTTGCCATGCGGCCCAGCGAGCAGCTTCATCAATTCGTACTGCGGCCGGTTCGTGTCCTGGTACTCGTCAATCAAGATGTATTTGTAACGTCGGTTGTATCTTTCTCGCGTCTCCGCAGAGCTCTTCAGCAGCCGTACAGTCTCCAGCAGCAGATCGTCGAAGTCCAGCGCATTCGCCTTGAACAGCTCCTTCTTATATATCTCGAAGATGTGCGCGATCTTCTCCTCCATAGGGTTCGTGCTCGCCAGAAAATACTCTTGCGGATCGATCATGTGGTTCTTCGCCCACGAGATCCTCCCCAGCGCCACCCTCGGCTTTAGCGTCTTGTCATCGATTGCCAACTGCTTCAATGCCTGCTTCACTACTGCCTGCTGATCGGCTTCGTCATAGATGGCAAATGAGCGCGTCAGTCCAACTCCGCCTATGCGCAGGGCCTCGATGTCGCGCCGTAGCACACGCACACAAAAGCTATGGAACGTCGCCAGCATCGGCTTGGCCAGGCTGCTATGTCCCAGGATCTTATCGACCCGCTCGGCCATCTCTTTGGCGGCCTTATTGGTAAACGTCACCGCCAGAATTGAATCCGCCGGCACACCTCGCTCTTGAATCAGGTACGCAATGCGATGCGTGATCACACGCGTCTTGCCGGACCCCGCACCTGCGAGCAGAAGCACCGGTCCATCGACCGATTGGATTCCCTCCTGTTGCTGAGGATTCATATTTTCTAAAAGTTGACGCAACTCAAACACGCTCCGCATCTATTTTAAGCTCCGCAAGTCCGCACTCACGTACATCTCTTGAAAACTATCGAAAAGGCCTGTATTTGCTGTCCATTTGCGAACACGATGTCCACACGCGGACAGGCATCGAATCAATTAACCTTCGCGCAACAGATCGAACTCTGAATTCGTTTTTTTGTTGGAACTATCTGCGAACTACCTGCGTACCTCTTCCAACGACGAGCTTTTCTGAACCATGGCAGAAAAACTCCCGTCGAAACTTAGAAGCACCGGGAGCTAACAATGAAAGGTCTCAATCGTCTTACCATCGTAGTCGTCGCCACCTCTCTTCTTGCAGCTCCGGCTGTCTATGCCGCTCCTGCAAGCATCTCCGCCCCTGTGCACGCCATGTTCAGCAAGTCGACCACGGTCAAGCTCAGTCTCCGCAACGATACCCACTCTGCGATGGAAGTCAAAGTGGGCGATAAAGTGATTACGCTCGACCCAGGCAAACCGGTCACTTTGAATCTGGAAGTCGGCACGCGCATCGTCGCCAACACCGCCACAGCAAACTACGCGGCAGGCTCGCTCATCGAAGAAGTCATTAAAGATCACAATGGCGCTACGATCGTCATCCGCTAAACTTCTGCCGCAAATCAACCCTAACAACTCGGCCCTACCCAACCACGCCAGGCCGATCGCACTGTGCGAATCTGCGATTGGCCTTCTTCTTCCTTCCTGGCCACGTTCTTCTTTGCCCTACTTGATATCCTCGTCTCTATGATTCGCAACATTGCTGTCTTCTGTGCCTCCGCCAACGGGGCCAATCCCGTCTACCGGGCCGCTGCTGAAGAATTGGGCCGCGCACTCGCCATCCGGAACATCGGCCTCATCTACGGAGGGTCCAACGTCGGTCTCATGAAGGCTGTTGCTGAAGCGGCCTTGGCTGCTAACGGCAGAGTCATCGGCGTAATCCCTGAGGTCCTTGTCGATCTCGAGGTCGCGCATCACGGCATCACAGAACTTCATATCACCAGCACCATGCACACCCGCAAGGCGCTTATCGGAGAAAACGCCGACGCTTTCATCGCACTACCCGGCGGCTTCGGTACCTTCGAAGAGCTCTTCGAGGTCCTCGCCTGGTACACCCTAAAGATTCACGCGAAGCCGATCCTTTTGCTCAACATTAATGGCTTTTACGACAAGCTCCTCAGCTTTCTCAATCACTGCGTCGCCGAAGGCATGCTCAAGCCGCGTAACCGCGAGGTACTCCTCGTAGCCAACACGGTAGAGGACGCTCTTGCGCAACTCTTCGCCAGCACCGCACCCTAGACCTGTCCGTTGAACTATTGCAGAGGGAAATAAAAAAATGTCTTTATCGGTGATGCGAGCTACCGTTTGACGCACATGTCGCACTGGCAGACCCGCCGCAGATACTCCCACGAATAGATCCCGCTCTCGTGTCCATCGCTCCACTTGAATTTCAACGCGTATTTGCCCATTGGCGTCACCTCCAGCGGCTTCACGGGGGCCTCGTACATCACCAGCAGTGTCTGCTCCTTCGGCTTCGCAACACCCACCGGCCTCCCGGTTTTCTGGCGGTCCTCGTGACATGTCGCGCACGGACAAGCGTTCCGCAGCCATGAAAAATTCCACACACTCCGGTGCCCGTCCTTCCAGTCGATCTCGACGCCAGTCCCCTCCGTCTTCTTGACCCGAACCTTCCCCGGAGTTACAGCGTTCGCCGGAAGTTGTTCATGCTCCGCGTCCTCCCGCCGTGCCTGTTCGGCATTCACAATGCGAATCCCCTCGTGGCTCATAGCTCCTCTTCCAGAGATGCGCGCCGATACCGCATCTTGAAATACAAAATGCTCAGCGGCAAACCTAGTGTCGCTGCATTGGACACAATCACCGGCTTCGATCCGCTATAGATGCCGCAGAGCAGCCAAAGAAACACGCCAATCGAAAATAGCAAAAATGCTCCCAGTGAGATGTCTCTCGCCGATCGCAGCTTCAGCACGCGCACAAACTGCGGAACAAAGGCCATCGTCGTACAGAATGCCGCTAGAAATCCAATATTGCCCACTCCCTGTGTGCTCAATGACATCATCCAAGTCTCCAAAAAAGACAACTACAATTCCTGCGCGATTTATCACGACTGCTTCCAGAAGAAATAGGCAGCCATTGCGCATCCTGTAATCACAACAATCGTTCGCAGCACATCTGCATTCATTCGCCGTGCATACTGCGCTCCGACGTATCCGCCCACGCCGGCAAACACCATCGAGATCAAGCAGTAGTGCCAGATAACCGCTCCACTCAATACAAACGTCACTACAGCACAAAAGTTCGATAGGCACGCCGCCAGCACCTTCAGCGAGTTCAGCGCGTGCATCTCTTCCACCCCAAACAGGGCGAGCGCGCTCATAATCAAAAAACCCGCCCCGGCGCCAAAGTATCCAATATAGAAACACACAGGTAGCAGCACAAAGAACAGCGGCACTAGCGCCGGTGCTTTCTTTACGTGCGGTTCAGCTGACCGCGCCCGCAACCACCGCGACACCGGCCCGCTGATTCTGAACAGCAGGGAAGCGACCAGCAACAGCCACGGCACCAAATGCAGAAAGGTGATCTGCCGCGTATTCAGAAGCACCACTGCTCCACTCACGCCTCCCAGGACCGAAGCCGCACACACCACCGGAAGCAAATCGCGCCGAAGGTCCCCTCGCAAAGCGGCGACCGAGGTCAACTGTCCCGGCCATAGCGCGACCGTATTTGTCGCATTCGCCTGGATCGGTGCGATCCCGATCGACAACATCGCCGGAAACGAGATGAACGATCCGCCACCCGCCATCGCGTTCATCACTCCCGCAATAAACGAAGCGACAACCAGCCAGATGTAGTGCCAATGCGTGATGAAACTCGAGATCATCCATCTTCTATTGTAACGACTGCCGGAAGCGAGTCAGTCTTCGCGCTACAGCGGCCTGTCTCACGCTGAAAAAGGCATCTCAGGAGTCGCCGCAATTAGCCTCCGCGTGTACTCTTCCCGCGGCGCGTCGCAAACCTGCTTACAGCCTCCTAACTCCACCAACCTGCCCCGCTGCATTACCGCAACCCGGTCACACAGGTACCGGACCAACGGCATCGAATGCGAGATAAACAAATACGTCAAGTCATACTCTCGCTGCAAATCGCGCAACAAATTCACCACCTGCGCTCCCACGCTCACATCGAGCGCACTCACCGGCTCGTCCAGCACCAGAAACTCCGGCCTCAGCGCAAGCGCCCGCGCGATACTGATTCTCTGCCTCTGGCCTCCGCTGAACTCATGCGGAAATCGTTCCAGCGCAGACCCGTCCATTCCCACCGTTCGCAGCATCTCCACCAACCTTGCCGTCAGGCCTTCCACCGGTCTCTCCCGATGGATCGAAAACGGCTCCGCAAGGATCTCCCACACCTGCATTCTCGGATTCAGCGCCGCATAGGGGTCCTGAAACACGATTTGCATACGTCGCCGCATTGCGCGGATGTCACGCGGGCCCGCGGCCAAGAGATCGCGCCCCTCATACCGCACCTCACCGGCAGTAGGCTCGATCAGTCTTAACAGCATTCGCGCCACCGTACTTTTGCCGGAACCCGACTCTCCCACCAGTCCCAGCGTCTCTCCCCGTCGGATTGCAAACGAGACGTCGTCCACCACGCGACGCCCCGCGTCATATTCCTTCGCCAGCCCCCGCGCCTCAATCAGGACATCCATCGACATAGCCGGATGGTAGCATCCGGAAACGGGCAAAAGAGACGACGACCCGAGCCAAGTCATCTCCCTCGCCCTGGTCATCGCCCCTACCATCCTAAGTATCTCTGATCGCTGTCACGCCTCAGCAGAATCAGTCCAACTTCGGATGCTGCAGCTGAAAGCTCGTCGCGTCCTGATACGCCTTTGCAAACGCCGCCAGTCGCGCATCCGAGTACAAGCCCCCTAGAAACGTCAGGCTCACCGGCGTCCCCGGCCCGCCCACATTCGTCAGTGCGCCGTCCTCCTCGTTCTCGCTCTTCGGAGCGCCATCGCCACGAATCCCATTCGGCAGAATCACTGCCGGATGGCCCGTCAGATTAGTGGCCTGCAGCTGGGTCCCCTGCGACGGCGTCACAATCACATCCACGTCCGCGAACAGCTTCTCCATTAGTGCGATCGCGAGCGTCCGCGCGCGCATAGCCTGGATATAGTCCACCGCCGAATAAAATCGTGCGATTCGAAACTGATTTGGCCAGTCGAACGGCAACTGCCCGGTCAGCAGCTTGTCTCGTCCATTCCGCGTCAGATCGTCGAACGCCGCTGCGCCCTCCGCCTCCAGCACCGGCACGATCGCGGCAAACGGGAAATCGGGTATCTCTACCGGAATCAGCTTTACCCCCATATTGCGCAGTTCATCCAGAGCAGTCGTCGCATACTTTGCATCGTAGACCCTCCGCTCGAAATTTCTCTTCTGCCCCTCAGACGCTCCTGCCGGCAACGTCGGCGCGTCAAACGCGCTCTTTATGTACCCGACCCGCAGCGTCTTCCAGTTGAAATCTGCGTCCCAGTTGAACACCGCCGGCTGCACCGAAAGATCACGGCCATCCTGTCCGTAGATGGCCGACAACACCAGCGCACAGTCCTCCACTGCCCTGCAAATCGGCCCGATCTTGTCCATCGTCCAACTCAGGGCCATCGCGCCTGTCTTGGGTACAAAACCAAACGTAGGCCGCAACCCAGTACATCCGCAACGTGTCGAAGGCGAGGAGATCGATCCCAGTGTCTCGGTCCCCAACGCAAACCCCACGCACCCAGCAGCCACCGCACTCGCACTTCCCGCCGAAGATCCGCTCGACCCCTGCCGTTTGTTCCACGGGTTCCGCGTTCGTGCGCCAAACCACAAGTCCCCTTGCGCCAGCGCACCCATCGAAAGCTTAGCAATCAGAATCGCCCCCGCCTCATCCAGCCGCGTCACTACCGTAGCGTCATAGTCAAACTTCTGGTCCTCGAACCCACCCGCACCCCACGTCGTCCGGTATCCCTTTACCGCAAGCAGGTCCTTCCCGCCCCAAGGAATTCCATGCACCGGCCCGCGATATTTACCCGCCGCAATCTCCTTGTCAGCCGCGGCAGCATGGTCTATAGCCCGGTCCTCGGTCAACGTGATCACAAAGTGAAGTTGCGGATCATACTTCTTCAACCGCGCCAGGTACATCTTCGTCAAACCGAGCGAAGTCACCTTCCGCGTCTTAACCAGTTCAGCAAGTTCGCGCAGTGAAGCAAACGCCAGCACATCTGAATCCCCGGCAACGCCTGCTGAAGCCGCCGCAGCCAGTGCCTTCACATCGGGGGCCGAACTCATCTTCAGCGGTTTCTTCACCGTGTCCAACACCATACCGCCCGGCACCGGATCAAACACAAATGCCGGCGCCACACTATTCGTCATCTTCAAGTCTCGGATCGCCGTATACGACTTCCTTAGCTGCTCCAGCCCTTCGAGCATCATCTTCTTCTGCTCGTCCGTCACGCTAATCCCGGCAATCACCGCCGCGGCGTTGATCATCTCCGGCGTAATCTTCGCCATGCTGTCAGTGCTGGCCTTCACCTCGCCGCCACCCACGATCGGCGAACTCTGCGCCTTCGCCTGAGTTGCTAGCGTAAACAGCGCACCCGGCAACAACGTCTGTCCGAGCCCAACCATGGAGCACACGCCAAGAAAGCCCCGCCGATCCAACCCCGAAGAAAACTGTTCGCTCATTCCCGCATTATTGCATTATGTCTAAGAAAGCTTTAGGGCCATGGTTTGTGCTATGCGCGTTTTATACGTTCCCTTTCTTGGTCCGGTCAGTAAAAGGACGCAATCAATCTTGGGCGTTCCCTAACCAACGATGTGCGTTCCAATTTTGGACGGCACCGCCAATCTCAGAAATCTCCTTTACCAGCGTGTCGAGTAGAGCGCGCACATCTGTACACCACAAGAGGTTCGCACTCTGTCCCGCCCAGAGAGGAAGCAATTCGGCTCTCCCTGCCGTCTCGGCCGGAATCGATAAGGGCCGCACGAGTGCGCGTTGAAGTGGGTAAGGCAGGACCTCTATATCCTTTTGGTTGAGTTCGTCGAGCAGGCGGTTCTTGATGCCGCGAGAAAGTCTTCCAGTGAACCCACGAGTAAGAGCAGTCTGCTTGACTTGACCGCTGAGGAGCGCCTCGCGATGAAGCGTGTTCGCTCCCGACTCCTTGCACGCGAGAAAGGCGGTTCCCATCTGCACGCCTTCAGCTCCGAGAGCGAAGGCTGCCACAATTCCGCGCGCGTCTCCAATT
>Ga0210387_10004574_pt1 | contig 10593 bp, 8 predicted proteins | sample IncBWC7OmetaG_FD_160108 | JGI IMG/M metagenome (GOLD analysis project Ga0210387, IMG submission 160108) | Forest soil microbial communities from Barre Woods Harvard Forest LTER site, Petersham, Massachusetts, United States - Inc-BW-C-7-O ... | reverse complement strand
CGGCTGCCGGCGGCGGAGCAGGTACCGGCGGCGCGGCGGGCCAAACTGGCGGCGGCGGCCTGAGCTCGACGGGCCCACTGCCCCCCTCGGTGACCGGTCTTTTTCCCGGCATAAAGGCTACCGGCGTGTGCCTGGACGCTCCACTGACGATGGCCTTCGCGTCCGCGCCCAGCATCGGTACATCCGGCACGATCGCGATCTACGCGAGCGCGAGTCCGAACGCGGTCGTCGATTCGATCGACATCGCTGCGGCCAGCTACAGCGACACCATCGGCGGCCAAGCGCGCAACCTGGTGCGCCCCGTGTTCATCGACGGAAACGACGCGGTCATCTATTTTCATCAGCACAAGCTCGCGGCGAACACCAGCTACTTCGTGACCGTGACCTCGGGCACATTCCTCAACGCGCAGAAGAACCCGATTGGCACGGTGACCGGGAGCAGCGCGTGGACCTTCACGACTGGCCCTGCGCCAGCAGCCGCGGCGAGCATGTCGGTGAACCGCACAGGTAGCGGCAATTTCTGCACTGTCCAAGGCGCGTTCGACGCTGTCCCGGCAAACAATACGACCGCTCGCACGATTACGGTCGCGGCCGCCAACTATCACGAAATACTCTACCTCTCAGGCAAAAAGAACCTCACGCTGCAGGGCGCCGACCGCGCCGGCACGCTGATCGAATACCCCAACAACGACAACCTGAACTCCGGTACGAGCGCGCGCCCGCTATTTTTCGCGAACGCAACGACCGGCCTCAGCATCGAGAATTTGACGATCTACAACACCACTCCGCAAGACGGCAGCCAGGCAGAAGCGCTCCGCATTCAAGGTGACCAAGTCATCTTGCGCAACGCGAACTTCAAGAGCTTGCAAGACACGCTGCTTCTGGCAGGGCGCGTGTACGTCGTCTCTTCGTACGTCGAGGGCAACGTGGACTTCGTGTGGGGCACGGGCGTGACCTACTTCGATCAATGCGAGATCAAGACCGTTGGCCGCGCGGGGGCCATCGTGCAGGCGCGCAATACCAACACCGGCTACGGCTACGTGTTCGTGGACTCCAAGCTCACGAGCGATCCGAACATCACCGGCCAAGTGCTGGCGCGTATCGACGCCACGCAATTCCCGTACAGTCACGTTGCTTACGTCAATTGCCAGATGAGCTCGGCGATCAGCCCCAAAGGCTGGACAATCACGCCAACTGGGACGACTCAGACCGGCAATCTGCGCTTTTGGGAGTACCAGAGCACCGACCTAAATGGCGTGCTCCTCGACGTGAGCAAGCGCGATCCAGCCTCCCTGCAGCTGTCGAGCACACAAGCCGCCACGATGCGCGACAAAGCGACCGTGCTGGCGGGCTGGAATCCCCAATAATCTCGCGCTATCCGCCGCGAGCGCCGCGGAGCGGACTCAGCCTGCCAAGGCCAATACGATTTACCTGACGGGCGCGCGGGTCGCCGGGCAACATAGGCTCAGGTGGCCTCACCCCTCCCAGCTCGTTCGACCACAGGGCATGTCGCGCTCGCGCACTTCCCGCAGGATCGCTATGGCGACGCGCAGCTGGTCAAGGACGTAGCGCATGGCGATCGCGACGCGCTCGGGGTGGTTTGGGATCGCTACTCGCGGCTCGTGCGCGGCGTCCTGTTCGGCGCGATAGGCAGCGACAACGCCACCGAAGATCTGTTGCAGGAGGTATTTTTAGCGTTCTTTCGAGGCGCCGCGCAGATAAAGGACGGCGGGGCACTACGCAGCTACCTGGTCGGCGTCGCGGTACGCCTCGCAGCGCTCGAGCTCAGGCGGCGCAAAGTCCGGCGCTGGGTTCACTTATCGCCCACGGGCGACCTGCCGGACCTGCCGGTGGCACCGGAGGACGCCGAGGGGCGCGAGTCGCTGCGCGCCTTGTACCGAGTGCTCGGTCAGCTCAACAGTCGGCGGCGCCTCGCCTTCGTCTTGCGCCATGTCCAGGGGCTCGAGATTTTGGAGGTCGCTGCCGCGCTCGAGATTTCCGAGTCGACGACGCGGCGCGAACTGACTCGGGCACAGCAACAACTCGCCGCGCTCGCTCGACGTGAGCCTGCTTTGGCGCGCTACGTCGACTTAAATGACTCGCTCCGAGGTGCACAGTGACCCAGGCCGAGCAAAACCTAGACGCGATCGCCGACTCACTCGGCTCGCTCGTGCAACGCGCGGCAGAGTCGGGCAACGCCGCAAACGACCAGGCGTCGCGCGCGCGCCTGCTGCGTCGGGCACAAACCGAAACGAACCGAGTGCCACGACGGCCAACGTGGCACGTCGGGTTACCCGCGTTGGCGGTCGCAGCGGCGCTACTCGTGTGGTGGCTGATCCCGAGCGCGCTACGTTATGAAGTGAGCGGCGCCGAGAAAGACGGCGCGTACATCAGTGCGCCCAGCAATCACACGGTTTCCGTGCGTTTTTCGGACGAAACGCTGGTGCAAGTCGAGCCAGCCTCGCAGCTCCGCGTGGAGGACACCAGCCGTCGCGGAGCGCGCGTTCTATTGGAGCGAGGCACGGCCGACGTGCACGTCGTGCACCAGGCACAGACGCATTGGACGTTCTTGGCCGGTCCTTTCGAGGTACTCGTGACAGGCACTCGCTTCGACTTGAGCTGGGACCCCGCACTCGAGGTCCTCGTACTGCGCCTCCGAGAAGGCTCGGTGGAGATTCAAACGCCGTTCGGTGCGGCTCCAGTCGGACTGCGCGGAGGCCAAACCTTTCGAGCTGATCTACGGCAACGCAGCATGACCACGACGGACGCAACGCCCGAGGTGTCGCCCTCGAGCGCGCCGCTAGGCGCGCCGAGTGCAGGCGTGCCAGCTGCCCAGGACGCCACGCTGTCCGCAACCGAAGCTGACACAGAAGCCAGCAGTAACCCGCCAACGCCGGTACTCTCGAACGCACCGGCGTCGAATGCGCCACCCAGTCGGTCCTGGTCGAAGCTGGTTGCCGCTGGCGACTTCAAGACGGTGCTCTCCCAAGCGACTGAGCGCGGCGTCGCGACTTGCTTGCGTGGTTGCAACGCGAGTGATCTGAGCGCGCTAGCCGACGCCGCTCGCTACACAGGCCGTACTGATTTGGCTGAGCAGAGCCTGGGCGCGTTGCGCGCTCGCTTCACCCGTGATGCCGAGGGGCGTAACGCAGCGTTCTTGCTCGGGCGGCTGAGCGAGGCGCAAGGCGCAGCCAGCGAGGCCAGAACCTGGTATCAACGTTACTTGAACGAGGCGCCGGGCGGCCCATACGCTGCCGAGGCGCTGGCTGGCAAAATGCGCACTACGTTGAAGTTGCAGGGACAGACAGCGGCCGAACCGATCGCAGAGGACTATCTGCGGCGCTATCCGGCCGGCGTTCAGGCGAACACGGCGCGCGGTATCTTGGGCTCTCACTGAAGATGCAGCGAGGGCGGGCGCTCTTTGCTGCCGCCGCAGCGCTGATTCTCCTGCTGCTGACGCCCAGCGCGTTCGCCCAAACGGTGGTGTTGGTGCGTCCGTCCGATTCGGATCCACTCTTATCCGAAGCGTTCAATCGTCTGCGCGCGGAGCTCACTCTGCAGGGCTTCGAAGCGTCGGTCGTGGAGCTCGACGCCAGCGACAGCTCACCGCAAGCGCTAGCGGAGCTCGCCCAAAAGGAGGGTGCGTTCGCCGGTATCTCTTTGACTCGGAGAGTCGGAGCCCCCGCCGCCGAGGTGTGCATCGCCGATCGCGTCACCGGCAAGATTTCGCTGCGCACTCTGGCGCTCAACCAGGGGCCAGACTCGCCGAGCGTGCTGGCCGTGCGCGCAGCGGATTTACTGCGCTCGAGCTTGCGCGAATATGCCGCGGATCGCGGGCCACCAGCCGGGGTGATCGGCGTCGAAAACACCCCGATCCCCGTTGCAGTGAAGCGCTTCGCGCGCGTACCGGAGGCGCGCTTTCGTTTGGATGCCCGCGCTGCGCTGCTCGGCGCCGGGCAACGCATCGGTCCGGGCTACGCGCCGAGTCTCGGTTTCAGCTACCGAATTCAAGATCGCGTCGGGCTCGGCCTGCTCGCGACTGGACCCGCGGTGGGCGCCTCGTACAAGACAGCCTTCGGCACGGCGAGCGTCCGGCAGGAGCTCGTGCTCGGTCGCCTCATCGTCACGGCATTTCAAAGCAGCGTATTCGAGCTTCGCCCAACGCTCGCTGCCGGTGTGTATCGGCTCGACGCACGCGGCGAGGTCAACGACACCCAGAGTCCGCAGCTACAGGCTCGTAGCGCGGAAGTGACCAGCTTCGCGGCAGGCGTCGGGCTCGATGCCGACCTGCGGCTCAGTCACAGTCTGCTGCTTGGCGCCGAGCTTGCGGCGTTCGAGCTCTCGCGACGACCCGCCGTTGCAGTATTCAAGGATCAATACTCGTTCATTTGGCCGTTCGTGACCGTAAGCGTCGGCATCGGCGTCGAATTCTAGCCGCGCTTTTTAGGCTTTGCTCGGCTCTTGGCCTTGGCCTTTGGCTTCGTTTTGGCGTTGATCGCGGCGAGCTGACGCTTCACTTGCTCCAAAAAATCCGGGTGCAGCAAATGCTGAGGCCCCCAAATCGGATACGAGATCTCGTGTACGCCGACGTACTGCGCGCGATGGTGCACGTCGCACAGCACCCACAGATTGTCCGGGCTGTGATCCACCCAGTCCAGAAGCTGCTGCTGGGTGAACGGCTTCTGGTAGTCCTGCTGCTGCGGGTGGCGCTCGGCGAGGTGCGGCAAAATCGTCTTGTTGAACTTGGTTAGGTCGACCGCATTGGCCAGCGCCCACTCAATCACGTGGTGATGCGTCTCCATCGCTTTGGCGCGGTATGGGTTTTCCGTTCGGTCAGCCAGCGTGGAGTGTCGTACGCCGCAGATCATGCACGGCAGATCCTTCTCGATGGTCAGGGACCTGTGAATCGCGTTGTACCGTGGCGTCTCCTTGCGCTTGTCGTGCGCAGGGTAGAACGCGATCTCCCGCAGTAGCCTCGGGTTCTCGTGAATCTCGAGCGCCTTCTTCACGACCGCGGCTTGGTCCTTCAGGCGACGCATCATGTGCGGGTCGACGATTCGGCGTTTATCTCCGGCGACGCTAGGCATGGCTCGCGCAGGATAGCGTAAGCGCGGGCGCGGAACCTCAGCCCGCAGATCATGAACAAAAGCCGACCGGCTCGCGCCTATCCTGCCAAAGTGGTATCCGTTCGGGGTGGCGCATGCAGCATTTTGGCCCGCCGTGGCGCTGCTTGGCTTGCTCACGACGAGCGCGTGTCGAGCGCGCAACACCTCCGTCGGCTCGTTCGATGAACCGTCGACCGTGGGCCGCGTGGTCGACGCCTCCGAAATCACGTTGCAGACCGTGACCACGTTCGGCCCGGTGCCGGTCTTTTCCGCGCTCACTGGCTACGCGAGCGACGAGGCGAGCGCAGCGAGCTCGAGTGACGTGCCGTTGTACGCGCCATACGACAGCACCGACCCGGCGTGGTGGGACAATTTGGTCGCCGAACAGAGCCAAGCTCGCGTGGGGCGCGTCTCCTTTCCGACGCGCGGTGTGAATTCGCTCGACTCGAGCGACACCACTGGCCCCGGTGACATGAACCCGCGCCGGCTCAGCGCTTGGTTGGACGCGCTCACGCGCGCCGGCAGCACGGGCTTGTTCGAGGCAGGTTGTTTCGTTGATACGCCGTTCTTGCAGCAGCTCTCGAGCTCGTTTCACGGCAACGCGCCGGACACGCCACTCGACGTCTCGCTGCAGAGCGATTGGAACGACATTTTCTGGCTGCGCGCCATCAAGCCCTGGTTCGACACCATTCCGAGCTCCTACTGGTGGACGCTGGACGACGACACCCCGGGCGGTCGCGGTTCGGCTGTGGTCCAATTCGGCACGCTCGACAACACTCTTTTCAAGAATCAGGCGGGCAACGCGAGTCAATTGCTCACGTTCATCGCCACGCAGTTCCAGACTGCCTACGGTGCGGCCCCCGTGTTCGTGCTCGACGCGAGTTGGTTCTCGGTCGACCCGAGCGTCATGCAGCTCACGACGGTAGTCGGCAATAGCCCGGATTTTTCGGCTCCTTCGACGCCGAGCGCGTTCACCCCATTTCTCGATCGCAGCTTCGGTACCGCTGTCCCGGGCTTCACCGATCCCAGCTACGATGACTCAGCAAGCGCCAACTATCACTCGGCTTCGGTCGTCATTCCGCGCAAGGCAAGCGCGGGAGGCGGGCTCAGCGGGACGACCCTGGAACGCGGCCTGCTCGACGCCACCGACACCACGTCGATCACACTGCTGCAGAGCTTTACCGACTACGACGACTCTTCGGGACTCTACCGCAGCACGGCTTGGGATTTTCCGAGTCAGTACCTGAATCTGATACGCCGCTACAGCGATCTGCGGACGGTAACGCTGCGCTTGGAGGCCGAGGCGTGCGACCAATATCGAGACACGACACCGGGCAATTCGGGCGCGGCATTCCGCCGCACGGGGGATCTCGACGTGCGCGCGCTGAGCTCGGGCAGTGGTTGGGCAGTCACGGACACGGCGCCGGGTGAATGGCTCGAGTTCGAGGCGGTCGACTTTTCGGCTGGCAACTACGAGGTCATCGCAAACTACGCAACCACGGACGGCGCGGACGCGGGCGCGCCAGTGAGTAAGCGAATGCAGGTGGCGATCGACGGCGTGAGTCTACTCCCGGCGGTGGTGCCAGGCACGGCCAACGCGGATACGTTCTCAGCGGTATTTCTAGGCCAAGCCACGATCGCGCAGGGCCCGCACACCATTACGCTGACCTTCTTGGACGGGCAGATCGACCTCGACTGGCTGTTTCTCAAGAAGCTCGATTCGCTCGTTTCGTTGCAAACCTCCACGGGCATGTTCGTGACGGCGCTCAGAGGCGGCAACGGCTCGCTGACGGGGACCGTAGCGAAGGCGTCGATCTACGAAAACTTCAGCTTCGACGATCTCAACGGCGGCAGCCTCACCGACGGCGACACGGTGAACCTGCAGAGCTACGACGGCTACTACGTGACCGCAGATCCGAGCAGCGGCATGCTGTCGTGCACGGCGCGCAGTCCCGGAACGGACACGTCCTTCACGGTGCGGAATTTGTCGAGTGCGGGCAACGTCGTGCAAGGACAGCGCATCGCGCTACTCGCCGCGGACGGCGCGCACTACGTCACGGTCGGCGCGAATCAAGTCATCGACGTGAGCGGCACCAGCATCACCGCCGCACAGACCTTCATCGTCGGTCTCTCCCCTCAATAACTCGGGCCCGGGCGCGGCGAAACCGGCGCCAAAACCCAGAAAATCAGCGCATGGCGCGCCACCACGAGGGCTACTTGAAGTCTTCGGGCCTGCACCCCCGGCCTCGACAGCCTTCGACGTTGACCCCTTGCGCGTGGCCCTCGGTCTTGGCCCAACAGCCTTCGGCCGTCGTGTCCTGTTCGTAGTCGTAGACGCGCGCCCCGGGCGCGTCATTGTGGAAGTACCGCGTGACCACGACGTGCCCGCCGTCCAGCTTGATGCGGGCGTGGAAGCGATAGTAGTTCCGCGACGGAATGTCGTCCTTGTACGCTTCATCCGGCGCGTCGAAGAACACACGCACCTTGAGCGCGCAGCCCACGCCGGTCAGCGCGACGCGCGAGAATTCGTGCTTGTGCACGTGCGCGTCGAAGGGGGCCTCTTGAGTCCAAGCCAGCGCAAGAGTCGGTGCCAGCAGCGCCGCACCGGCGCAAAGTAGTCCCCAAATCCGTTTTTGCACGTTGCTTCTCCTTGCGGGTCGAGACGCGAGCGTGCCACGACGCCCCGCCGTTGTAGAGCGAACAATCTCGCGCCGGCGCAGCCGCAGAAACCCTGCCGAAAGAATCGCCGTCGGACGGCCGCGGGCGAGGCCTGCGCGGGCGCGCGCGGCGGCTCGCCCTCCGCGGATCGGACTGCTAGAACGGCGCTGTGGCAAGCACCGAACCCGCGTCCCCCGCGCACGGCACTCACCCGAGCCGCGAGCAACTGATCCACCTCCTGTACGAGGCAGCCGAGCTCGAGCACACCCTGATGTGCACGTACTTATATGCGGCGTTCAGCCTGCGCGACGGTGAGGCCGAAGGCTTATCGCAAGTCGAGAGCGAAGCCGTGTCGCGCTGGCGGCGCGTGATCATGAGAGTGGCCGTTGAAGAGATGGGCCACCTCAGCGCGGTGTGGAACATCACCGCTGCGCTCGGCGGCGCGCCGCGCTTCGGACGTGGAAATTTTCCGCTCGAGCCCGGGGTGCTGCCTGCAGGCATCGTGGTCAAGCTCGCGCCGTTCAGTGAAGCGGTGATCCAGCACTTCATTCACCTGGAGCGCCCCGCGAATTCGACGGAGTCCGAGGGCGACGGATTTGCACCCGAGCGGCTGTACGAACGCGGCATCAACCTCGTGCGACTCACCCCGATGGCGCTCGACTACGATACCGTGGGCGTGTTTTACGTCGCGCTCGAGGCACAACTGCGCGCGTTCGTCGCGTATCATGGGGAAGCAGCCGCGTTCGTCGGAGATCCGGGCCTACAACTCTCGAGCGCAGAGGTCGCGTTGGCCGGCGCGGAACCGGTGATCTGCTTGAAGACCGCGCTCGCTGCGCTGGCGACGATCGTGACTCAGGGTGAGGGCGCGCCCGAGCATTCCGATGGCTCGCACTACCAAAAATTTCTCGACATTCGTCGAGAATACGCGGCGCTCAAAGCCGAAAACCCCAAGTTCGAACCGGCATTCCCGGCCGCGCACAACCCAGTCTTGCGGCGCCCGCTGGTCCACAGCGGGCGGGTTTGGCTCGAGCACGAGGAGGCGGCAGAGACCGTCGACCTCGCGAATTCAGGCTATGCGCTGATGCTGCGGTTCTTGGCGTACTCGTACCTCACCCCGCGACCGATGCCCGAGAAAGCACTGGCCGTCGATTTGTCGCTCGACTTGATGCGCGCCGTCACGTACTTGGCCGAACGCGCCGCGCGGCTACCGGCAGGTCCATCCAATCCGAACTGCAACGCTGGCATGTCGTTTACGGCGCTGCGTGACGCGGCGTCGCTGCCGCCCGGAGCTAGTGCACGGCGATTTTTCGGTGAGCGGCTCGAAGAAATGGCAGAAGCTGCCGCCGCGCTGGCTCGCAACGGCGACTCGCGCACGGCGAGCGCCTCGCGAATTCTGTCGGAGCTGGCCCAACGCGCAACGCGAGGCTTTGCGGCTGCTGCCGCGATCCCCGCACACACCTCCGCGCCCCCGCCATCGCTTGCCCGCATCGGCGCGGACGCGCCGGCCGCACCCCCGACGCCGACCCGCGTCGACGGTGTCGACTACATCGAGGGCGCGGCGCTCACCTTGATTTATGAGGGGAAAAAGTGCATTCACTCCCGCTTCTGTGTCACGGGTGCGCCTCAGGTATTTTTGGCCAACGTCAAGGGCCCGTGGATCCAACCGGATGCGATCGCCGTCGATACGCTGGTAGAGATTTCACACGCCTGTCCATCGGGCGCGATTCGCTACCGTCGCAAGGACGGAAAATCCGAGGAAGCCGCGCCACCCGTGAATTTGCTGGCCACGCGCGAGGCCGGGCCATACGCCGTGCGCGGCGATCTGCGCATCGCCGGGGAAGCCGTGGGCTTTCGCGCCACGCTCTGCCGTTGCGGCGCGTCGAAGAACAAACCCTACTGCGACGGCTCGCATCACGAAATTGGCTTTGCGGCATCCGGTGAACCGCCGACCGGCAATGCCGACATGCTCGAGCTCCGTGACGGGCCGCTCTCGATCGAACCGCAAACAGACGGCCCGCTGCAAGTGCGCGGTAACCTGGAGATCACGAGCGGTACCGGGCGCGTGGTGTCGCGGCTGGTACAAGCCAAGTTGTGTCGCTGCGGTGCTAGCAGCAACAAGCCTTTTTGCGACGGCACGCACGCACGCATCGGCTTCAAATCGACTTGAGCCGGAAACCGCGAGCCGAAACGCGCCCGGCGTTATGGCGCGGCTGGTTGTCTTCGCAGCGGGGTGGCGCTACGTTCCGGGCGGTGAACCCGAGCCCCGTTTCCGAGCACGACCATGTCCAAGGGCCCGCTGACGCGCCCGTCACGCTGATCGAATACGGCGACTACGAGTGCCCGTTTTGCGTGAAAGCGTACCCGGTGATCGAGAGTGCGTGCGCGGCCTTCGGCGGCAAGCTGCGCTTCGTTTATCGCCACGTGCCCAAGTCGGCTAGCCACGGGTTCGCAAAGCAAGCGGCGGAAGCGGCAGAGTTTGCTGCCGCACATGGCAAATTCTGGCCGATGCACGCCGAGCTCTTTTTGCACACGCCCGAGCACACCCTGGAGCAGCTCGTGGCAGCGGCGAAGGCCGTCGGCCTCGACCCGGATCTGTGCCGAGCCGCGTTGCTGGAACGCACCTATGCCGAGCGCGTGCGCGAGCTCTCCGTCGCGTCCGTGCGCAGCGGCATCATCGGGACCCCAACGCTCTTCATCAACGGCGTGCACTACGAGAATCGGCTCGAAGAAGATATTCTGCGCAGCGAGATCCGCAGCGCGTTCGACGCGCTCTAGCCTCACTCGGCACGTCGAACGCGTACCCAGCATCAGGAGTGCTCGAATTCGAAGC
>Ga0210387_10004573_pt1 | contig 10593 bp, 13 predicted proteins | sample IncBWC7OmetaG_FD_160108 | JGI IMG/M metagenome (GOLD analysis project Ga0210387, IMG submission 160108) | Forest soil microbial communities from Barre Woods Harvard Forest LTER site, Petersham, Massachusetts, United States - Inc-BW-C-7-O ... | reverse complement strand
CGATGCTATTTCAAGCCCAAGCCAAACACAAAAGAAAAAGAAACAATCAGCACTAGCCTCCACAATAACACTCGAAAGGCAAGGACCCACCTGGCAAAAAATAATGCTCTGCCCAATCGTTAACAAAGAATACAGCCCCACGAGGATATCGTATTTATGCTCCTCGTTCTTGCAATCCATGTAGAATTGGCGGATGCCGTCAACGCTGAGCTCCTCCTTCTGGAGCTCGATTTTGTTGGCGGAGGGCGCAAATTTGGAGGCGAAGGACCTGACGTGGTCCGGGAAGGTGGCAGAGAAGAGGATGATTTGGACAGGGTGTGTACGGGGGAGCAGACTGGGGATGCATGGGTGGGGGTGGTTAGGTTGAGTGAGGAGGAAATGTAGTGGATGTGACGCACTTCTTGACTCTGAGAGTCTGATCGCCCAGCCCATCCTGATCCAACATATTATCCGCCTCATCGAGCACGAATACCCGTACTTCGCTTATATCAATCACCTATCCACATAGATGTTATTTCGTTCGTATCCATCCATCCACAGTGATGAAATCCAACGAACCTTCCGCCTTATCAGATCGGTCATTGTCCCTGGGGTGCCTACGACGATGTGTGCGGTGACATTAGTGGCATTGCGCGGGAGATTGTCTTTGATCGCGTATTCGGTTTGGACGCTTGTGAATTTGCCCATGGCGACTACCACGGACATGATTTGCCGGGCAAGTTCGCGGGAGGGGGCAAGGCAGAGGGCCTGGTGTAATCGTGATTCGTAGGGATATGTGGGTTAGGTGGGAGATGGAGGTGTGGGCAGAGGCCTACCTGCGTCTTGTTCTTTGAGAAGTCTACGCGACTTAGCATCGTTAGGACGAAGGCTGCCGTTTTTCCAGTGCCGGATTGGGATTGGCCGATCATATTCTGCGGTCTGTGATATGCTTTAATTACCGATGAGAGGAAGGGCGGGAGGGGACTGACGGATTTGAAAGCAAGAGAGGGAGTGCGCGTTCTTGAATCTTGGATGGTTTTGAGAAACCCATATCGTAGATTCCTTTGAGGAGGTCTTGATGTCTGAATAAATAAGAATGCGGATCAGGACAAGAGGATCGGGATCGTGACGCGTCGGAAGGGAGAGGGCACATACAGGCCCAGTTCTTCGAAGGTCTTTGCGCTGTATAGGGGAGAGTTTGGGTCTAGTTGTTGGTCGGCAAGTGTTACCTAGAGACGCAGGTGAAGACGCGAAATTTGTGTCGATGAAATGGGCTCAACGTACGGTAACTTCAAATGTCGATTTGATGAGGTCGCTGTTTGGGCCTGTAAAGCTCACTTAGTGATTTGAATATGATGTGTTGGACTGGGGTACACACCTGGTTCAGGAGATTTCTCATCTGCCTTGGGCGCAGTTGGTATTGTAGTACCTGGGGCTATCATGTCTTTGTTGGACGCGACTGGAGTGGAAATTTGCGAGACGAGCTGACCTTGGGTGTAGAAGCCATCTGCGTCCTTCTGCATCGCTGTCATCTAGAAGTATAACAAGGTGATGATTGCAGAAAAGAACAAAGTCTGCCAGTGAGTGTCCGAGTCAGTGTATTCGAGGTGCACGTGGTCTAAATCTGATTGTTATCTAATCCAAATCTAATCTAATCTTCAACCTTGGCAACGACTGATCAGCAGCACTGACCCAGCACTGCTAGTACCTCTGACATGACTCCCACTCGTGCTTTCACGGCGTCCCTCCTCCACCGTCTCCAGCATGGTCTGTCTGACCTCCCCATTGAGCTGGTCTACACTCCCCACGAACGATGGCCCCTCCCACACCCTCGTGTCCACTCGACCCCATCCAGAACACTCAGGGTATCAGTCTTGGACTCTTCATTCAACCCACCGACCTTGGCACACCTCGCACTCGCAAATTCCCGTCGGCCATCTTACTCCCAAAACACTCATGATAGCCTAAGCAGTGTGCACGAAGACAACTCCGACTATGATGCCAAACTCCTCCTCCTCTCCGTACGAAACGCTGACAAATCCCTGAAGCCAACAGACGCGTCATACATCCAGCGACTCGAGATGATGTTCCTCCTTGCAAAAGATATCAATCGAGATGCATATGGGGACCGCGGAACCACAAGTACTCATTCATCTCCTAGCGACAGCAGTGTAACTCCAGAAGAAGAAGCAAACGTAGCAGTAGCCATAATTGACGAACCCACCTTTGTCGGAAAATCAAGGATATTGCTTGCATTCCTCCAACGAAGACTTACAAGTCTTACATTGTCCCCCACCGCACCGCCACCTCATGAAAGCCCACATCCAATGCCAGTCGAAAAATCAACTTCCTCACAAGACTCCATCCAACCGCAACCTCAGCTAACATTCCTGCTCGGCTTCGACACTCTCGAGCGTCTTCTCTCCCCGCGATACTACACCTTCTCCTCCTCAGATCCAACAACCCAAATGCTATCCTCCCTCCGCAAATTCTTCTCTCATTCCCCAGAAGGCGATGACTCGCGTGTCGTCTGTGCACGACGCGGCGCCTCACCGTCAGATATTGCCATCCCGACGAACCTAAATCAAAACCAGGACCAAGAGCAGCCGGAAAACACCAAAGAATCCCCGCCAATCCCAGGGAACCCAACCCCGGGCCTAGCAGAGGAATTCATCACTTCCCAAGGCATAGTCCTCATTGATATCGGGGAAGATGAGAGGACGTTCAGCTCCACTGCCGTGAGGGAGATGATTGAACGTAGAGATGCGGGTTGGAGGGGATTGGTGCCTGGGAGGATTGGGGAGTATGTGGAAAGGGAGAGGTTGTATGTGGGTGGAGGTGAGTCTTGAGGAAAGTGAGCGATGCCGGAGGGATCACGGCATGGGTCTTGGAGGCGTGCTGTCCTGGAACCCCTAGGAGACTGGCTACGGAAAATGATACGCAGGAGCTGAAGGAATGTATGGATAAACACGTCTCATTGGCACCCCTTTCCTGCATGCTCGTCAGCTTCCTCAGGCTTCTAGTACAAGCTTGAGCGACATGGATAGGTCTCCATTCTGAACGCTCCCATTAATGTCCCTGATTTTGGTGCTATCCTTGCGTATTTTGAAATGCGACTGAGAATGTTTCTGAGGGGGATAAAGGTGAGGCGGCTGGGGTTCTCTCTGTCATGGAGATGACTTGCTCTGACTGATGGTAATGTAGGTGGGGTTTGGTTGGTCTGTCGCTCATATATATACCTCAAGTTCGATAATTCCATCGCTTGCACTGCTGAGGAGGGCGCCTGTGCGGCTATGGATGAAGCCACATCTCCAAATTATATTAATATTACAGTTAGAGTCACGGTACCGTGACTCCACGGAGAACTCAAGTTACCGATAGAGTATTTATATCCGATTCGAAATCAATATAACCAAATACGGACTACCAAACCCTCCACGCGGACCACGCCAAGTGACTCGGCGGCCGCAACTCCCAAAATATCGACCTCCTTATCAAGTCCCTACTTACCATGTCAAACCTCTATTGGACAGCGATCGCAGAGCGCATTTACGTGTAGTTGGCTTCGTCCGGCTGTCTACTACGCTTTCCGTTCACGCCCGCCGGTTGACGAATAGTGGCCTCAAATCGTTTGGCTATCTCAAGCACCATACCATCTGAGAAGCTTGGCCCAAGGATCGTGATCGCGAACGGCATTCCATCCTGAGTAAACCCAGCCGGACAGGAAACGCCCGTGAGATCGAGAATATTGGCAAAGTGTGTGAACTACATTTTCGGAATTGAAAGCATTAGCTCGGTAGCTTACCAAATGGCTGCCGGTATAAGACAAAATGCAGGGAAGGCGCACCTTGCCCAGCTTGTGATTGAGGGCAATGGGATCAGCAAGGTACTGAGCCTTCGTTGGATGCATTGGGGCTGTTGGCACTATGAGCACATTCATCTTCCTGAACTCGGCTTGAGCGAGACGTTGGCTGGTCATCATCTTGAGGAAATCAGACCATGCATCCACAGCGGAAAATTTATTCGCTGCTGCAGAGTAAATGGCTCGTATCTCCGGCAATAGCGGGTCTTTCACTTCTGGCTTGGTCGGCGGCGGGTGAGCATCGTACCATTCTCTCACACCTGAGACACGTTCGGCAACGAAACTGCCCTCGTATAAAAGCTTCCCAGCATCCTCGAAGACATTGTAATCGACGTTGTCAACGAGCTGGCCACCGACAGACTTCACGTGGAGCACGGCCGCTTCGAAAAGTTGGTTAAATTCTTTCGTGGCCTGATTACGAGATTCGGAGTCAATTGACGGGATCGCAAACTTGAATGCTTCTTCAGGTTGAAGGACGGCGCGGGGAGCGAGGGCCCAGGGGGGTCGGGAAACTTTAGAAAATGCTTCCCGCTCATCAATCTTGAAGAGAGTGCTCCAAACAGTACGCGCGTCCTCGACTTTGGAAGCTTCTATGGCGATGCAGTCGAGACTCAAGCAACAAGGGACCACTCCAGTCGCAGGTATCTATGAGTAAATGTGTAGCCTCCCGATCCGGCCTCATACAAAATATGGAGACTTACTGTACCTCGGGTAGGTTTAAAACCAATTATATTGTTTAATGCGGCGGGAACACGCCCGGAGCCAGCAGTGTCGGTGGCCAACGAGAAGGACACTTGATTGGAGGCAACTGATACGCATGAGCCTGAAGAAGAGCCACCAGAGACGTAGTCTGGGGAGAATACAGAAGCTGGTTGGCCATAGGGTGACCGCATTCCAACGAGACCGGTCGCTAATTGATCCTTTAGGCCAAATTTTTATATTTTAGAAAGCGAAACATAACCAGAGAGCGGTCTTACCAAATTGACTTTGCCAATTGGAATACAGCCAGCCTCGATCAATGTTGCGTATGACGGAGCGTCCTTCTCAGCAATGTATGCATATTCAGGACACGCTGCGGTCGTCGGTACTCCTTTGATATCTATAGAGTCCTTGATCGAGAAAGGGATGCCAAATAAGGGGTGGCGAGTGGTCGGATCTGGGTACGCCTGTAGTAAATCGTGTGCGCGCTGAAGCGCGTCGGGCTGGGGAAAGACGTGCAACCATACGGCAGGATCTGCAGTTGGGAGCTTGAGACGCTTGTAGACTTCGTTGACCACATCTTCAGGCGTGATAACACCCTTGGCATAGAGAGATTTCAGACTTTGAATGTCCATCGATCCATCCCATGCCGTGGGAGCTGCAGCCTCGCGCTCTTCGGCGTACTTCTCCAGTGGCGCCAGAATGGAAGGTGAATCGCAAGCGAAGCCAAATAGACCCTGTAACATGGGATAAGCTGTAAGGCTAAACCCGGGCTAATCAGTGAACTTGCCTCAGAGAAGGTGATCATTTCGATAGCAACCCGTTTAAACTCGGCAACATATCCGTCGGTTGCGTCACTGACAAGTACGCATTCGAAGCCTTTGACAATTCCCTGTCAGGGCATTGACGTTGCAAGGAGAAACAGGAGGTCTGTACCGCGATCATTTGCTTCTCTAAGCGTTGTGGTCACGCAACACTCTGTCGTTACCCCAACAATAATGATATGTGAAGCTGCACTGTTGATGAGGATTTGATGTAGCTCGGTCGCGTAGAATGCTCCTGGGGTCAATTGTCAGCAAAACGAAAGAGACAGAGATTAGGTTCTTACCCTTTCCTGGTTTGTCTATCACGACTTCGCCTGGAATTGGTCTCAACTCATCGATCAGATCATGCATACTTGTCACAAAAGAAGATTAGTGTTTGCTGCAAGGCTGGGCTACAAGGACTTACTGTTCCCCCTGGACGAGTAAACGGCTGCCCTTTGGGCCTACATCCCCGATTACCACGGTGTGTTTTGAATTTGGAGCACTGGCTTGCCGTGTAAGCTATGGGCGTGAAGATCTGTTGACATCGATCCAAGTGAAAGGAACCTGGACGAACTTTGCAGGTAGGGCAATCTCGCAAGCCAGGCTCGTGCCCTTCTCGAGTGTGCACAACCTTCAGACCTGCTCTCCGAGCGATTTTGAGGAGTGCAGCAGCAGGCTTGACTGCTGCTTGGACTGCTGCCAGATTGCCGCCCTGTATTTCGCCAAACCCACCATCCTCGACGAAATCACGTTGAAAATCGACTAGGGGCGAGATCAACGTCATTATTCTTTCGGAAAAGCAAGTGTGCTTGCAAACTGACTGAGTAGAAGTGCGGTCTTGGCTGGATCGAAGCTGAAAGCGTATGGTTTTGCATTGGCGGAAAGAATCATGTCGATAGATGTATACGCCGACGATGGTCGAACGGAAAAGAGGCTCTAGATGCTTATCGCGCAATCCCTGACCACGTTACTGACGCGTCGTCCACGTTTTTCGATTCTGGAATTCGAATGACTTGATCTGGATCATGATGACCCTCACATTAGTACTTAGAGCGTCGAGTGTGTCCCAGGCAGCCGGCTGATCGTCGACTAGGTCTTATTCGGACGCGGAGGTTGATTGTGCCTCTACGCACCACGCGTTCATGTCACGTGATGTTACTTCTTTGTTCTGTGACAATCCCTGTACGTTTTGAAAATGTTGTTTGTCTTGCTTTGTGATGTGGCCTGATGTGATAATTGCTCACCTGTCGGAGCTGAAATTACCACATCACAAAGTACGGCAAACAACATTTTCATATTATAAAGACCGATGTCACATCCGCGTGGTGGCGTAGATGGTCTTGCACTTATTCAATGCTTGCCGCTTGGCATTCACGAATTTCGACCTTTTCCAGGAACGATGGTAGATAAGCCTCAACTTGTGCCTCGCCATCCAACCGCTATCTGTGCACTCCAGGGTTGTCCTAGGATAAGAAAATCTATGAAATGTAAGACTCGGACAAAGAAGCCAGCTTGCGATAGCAGTTCTCCCCGAACTTCAACCTTGCTGTACCACCATCATGATGAAGTTTTCGGCACCGAAGAAGCCTCGTTTCTCGCTGAAGCTCAAGCCGTCCGCTGGAACTTACGCTGACGATCCACGCTGGTCGGCACGTAGATTTCCTATGCCAATGTAGGATTTGGGTTGACTTGATCTTTACAGAATCATGACATCGATCCCGCCCCTGTTGCCTTGCGTGTTTGGGGTACTGGTAGTTTTGCAGCATACTGGGTTTCCGATATGCTTGCTGTATGCCACATTTACACCCCATTGTATCCAAGCTGCAGCTCATTGTCTCCCGCCCTCAGCCTCCCCTATGGTCGACAATCTCAACGGCAATGTCCATCGGCTTCACCGCTCGCGAGGTCATCCCTAGTAAGCGTAGCGGCATCACATATTGTTGTGACATCTTCTGATATCGTCTTGATGACAGTCACGTTTGCTGGATTCTTCCTTTGCGGTATGTGACTTCTCCGTTCCTCATCTTTGAACCGGATGGATACATGTTCCCGGACCCAGGTATCGTCGTCAGTCTCACGGGTCACATTGCTGCCACCTACCATGTCCCTTTCCCTATTATTGTAAGGGCCTCATTGTGCGTGGATGACTACATATATTACTCTGCTTGCGAGCTCACACCCTCATCGAATAAGTGGAATGTGGGGATGCATACCCATGATTCTCCTCAGGAGCACAGTTGCACTACTATGGACAGCTATCTCGGTCGTTCAAGTTAGTAGTCTCTTGCATATCGTTGTGTCCTTGGCTTTCAAAATAACCTGCCCACTTCTAGGCCGGAGGTTTCTTGGAAAATATGATCTCTGCCATCTGGCCCAAATTCCCGAACTGGAATCATCTCCCTGCGTCGGCTAATATCACATCAGCAGGTATCCTTACTGTTGTGATTTATTGGGGTATTCAGACCTATGTCAGCATGCTTCCTATCAAGTCAGTACACTCAATTTTGTTAAAAAAGCGGATGCTGACGCAATTCCTAGGAAACTCCGATGTATGGTAACCAACCCAGGTACTGTATTCAACTCTCTGACACTTTGCATTAGATTTCTTCATATTCAAGACCATATTGGTCACCCCCACCTGGTTGTGAGTACCCTATTCTACAAAATTTCTGCGTGTAAGAGTCTGACGCGTCGATTCCTAGTGCTCTTTTCCTTTGGGTAACTACACATCTCCAGTTCCAGCTTCACCTTTGCTGACAGCTCGTCAAGGCCGTCATCGAGACCAAAGGGGGAGGCCCCCTTGTGCATGGCCCAACAAATATTGATCCCAAAGTCGGCCGCGTATGGTCTGCCCTGCAGGCGCTTAACGTAGTCATCGGCCTTTTCTCTAGTCTCGCTGTCAATATGCCCGATTTTGCTCGTTTCAGTAAATCGAACAGAGCTAGCGCTTCGCAGGCCCTGCTGTTACCACTCATCGGTACTCTTGGTGCACTCAGCCCGATCTTCATTACGTCAGCATATAAGGAGATTTGGGGAAGTGAGTTCATCCCACGTGCTATGGTCTATCTTGACTCTACGAGAGGATCCTGACTATGGCGGCTTGGGCAGAATACCAGTGGTTCCTGCCTGCTGTTATTGCCTCGTTCCACTCGCGACCAATTAAATTCTTCGCGGGTTTTGCCATGATGATCGCAACTCTTGGCAATCAAATCGGTCAGTCGCTTCCATGTCTTGCCAATGTCCATGTGCACGGCAACTAATGTCTCTTCTAGCTGGTAAATATTATCTTTATTCAACGATGCAAATTCGATCGCACTCCTTATTTTACCCATCGTGACAGCTGGCTCGTTCCCCTTCGGAAACGATATTTCCGGTCAGTTTTATTACAAATGACGCTAGTTTTACAGGCTAATCCTTCTTGACCAAGGTGTCTTCCCTCAATACGTCAACATCAGACGGGCTGCCGTCTTAATGAGCATCTTCTGTCTTATCTCCTGCCCGTGAGTGGGCTCGTTCTCCTTTAGTTCACGTACTGATTGTCCGTATCGGAATGCAGATGGGACATCATCGCTGTTCGTACTGGCTTCTTCTTATGCTTTCTGCCTCTACATCAATCTTATTTTTTTGTTTGGGCACACAGAATGCAGCCGCTTTGCTCTCCTTCCTCTCGGGTTACTCATGGTACGTACCGCACACAACAATCACTTTCGATTGCACCTTACATCCCTCTCTAATCTGCAGCTTCATGGGTCCTCTGGCTGGAGTGATATGTAGCGACTACTACCTCGTACGCCATAACAAGTTCAATGTGGGGGAGCTGTACAATCCCAATGGGCTCTATCGGTACAATCGCGGCTGGAACTGGCGTGCCTACGTTGCTTTCTTGTGCGTCGCCATGTTTTTTTGACCTGTGACGAAGGGCCCGATCATCTCTCACTTTTCAGCATTCCCGTAACTGTGCTTCTTCCTGGTCTTGCACACTCCATCTCTCCCCAGAGTGTTAACGTCAACGATGGCATCCTTCATCTGTACTCTTTTTCTTGGCTGTTCGGGATCCTCATGTACGTTTCCGTTGATATTCGCCCACCTGAAAGAACCGACATTTATTCGAATCTCTCTTTTTCTCCTCAGGGCTGCGGCAATCTATTACGTCTTATGCACGTACATCTCCCCTCCTACTGGTTCATTGACGGACGTGCCGGTCTACCCACCCATGACCATCGAAGAAGAAGAGGAGAGATTGCGTTCGATCGGTGTTACAGTCATCCAGGAATCCAACTTGGATACTCCCACTGACGAGAAGGAGTCCGATTTCGTTTGATTGTATGGTTTCTTTCAGGTGGGTATAGTGGGCCGATGTACGATAATATCTTGAGGTTTTCATTGGTATTACTTTCAGACCGTTACATGTGTTTCATATTGTACTTCTCGACGTTATCGTGGTCAATCTGTTTGACAATGCGCCGGTTCCAAATCTTTTGAGCGTCGGTTTGAATTTATGCAAGATTACCAGGTTCCCGACGAAGCCGTGCATCCAATGGGACGGTGAGCTCGAGTATACCCACCATTCCAAAGGGTACGCACCGGAAGAACCCGGGACACAGGGTTGGAGGGGCTTACCAAAATGTTCTGACCTCCAAAAAATGTGGGGAAGGTATTTTAGACATATTTGGGCAATTTTGGGTCGCTTTTACAACTTGGTAAAAGGTTTTGATGCTTGCTTGGTTTCATTCTACTATGTATAGTCCACTTTTATGACAATTCTGCAAGTTATTTGATTGTATTACCTTATTTGGAATGTCTCCACGAAATTTCCAACAAGGAAATACTCTTTCCAGACAAATATAGGTTATTTTCCGCTGGGGATGCAGCTGGGAGGAAAGTGAATAGTATCTTAAGTCAAAAAATCATGTTGCAGCACGAAAATTGCCTTTTATGAACGTCCGGGAACAGCCGGAAAGGGGGGTCTGGACTTGCGCCATTCCTCACAAACTTAGGTGAAATATTATTGATTTATTTCGCTTTTTTCAACTGCCCTGTAACCTTTCCCAGTGAGGTTAACTCCACTAACGGGCGCAAATATGGCATACACACTCAACATACCAAGGGTATACCGGCTTCAAAAAATTTTACCTCCGTTTTTTATATTTCGGGTTGAACCTGTGTCACGATCAGACTTTTTCACGTGATCATTCACATGATCGGCGCCCTCGTGACCTGTCACCTGACGAACGTTTGACCATCAAG
>Ga0210387_10004572_pt1 | contig 10596 bp, 9 predicted proteins | sample IncBWC7OmetaG_FD_160108 | JGI IMG/M metagenome (GOLD analysis project Ga0210387, IMG submission 160108) | Forest soil microbial communities from Barre Woods Harvard Forest LTER site, Petersham, Massachusetts, United States - Inc-BW-C-7-O ... | reverse complement strand
CTGGGCGCGTGCTTCCTTGCGCTCGATGGCAAGCGCGCCGAGATGAACGCAGGCGTCGACGATCCGCTGATGCCAGCGCGAGGGAGCCCGGCTTTCCCTGAAATAGAAGGCGAAGGTTCCGATCACGCGGCCATCCTTGGCCTTGATCGGCGAGGACCAACAGGCGCGCAAGCCCACTTCCAGCGGCCGCGTCTTGTAAGGCTGCCAGCGCGGGTCGGTGTCGAGGTCCATGGCAAGCACCGCCTTGCCGTAATAGGCGGCCGATCCGCAGGAGCCGACATCGGGTCCGATCGCAATGCCGTCGAGCGCCCGGGAATAGTCGTCGGGCAGGCTCGGGCCGCCCAGCGGATGAACCAGTCCCTCGGCGTCGATGTGGAGCAGCGAGGAAACCACGTCGGGTGCAATCTCCTCGACGCGTCGGCAAAGCTGATCGGCGATTTCCGTGATCGGGATTTCATCGGCGAGCGCCGTCATGATCAGCTGTTGCAGCGACCACAATTGCCGGCTTTCGGTGATGTCGGCCAGGAGTGCGACGATGTATTTGACCCGGCCTCGGGCGTTGCGGAACGCCTTCACGTGAGCCGAAAGCCACATCTCCTCGCCGGCGCTGTCGTAGGCGAGGATTTCCTCATCCACGCCGCTTTCGCTCGCGATGCAGCGCTGCAACCGCGCCAACACTCTTCGATCGGTGTGGGACCCTGCGAGCAGCTCGCCAATCTGCCGCCCCTGCGCTTCCTCGATCCGGTGACCGAACATGCCGACGAAGGTGGCATTGACGTAGACGATCTTCATGTCGCGGTCGACGATGACCACCGCGCGATTGGTTCCATCGGCGATCATGACATGCAGCGCCAGCCGTTCGCGCAGCTCCAGATCGGGCGTGATGTTGCGCAGGAGCACGATCGTGCGGTGCGCTCCAGGCGCATCGACATGCGAAACCGTCAGCGCGACGCGCAGGCGGCTGCCGTCGGGGCGCACAATCGTGAGTTCAGTTTGGCGGTCCTCGTCGAGGTGCTTGAGGCCGAGCGCGCCGGCGGGCCGGCCGAGAATCTCGTCGCGGGTGCGTCCCCAGATCTGCTCGGCTGCCGCGTTGAAATGACTGACGTGATGATCCTGGTCCAGGATCACGACAGCATCGTTTGCCCGCTCGATCGCGGCCAGCAGGAGGTCGGAGAGTGCGGCCGCAGGTCGGTCGCGCACGGACATCAAGGGGCTTGATCCCGTTCAGGGAACATCTTCATCGAAAAGCGTATCGCCCCAAGGGTGTTTAAAGGGTTGTGCACCCTCACGCGCCACCGCGGAAAGAAGTTATCGTTAAGAATTCGCTACCATCATCATCAGCGGCGGTCGCGAATCCAGGGAACCGGCGACGGTCTCGTCAAAGCACCACCGGCGCGTCCGGCAGCTCGTTGCGCGGATGGCCGTCGGGCGGGAAATATTTCGCGAGCTCGCGCGAGACGGCTTCGATGCCCTTGATCGAACCCTCCTCGAAACGGCCGCTCGCGAAATTGGCTTCCATGTCACGACAGATTTTCTGCCATCCTTCTGCACCGACCTTCGCATCGACGCCGCGGTCGGCGATGATCTCAACCTTGCGGTCGGCGAGCAAGAGATAGATCAGCACACCGTTGTTGTGCAAGGTGTCCCAGATGCGCAAATGCGAGAAGATGTCGAGCGCCCGTGCGCGCGCCGGCTGATTGTGCAGCAACGGCGCTCCATCGAGCGCGCCTTCCACGACGAAGCGGACCTGACCGGAATGCGTGGTCTCGCCCGCCTTGATCGCCGCCTCGATGTTCGCCAGCACGGCGCGCGGAAACACCCGCCGCACCCGCCAACGGTGTTCGACCAGATGTCTCGCAATGCGCCCGATCCCCATATGCCTCACCAGCTCCCCGAGGCGCCGCCCCCGCCAAAACTGCCGCCCCCGCCGCCGCTATCGCTGTCACTCGAACTCGAGCCGCTGCTCCAGCTACTGCCGCTGCTGCTCCCGCTGGACCAGCCGCTCGACCAGTTATCACTGCTGCGCCGGCCGCCGCGGGGGCTGACCCCGAGCGACGCGGAGTCACCGACGATCAATACCAGCAGGAACGCCACGCCTCCCATCACGGCGCCGGCGATCAGCGATCCCGCGATGGCCCAGCCGAGCACGGCAAAAAGGCCGCCGGCTGCGGACGCACCCAGAAGCCGACCGAATATCGCGCGCATGGCGCTGCCGATGAAGAGGGCACCAACCAGAATGAAGGGCCAGGAAGCCGACAGGCCGCTCATCCAGTCGAAATTCTCGCCGTGCGACGCCTCGGGCTTCGGCTTGGGCAGCGGTTCGCCGTCGATGACGCCGATCATGCGCGTGAGCCCTTCGCTGATGCCGCCGGCGAAATCACCTTCCTTGAAGCGCGGCGCGATCACCTCGTCGATGATCCGTCGCGAGGTGATGTCGGTCAGCGCACCTTCGAGGCCGTAGCCGACCTCGATGCGCAGCTTGTGGTCGTTCTTGGCGATGACGAGCAGCGCGCCGTCATCGATCTTCTTGCGGCCGATCTTCCAGGCTTCCGCGGCACGGATCGAATATTGCTCGATGGTCTCGGGCTGCGTCGTCGGAACGATCAGGATCGCGATCTGGCTGCCCTTGCGCTGCTCGAAGCTGTGGATCCGCTGGTTCAGCGTCTCGATATAGCTCGCGTTCAACGTATTGGTCAGGTCGACCACGCGGCCCTTCAGCTCTGGCACTTCGGTGTCGGCGAGCGCCGCCTGTGTCCAGCACAGGAACAGCGCAAGCAGAACGGCCGTGGCTCGCGAGATCGCCAACAAGAGTTTCGCTCCGGATTACTTCGCAGGCGCAGGCGCGGCCGGCGCTGGATTGAAATCGACCTTCGGTGCGGTCGAGATTTCCTTCTCGTTCTCGACCGTGAAATTCGGCTTTTCTTTGTAGCCGAACACCATCGCGGTCAGATTGTTCGGGAAGGTGCGGATGCCGACGTTATAGTCCTGCACCGATTTGATGTAGCGGTTGCGCGCCACCGTGATGCGGTTTTCGGTGCCTTCGAGCTGCGACATCAAATCGTGGAACAGCGCATCCGATTTGAGCTGCGGATAGTTCTCGGTGACGACGAGGAGCCTCGAAAGCGCATTGGTGAGCTCACCCTGCGCCTGCGTGAATTTCTGGAACGCTGCCGGGTCATTTAGCACCTCTGGCGTGGCCTGGATGCTGCCAACCTTGGCACGCGCATTGGTGACACCGAGCAGCACGTCCTTTTCCTGCTGCGCAAAACCCTTCACGGAATTGACGAGGTTCGGCACCAGGTCGGCGCGGCGCTGATACTGGTTGACGACCTCCGACCAGTTCGCTTTGACCTGCTCGTCATTGGTCTGAATGGCATTGTAGCCGCAATTGGTGAGGCTCAACGTGGCCAGCGTAGCCAGCACGGTCAAAAATCTGCGCATCAAAATCTCCCGTTGCGGTGATGGGCGGGAACCTATCAGAACGGTGCTGTCAGGAAAGCAAGGAAAGCCGTAGAATCAGCGGCAATATTTTCGATATGTCGCGGCTTTTGTCGCGCGGACGACGCGGGAGGTTCAATCTCCGCTGTCATTCCGGGCCGCGTCAGCCCCGAACTATGTTGCGCAATTGCGCACCTGAGAATCGCGAGGTCCCACAATGCGCAATTGCGCATTGTGGTTCGATGCTACGCATCGCCCCGGGACGGACGCTACGCGGCGGCCTTCCTCGCATCCCGGATCGCTTGCCACACCTTTTGCGGCGTCAGCGGCGTCGGGAGTTGGGTGATACCAAATTCGGCGAGCGCGTCCATCACGCCGTTGGTGATGCAGGGCGGGCCGCCAATCGCGCCCGACTCGCCGCAGCCCTTGGCGCCGAGCGGGTTGGTCTTGCAGGGCGCGGAGCCGTCGAGCGTCACCTCGATCGGCGGAATGTCTTCCGCGCGCGGAATGCAATAGTCCTGATAGGTCGCGGTGAGCAGCTGGCCTTCGGCATCGTAGGACACGCCCTCATAGAGCGCCTGGCCGATGCCCTGCGCGACGCCGCCATGCACCTGTCCCGTCACCAGCATGGGATTGACGGCAACGCCGACGTCATCGACCGTGGTGTAACGCACCACACGGGTGACACCGGTCTCCGGATCGATCTCGACCTCGCAGATATGCGTGCCGTTCGGCCAGCTCGGACCATCGACCTCGCCCTCGCTGTTGACCGACAGCTTGGCGCCGTCCTCCTTCTTCGCAAGCTCGAACAGGCTGACGCGGCGGTCGGTGCCGACCACGGTGAGGACGCCATCGCGATATTCGATGTCCTCGACCGAGGTCTCGAGCAAGTTCGACGCCTTCTCGCGCGCCTTGTTGACGAGATCATTCGTGGAGACCGCGACCGCCGTGCCGCCGACGAACAGCGAGCGCGAGCCGACGCTGCCGAAGCCGGTGGCAAGATCCGTGTCACCCTGCACCACGTCGATCTTGTCCAGGGGAATGCCGAGACTGTCGGAGACCATCTGGCTGTAGGTCGTCTGCAACCCCTGCCCCATCGCCATCGTGCCGGAATGCAGGATCACGCGGCCCTCGGAGGTCGCATGCAGCGAAACCTTTTCGTTATGCGCGCGGCCGCCGGTCCATTCGATGTAGCTGGTCAGGCCGCGGCCATAGAGCAGGCCCTTCTTCCTGGCGGCGCGCTTGCGCGCATTGAAGCCGTCCCAATCCGCAAGCTTCGAGGCGCGCTCGAGCATGTGCGCGAAGGCGCCGGAATCATAGACCTGACCGACCGCGTTCGTATAAGGCAGCTGCGCCGGCTTGATGTAGTTGGCTTTGCGGATCGCGCGCGGGTCCATGCCGATCTGGCGCGCGGCGGCATCCATCAGCCGCTCGACGATGAACACCGCTTCGGGCCGACCCGCGCCGCGATAGGCGCCGACCGGTGCGGTGTTGGTCATCACCGACTTCACCTCAAAATGCACCAGCGGCAGATCGTAGACGCCGGTCTGCACGAAGGGTCCAAGCACCAGCGGAATGATGTTGCCGGTGCCGGAGGAATAGGCGCCGGTACCGCCGACCGAACGCACGCGATAGGCCAGCACGCGCCCCTTTTCATCGAGCGCGAATTCGCCGGTCGAGGTGAGGTCGCGGCCGTGCGTGCCGCCGACGAACTCGTCGGTGCGGTCGCCGCGCCAGCGGATCTTCTTGTTGAGCTTGGTTGCGGCGTAAGCGACGATGCCGTCTTCCGGATAAAGGCTGGTCTTCTGGCCAAAGCCGCCGCCGATATCGCCGACCAGCACACGCACACTGTCCTTCGGTCGCTTCAGGATGGACTCCGCCAGGAGATCGCGGGTCGAGCCGGGGGTCTGCGATTGAACATGGAGAATGAGCCGCCCGGTTTTCTTTTCGATCTCGGCGATGGTCGAGCGCGGCTCCATGGCCGACGGAATGAGGCGCTGGCTTACCAGATCAAGCTTGACCTTGTGCGCGGCCTTCGCGAAGGCGTCTTCGACCTTGGCAGCGTCGCCATAGCTCATGGCGGCAACGATGTTGTCGGGCGCTTCGGGCCAGACCGCGGGCGCGCCGGGCTTGATGGCTTCGAGCGGATCGACCACCGAGGGCAGCACCTCGTAATCGATCTCGATCGCCTCGGCGGCGGTCTGCGCCAGCACGCGCGAGGTCGCAACCACAGCCGCAACCGCCTCGCCGGCAAAACGCACGATCTCATGCGCCAGCAGGCGGCGCGGCGGCACCGTCATCGGCTTGCCGTCGGGCCGCTTGAAGATCGCGAGCGTCGGCAGCGTACCGATGTCGTCCTTGACCAGATCGGCGCCGGTGAAGACGGCCTCGATGCCGGGCATCTCGGCGGCCGTCTTGGTATCGATCGACTTGATCTTCGCATGCGCATGCGGCGAGCGCAGCACATGCAGCCACAGTGCGCCATCTTCCGGCTTGTCGTCGATGAACTGCCCCTTCCCGGTGAGCAGTCTCTGATCTTCCAGCCGCTTGACAGGCTGTCCCGCGCCAAAACGCATATTGCCGGGAAGAATGTTCATCAGTTTGTCCTTCGCATTTCTTGGAAAACGAATTAGGTGCGGGTTTTAGCGGGTTTTCCGACTGAAACAACCCGCGCCTACGGGCGAATTCGTGCAAGCCACAAGCCAATCAGACCACATCCGCCAGCACCGCCTCGACCGCCTTGCGCTGCTCCGCTGTCAGCGGTGCCTGCGGCTGGACGGGATCGCCGACATCGTAGCCCTGGATCGACAACCCGGCCTTGATGCAGGCGGCGAGATTGAAGCGGGCGAAGGCCTCGTTGACGCGCCACAGCTTGCGCTGAAGCACCATCGCCTCCTCGAAGCGCTGGCGCCGGCAAAGATTGTAGAGCTCGACGCTTTGCCTGGGGATGATGCAGGCGGGGCCGGCCATCCACCCGACGCCACCGATCAGCATCACCGCGGCCGGGATATGGGCGGAGGCCGAGAACACTTTGATGCTCTCGCCACAGCGGTTCATGATCGAGAGCAGCCGGCCGGTATTGGTGGACGCATCCTTGATGTAGCCGATGCGCGGATGGCTCGCGAGCCGCTCGATCACGTCCAGCGTCAAATCCGAGCGCTGGAATTGCGGGTTGGTGTAGATCACGACGGGAATGTCGACGGCATCCGCAATGCTGCGGAAATAGGCTTCGACCTGTGCGTCCGACAGCGGGAAATAAGCTTCCAGGATCGCCAGAATCCCGTCGGCGCCGAGCTTCTGATAGGCCCTCGCCTGCATGACTGCGTCGGCCGTCGACGTCGAGACCACGCCAGCGATCACGGGCACGCGCTTTTGCGCGGCCTCGATGGTGGTGCGCACCACGGCGGTGCGCTGATCTGCATTGAGATAGGCGAACTCACCGGTCGAGCCGAGCGGCGTCAGCCCATGCACACCGGATTTGATGAGATCGTTGCAGAGCCGCGCCAGCACGCTTTCGCGGATCTGGCCGGACGTATCGATGGGCGAGACGAGATAGGGAAAGACGCCGTGAAAATCGGACATGACGGCCGCTGATATAGCTGTCAGAACCGGTCTGTCGCAAGCATCCAGCGAGCGGGGAGGTAAGCGGCGGAGACGCGAGCAGGACAGAATGGCTCACAGCACCGGGAGAACGAGCTGTGAGCCATATTCCGGATCAATAGCCGTAGGCGGGCACGACGACGACGGGCGCACCATAGTAGTAGGGGGCATAGCCATAGCCGTAGCCATAGGAGCTGGCGGCAACGGCGGCGGCAGTCGCAGCCACGGCAACGGCGGCGGCAGCACCGGCGCCGCGATGCAGGCGCAGGCCACGGGCTTCAGCGGGGGCGCTGGCGGTCGCCGCAATCGCAGCGACCGCTGCTACGGTCAGAACAAGCTTCTTCATTGAAATCATCCTTCCATCTGGGGTCAACGGATCTCATGGATCGCATCCGTGATGGAGAGGCTACGTGGATCGGCCGGACCGATATGTGCGCGGTGTCACATTGGCATTTGCAAGGATCGAAGCCTGCAATGCCGGCCGATTCCTAGAAATTCAATCCGTTGAACTTGTAGGCGGCCTGCACAAAGGCGCCATACCGCTCGGTACGGACCGGCAGCGTCTGGCAAGGGCAGCCTAGGCTAAAGGCGTTATTCTGGGCGTTGTTGGCCCACATCGCCCAGTACCGGCCGCCGGCGCCGACGCTAAAGTTGTTGGCAAAGGCATACGACAGGAGCGCCTCCAATTGCACGCCTTGGCCATTGCCGGTTTCGGGCGATGTCTGGTTTTCGAAGTCGAAGCGCTGCCAATGAATGTCGGTGCCGCGGAAGGCGACGAACGGCAGGTAAGCCGCATCCGCGGTCAGCTTCAGACCATTCCAGATCGACACCACGCCGCTGACGCCGACGCGCATCGAATACCAGTTATCATCCTCGGTGATGCCGAGGACGGAATTGGGGAACGCGGGAACGCAGTCGGAGAACGAATTGGAGATCTGGGTGCAGCCGTAGGCTGACTTATTCTCGTGATAGTAGTTGAAGCCGACAAAGCCGCCGACATTGGCGCTGGGTCCGCGGAACACCGAATAGCCGACGTCGAAAGTGCCGTAGGCGAGATCGCCCTTCGTCGTCGACAGGGTGTTCGAATAGGGAATGTTATTGGTGCCGTCCGGGGAAAATATTCCAAAGTCCTCGTCGTGCATGTTGCCCGAGAGGATTGATCCGCCGCCAGCAAAGCCCTTCAGGAAGACATTTGACGCGGTGTCAACGCGGCCGAACACTTCGCCGGTCGCCGCGGTCGTGTCATAGGTGAGACGCGAGATGAGCTGGTTCGAAGGCGACGGAGCCGCGCCAATGCCGACGTCTTTCTGGAAATTGCCTGACGAATACCAGACGCGGCCGCCAACCTCGATCTCCGCATCCGGAACATAGGCGCCGCGCAGCGACATCGAGGGCTCCCACTGCGCGAATATGTCCTCGCCGATCTTGTAATTGAGGCCGACTTTGACGGTCTGCACGTTCTGGCTGATGCTCGCATTGCCGCCGGGCGTCGACACATAGCTGTTGACGGACGGAGGGACCGTCTCAAAAATGCTTCCCGGCGTCGTCATCGCTAGGTCGCCGAACTTCGCATAGTCATACTCCAATCGCAGCGACCAGGCCGGCGTCAGCGCCCGATCGACGCCGGCGCCGACGATCCATCCCCAGCGCAGGCCACCGAAGCTCGTAATTGAGGGTGTAACCGGTCCGTTGATCATCATGTCGACGCGGTCATCGATCCAGGCGAGGCCGCCCTTGACGTAAAACAAGTCGCGTCCGTGCGGGCCCGTCGCATAGCCCAGGCGCGCGGTCATGCTGCCCATGGCGTCGGGCAGCACGCGGCAATTCGCAGGGATCAGATAGGGCGATGATGCAAGGCAGGTCGCCGATCCGGCCTTGCCCAAGGCGCTCGCGTCGGCCTCGGCGCCGACGACGAAGGCCGTGTTGGGAATTTGCCAGTTATAGCCGACCTGCGCGCCGCCGAGCACGCCGGTGGTCCGCACATTGTTGCCGTAGATCGCGGGGCCGGCGGAATCGGTGATTTTCGAATTACCGAAAGCGGGGCCGAATTGGCCGCCGAGATAAAGTCCTGTCCAGGACCACGCCACCACCTGCATCGGCGGGGCCGTCGGCATGTCCGCCGCCTGCACAACTCCGCAACCCGAACCGAGAGCGATGACCGCGGCCAAAAGCTTTTTCACGACACAACCCGAACTTGTTACCGGTACGAACCGTTAACCAAGATCGGTGGAAATGCTTAAGAAAGACTGAGCTTTGAGGTTTGGGTAACCATAAATTTTAGGCGGGCATTTGCCATGTTCGCGCGGCTTATCCGCGGCAAAGCCAACCCGCTAACGATCGCTTAACGACGTCCGTGCGCGCGTGGCTACACGCGGGCCGATCATTTCTCGGGAATGAAATAGAACGGGTTCGGGATCTTGAAGGTCATCTCGGCGTGGCCGCCGGCAAGATCGCTCTTCTGGTCGCCGACGCTGGCGATGATCGTATAACCACGGTTCTCGATATCGATGCGCTTGGAGGTCTTGTAATCGGACACGCCAGAGTCCGCCGTGATGCCGCGCATGTAGAGACGATCCACGGCGACGTCCGTGTAACCGGCGGCTTTCAGGTTGCGCAGCGTCCACTCGCTCGGCTTCTCGTGGTTATATTCGCGCTCGAAGCGGCCGGTGATGAAGAACACGTCGATCGGCGTGCAAGGCGCGGTGACGCCGATGCAGCGCGCGGCTTTGTAGAGTTTCAGCGTCGGCTCGATCGCATGCGCGAGCCCCTTCTGCTGCCAGTCGAGATCGGCGCAGACATCATGCTCCGAAAAATCACAATCGGGCGCGGATGGAACCGTTCTTCGTTTCCGGCATCTCCATATGCGTCAGGCTTCCGATGTAGCCGAAATTGTCCTTGAGGATGCGCGGCCAATTGGACAGCGAGGTCTCGTCGATGTCGAGCACAATCGCCGGCCTCGATACCTGCGGCGCGCGCGCCGCGACCCACCTCTCGGCCGCGGCCAGAACCTTGGCGACGTCGTCTTCATAGGCTGTGCAGCGGTAGTAGATCAGCTGCTTCTTGAAATTGTCGATGTTCTGCGGCTCGCCAAGATCGGGCGCCGGGAACTCCTTTACGGTTTCGCAGCCCCATCGCGGATCGACGGAAGTCGAGGTCGGCGTGGCCGTCTGCGCCTGCGCGGCGCTCATCGCCAGAACCAAACCAGTCAGGGCAATAAAAATGGTTTTCATTATCGGATACTCCGCAAAATCAAGGCGGACCTCGTCGATACTATCCCCAGTTGAATGATTTGCGACAGCAAGTCGGCCGAGATGAGGCGTGCTTGCTGGGCGCATGCGCTGCATCGCCAATCATCAATGTTTGGCTCGCCAGTTTCGATGTTGGCGGTGTCGGTCCAGCGAGCCCGTGGCTAAACGCGAACGCCGTTGTCTGCTAATCTTCCATTAACCTTAATTCTTAGAATTTCGTTTACTCCCTCCCTTCATGATTACGCCGCTTGGTCGGCGGGCCCAAGTGCCATGGCTGCATCTGCAGCGCTAGCGACGAGGCCCCCCCAGG
>Ga0210387_10004571_pt1 | contig 10596 bp, 14 predicted proteins | sample IncBWC7OmetaG_FD_160108 | JGI IMG/M metagenome (GOLD analysis project Ga0210387, IMG submission 160108) | Forest soil microbial communities from Barre Woods Harvard Forest LTER site, Petersham, Massachusetts, United States - Inc-BW-C-7-O ... | reverse complement strand
CCCTGCTGGCCGGTGCGCGGCAGCACATAGGCGCGGCCGGTGAAGCGCACGAACGGCTTGCGGTCGCGGACATAGATGTTGAACTCGGCCGATTTCGGCAGCCCTTCCTTCACGGTGGACGGCAGGCCGGCGCGCAGATTGATGTTGTAGCGCTCGCCGTGCTTCAACCCGTCGACGCAAAGCTGATGGTCCTCAGTGGTCAGCGCCGGCTTGTCGGTGCCGGCGAGCGTCACGAACGGCGTGAAGTCGGTGCGCTTGGCGAGGTCCTCGGTGAACTGGAAGCAGACCCGTGGCGAGGCCGAATCGGAATCGACGTTGTAGTCGGCGAGCTTGAAGCCGTGATCGTCGCGCAGCTTCTCATATTGGGCGCGGACGTCGGCGACTTCGCGCAGCTCCAGCGAGAGCCGCAGCGTATCCAGCGCCGGGCGCCACATCTGCCGGTCGGAGAAGGTGCGGCCGAGCACGGCGAGCGCATCCGCCTCGTCCTGCTGGTTGCTCGCGCGCTGGTAGGCGATGTAGGCCGCGGTCGAGGCCCGCTCCAAGAAGAAGGTCTTTTCGCTCGATGTCTGCGGCCAGATCATGAAGATGGTGCGGGCGAGCCGCAGCCAGTTGGAACTGTCTTCCGGCGTGGTCGCGGCGATCTGGCCGAGGATCTGCATGCCGGAGCGGAAGTCGTTGCGCTTGAAGGCGGCATCCGCATCGCTGCGCAAGGTGGCCGGCGATTTGGCAACCGGGCCCGCCTCGCTCTTGATCTGGGCCTCCAGCTTGATCGCGGCGTCAGCGAGGTCGTCGCGCTTGAAGGCCTTGGCGTCGGCGGCCAGGGCTGGTGACAAGAAGACTGGTGACAAGACTGTCGAGAGGCCAAGCGCCAGCGTTGCGCAAAAAGCTGCGGCGCGAACCAGACCGATCATGGGGAAGCTCCTTCGCGGGCAAAATCCGCGTGGCGATAAGAAAGGCGCGAAATGGTGACGGACTGATGGCAGCGGAACAGGCGGAGCAAAAAGTCGCATGGCACATGCCGGCAAAAGTCCTGACCGTTCAGCTAGATGAACGGCCGTGAGGCGTTAGCGGGCGACCAGGCGCAGTCCCCCGCACGCCTTAGTCGCGGGCCCCGCAAAACCGGTTCGAATGGTTTTGCGCAAAAGCAGATTTTTCATCTTGGCAATGTTATGGAGGTCACGCGATAAGGTCGGCCGTTCGGGGTGACCCTGAATGATTGCTTTGGGCATGGCCGGATGCCAGCTTTTCTGTCTTTCGGATGGCGGGGCGGTTTCCAGGCGCCCTACCCTCACCAGACGGTCCCGTAGCTCAACTGGATAGAGCATCAGATTTCTACTCTGAGGGTTGCAGGTTCGAATCCTGCCGGGATCGCCAAGGCATTTTTTTGCCAACGTTCTGGGCCTTTCGCTTTGTGCCTTTGATCTGTGGCGCATTTGGCCGGTCCCTCTGTTGACGAATCCGCCTCTTGCCGTCTTCATCTTCGAGTGACGCTCGATTACAACTCCAAATATGCCAAGACGTCCCGAACTAACCTCGTGCCATGATTGCGGAAGTGGTGTCTGTTTTCCGCAATGAGCTGTCCGCATTGCGGTTCAGTGGAGCCCCGCGGTCCCTACATCCATTCTCGTCGCGAACTGCGCCGCCTGCGCGCAGAAGAGCGCAACGATCATACCCCGATGGTGATGGTTTGCGGCATGGGCGGCGTGCTCTATGGCATCGTCATGGCCTCTAGCCCGCTCGGGAAGATACTTCTGGCGACGGGATATGGCTGCCTTGGCGTTCTGATCGGCGTACCAATTGCGTTCATCATCAATATGACGCGGCATCTCGGCCGATGACGACCGCATCAGCTCACGTTTGCATAGTACTCCTCGGACGCTGCCAGCCAATTGAGTGCACTGCACCGTAGTCACAACCCGCCCGGGAGTTTCCCGTGACGGGTTCTTTGTTTCGGGTTGACTGTTTATTTCACCGCGGATTCGCGCTTGTTCCGGGCATACAGATCTTTGTCAGCGGCGCTCACCGTGAACAAATTCGTCGGGGCGGGCGTGCTCGCTACGGGCGCTGCATCCGGTTTCTTCGCGTGGTGGGGCTTCGCGGCCAAGGCCGCCGAGCTCGACAGAATAATAGCAAGACAGACGATGACGGTTTTGTTCATGTTCGGAATCCTCCTCTGGGAACGGTAGGGCGACCAGCGTCTCGGTGCTGCCGGTGTTCGTTGACACCTCACCGCCGCCCGCCCCAGTCTGCAGCATAGTCGGGGTGGTGGCGCTCCACAATTTTTATTCGGGAGGCGCGTGCGTGGGGGTGGCCTCGGCTCGTCGGCGATCAAGCCCCACGAGAATTGGAAGCTCTTCGCCGCAGCTACCTAAGTGCGGGCAATTACAGTGCACTTAATTTACAACCGCATGGGGTCCTCGTGACCTACTAGTCAATATTGAGTACATTGTCGCCGTAGTTCCTTATCGAGATCGGGCTGAAGACACCGCCGTAGATAGGACGTGATCATCGGGTGACGCGCGATGCGAAAAGTGGCTTTCACTATTCTCGGTGCGTTCCTGATTGCTGGATCGGCGCTCCAAATGGCCGCAGCGTCAGAACGTCATGTACGCACCGGTCGAGGCCATCATCAGTCGGGTCGCGCGAATAACAATGCAGCCCCACCCGCACTCGACAGCTATGGCAAGCCTGCGGCCAATGTGACTCAAACCTGCGATATAAAATGGTGTTACGCAGACTGATGCAGGGCGTTCGCGTTCCAACCCGGCTTCGACAGCTTCCCGAGAGCCTCGCCGCTTGCTATCGTACCCGATACGGGCGGCGTCTTGGTATGAAGGTCATTGATGAGATTAACGTCGATCGCGGTCGGCACGACGCTGCTCCTGCTTGCCGTCCCATTGGCGGAAGCGCAAACCGCCCAGAAGCCTGAGCTATCGGCCACTCCGCAGGCGGCCCCGCCAGCCGTTGCGGCGCCATTGGCTCCAGCGGTGCCATTGTCCCCAACGCCAACCCCCTCCTCATCGCCGACAGCGGCGGCCCCGGCTGCAGCGGCGACTCCGGCCGCAACGCCACCGGCGCCGGCGGCGAAGGCAACGCCGCCGACGCCGCCTTCCGGCGGCCGGCTCGCGACCGTCTACAGCAACGTCAATCTCCGGGAGGGAGCGGGAACGACCTACAGCGTCGTGGTCAAAATTCCCGCTGGCAGCCGCATCAACGTCGCCAGTTGCAGCGGCCAATGGTGCCAGGCTTCCTGGGAAGGCAAGGATGGCTATGTGGTTGCGACAAGCCTGACGCGACATAGTCCTCAGGTCTATCGAGGTCCTCAGGTCTATGATGCGCCGGCGCCCGGCTATGTTCCACCGCCGGTCTATGCGGGGCCGCCGGACTACTATGGCCCTCGCCCTTATTACCCGCGGCCTTATTACTATGGCTACTACGGGCCGGGACCTTATTGGTATCGCCCCTGGCGATATTGGTAGGCGATCGCGGCTCGATCGCGGCAGTTGCGTAGTGCCAGCGTTGAGTCGTTGCAGCCAAGGCGGCGGCGGTCCAGCCGGCGCGGGTGTTGCTCACGGCTTCCACCGAATTTCAACCGCGTGGCGTCCTCGGCCCACCTGGACTGCCCCCCTGGAATGACCGGGACCTTGCCGGACGCGACGAAGGCCTTCTTCGCAGCGGGCAAGAATAGCATCAAAGCCGACGAGATCGCAGCGCGACAGCGGCATCGCCTTTTGGAGCACATACCGAACGGGTCAAAGCTGCGGCTGATCGACGTGAGGGAAATGTTTCTGCAAATGACGGATCAGGCGTGACGCCTATCCCTGCGGCTTTCAGTCTTGGTCTCGATTCCGACATTGAAAATCTGAAAGCCGCCACCGGCGCGTCGCAATATCGCGCCAGCCAATGAAGACATGTGAACCGTCCGATCCGTCGATCGGCGAACGGCCTCAAGTTGGGGGTTTTTGTACCGCGCTGGTCCCCCCTCCTTGAGGCCGTAACTATTCGTCCCGCCTCCCGCCCCGATAATGCCTGAATGTTTTCGCCTTCGTGAACGGGGATTACTACCTCAATCCTGCCCTCTAGGTGAGAATTACGGTGCAGGGCACTACAACCGCGCGGCGCCCTTAGAGCGTTTCACAGGTCCTGAGTTGCCCGAGGCGATCACCTTGTCTGGTGCTGCCGTGGATAACATGATTCATAATCTGCGCCGTTGGGCACACCAAATCGATGAGTTCGCTTTGGCGACCAAAGGGCGAATCACGAAGTATTTTTCAGCATCGCCGAAAAACGATAGTCATTTCGGCTCGGCCCACGGCGGAAAATTCACGACTGCATGGGCAACCTCAGCGCCATTGCTTGGAATTCATTTCGTCATGGTCGAAACCAGGATCGCCCCTCGCCATCGAGTCGATAAGCGAGCTATCGCGGAGTACGGCGGCGACAAATATCCGTGCACGGTGCGCGATATTTCTGCGACTGGGGCGGCGATCGAGTTTCCGGAGCCGGTTAGCGTCCTCCCCTTTGCAAAAGACTTCCACTTGATCGTCAAGGATGACGGTTTGAAGCTCGCATGCCGCATCGTCTGGAAAAGAGATTACCGGATGGGAGTGACGTTCGGCTGAGGAGCGCTTCTCGAGCGCCTCAAACTTCAGGCACCTTCACCTCGCCAACCAACGCTCGCTTGCAGCGCGTAGCGAACGTCACAAGAGACCATCGACTGCCGCTACTTGATCTTGCCCAAGCATTCCTTGAGGCGATCAAGCTCTGAACGAACTTGCGAGAGCATCACGTTCTGCAGTGCCGTCATGCCCCTGCTGGAGAATTCGGCAGAGGTCTTTTTGTCCAGATTTTGCTGCCAATCCCGGATTGCAACTTTAGTGGCCCTCTGGGCCTCCGCCGTGGCCTTAACGTACGTCTGTATGCAGGCGTCAGCCTCCGAGCACGACTTGCACTCTTGGGCAACGGCCGGACTGGACAGAAGCAGGGCGAATGTCGCGGCAAGAACCTTCATCGCTCTTCACCTCGGCGTCATCACGCGCCCCCGGCATCAGTTGACCGTCAAGAAAGCTCGATTGCAAGAGAAATGGGACCACCGCAGGACGGCAAAAGAAGCCCACCCTCGATGGAGTGCCGGCGAGCCACACACGGAACTGCGGGGCGACCGAGTGTGCTGATCGGCTTTCGGCTCGCCGGCTTGGCTCCGCGCGGTCGGAGTCACATTGATCGGCCGCCCGCTTCGTTTTCCACCGATATTTCCGCGTCGCGGCTCACTAAATCCGCAAAGCGGTTCAACTCTGTAAATGAAATTGCGACTGTTGCGCGTCTCCTCTAGACGACCGATTCCGCTCGATCTTAGGTGTCGACGCGACAGCGTGTTTGCACCACGCCGCCGCGCCTAACCATTACAACCGATAGGAACGGTTCCAATGGCTGACGACACTACTGCCGCTGTTATTCCGCTTCATCAAGTCCCGCTGAAAAAGCGGGACAGGACGCCAGCTCAACGCGCCAAAGCCGGCCGGCCCCGCAAGAAGCAAAAGGCGACGGCCAACGCTGCCGCCGAGCCGGAGCTGGCATCTTCTGAACAGTTGATCCCGCCGGAATTCCTGACGGCAGACGGGAAGATGGTCGAACCGCCGGTCACGCAGCCGATCGAGACGGCACCTCAGGACGAGCCCACTACCCGGTCGCGGGAAGTGACGTCCTCCTTGGTCGAACCCGTCACGCCATCGCCGCTCCGTCTGGCACCGGCGATCCTGTCGATCGCGGCTTTCGCCCTCGGCGCCGTCGGCATCACCATCAACGGCTGGTTTGCGCGATCACTGGGGGCAAGCGATGTGGCGGGATGGCTTTTCCTGGCCGTTGGCGTCGCCGCTGATCTGGTCGCGCTCGTCATGCCCTCCTGCGCTGCGGGTCTATGGCAAGCCGGGCAGCGGACGACTGCGCTGGTTGGTTGGACCGCGTGGCTGATGACATTCGTCTTCGCGGTCACAGCCGGCATCGGCTTCGCATCCACCAACATCGCTGACGTTACGCTGACGCGCGCATCGCGTGTCACGCCGGCCGTCACGATGGCGCAGGCAGCGCTCAATGACGCAATGGTGGCGCGCGACCGCGAGTGCAAGGGCGGCGTCGGGAAATTCTGCCGCGAACGCGAGGCAGCGGTTGCGGAGCGTCGCCAGATCCTCGATTCGGCAACGGCCTCCGTCGGGCAAACGGCGGATCCTCAGACCGACGCCGCCATCAAGCTTGTCACTTGGGTTTCCGGTGGCTTGCTGCGGCCGAAGCCAGAAGACTTTGCCATGCTCCGGCTCATCTTGTTGGCGCTGCTGCCGCAGATTGGCGGCATATTGCTTCTGGTCGGGCGCCGTTCTGCGTCTCATCTCGGCGCTTCCGGACAGGATTCAAGGCTGCTCGAAGAAGGCCGCGTATCACCGCGATAGATCGCGTATTTCCTTCATCAAGCGCTCCCATTGGTCTTCGGGGCTCTCCTCGTCAGTGGCTTCCGAAGGCGGTTCAAGAAGTGTCTGCGGCGGTGAGTCAGGAAAGAGCTCTGGCTCAGGCCGGCGGGGAGCGACAGCTTTCCCCTTGATCGCTGCCCGAAAACAGGCAAGGCCGATCTCCGCCAGCTTCCACCGCGAAACGGGTATGATGATCTTTGCGTCGTGATCCATCGCGCAGAGCACGCCATTGATATAAACGATCACCTTGTCGGGACCGCCGTGCATCCGTCGCGTGGACGCATCGTAGAACCGGTCATCCGACCGGTTTCGATAGATGAAGATGGCACCATCCATGACTGATCTCCGGACGACATTTCGCAGGCTGGGAACGGGCCTGATACGGCTTGGCCCTCCTCTCTCCGTTTGATTGTACTACCGTCTGCGCCAGGCAGATGTGGCACCAGCGCCACGGATACCCCCTGAATTTCAGAACCTGCGGCGGTCGAACGGCACGTTTGCTTTGGCGCCAAAGCAGCCTCCCGCGACGATCGCCACCATTGAACCTTTCGCTCTTCCCGAGCGACCGAGTATGCACCTCATCGTTCGCTATGAACCAGAATGAACACGCCGCGATTGAACTTCGTCCTTTGCTCGCTCTTCGCCCTCATGCTCGGCCCGGCGCACGCGCAGAGTGTCCGAGCGTATCGACGTCACCGAATTCGGAATCTACACCGCCGATACCAAGCAGATTCTCCACGCGTCCCAATCGACCACCGGCATTGCGCAGCGCGTATCCGCCTCAAGCATACGGCTGGTGAAATCGACAACGACGGTGCCGGGCCGGCTCGGTGTGCGGTTCGGCTTCCGCTACCGGATCATCGGCACGGGAGACAAGGTGACCTTGAAGAGGATGATCCACGTCCCCGAACCCGGCGTTCATGATCCGGAGACGGGAAATACGGTTCTGACAAGTGTGGTCATGGCGGATACCAGAATCGGCACGATGGAAATTGCCGGCTACCAGTTCGGTCATGACTGGGAGATCGTGCCGGGCACCTGGACCATCGAACTCTGGGACGGCGATCGAAAGCTGGCGAACCAACGCTTTCAGGTGGTCAGGCAGTAGCGCCCATCTTCACGCGGCGGCAATGCCGCAACAGCCGGGCGCGACCAGCGCTCCCGGCTTCCCTCAAGCGGTGTTCGCCCCGAACCGGGATGAGAACCTACCGTCAAGTCGGGTTGGCCTTCCACGCCTCGATTTCTTCTTGTGTCGGCTTGGTCTGCTTCCCTGGGTCGGGCCTTATTACCGACCTTTCCTTATCGAATTTTATGAAAGACTTGATTGTGATTTCTTTTCGTTCGAGCGGATCAAACAACGTGACGTTGATGGGCCATTTGGGCGGAATCTCATCGATATTGGTCGAGGCGTCCAAGTACGGGTCGATGATGAATTCACGGTAAGACAGCTTGTCCAGCCTGACTTTTGGAACCCCAAGGTCTCTCCTGTCCCAAATGAGTTGGTCGCGCGATACTTTCCATTCGTCGGGCGGGGCCGTTATCTTCGCGTTGGGGATGGTTATCTCGGCAGTTCTGAGCACGATCGGGTATTGCCTGCTGTTCCATACTTCGAAGCTTGTTACCAACGAATAAGGCGTTACGAGCAGTTGTATGGCCGCGCCGCCCGGCAGGATTTTGGGCTCGAAACCAAAATAGTTGCGGTACGCTACGTATAAGGCGGCGGAGGCAACGGTGACGGTCGAGATCGTCAGAATCGTGTAGGCGATATTCTGATAGCTGGCCGGATCGAAATGGATGTCGTGGATCTCTATGACGCCCCAAGGCATTTTTGAAATTCCTTACCTGCTTCGCACACCCGAAAGCGGCGACTGAAAAATCCTTCAACTCCTGCGTGGCAACAGAGCGGACCATTATGACGGATTTTGGGAATCCGTCGTGGCGGATCGAGTGCCGCGCCGTGGGATATCGAAGCGGATTCATCGAGGTCGGCACAACGCATCCGCGGCGGCGGCTTTCCGGAAGACGCTGCACCTGGAAATACGGAAATCGTCATCGCGGCCGATGAAGCGCGTCACGTCGTGGCGCTCTTGCCCGAAGCGATTGAAAGCTAGGATGGCCAGGCAGCATCACATCCAGCGAGCGTACGAATTTTGCAGCGAGAAGCTGACAGCCCGCTTGCACCCTGCCTGCTTTGGTTCCCTATTAGGAACGGGAAAGGCATGGGGAATGATCATGATTCGTAATCTTCTTGTAAGCTTGACGGCGGCCTTCATTGCAGCGGCGAGCCTATCGGCCGGCGCAGTCGCGGAGACGCCGCCCTCTCCCGAGCTCATCAAGGAAATCCAGTCGAGATTGTTCGACCTCGGTTACATCATCTGGCCTGACGGAAATTGGGATGACAGGACCAAGGCCGCCGTCAAAACCTGGCATCAGTTTACAAACCGACCGGTGTCGGATGCGATGTCGACCGACGACGTCGCCTATCTGCGCACCCTGCCGCCCAACAAGGTTTGGGGCGGCGTGGTCTATGATTCCAAGGGCCACTATCGCCTGTTCGCTAATGAAGCGAGCCGAAAGGAGCTGGTTGAAAAGGAGATCAGCTACTGCAAGCAAGGTTACGATCCGAGCCGATGCCAGCTGGACCTGATCCTGAACACAGAGATGTCAAACAAGGCATGCACCGGCGTTTCTCATGTCGACTGGAAGGACGAGAAAGGAAGCCATACGAGCACGTCAACCGCGCGCGCCGCCGATATCAAGACCGCATCCGATAATGCGATCAACGAATGCGCCAAGGCGGGGCCACGTGAGAGCTGCATTCTTTATGCAGCCGTTTGCGCCGACGGCTCGTCTCAGACCGGCGTGCTGGAAAACAAGCCGTAGCGGACGATCTACAAAGCCGGCGGCGGAATGCCGAACCGCAGGCTCTCCGCCGTCGGATTGCCCTCCCGATCCGGCCTGATCTCGTAGCTGACGCGCACGCCTGGAACGAGGTCGGTATAACCCGCCTTCTGGACCGCGGTGATGTGCACGAAAAGGTCCCTGCCGCCATCGTCAGGGACGATGAAGCCGTAGCCCTTTTTCGTATCGAACCATTTCACCTTGCCGGTCGGCATTTTGAATTTCCTTGGAAGGACCGGTCCATTTTAGGACGGCGGTCATGCGAGCGGCAAGATGGCGCACAGAAGGAGATCTAGGTGGATGCGCCTGATCGCGCCATGAACTCCACCGTCGTCCTGGCGAAGCCAGAACTCATTATCGAAAATGAAACCCCCGCCGTGGGCGGAGCCGCGACGGGGGCATCTCGGTGGATGGCCTGAGGCCAGGCGATAGGACCTGGGTGTCACGCCAAGGACCGCGAGCTAGATCGAACTCCGATAGCGCGGTTCCGGCAAGTTCAAATGATGAGCAGTGGAACGGAGCAACAGTTTCCTGCTACCGCCCTCGCCCTTACTTCCTGTTGTCCTCGCAGAACTTCAGCGCGCCCAGCACCTCGCCGGCCTTGGGCGTCTGCAGCTCGATGCTGTCGTCCTCATCGTTCTCGAAATCGAGATAGAACTTCTGGGTGGCCTTCAGCTTTTCCAGGATCGACTGGTCATACTCGAACACGCCGCGCACGGTGGTCTTGTCCATGACCTCCCATTTGGCGGCCTTGAAGATATCGTCATCGTCGGTCGTGAAGTCGGCGTGCAGAACCTCGCCGGTTTTGTCCCACTCCCAGCCGTCATAGATGATCACGAACACGATCGCCTTGTCGGAATAGGTCAGCACGATCGCGTATTCGCGGTCCTGATCGTTCGGGTCTTTATAGCTACGGCTCGCATTGCAATGGGTGTCCTGCGAGCGCTTTTCGATGGTCCAGTCGCCAACCTTGGTTTCCTGCGCCAGCACGGGCGTGGCGAAAAGTCCGGCGAGCAATGCAGCGGTAAGCAGATATCGTTTCATGACAGTGAGCCTCCAGCCAATTCAATTCCCCGGCCGAACTGATCACCTCTCCCGCCCGGCCGCAAGGGCCGACAGTCGTTATCCTTACCCGCCGTTCGCGTGCGCAAAATAAGACGTGGTGCCCCGCTGGAGGGACGGGCATGACGAGGCGATGACAGGGATGCAGCAGCTACGCCGCCTTCGCCTGCTC
>Ga0210387_10004570_pt1 | contig 10599 bp, 6 predicted proteins | sample IncBWC7OmetaG_FD_160108 | JGI IMG/M metagenome (GOLD analysis project Ga0210387, IMG submission 160108) | Forest soil microbial communities from Barre Woods Harvard Forest LTER site, Petersham, Massachusetts, United States - Inc-BW-C-7-O ... | reverse complement strand
AGGTGCGGGCGCCGCCGCTGGTGGTGGCACCACGTTCCAGCCGCGGTGTCAGAGTCGGTGCCAGCCACCACCTTCCCCCGCCGCGGATCGGCCGCCGCAGCAGTTAGTTAATTGCGGGAGCGCCAGGTCCGGGTCTGTGAATGCGAAAAATAATCGGCACCTTTAGGAGCTTGAACTCTATCCTTGCGAATCCGATGTTGAATCGGCGGTCGTGCCTCCAATGTCGACTTGATAATCTTGCCCTTTCTCTTTGCCAATGGCCTGAGCGATGATTCGCAGTGAGCGAGCTGTGCGACCCTGCTTCCCAATGACTTTACCTAGATCATGTCCGTTAGCAACTTTGATCTGAATCATTGTTGAGCCGCCTGGTGAACGCTTAGAGGACAGGTGAACGGCGTCGGGATCACTTACCATCGCTCTAATGAGCAATGACAGAATGTGACATAACTGAATCGAATCATCCTCTGTCCTCATATCATCAGTTTACTCGCCCCGCTCCAGATTGCTGTGACGCGTTGCGGATATGCATTTTCTTATGAGAGCGATCATTACAGACTGTCCACCACTCGTAACAAAGAAATCCGATTTACCCGTACTCCCAATTTGGGTCGAAGAAATTAGAGTCAATCCAATGAACGCCACAACGACAATAAGGCCCGGAAATGGCTCCGATGTAGGACGATGTAGGAATAGCCTTGGCGGGCAAAGGATCAACCAGTCTACTAAGGCGTTGTGGTTATAGTGTCGACTCGGATTTTCCACCCTTAGGGTTTATCCGTCACAGAATTATCGAATTAAACTCCACAGTCGATAGCGTTGCTGACGAACCATAGTGCTGAGTGCCGTTTGCGAATCCCGTAATCACGCGAAGGCGCAATCGGCCAATGAACCCTATACTTGCACTCGTGACGATGAGCCCGCATCGTTCGCTGATGGCTTGCTCATGTTTACCAAGTTCTGGCACCCACTTCCACTGGCGAGAGCCGCGACGTCACTCTTCTTCCTACAAAGAGGGCTTCGAGCTGGTAAAACGGCCGAACGAACACGCTTCCAGTTTGGGAACGGGACCTTACCTGAGTCTCTAAACTGGCTTATCAGTTCTCTTACACGACATCGCCTGCCAATCAGTTTCTCGACTAATCTATGAAGCTCGTACACGTTTCCCCCATACCATTCCGGAGGAACGGCCTCAGCGATCTCCCAGAGCGACTGTGGATCGAACTGTTCGACACGGCTCAACCAAGGCTCAAAACTGTCCCAGCCAGTGACCGGAGAGTAGGCGCATTTCTGGGCGAAAACACCTTTGAGTGGAGCATCCTGAAAATTCCATTCGCCCAGATTGAAACACCCGCCCTGGTCAATGAATACAGCACTATAGCCGCGCTCTGCATCGTTGCGTCGATAAACAACTTGACGGTAATCAGTGTTCCCAGTCCATTTATCAAAGGCGAGAATACCTGCAAACTGCTCCAAATTTCGAGCATTTAGTAGTTGTTCGTCGGCTAGATACTCGTTTACTTGGAGTGGGATCATCCCGCCAGCGAACTGGCTTCCGAACTGCAATCCGCTGGAACACAATTCGCGACGGTTGAGACCAAGGTCCATGTACTGCGGAGGGTTTGCATCTATTGTCGCTTGACGAACTTCGATGATTCCACTTACCGGCACCGCGAGGCCGATTGCCTCCGCAATCTGCGTCGCGATTAATTCATTAGCGAGAACCCTGAGATGTTGCGGATTGTTCTTGAATTTGACGATCCAAAGATTGCCGTCGTCAGCCATCATCAGCCGGCTTTGTGAGCCTCCTCGCATTCGTTGGATCACCTTGATTGCTTTTACACGCGGCGTAGGCGTTCGGACGCTTGGCGATACCAAGGCGAGGGTGGAATTGTTGGTACGGGGCGAATCTGTTTGCGATAAAGGCCCGAGAGGGTGAATCAAGGTTTCAACCGCCTCATGGAACTCAGCTTGGCGTGTGGGTTTGGGTCACGGTAAGAGCGAAATGTGAGATGGCAAACGATCCCGATTTACGCGAGAACGCAGCCATCAAACTGGCGCTGTATAGGATTTCAAAATTTACATTAAATTGACTATAGTCACTTAGGTCACTTAATTGCCAAAACTTTGGTAACCGATGACTATTATCTCGAGACGGAAGACCATTTCGGGCATCGCGACGTGGCGAAGAAGCCGAGAGGTTAGAGCTTTCCTTCGAAAAAGCGGACAAACCGCGTGGGCACATTACAATTATTCGTCAACCTTCCTAGATTGAGGAACTTGAGCTCGTGCTGATGGGCACAAATACATTGAAGACGGTTCCTTTTGAATCCTCACCGTCTTCATACTCCACCTGAATGCTGCCACCGTGTCGCTCTACGATTCTTTGGGTAGTCCACAGCCCTAACCCATAGCCGGTTCCGTCTTTGGTGGTGAAGAATGGCTCAAAAAGGTGATCCCTGTTCGCTGGCTCTATGCCAGGGCCATTGTCACGAATGCTTATCACGACCACCTTCGCATCCGCGTTGTCCAGATACGACAGTTGTGCATGAATCGTACCGCCAACTGGTACAGCATCGATCGCATTGGATACTAGGTTAGCGATGGCCTGATGCAACTCCGCGGATAAGCCACTCACGGACGGACACAAATGAAGTTCACGTATAACCGTGATGTTCTTTGACCAGAATTGATTAGTAAAAGTTTTGAGCACCGAATCGAAAAGAACAGATAAATCGATCTGTTCAGAGGGTTCAGAGTGACGATAGAAGCCTAGAACTTCGCGCGAAATGTGGGAGACGCGTCCTAAGTGTCCTTCGGCTAGGGTGAGTAGGTCAGAGGATTCGGCCGAAACACTTTCACCTAGCTTTGCGAAATAGATTAGGTCGCAGGCCGCCACTAACGGAGCGTCGATCTGGCGAGATACAGTGGCCAAGAGCATGGACGAAATGCCCAGACTATCTGGGTTGCGTTCCACTTCGTGTATCTGATGTTCGTACGATACGTCCCGAAACACGATAACTGCACCGACGGGTTTATCCCGACGATCGCGGATCACAGTCGCGCTGTCTTTTATGGGTATTAGATTGCCGCCACTCCCTCTCAGAAAGGCTCTGTTTTCGGGTGCAACGGAATTGCCACCCTCGATGACCCTTGTCACGGAGTTCTCCAGGGGTGCAAGCGTGGTCACATCAAAGAGCGGGAACACCCTTTCGACGGGCTGACCTTTGACGCTTAAGAGCTGAACGCCCATAATCCGTTCGGCTTTTGGATTGAGAAAAGTCACCAAACCCCGCTTATCCGTCGCTATAACCGCATCTCCGAGACTCGTGAGGGCCAAACGGAACCACTTCTCGCGTGTGAGCCGCCCACGTGCACGGCGTTCGCGACGGTTCACCTCTCGGAAAACGTAATATGCCAGGAAGAAGACAGCTAGCGCCACGACACCGCTCGCGAGATAAATTGAGGCGACCGTCCGACTGACACTTGACTTGTAGGCGGCAGACCGTGAACCCCTTAAAGTACTCTCCTCACTTACGATTTCGTTCATCAAATTGTTGATTTTGACCAGCAGAAGACGTCCGCGTTCCGAGACGACCATCTCCCTTGCGTCCGCCTGGTGTCCCGACTGGAACATCAAAATAGTCGCAGAGAGCATTTCCATTTTGGTCTGAACTAGCGATCGCAGAGTGAAAATTCTCGCCCGGCCTGGGGGGCTATCGACGGTTAGCTGTGCCAGCTGCTGAAGGTTTGGATCGATCTGGTCAACCGCCATATCATATGGACCTAAGAAATTAGGATCACCGGTGTAGACAAAACCGCGTTGCCCTGTTTCTGCATTCGCAATAAGCGACCGGACCTCAGCAACCTGGGTTAAAACCTCCTGTGTATGCCATACCGACGCTTGATCGACGGTCTGAACTTCAAGCAGGTATCTTGTGATCGTAGCGTTCGCGGCCAGCAGCATCAGCAACACCAGAAACCCGATGAGCATGCTGAAGCGTTTGTAGATTCGATCCGCATTGAGACGTTTCGATATTCGTTGCGCGTTGAATCGCTTGCTCATTCGCTGCAAGTTGATGGACTTGTATGTATTTTGCAGGTTTAGAAACACGCACTCACTCTCCGGTGTTCCTTGTCTAGCAATGGCCAGTTGGTAGAACAAATCGGGCATGTTCGATGGATTCTGCGGCACAAATGGTGTCCGCCGCACAAACGAGAAGACCCTTAGAACAGGGAACTCAAAAAGCACCGTGACGCGTTTCTCGCGATAACGATATGAACCTGACCTTAGTCCTCCAACTCCTCACTGTAAAGATGGCCCGCCGATTAGCGCATTGGGAGTCCGCGAGGATGTGGTCAATCTCGACCGCATTCTTGATCCTCCTTTGCCCAAATATCAGCAGAGGTGCCTTTGAGATCCCCTCTTCTCTGGGTCTCTGTATGTTCGCGCATGTGGGAGTCTCAACCACCGTTCGTTATTTCCCAATTCAACATAGAGCAAAAATGACCAGACCGCATCCGTGAATTGGCGGGATCATGGTCTGTTAGATGTATCTGGCGCAAAGCCTCTCCCCTCTTTGCCTAATACCAGATATGACGTGCATCAACTAAGGGGAGGCTAACTGCGTGAGCGGAACAATTTGTCGGACAGTGTTGTTGATTGAGGGGAACGCCCAGGAAGCTGCGTCTATCCGGGAAATGCTGCACCCTCTGGGGTCGCACACCTTCGAACTTGCCCACGTGGAAACTGTATCTGAAGCAATGACTCATTTGACCGAGCATGTTGTGGACGTCATTCTGCTTGATCTGGGATCCGGTGGCGTAGTGGGGCAGGAAACGCTGCGGCAGGTGCGTCAAGCGGCGCCGCGGGTGTCCATTGTCCTGCTGTTCAGCCTCGCAGCAGAGCCGATGGCGAGGCAAGCCATGCGGGACGGAGCACAGGACTATCTGATCAAAGGCGAAATGCAATCCCAGGAGTTGGTGCGGGCCCTTGAGAACGCGATTGAGCGAAAGGCAATTGAGGAGTCTTTGTTTGAAGAGAAAGAACGAGCTCAGGTCACGCTGGACTCTATTGGTGATGCGGTGATCAGCGCGGATGTAGAGGGAAGAATTACATTTTTGAATCTGGTGGCGGAACGACTGACCGGTTGGCCGGCGCCTGAGGCGAGCGGCCTTAAGATGGATGAGGTCTTCCGCATTGAGGATGCGACGACGCGGGTGACCATCCCGAATCCGATGAACCAGGCAGTCGCTCTCAATCGCGTAGGGCATCTGCCAACAAATTGCGTCTTGATCCGGCGGGACGGCCATGAGATTTTCATCGAGGACTCCGCCGCGCCAATCCACAACCGTATCGGCGGCATTACCGGTTCCGTCATTGTGTTTAGAGATGTGAGCACAGCCAAGGCGCTGGCAGAAGAGACCATACATGCGTCTCAGCACGATTTTCTTACCGGGTTGCCGAATCGTCTATTGCTGAATGATCGGCTCGGTCAGGCAATCGCGCTGGCCAAGCGCCGCGCGACTAGCGTCGCGGTGTTGTTCATGGATCTGGATGGATTCAAGCACATCAACGATTCGCTTGGGCATCTTGTGGGCGACAAGCTGCTTCAATCGATTGCTAAACGCCTTACTGCGCTGATACGGACACCCGACACAGTCAGCCGGCAGGGCGGGGATGAGTTTGTGGTGCTACTACAGGAGATAGGAATATCTGAAGACGCCGCAATTGTCGCGAAGAGAATCATCCAAGCCGTTTCACAAGTTCACTCCATTGGTGAACATGAGCTGTACGTAACCGCGAGCATTGGGGTGAGTCTTTATCCCCAGGATGGCCTGGACGCGGAGGCGCTGATGAAGAACGCGGACACCGCCATGTATCGGGCGAAGGACCTTGGGCGACAATGCTTCAAGTTTTTCAAGCCCGCGATGAATATTCGAGCGGTGGAGCGGCAAAAGATGGAGGAGGAACTACGGCAGGCGTTAGTTACGAAGCAGTTCGAGCTATATTACCAGCCAAGAATTGATGTTTTGACGGGATCGGTAGTTGGCGCGGAAGCTCTCCTGCGCTGGACGCATCCTGAGCGCGGGCCAGTTGCGGCGATCAAGTTCATCCCGGTCGCGGAGGATTCGGGGCTGATTCTGCCTATCGGCTCGTGGGTTCTGCGGGAGGCATGCGGGCAGGCGAAGGCGTGGCTGGACCAAGGGCTTGCCGCAATTCCAATGTCTATCAACGTCTCCGGGATTCAACTTCAGGATGCGACCTTTCTTTATGAGGTACTGGCGATGTTGGAAGAGACCAAGCTGGCGCCCGGACTGCTGGAGTTGGAGCTGACGGAGAGTGTGCTAATGCATCTACCGGAGTATGCTCAGTCGGCACTGCGGTATCTCCGTGACTTGGGAGTGACGGTGTCTATCGACGACTTCGGTACGGGTTACTCCAGCTTGAGCTGTTTGAAGAGGCTTCCCATTGATTCGTTGAAGATCGATCAGTCGTTCCTGCAGCAGATGAATGGATCTCCGGACAGCGCGGCCATCGCGATTGCGATCATCAGGATGGGCAAGAGCCTTCACCTTCGCGTCGTCGCCGAGGGAGTGGAATCGGTGGAAGACGTGGTGTTTCTGCAGGAGCACGAATGCGACGAGGCGCAGGGGTTCTATTTCAGCCACCCGATGCCTGCGGACCAATTTGCGGACTTGCTCAGGAAGCGAACTCTCTATTGCGCTCCAGCGGAGGAAAAGTATACGCATATTATGCGCGCATTATCCAAAACCGCAAGTTGAAGAAGTGGTCGACGTACCTGCCGAGAGTTGACGGTTCCCGTTGCAGGTGTTACTTCAGGGGCAACAAGGCGATAAAATGTGTCCAACTCAATTGTTGTATCAGCGATTACGACAATCTCTTCCTCGGGAAACACTTCGGGAAATTGGATCACGCGGCGCAAGTTCTTTTCCTCGAAGCTGGGACCATACTCCTCGACCAATTGTCGTGACAGCGATACGACAATCTGGCGACCGTACACCGCTCGTTCCTTGCCGACAACCTCCTGGAGGATCCGTTTGCCGATGCGCCAGTATCGGTGCGACCGGCGGCAAGGTCAAGCTCTACGGGATCAGCAAGCGCGGCAACCGATATCTGCGCAAGATCCTCATCCACGGCGCTCGCGCCGTGGTGCTGCGATCCAAGCGAGAGCTCATCGCGATGGGTGCATGGGGGGACCGCGCTTGAGGTGCGAGCGCCACGCAACGTGTTGATCGTCGCGATGGCCAACAAGCTGGCGCGTATTACGTGGGCAGTGCTCTCCACCGGTCAGGAGTACCGGGCTGTCCCGAACGCTATGGCGGCATAACAGACACCAGACGGTCGACAATGTCGGCTGTCTCATCGGCCTGAGTTTTGACGATCTCGCATCCACGGCTACCATGGCACGGTGGCGAAGACCGGGGCAGCCGACGTTAGGACTCCCAAGCATGCCCATCCTGTAACGAACTGATAGTGCTTTACCGGCGCGTTCACTTCCTTCCAGGCCAAGAACTGCAAACGGGCGAACGCAACGCCTTCAGCAGATAAGCAAAATGCTCGGGCACCAATCGTTCGTTGGGAGTGTCGTCTTCTTCCGTGCTAAGTGGCATTTCATCCAGGATCCAAATGATGCATTGCCTACCGAACGAAACTCGCAACAGGTGAACCTCGTCATCTACGCCAATACTGACTGAGATCTCAATCATGTTCAACTGTTGCCACCCTACGTCCCGATGATTGCCCGTCGGATTGAGCCTTCACAAGACTGGCCGAAAACTGGAAGCATCGACTTCTTCGTCTGACCCATACTGACACAGGGCCACGAACGACTCATTCAAAAGTGCGATAGGAACAAGGTGGAGAGGCAACCACGACCTGAACAAACAACCGCAGAGGTAAAGACGCAATGAAGGAACAAACAAAAGCAAAAGCCGCTTGACATAAAGTGGGCAGCTCATAGAACACGCCGTTGCGGGAGCATTGGCGACCCGAAGCAATTCGTCACCAGAAGCGCGTCTTCCATTCGAATACTGGAGCTCACGCCTGACTCATTTTCAACGAGCCATTCGGCCTGTCGTCGCCAACTGACAATCTGTCCTCGTGTTGTCCGTAACTGCGGATGCGACGCACACACCGAGTCAGAATATATGCAGATCGTTCATCTTGTTGTGTGTAAACGCACAAAGCATAGATCGTCTCTGCTCTATAGGGATCGCAAGAGTGACGAATTGCGTAACTCATCTCGGAACGGCACGACTATTGGAGGGTCGGAAAAGATGGCGCGGTCTCTGCCGGCGGCCTTTGCCCGATAGAGAGCCTCGTCAGCGCGGGCGAGAAGCGTCTCCACAGGCATGTCCGCAGTCACGGGATCGACGGTAATCGCGCCGATGCTGACAGAGATCGAGAGCCGGCCGGCCTGGGTAACGAAGGGTCGGGAACGAACTACCTGGCGGATCTGCTCGGCGCGGTGAAGAAACGGGTCACGATCGAACGGTTCCTGCCCGGGGCGGGGCAGACCTGCCTGCCCGCGGTCCTTGAGCCCGCGGCCCTTCAGAAGTACGAGGAACTCTTCTCCTCCATACCGCCCAATCAGATCGCCCGACCTGATGCAACTGGATAAGCGGCTGGATATCTGGCGTAGGACTTCATCGCCAACGAGATGGCCATAGGTGTCGTTGACTTGCTTGAAATGATCGACGTCGCACAGGAGCAAGGATGTGGAGTATTCCGACTGCCGAGACAGGTTCAGTTCGCTTCGGATGTGAGCGAGAACGGTGCCGCGGTTCCATATGGAGGTCAAGGCGTCATGCGTGGCTTCATACCGCATCGCTTCGCGCGATTCGACAAGCTCGTCTTCAAGCATGAGGATACGGCGACCGGCATGCAGGCGCGCCTTCAACTCGGCAAGATGGCAAGGCTTGGTGAGATAGTCGTCGGCACCTGCCTTGAGGCCGGCGACGATATCGTCGGGGGACTCGCGCGCGGTGAGCAGAAGGATGTAGGTGTAAGAACTGTTGCGGGCAGCTCTAATCTCGCGGCAAACGCCGAGGCCATCGAGCTCGGGCATCATCCAGTCGAGCAGAGCGAGGCGCGGGCCGTCTTTGCGGGAGAGTTCGAGCAGGGCCTGACGGCCGTTCTCAGCGGTGACCACGTCGTAACCCTTGGACCGCAACATCCGTTCCATGATGTGGCGGGAGAGAGGATCATCGTCTGCAAGTAGAATCTTCATTTCGCTACCTCACCCATCGTGTAGGCGCCACTGTCGGAGATATTGTGCACGGCATTCAACCCCTTCTGTTCAAGCACATAAACGCGTAGCACCACCATCAGTCGGTGGAAGGATGCTCGCGGGTCTCAAACTGCGACGCCCGGCCGCAATGTTTCGAGCTGAATCATGACCCGGTTCAATTCCTCTTCCAGCTGCTGCAAGGCGGTTCCGGCTTGACTCAGATCACCGACCCTGGCGTTGACTTCTAGATCCTGGGCGATACGCGAAGCGGGTCCGGCGGAGAGATTGACGAGAGCGCCCTTGAGTGCATGGCTTGCCTTTTCGACGGCCGAGGAATCCTGCCGGGAAAGTGCCTTCCTGGCGGTTAAGAGGTGCCGCGGATAGTCCGTGCGAAATAACTCCGCTAGCTCGGTGATGAAGGAGTAGTCGCCATCGACGCGCTGCAATAGTTCGGCCGCGTCTACGGAATGATCCTGTGTGGATTGCGTTGCGGCAGAAAGAGAGATCTTGCACTTGCTCTCCGCATAGTTATCAAGCAACTCGTCGAGTTCCTGCTGGCGAATGGGTTTAGCGAGATATCCATCCATACCCGCCTCGATGCAGCGTTCGCGATCCCCCTTCATGGCCAGGGCGGTCATGGCGACGACCTGCTGATGGGTACCGGTGATCTTCTCCCGTTCGCGAAGAGCCCTGGTCGCCTCGAGTCCGTCCATTTCCGGCATCTGAACGTCCATCAGCACAAGATCGTAGGCCCGTTCGGCCAGAGCAGCCAGGGCGTCCTTGCCGTTTCCACTGAGCGTGACTTGATGTCCGCGCTTCTCGAGGAGACGAGTGGCGAGCTTTTGGTTGATCGGGTTGTCCTCCGCGAGGAGTATTTGCAGCGCGCCGGCAGGATTCCGCCCGTCGACAAGAGAGTCTCGAGTGAGCATGGGCACCGTGTTTACTGGCTCTCTGGCACCGAGTACCCTTGCAATCGCTTCGCGCAACTCCGATTGACGAACCGGCTTCAAGAGGTAGGCCGCGATTCCAAGCTCGCTACAGCGTGCGGAATCACCGCGCTGGCCGCCCGAGGTGAGCATCATGATGGTGGCGGTAGAAGGATGAGATTGCCCCTTGATTGTCTCCACGAACTGAAAACCGTCCATCTTGGGCATATGCATATCGGTCAGGATCAGATGGTAGGGAGCGCTGGCGGCGCGGGCAGCAGAGATCTCCGCCAAGGCTTCCTCGGCGCTTGAGACCGCTGTAGCATTCATCTCCCAGTGCTTAAGCAAGCCTTCGAGGATGCGCCGGTTCGTGCGGTTGTCGTCTACGATCAGGACTTTTGACCCGCGCAGATGAGCAGACG
>Ga0210387_10004567_pt1 | contig 10605 bp, 7 predicted proteins | sample IncBWC7OmetaG_FD_160108 | JGI IMG/M metagenome (GOLD analysis project Ga0210387, IMG submission 160108) | Forest soil microbial communities from Barre Woods Harvard Forest LTER site, Petersham, Massachusetts, United States - Inc-BW-C-7-O ... | reverse complement strand
CTCGCGGTACGACACGGCGACGTAGAACAGCGTCATCGCCGCGGCGACCAGCGCCATCTTCATGTCGAGGTAGGTCCCACCGTGGCGCCAGAGCGCGAAGCCCACCGCCAGAATCATCACCACGTTCACGAAGTCCCCCACCACCGTGTCGAGCCAGGCGCCGAACGCGGTCTGGTGCAGGCGCACGCGCGCCAGCTCGCCCGCGCAGCCGTCGAGGATGGCGAAGCCCTCCAAAATCACGAAGCCGGTGAGGACGCTGGCCGAGCTGCCCGTCGCGACCATGAGCGCCCCGTAGACGCCCACGAATCCGGCAATCAGCGTCAACAGCGCGGGCGCCGCGGGCAGGTGGACCAGCAGCAGCTGCGTGAGGCGTGAGGCGATCTTCTGGTTCAGCAGGCGATCGACGATCCCGACCGTCTCCCGCTGAGCTTCGCGAAACACCGCCTCGGTGGCGAGCCGACGCGAAGCCGCATCCACCACCCGCGTCCCCTTGTCGAACCGGGCCGGCTGCAACCAGACATGGTCAGCGCCCACCATCACCACCTCCGGACCGAGCTCCGCGCGGAGCCGCGCGATGCCGGCAGTCACGTCGCCGTCGATTTCGCGCCGCTCCATGTTGTGCGGCAGGCGGCGCGGGACCGGCACGCTGCCGTCGGCCGCGATCACGACGTGAACGTCGCGCAGCCGCGCCAGCAGCCGAATGGCACGATCGACCACGCGCAGACCGCCAACCTGCATGCGGGCGCCGGTCGCCTCTGACTCCGTGGCGCTCAGGATGATCGGAACCGTGGTCCGCGCCCCCATGTTCGTTGGCCGAGGGAGCACAGCCGCCGCCGTCGCCGCCCCGACCGTCGAATTGAGCTCGCCCGCACCTTCACTGATCATCATTGCGATAAATCTCTATGCGACAAACACCCCGGCGTAAGGCCATACCGCCGGGTTGCCTACAATGCCATTCTGCGTGCCCCAACTCAAGCGCAAACACCGTCGGTGAGTCGGTGCTCGCGCTCTGAGTCATTCGTCAAATTGCTGACGACGTTGCCGTTATCTCGGCCGTTATCTCGGCCGTTATCTCGCCGTTACTTCCGCACGCCGTGCCGCGGCGTTTGTTTCTACTTGGTCGAGAGACGCTCCTTGGAAGGGCGATCGTTGGTCGTCGGAAGATCTTGGGTCATCGGCAGATCTTCCGGGAGGCAGGGGGCGATGACGCGAATCATGAACGGGTGGCAGACGCCGTTGCTGGCGACCGAGCCGCGGCGACGGTAGAGGTCCTTCTGGTTGTAGCGCATCGGTTTTCCGTCGCCGTCGCTGACCGTGCAACCGGCCTCTCTCAAGATCACCTCGGGCGCGCAGGTGTCCCACTCCTGCTCGGCGGGCGAGAGGTTGAGAACCGCGTCGAGATCGCCCCGCGCCAGCGCCATGTGCTTGACCGAGGCCCCCATGGCCACCGCGCGCGGCGCCAGTCCCGAGGCGGCCAAACACTTGCCCAGCCCCTCGTCCGGATTGAGGCGGGAGATGCCGACCCGCAGCTCGCTCGGCTCGCTTCGGGTCGAGGTCGTGATGCGGCTTTGGACACCGCTCGACTCCATGAAGGCGCCGCTGCCGCGCCGCGCGTGATAGAGCGCCTGGCGCACCGGCTGATAGACGACACCGAGCACCGGCTGGCTATCGACGCAGAGGCCGATGTGCACGGAGAAGTCGCCGGTCTGCGCCAGGAAGTCGCGCGTGCCGTCGAGCGGATCGATGATCCAGACGCGGCTCTTGTTGAACCGCACCGGATCGTCCGGTGACTCTTCGGTCAAAAAGGCGTCGCCGGGGAAAGCCGTGCGGAGACGATCCAGGATCAGGGCGTCGGCGGCCTTGTCGGCGATGGTCACCGGCGAGGTGTCGGCCTTGGTCTCGAACGCGATCTCGGGGTTGCCGTAGTAGCTCAGGATGACCCGACCCGCGTCGCGGGCAGCCTGGCAGGCGACTTCGTGCTCCCGATCGAGATTGCTCACGCGCGCTAGGCTAGCAGAGTGCGAGCCCGTCGGTCACGCCGTTCGAGACGGCTCTAGAGACGCCGAACGGGAGGCCAGGACGGGTTCGGCACGACCAATCGCGGCCTGGCGTGCGGCCGCCTCCTGGACGAACGCGCCCCGCCCGTCGACCAGCTCTCGAAACCAGGTCTCGAGGACCATGAGGTTCCAGATCCGCTCGCCGTGGTCCTCGCCGGCGCGATGGCGATCGAGCAGTGACTCGACCGCGGCCGGCTCAAACAGGCCCCGTTGGCGCGCCGCGGTGGAGAGCAAGAGCTCGCGGGCGAATCCGTGCAGCCGGCCCGCCAACCAGCGCCCCGTCGGCAAGGCGAACCCCTTCTTGCGCCGTTCGATGATGGCGGGCGGGACCAGATCCGCGAACGCCTGCTTGAGGATGAACTTGCCTTTCCCCCGCCGCAGCTTGAAGCGGCCCGGCAGCGCGGCGCCCAGCTCGACGACGCGGTGATCGCAGAACGGCGCCCGCGCCTCGAGGCCATGGCTCATGCTGGCGATGTCGACCTTGGCCAGGATGTCGTCGGGGAGATAGGTGTCGCAGTCGAGATCTTGTAAGCGGCCGACGACGTCCCGGGCTGCGCTGTCGGCAAGCTTGCGCGCGAACGTCTCCGCGGTGGCGTCGCGCGCAAATCGCTCGCGCAGCTCAGGGGTGTAAAGGTCGGCCTTCTCGGCGGCGGAAAAATGACAGACGAAGCGGAGGTAGCGGGTCGCCTCGTCCGTCGCCAGGCGCGCCCCGTACTCCCGCAGCCAGCGCGCCGGTCCCCCCGGCGCGGCCCCCAGCGCCGCGGCCACCAGGCGGGGAAGCGGCCGCGGGAGCCGCCGCAGGCGATCGGCCACCTGGGCCCAGACGTACCGCCGGTAGCCGCCGAACGATTCGTCGCCCGCGTCGCCGGACAGCGCGACCGTCACGTGCCGCCGGGCCAGCTGGCACAGGTAGTAGGTCGGGATCGCCGAGCTGTCCCCGAATGGCTCACCGTGGTGGCGAACGATCGACGGGAGCAGACCGGTCATGTCCGGAGCGACGATCAGCTCGTGGTGATCGGTGCGGTAGCGCTCGGCAACCAGGCGCGCGAAGGGCAGCTCGTTGTCGGCGCGCCCCCCTTCTGAAAAGCCGATGGAGAACGTTTTGACCGGCGCGCCGGTCGCGCGGGCCATGCAGGCGACGACGATCGACGAGTCGACGCCGCCCGAAAGGAAGGCGCCCAGCGGCACGTCCGACATCAGCCGGTCTTGCACCGCCTTCTCCACCGTGGCGCGCACGCGCGCCGCCGCCTCGCGCTCATCGAGATCGGCCAGCGTGGGAGCGAAGCTGGGACGATAGTAACGCCGCACCACCGGCCGGTCGCCGCAGCGGATCTCCAGGGTGTGCCCGGCCGGGAGCTTCTTCAGCCCCTCGTAGATCGTGTCGGGGCTGGGGATGTACTGCAGCGCCAGATAGGCGTCGAGCGCCGGCAGCGAGAGCAGAGCCGGGGTCCGCTCGTCGGCGAGCAAGGCGCCCAGCTCGGAGGCGAACACGAAGCCGTCCGGCCGCTCACCGTAGTAGAGCGGCTTTTCGCCGAAACGATCGCGCGCCAGGAGCAACGTCGACCGGCGCGCGTCCCACAGCGCGAAGGCGAACATCCCGCGCAGGAGCTCCGGCACGCGCGCCCCCACCTCCTCGTAGAGGTGGGCCACCACCTCCGAGTCGCTGCCGCTGCGAAACCGATGTCCCTTGGCGACGAGCTCGGCGCGCAGCTCGGCGTGATTGTAAATCTCGCCGTTGACCACGATGGCGATCTGTCCGTCCTCGTTGGTCATCGGCTGGCGGCCGGCCTCGGAGAGATCGATGATCGAGAGGCGCCGGTGCGCGAGCGCGATCGGACCGGCGGAGAAAAATCCGTGGCCGTCGGGCCCGCGATGGACCATCGCCGCGGCAAACCGCTCGGCGGCGCCCGGGGGCGGCGGCAGATCCCGGCGCGCCGCCAGCGCCCCCGCGATGCCGCACATCAGACGGCCTCTCGCCTGAGCGCGGCGGCGATTCGGCCGGCGACCCGCAGCGCGTTGGCGGTGATCGTGAGGCTCGGATTCACGCCGCCGGAGGTTGGCATGAAGCTGCCGTCGACGACATAGAGATTGGGTGAGGCCCAGAAGCGGCAATCGGGGTCGAGCACCCCCTCCATCCGCGAGCGGGAGAACCGGGCCGTGCCGACCGCGTGGGAGAAGCTGTCGATGAGCCGCACCTTGCCCAGGAGGCCCCCGGCGCGCCGCAGGATCCGACGCGCCAGCGCCACCAGGATGGCGCGCCGCCGTCGATCTCCGTCGCTGTAATCGTGGATCACCTCGGCGACCGGCAGCCCGGCGGCGTCCACGCGATCGGGCGCCAGCGTCAGACGGTTTTCCGCGCGCGGCTCGTCCTCTGCGACGCAAAGCAGGGTCTGGATGCGGTCGGCCGACACCGAGGCGGCCCAGCGGAAGCCCGGGGGGCCGAGCGCCCGCACCACCTCGCGCGGCGGCATGCACATGTCCTGGATGACGCCGAGCGCGGTCCCCTCCGCCGCCCGTACCGATTCGTAGCGATCGGTGATGCAGATCTGCTTGTGGTTGATCGCCTGGGGATTGGTTCGAAACGGGAACAGGTAGCCGACCATCGCGTTGCAGTGGCGCATGAGGTACCGCCCGAGCGCGCCCGATTGATCGAGGCGCCCCAGATCGGATCTGAGCATGAGCGCCGGCGTCCCCAGCGCCCCGGCCGAAAGGACGTAGGCCCGCGCGCGCAGCTTGAGCCGGCGCCCACCGCCGCCGCCACCGTCCCGATCAATGGCTTCGACCCCGACGATCCGCCCCTCCCGTTCGAACAGGCGCGCCACCTCCGTGCGCGCCAGGATGGTGAGGCGGGTCGGATCCGCCTTCTTGAGCGCGGTCTGGGTCATGTCGTTCTTGGCGCCGATCCGGCAGGGGAACCCGTCGCAGGTGAAGCAGTTGATGCAGCGGGGCTCGCGCGGCCCGAAGTGGTTGATGGCGATCGGGAGCTGGAAGGGGTGAAGCCCGAGCGCGGCCGCCGCGTCGTAGATCCGGCGCGCCGGCGCGGTCAACGCCAGCGGCGGGAAGGGGTAGTCGCCGGTGCGAGGCGGCTCGCAGGGATCTTCGCCGGCGCGTCCGTGCACCTCGAGCAGCGCCTCCGCGGCCGCGTAGTGCGGTTCGAGCTCGGCGTAGGAGATTGGCCAGCGCGCGAAGTCGGTGGTCCGCAGCCGCAGGGTCGCGCCGCCGAAGAAGACCGAGTTGCCGCCGACCACCTCGTTGGGGAAGGTCTCGACCGCTCGGGCGGCGCCCTCTTGCCGCACCAGCAGCGGCGTCTCGCCGCGGTAGCGCCCTTCGAGGAGAATGGCCCGCCCGTTCCAGTCGGTCTCGTCCCGGTTCGGCCAACCACCGCGCTCGACCAGCAGGACCCGCAGCCCGGCGCGCGAGAGGGCGTAGGCCGCGGTCGCGCCGCCGAACCCGGAGCCGGCGATGAGCACATCGAAGATCGTGTTCGCGAAGTCGACCGGCGCGACGGCCGTCATGCGGGCGCTCCCGCCGCCAGCAGCTCGTCGTACACGGCCACCATCTGGTCGATCACATGGCTCGGACCCGGCGCGAAGCGGGCCGTCACCTGCGCTGTTCCGAGGCGTCCCATCTCACCGAGGCGCGCCTCCGGCGTCGCCAGCGCCTCCTCGAGCGCGCGGACGAGCGCGCCCTGACGCCCGGTGGGGATCTCCCAGCCGCTCTCCCCGGGGCGCACGATCTGGTCGACGTTGGCGGCGTGCGAGAGAATCGCGGGCAGCCCGGCCGCGCACCCTTCCAGCGCCGCATTGGCCAGGCCCTCATAGAGAGAGGGCATCAGCAAGAGGTCGGAGGCCCAGTAGAGCGAACGAACGTCCTTCACCGCGCCGAGGAACCGCACCGAGGCGGCGATGCGGGGATCGCGCGCCAGGCGACGGCAGAGCGCGCTGGTCGCGCGATCGCGCTCGCGCCCGGCGAAGAGCACCACCACGTCGCTCGGCCAGCGGCCGCGCCGGGCCAGCGCGCGCATCGCCCAGAGAACTCCGAGCTGATGCTTCTGGAGGCCAATCCGCCCCGGCAGCACGACGGCGCGCCGCCCGGCCGGCAGATCCCAGGCGGTGCGGGCCGCTCTGCGCTCGGCCTCAGAGGGCGGACGAAAATGATTCACGTCGAGCAGATTGTAGATGACGCGGATCTTGTCTGGGCGCACGCCGCCCCAGCTGATCAGCTCCTGGCGGACACCGACCGAGTTGACGAGGATGAGGCGGCTCCGGCGCGACATGAACCGCTCGATGAGCAGGTAACGCAGCTCCATCATCCGGTTGCGGCAGGCGGTGATGGTGATGGGCACGCCCGCACGCCCCCCGGCCCAGCGCGCCCAGAAGTTCGCCTTGTCCCGATAGGAGTGCAGGATGTCGGGCTTCTCGCGACGGAGAATCTCGGTCAGGCGCTCGAGCGCGCCAAGATTCATCCGACGCACCCCGAGCGCGTGCGCTGGCTGTCCCGGCGGGCAGCGCGCCCCCCAGAAGACGTCGTCGGCGTGGTAGACGCAGAGAACCGGCTCGAAGCGGGGCGGCAGCTGGTTGATGAGCTCGAGGATCTGTCCCTCGGGCCCCCCCTGCTGGAGGTTGGGGATGAAATAAAATATTTTGATGCGCGCCATGCGTGGGGGCTTGCGGACGATGCGAATACTATCCCGCTAATGCAAGGCGTCTCTCTTTGCTTCATCGGATGTGGCGCCATGAACGCCCGCCACATCCGGCTCTACAAGCGGCTGCGTCCCGGGGCTCCGTTCGCGGTGGCCAGCCGTGACCAGGACCGCGCGCGCGCCTTCGGCCGCAACCTGGGGGCGAAAGAGTGCTTCGGCAGCTACGCGGAGGCCTTCCGGTCCAGCTACGAGGCGATGGTGATCGGCGTGCCTCCGCGCGCGCATGCAGCGCTGATCGAAGCGGGCCTCGGCGCCGGGAAGCACCTGCTGATCGAGAAACCGGTCCTGGCGCGGTTCGAGGAGCTCGAGCGCCTCTGGCCGACGCTCAAGCGGCCTGGCCCGACGGTGATGGTCGCCGAGAACCTGCACTACGCCCCGTTCCACCGGCGGCTCAAGGCACTGCTCGGCGACAGCGCGCTGGGACGCCCGCTGATTTTGGATCTGGTGCGCCTGGGACGTTCGAAACCCGGCGGATGGCGCGCCGACCCGGCTGAGATGCCGCTCGGCGCCCTGCACGAGGGAGGCGTCCACTGGATCCGGCGCCTGCTGGATCTGGCGGCGGCGTTCGAGCCCGACGGCACGAACCAGATCCTCGACGTGTTTGCCACCGGTCCCGCCAGCCCGGTCACCACCACGCCCGGCGAGGACACCATGATGATCGTCGCGCGCCACCGCTCGGGGTTGACGTCGCGGCTGCTGCACACCTGGGCGGTCCCCTGGCGATTTCTCCCCTTCGATTCGTCGAAGGTCCTGCTCGAGCACGGCGCGCTCTACTTCGACGCCCGCAGCCTCTACGGACGGGCGTACGGACCGAAGGGAAACCGCTGGCTCTGGCCCAGCGTTCGGGATGCCTCCGGCTACCGGGCGATGTGGACCGACTTTCTCCGGGCCAGCGAGAGCGGCCGTCCGCCCGAGCTGACGCTCGAGCAGGTCTTCGCCGACTTTGCCTATCTCGACGCCGCGTACCGCTCGAAGACGAGCGGCCGGCCCGAGACACCGAAACCGCCGCCTCCCGTCTGATCGGGCGCGTCGCCGGTCAGTCCGGTCGGAGCGCCGTCTCAATCGGGGCCGTAGCCAAAATCGCCGCGCGCCAGGACCGTGTCGGCGTGGGCCCGCTCTTCGGGCAGGTCGACCTCCAGCCAGCCATGACCGCTGACGTCGCGACAGAGCGGTGGGTGCCCGCCGTCCGCCAGGCGCGCCAGCACACGTTCGACGTGGATCGCCCGTCCTTCCTGGGCCTGTGCGGCCCGCACCGCCGCCCAATAGCGATCGGCGGCGGCGACCGGCACCTTGGTCATACCGACGTATCCGGCGTCGAACGTGGTCAGTGTCTTGGAGATGCGGAACACCCGCCCACGGGCGTCTCGCTCGACCTTCATGTCGTCGGCGCCCAGTGTCCGATCGGTGTCGATGAAGGCGGTGACGTCGGTGGCGTCGGCCGCCGCCAGCGCCGCGATGGGCGCCCGATAGACGTGGTCGACGTTCATCAACAGGAACTCGTCGACGATGAGCGTGCGCGCGGCCTGCAACGACACCAGGTTTCCGTCGCGGAAGGCGCGGTTCTCGATCAGCGTCACCGGCAGCTCGCGCTGGGCGACCTCGGCGGCGACCAGGTCGAAACCGTATCCGCCGACGACGATGATGCCGCTGGCCCCCGCGGCACGGGCGAACCGCACGGCATGGACCAGCAGCGGCTCACCGCCGACGGAGATGAGCGCCTTGGGGATGTGCTCGGTCAGCGCGCCGAGCCGGCTCCCGAGGCCCGCCGCCAGCAACACCGCCTGCATGCTTCGGTCCCCGCTGCCCTACTGAAAGAGCTCGGAGAGAGCGGCGAAGCGCCGAACCACCGGGACCTGCGGAAAACGGAGCATGAAGCGCTCGGGAGAGAAGGTCGTCGCCACGCCCACGAACGGGACCCCTTCGCGTTCGGCGATCTCGCCGTCGTGCAGCGAGTCCCCCACGAACAGCATCTCTTGCCGATCGATCTGGAAGAGGCGCGACACGGTGTCGAAGTGCGGCCGCCCCTTGGCGAGGCCCCCGCCGAACCCCAGCGTCAGATCGAACCCGAAGTCCGAAGCGCGCGCGAAGGTCTCGACGTTCTCCACCCCATTGTTCGACGACACGACGATCCGCACGCCGGCGGCACGGAGGCTCTCCAACGTCCGGCGCGTCTCGCCCGGCATCTGGATGGCGTTGCAGCGGGCCGGCTTCTGCGATTCGAACCTCTCCGAGGCGCGCGCGTTGCGCGGGTCGCCCGGATAGATCTCTTCCAGCTGGCCAGCGAACGGCAGGCCGCAGGTCGCGAGATAGAGCTCCCGCGAAAGGATCCCCGGCGTTGCGTAGACCTCTTCCATCACCTCGGCAGCGATCTCGGCCAGCGTCGGCATGCTGTCGATGAGCGTCCCGTCCAGGTCGCAGAGCAGAACGCGAGGCAGCGGCAGGTGAGCGAGCGCCGGGCGACGCGCCACACCGCTTGGAAGCCGGAGCGCAGCGCCCGAAGATCCGAGAGAAGATCCGAGAGAAGATCCGAGAGAAGGCTTGGCGAGCGCGGGGGCGACGAAGAATCCTGAGGCGGACATGGACCATTGGGCAAAGCAAGGTTGACGCCAGCCGCCATCGCCTACCTAACAAGTTGGAATAATGTGGGTTTATCGTAACGCGCGATCGGATCTGTTCAATTTCTGACAGATCGCGTGACCACTTTCCAACATCTGGGTGCCGATTCAGGCGCCGATGACGATGATGAACTGCCAGCTCCTGGCCTCGATCCCGTAGCCGAAGTCGACCCCGACCAGAGGCACCGCGACCGAGCGAAGGAAGAACCGGAGCCCGACGCCGACGTCGTTGTGGATGCTGTCCCGGCCGAACCCAGTCGGCTGGAGGGTGGGAAACGTGCGCGCGTCCGTGGTGTTGCGCTGAACATAGTTCGCCCCGTAGCCCTGGCCGTTGGGGTCCATAAAGGGGGGGCCGCCGTCCGGCGGGTTCCGGAACCAGACGGCCTGGACGTCGTAGAATGTCAGCGCGCGAAAGTCGAGTGAGCTGATCGAGAAGAGCGGGAAGTGGTACTCGAGCTTGCCGCCGAGCTGGGTGTCACCGCGAAATTGCTGGCCGAGGTAGCCGCGCAGGTTGTTCCCGCCCGCGGTGTTCTCGTTCCAGAACGGTAGATTGTGACCGGCCGTGGCGTTCGCCGAGTAGACGAGGTTGTGGGACTTGAAGAACTTGAACCCCTGCTCCCAGCCGACGCCGCCGCGGTAAAAGTTGAAGTCACTGCCGAACGCCGCGCCGGCGTAGTCGAAGTTGAGGCTGAGCGCTTCGCCCGTCATCACCGCGAACTCGCGCGCCCGAAAGTCGAAGCTCAGATTGGCGCGCCCGTAGCCCGAGGTCCCCCCCTTGGTCGCGGGGACGAGGGGGGTGCTGGTGTTGGTGGGGAGGTCCGAGCCGGTCATCAGCGACGAATCGACCGGATCGGTCCCGGCGCCGAAGTAGGAGAACCGCTCGAGGTGCCAGGCCACCTGGGTCCTCACCCGGCGCATCCAGGCGACGCCAAACGAGGGCTCGAACCCGTACGAAAAGAGGCGGGTCTCGCGAAACTCGAACGGGTTGGCGAGGGTGGCGAAACCCGTCGGCGTCATGCCGGCGTTCTGGTACTCGGGGATGACCTGGCGCTGCACCACCCCCTGCAGCTGCCAGTACATCCAGGTCCCGAACAGCGAGGGATCGCGGTAGGCGACGACGGCCCCCGAGTCGATCTGCGCCACGCGCGCGCCGATCAAGAGCTGCTTGCCGCGTCCGAACAGGTTGCCGTGCACGAACAGCAACCCGATCGACTTGTTGTTCGAGGACCAG
>Ga0210387_10004563_pt1 | contig 10615 bp, 9 predicted proteins | sample IncBWC7OmetaG_FD_160108 | JGI IMG/M metagenome (GOLD analysis project Ga0210387, IMG submission 160108) | Forest soil microbial communities from Barre Woods Harvard Forest LTER site, Petersham, Massachusetts, United States - Inc-BW-C-7-O ... | reverse complement strand
CAACACCGGGCTGATGGCAGGCGCGACGCTCGACGGCACGAAGGTCAGCCGGCTCAAGACCCTGTAACGCGAGCGGAACCGGACTCGCATAGGGTGCATGAACTGAAAGGCAACGCGGCGAACCGGATGCCGCGAAGCAAAAACGGAGCATCGAACATGTTGCGAAACATCGAGTTTTTGCAGGGGTGCGCCGTCAAGGCAAGCGACGGTGATGTCGGGACCGTCACGCAATTCTACTTCGATGACGAAGCGTGGGGCGTTCGCTATCTGGTCGTCGACACGGGCAACTGGCTGAGGGACCGGCAGGTCCTGATTTCGCCGTACGCGGTTCTGCACACGGATCCTGGGTCAAGCGAAGTGCACGTGAGACTCACGCAGCAGCAGGTGCGCGACAGTCCGAATATCGATGCCCATAAGCCGGTGTCGCATCAGCATGAGATCCAGTACCTGCGGTACTACGGCTATCCGACGTATTGGGGAGGCCCGAACGTGTGGGGGATGGGCGCGTTCCAGCCTTCGACGGCCTCGCCGCGACAGCGGCGCTACCATTGGGTGCGTACCTGCCTGACGAGCCCGACGCCGACGAATCACCGTTGGATAACCATTTGCGCAGCACGGAAGGCGTGAAAGGTTACCACGTAGAAACGATTGACGGCACCATTGGCCACGTATCCGGCTTCATCTTCGATGATGAGACCGGGGTCATCCGCTACCTGACTGTCGACACGCGGAACGGGTGGCCTGGCGGCAAGGAAGTCCTGCTGGCAGCGGAATGGATCGAGCTGATCGACTGGTTCGGCTCAACTGTGTCCAAAACGCTGACACGCGATGCCATCAAGCAGAGCCCGGGGTACGACGACACGATTCCGGTCACTCGGGACTACGAAACGGCGCTGCACGAGTTTTACGGCAGGGAGAGCTATTGGTCGAAACAGAGGACGGCGTTCCCCGGTGCAATCCGGACATGACCGAACCATGAGCGCTAGCGGCTGGGGGCATTCAGCTTTGAGAGGCCACGATCCTTCAGTAAGGGTCGCGGCCTGTTTGTCTCACGCCAGGATTGGCACCTAGATTGCGCGTAAGTCGGGTAACAGGCGGTCGAACTCGCGTCTTACCACGCCGTAGCACTCGCAGACACGGTTTTCCAGGCCGGGCCTATCCAGCACATCGATATGACCATAGCTATAACGGATCAATCCCGCATCCTGCAACTTCATGGCTGCCTCGGTCACGCCAGGCCGACGTACGCCAAGCATGTTGGCAATCAGTTCCTGCGTCATCTTCAATTCGTTGGACGGCAGCCGGTCAATGCTCAGGAGCAGCCAGCGACACAACTGTTGATCGATCGAATGATGCCGGTTGCATACCGCGGTTTGCGCCATCTGCGTGATCAGCGCCTGGGTGTAGCGAAGCAGCAGACGCTGCACCGGGCCGGCACGATGAAACTCTTCCTTCATGAGGCGTGCGTCGAGCCGATAGGCATAACCTGCACTTTGCACGACGGCCCGGCTGGGGGTGGTTTCTCCGCCCATAAATAGCGCGATGCCAATCAACCCTTCGTTACCGACAATCGCAATCTCGGCAGACGCACCGTCTTCCATGACGTACAGCAGAGAGACGATGGCGGTGGTGGGGAAATACACGTGATCGAGGCGGTCGCCGGATTCATAGACGACCTGTCCCAGCGGCATCTCCACCGGTACGAGATGCGGCTCGAGGCGTAGCCACTCTGCATCGGGTAAGACTGACAGCAGGTGATTCTGTTTAGGGTGTTGCGGGTTCGACATTGGCCACTCCTCGACATTCAGTTGAAAAACGGCGTCGTCTTCGAACAATTAAGCTGAAAAATCGACTATTGAGGCCAGACTTCGACAAACGCCTCAGGTGAAGCTGGCTGAACGGAGTTGCAGTGCTGCGAAAGGACGATTTCAAGGTGGCGCGAGGCGGCTAACCCTTACCCCATTATAGTTCGCCTCGCCAAACGCCACGCCAAGGTAGGGGAACATCCAATAAGCAGGATGTCCACGCGTTTTGTGAAATCGGCGGGTTTCAGGAACCGGCGCAGCGTCTTCGCACGCACGGATACGGCTCATGGCGTCCGGTAGGGTCAAGCGCTTGGGGTCGGCACGCAGCGTGCCATGACGGGCGGCTTATGAAGAGCGTGGATTCGTTGCCGGTCAGAACTAGCGTCGACTGCCGCGGATCGGCCCCCGCCACAGTGGGGACGCTAAGCATCTCACAGTTGCGCTGAGATGTCTGTACGGTGCCGTGCATGTGCGGCAATGCCGTGCCAGTGAACCGTTAGAGGTTTGGGGCGGGCTACGGCGCTGCGTTTATGAACGCTTCTTGAAACGGGCCTTGGCATTGCCGTACGAAGCCTGCGTCTTGCCAACGACCTGCTCGACGCGGCCCTTCCACGTGATGGCCCGGTTGCCGAGCACCTTGCCAAGGCCTGCGCGCAGCTTGCCGGAGTGCTCTCTTACCCACCCCTGTATCTGATCCTTGTTCATGACTCGGCTCTCCGAGTGTCGTGTGTATCGAAACAGGATAACGTGAGCGCTCGAAGCAGTCGGTACGGCACCGGACAGCAGCGCGTAGGCGGTGCTTCGCTATCCGTCACGGCGATTCGCCGTCAACAAGCGCAACTGCTCCAGCAGCCTGACCGCCGGACTCGGCAAGATTCCGCGCCGCCGGCGAAATGCCGTCAACGTCCGCTTTCCGACCAAACCCGCAATCGGCAAGGTATCGAACACACCCGCCGCGCTCTCGGTGTTGTACATCGGCGCGGCCATCCAGCTCAGGAAGCCCGAGCGTGTGACAAGGCTCTTTAACACCGTGATCGAGCGGGTTTCCACCGCGATATCAGGCAAGCCCAAGCCATGCTCGGCGAACACCCGTTCCATGTGCTCGAACGGCCCTGTGCCGCGTGGCGGCAAACACCATTGCTGGTCGAGGGTATCCGCGAGGCTCAGATTCGCCTTGTCACGCAGCGGGTGATCGAGCGCGGCGACCACATAACTCGAGTCCTCCCAGCAGCAGTCGGTGATGGCGGCGATTTCGTCCGTGTCGGGGACCGCCATGCTGAGCGCAAGGTCGATCTCTTGTTTCATCAGACTGTCGGCAAGCCGGTCCCACACGCCCTCGATAATCTGCACGCGCAAATTCGGCCAGCGCGCCAGCACGCCGCTGACCGCAAGCGGCAGCACAAGGGTCGCGATGCTCGCCACCGCGCCCACCCGGATCGTGCCCTTGGCGAGGCCGCGCATGGCATCGATTTCTTCGCGGGCGTTGTCCGCTTCGCGCTGCAGCAGGGTGGCGTGCGGCAGCAGCGCCTCGCCGATCGCCGTAAGCTGCATTCCTTTGGAGTGACGCTCGAACAGCGGCGCGCCAAGCTGCTCCTCCAGCCGCTTGATCGAACGGCTCAGGGCTGGCTGGGTCACATGAAGCAGTTCGGCCGCCCGGCCGAGGCTGCCGCTCTCGACGATCGTCGTGAACGCATGAAGTTGTTGCAGATTGAAAGTCATGCGCAAAAGTAATGCCTTTTCTCAAAAAAGGCAATTTTCAATCAAGTAGCCGCTTTCGATAATGCACTATCGAGTAAGGCGCTCACGTATAGGAGACACGAGCATGACCAGCAGCGCGCCCCGTTCTTCGGACGTTTCGGGCACTCTCCTCACCCGCGGTACCAGCCAGACCGCGCTTTTCACCGTGCGCGACGCGGTCATCGGCCTGATGCGCCGCTTCGGCATGACCTCGGTATTTGCCAATCCCGGCTCGACGGAACTGCCGCTGTTCCGCGATTTCCCGGCTGATTTCAGTTACGTCCTGGGCCTGCAGGAGGCCGTCGTGGTTGGCATGGCCGACGGTTATGCGCAGGCCACCGGCAATGCTGCGTTCGTGAACCTGCATTCAGCGGCTGGGGTCGGTAACGCGATGGGCAACATTTTTACGGCCTTCCGCAACCGTACACCGCTCGTGATAACAGCCGGGCAGCAGGCCCGCTCGATTCTGCCGTTCGACCCGTTCCTCGCCTCCGCCCAGGCGACCGAGTTGCCGAAGCCATATGTCAAATGGAGCATTGAACCGGCGCGTGCCGAGGACGTGCCCCTCGCCATCGCGCGGGCCTACCACGTGGCGATGCAGGAGCCGCGCGGCCCGGTGCTGGTGTCGATTCCCGTTGACGATTGGGATCGTCCCGCCGAGCCGGTGCCGGCACGCACGGTCAGCACCGTGACCCGCCCCGAACCGCAGGTGCTCGACCAGATCGGCGCCGCGCTCGATGCGTGCGAGCGTCCTGCTCTCGTCGTCGGCGGGGCGGTGGATCGCGCCGGTGCCTGGGACCACGTGGTGCGTCTTGCCGAACGGCACAACGCCCGCGTCTATGTCGCGCCCATGTCGGGACGCTGCGGCTTTCCGGAAGACCATCAGCTGTTCGCCGGTTTCCTGCCGGCCATGCGCGAGAAGATCGTCGGCCTGCTCGGGGGGCACGATCTGATTTTCGTGGTGGGCGCGCCGGCCTTCACGTACCACGTCGAAGGCACCGGTCCGCATGTGCCGCAAGGCGCTGCACTGTGCCAACTGATCGACGATCCGGGTGTGGCTGCGTGGACGCCAGTAGGGACCGTTGCGGTGGGCAACATTCGTCTCGGCGTGATCGACCTGCTGGCGCGTCCGGCGCCCAGGCCGCGTCCGTTGCCCGAGCCGCGTGCCCCACGGCCACGCGCCGAACCATCGCCGCGCATGTCGGTGGCCTTCGCACTGCAAACGCTGGCCGAGGTGCGCGACGCAGCCGATATTGTGGTCGAAGAAGCACCGAGTTCGCGCCCGGCGATACAGGCCTATCTGCCCATCACGCGCAGCGGCACGTTCTTTACGATGGACAGCGGCGGCCTCGGCTACGGCATGCCCGCCGCAGTCGGGGTGGCGCTGGCGAAGCCGGGCACGCGCGTTATCGGCCTGATCGGCGATGGCTCCAGCATGTATTCGATTCAGGCGCTGTATAGCGCGGTGCAGCTTGATTTGCCGATTACTTTCGTGATCCTGAATAATTCGCGCTACGCCGCATTGCAGGAGTTTGCGGCAGAGTTCGGTTTTGCCGATACCGATCCGGTGCAGGGCACCGATCTGCCCGGCCTCGATTTCGTCTCACTGGCAGCCGGGATGGGCTGCAAAGGCGAGCGGGTGAGCGATGCGAACCGATTGCACGATATATTGCGCGCAGCATTACGCTCGCCTAAGCCAATGCTGGTCGAAGTCGTGGTGGCTTGATGCGTATTGAAGAGGGCAGTCCTGCGGTGGCGTAGCTGCTGGCGGGAGAAAACGATCCACAGGAGACGAAACCATGCAGTTCATTTCGATGCTGATTGACGGCGCCTCGGTGCAGGCCAGTAACGGCGCCACGTTCGAGCGTCGCAATCCCCTTGACGGCGAGGTCGCCACACGCGCCCCGGCCGCGACCGTGGCCGACGCCGTCGCGGCCGTGGACGCCGCGGCGGCCGCGTTTCCCGCCTGGTCGGCCATGGGGCCGGGCGCGCGGCGCGCGCTGCTGATGAAAGCCGCGCACGCCCTCGAAGCGCGCGGTGAGGCCTTTGCCGCGGCGATGGCCGCGGAAACCGGCGCCTCCGGAATGTGGGCGGGGTTCAACGTGCATCTGGCCGCAGGCGGCCTGCTCGAGGCCGCGGCGCTGACGACGCAGATCAACGGTGAACTGATCCCCTCCGACGTGCCGGGCAGCCTTGCGATGGGTGTGCGTCAACCGGCGGGCGTCGTGCTCGGCATTGCGCCGTGGAATGCGCCGGTGATCCTGGCGGTGCGCGCGATCGCGTTGCCGCTGGCATGCGGTAACACGGTGGTGCTCAAAGGCTCAGAGGTGTGTCCGGCTACGCACGGGTTGATCGCTGAGGTGCTGCAGGAAGCGGGCTTGCCCAAGGGCGTGGTGAACTTTGTGACCAATGCCCCCGCCGATGCGGGCGCCGTGGTCGAGGCGATGATTGCGCATCCGAAGGTGCGGCGCGTCAACTTCACGGGCTCTACGCACGTCGGCAGGATCATTGCCGCGACGTGTGCGCGTTATCTGAAGCCGGCCGTGCTTGAATTGGGTGGCAAGGCACCATTGATCGTGCTCGATGACGCGGATCTCGATGCGGCGGTCAGCGCTGCGGCCTTCGGCGCATTCGCCAACTCGGGGCAGATCTGCATGTCGACCGAGCGGATTATCGTCGACCAGCGCATTGCGGATACGTTCGTGGCGCAGCTGGCCGCTAAATCGCGTGGCTTGCCGCTGGGCGATCCGCGTAAAGGGCTGGTCGTACTGGGATCGGTCGTCGACATGAGCACGGTCGAGCGCTGCAACGCGCTGATCGACGACGCGTTGGTCAAAGGCGCCACGCTGGTTTGCGGCGGCAAGGCGGATAGCACGCTAATGCCGGCGACGCTGCTGGACCACGTCACGCCCGCGATGCGGATCTATGCCGAGGAATCGTTCGGGCCGGTGAAGGGCATCGTGCGGGTCGATGGCGAAGAGGAGGCGCTGGCCTGCGCGAACGACAACGAATACGGCTTGTCGTCCGCCGTCTTTAGCCGCGATGTAGCACGCGCAATGAATCTCGCGAGACGCATCGAGTCGGGCATCTGCCATGTCAACGGTCCCACCGTGCACGACGAAGCACAGATGCCGTTCGGCGGTGTGAAGAGCAGTGGCCTGGGGCGCTTTGGCGGTCAGGCGGGGATCGCCGAATTCACCGACCTGCGCTGGATCACGGTGCAGACGGCGCCACGCCATTATCCGTTCTAACGTGTCTGGTGGCATTGCGCCGCGCTATCGCAGTGCCGCCGCGGCAGGAAGTATTCGCCGTCGAAGAGCGGCAAAAAGCGTGAATCAATCACGCAGACACAAAGCACAGGAGACAGTTAGATGACCCGATATCCCCTACCGGCAGCTGTTGCGGGTGCGCCGCCTGGCGACTACAGCGCGCGTCCGGTGAGCGAGCCCGTGCAGCACGTCGTCGATATCGGCAGCGTGCTTGATGATGGACCTTATACGGCGTTCCAGAAGGTTGTGGTGTTCCTCGCGGCACTTTCGATTGTTGTCGACGGCTTCGACAGTCAACTGATCGGCTTTGCCATTCCGGTGCTGATCAAGGAATGGGGCATTGCTCGCACGGCGTTCGCGCCGGTGGTGGCCGCCGGCTTGGCCGGCATGGGGATAGGCAGCGCCTGCGCCGGGCTCTTGGCGGATCGCTTCGGACGGCGTTGGGCGGTGATCGGCAGCGTTCTGCTGTTCGGTGCGGCCACGTGCGCTATCGGCTTCGCGCCGAATATCGTGACTATCGCTGTCCTGCGTTTTATCGCCGGGCTCGGTATCGGCGGGGCACTCCCGAGTTCCACGACCATGACGGCCGAATTCACGCCGGCGCGGCGGCGCACGCTGGCGGTTACGGCGACGATCGTATGCGTGCCGCTCGGCGGGATGATGGCAGGACTGTTCGCTCACGTGATCCTGCCGGCCTACGGTTGGCGTGGCTTGTTTATAACCGGCGGGATTCTGCCATTGACGCTTGGCATTCTGCTGCTCTTCACGCTGCCGGAGTCACCGCGTTTCCTTGCCCTGCGGCCTCAGCGCTGGGTGGAATTGAGCCGCCTGCTGGCGCGCATGTCACGTCACGTTGCAACGGATGCAAAGTTTGCCGATAAGCGCGAGCAGGCGGCCGAACAGCACACCGGGTTCACGGCGCTGTTCCGGCAAGGCCGCGCGGCCGACACGATAGCGATCTGGTGTGCGTTCTTCATGTGCCTGCTGGCGGTGTATAGCGCATTTAGCTGGCTACCAACGATGCTCACCACGCAAGGCTTGTCTCTTGCGGTGGCGGGGTCAGGGCTAACCGCGTACAACCTCGGTGGCGTGGTGGGTGCATTGGTTTGCGCGGTGGCGATTGCCCGTTCAGGTTCGCGCTGGCCGCTGCTGATCTGCAGCGCCGGTGGCGCACTGAGCGCGTGGTTTCTGCTCGGCGTGGATGTGTCGCAGCACACCGGATGGCTGATCTTTGGGCTCGGTGTGCATGGCCTGTTCGTGAATGCGGTGCAATCGACGATGTATGCCTTGTGCGCGTATGTCTATCCGACCGGCGTGCGGGCGACCGGTACCGCTTCGGCACTGGCGTTCGGTCGCATTGGTGCAATTGTGAGCGCTTTCGCGGGGGCGGTCGTGATCACGACCGGAGGAGCTACGTCGTATCTCATGATGCTGGGCGCAGCGATGCTGATCGTGATGGCCGCGCTGATGGTGGTCAAGCGGCATATCCCCAAGCCGGGCGTTTGAGGCACGCGTGCCGTAGTACGGAACAGCGTTGCAGCGCGGTAAATGCTGACACCATCGCGCGTCGCTGACGCTGGGTCGGTTCAGCAGGAATCAAGTGATGTCAGGACAATCGGCTGGCCGAATGGCCTGAAGTTTCACACAATTAATTAGTATGACTATATAAAAATCAGGTAGGACAGGCGCGAATTGATCTTCTCCGTAGCAGCAGGAACGGGACGACGGTGCGCGCCATTCCCGGGACCTGACCACGGAGAAGCGGAGACAATGAAATATCAAATCGCATTGGGCAGTGTATTGGTGGGCGTCAGCGCCACGTCGTTTGCGCAGGGCAACGTTACCCTGTACGGGATTGTCGATACCGGCGTGGAATACGTCAGTCACTCCAACGCAGCGGGCAACGGTGTCGTGCGGATGCCGGGCGTTACCGGGGAATTGCCGTCTCGCTGGGGACTGCGCGGCAACGAGGATCTGGGGGGCGGCTGGTCGGCGATATTCACGCTGGAGAGCGGCTTTAACATGAAGAACGGCGCGCTCAACCAGGGTGGCCGGTTGTTCGGTCGTCAGGCGTGGGTCGGACTGGCGAGTCCATACGGTAGCCTGACGTTCGGCCGCCAGTACACGATGACGTATTGGGCCTTGAGCGATGCCGACCTGCTGGGGCCGGACATTTATGGCGGTACCGGTTCATTCGACCAGTACATTCCGAGCGCCCGCAGCGACAACACGGTTGTGTACAAGGGCACATTCTCGGGCGTCACATTCGGCGCGACCTACTCATTTGGTCGCGATGCGGCCGGCACCGGCAACTCGCCGGGGCAGGGGACCTGCGTGGGGCCGTTGCCGGGCAGTTCGCAAACCTGCCGTGAATGGTCCGCGATGCTGCGCTATGACATGAATGGCTACGGGGTGGCGGGCGCGTACGACGAACAGCGTGGCGGTCCTGGAGCGGCCGCGAACTTCTACGATGGCACCACGCCGTTCGCGCTGACCGACTCTGGCGACAAGGACGTGCGGATACAGTTGAACGGCTACGGCCACATCGGCCCGGTGAAGATTGGCGCAGGCTGGCTCGGACGGCACGTTGAAACTGTGTCGCCGGATATCCCCGATGTCCGCTCGAATCTGTTCTACGTCAGTGCCGCATATAACCTGGGTCCGGCACTCGTCCTGGACGGCGGCGTGTACCGGATGCTCAATCGCCAGGACGACACGCGCGGCACGATCGCTGTGGCGCGCACGACTTATCTGCTGTCGAAAAGCTCAGCCGTGTATCTGCAAGCCGGGTATCTGTTTAATAGCGCGCACGCGGCCTATACCATCAGCCAGGGCGGTGGCGGGACCACGCCGGGGTTTGGGATGGGCCAGCTTGGGGTGATGGCGGGCGTTCGTCACGCGTTTTGAAATGCGTGTAACAGGCGCATACAACAGACGCGCGAAGCCACGGAAACTCGCTGCGAAGTTCGCGACGGCGCCACGTTCTACCTGCGCCGTCGCCCGTGCACCTGGAATCGCTCACGCGGCGTGTTCCGCGTGACCGACGGTGCCGTTATACCTCAGACCCCACCGACGCACAGATACTTGATCACGACATAGTCGTCGATGCCATAGTGCGAGCCTTCGCGACCGAGACCGGACTGCTTGACGCCACCGAAGGGGGCGACCTCATTGGAGATGAGTCCGGTGTTGATGCCGACCATACCGTACTCGAGCGCTTCGGCGACGCGCCACACGCGGCCGATATCGCGGCTATAGAAGTACGACGCGAGGCCGAACTCGGTATCGTTGGCGAACGCGATCACTTCCTCGTCCGACGAGAAGCGGAATAGCGGCGCGAGCGGGCCGAACGTTTCGTCGCGCGCGACCTTCATGGCGGGGGTGACATCGGCGAGTACGGTGGGTTCGAAGAATCCGTGACCGAGCGCGTGACGCTTGCCGCCGGTGACGATGCGTGCGCCCTTGGCGAGTGCATCTTCAATATGCGACTCGACCTTGAGCACAGCGGCTTCGTTGATGAGCGGGCCCTGTGTGACGCCGTCATCGGTGCCGCGGCCGACTTTCAACTGTTCAACCGCATCGCGCAGCTTGGCGGCGAAGGCATCGTAGACCTTGTCATGCACGTAGAAACGGTTGGTGCAAACGCAGGTCTGACCGCTATTGCGATACTTGGAGGCGATGGCACCGGCGACGGCCGCATCGAGATCGGCGTCTTCGAAGACGATGAACGGCGCATTGCCGCCGAGTTCGAGGGAGACTTTCTTGACGGTGGGCGCGCATTGCGCCATCAGCAGACGGCCGACG
>Ga0210387_10004562_pt1 | contig 10615 bp, 8 predicted proteins | sample IncBWC7OmetaG_FD_160108 | JGI IMG/M metagenome (GOLD analysis project Ga0210387, IMG submission 160108) | Forest soil microbial communities from Barre Woods Harvard Forest LTER site, Petersham, Massachusetts, United States - Inc-BW-C-7-O ... | reverse complement strand
TGCGGCCCGATTGGTCCTGGCTTGATTTGCGCGTTGCCAGTGCGTGAGGTAGCCGCGTTGCCGCCTGGCGTTCACACGAAGATAGGACTTGGGCGTGGAACGGTGGCCTTGGATGGCGAACGTGAGATCGAGTTCGCTCCCAACGAATTCCCGACCGTGTGGCTCGACCTCGACGGCCCGCTCACTGTGGATGTCCGCAGAACCCTTGATCTGGCAATTCGTGAAGGTCTACTCCGGAAACGTTCTTCAATAACAAACCCCCAGTGAAAAGAAACCAAATGACGACTGAATTGAACAAGCAATCACTTCAGAATGCTTACCTGAGTATGCGACGCATCCGCGAATTCGAGGAGCGTGTGCATGTAGAATTCGCCACCGGCGAAATCCCTGGATTCGTTCATCTTTACGCCGGTGAGGAAGCGTCGGCGACAGGTGTGATCATGCATCTCCGGAGTGAAGATTATTTGGCCAGCACGCATCGTGGCCACGGCCACTGTATCGCGAAGGGTCTGGATGTTCGCACCATGATGGCTGAGATCTATGGCAAAAAGCCCGGCATTTGCGGAGGAAAAGGGGGTTCGATGCATGTGGCTGATCTCCATCTCGGCATGATGGGAGCAAACGGGATCGTCGGTGGCGGTGGACCGTTGATCTGCGGTGCGGCCTTGGCAGCAAAAATCAAGCGGACAGACAACGTCGCCGTTTGCTTTTTTGGAGATGGCGCTTCCAATCAGGGAACCATTCTGGAATCTCTCAATCTCGCTTCGGTGTGGCGCCTCCCCGCAATCTTCGTGGCCGAAAACAATGGTTATGCAGAGTCGACCGCGGCACGTTGGGCGGTCGCCACTGGAAATATTGCGGATCGAGCCGCGGCCTTTGATATGCCGGGGGCAATTGTCGACGGCCATGATTTTTTCGCCGTTTACGAATCAGCCGGTGAAGCTATTGGGCGGGCTCGATCCGGAGGCGGGCCCTCACTGATCGAGGTGAAGGTGAACCGTTACATCGGACATTTAGAAGGTGACCAGCAAACCTATCGCGGTGTCGATGAAGTAAAGAAGATTCGGGAAACGAAAGACTGTCTGATGCTCTTCCGGCAGCGGGTAACCAAGCAAGGACTCCTTACCGGGAAGGAACTCGATCAGTTCGATGAGCAGGTTCGAGGAGAAATCGAGGACGCGGTGGCTTTTGCGAAGGCGGCACCGAAACCTCAGGCCTCGGACCTCTTGACCGATGTGTATGTGGCTTACGCGTAGTTGACAACCCTGGAGACAATAGCAATGCAACGCAAAATTACTTTCAAACAGGCAATTAATGAAGCGATGGCTCAAGAAATGGCGCGAGACGAATCTGTCATCGCAATGGGAGAGGACAATGTCGGCGGTCGAGGAGGCGAAGGTGAAATGGACGCTTGGGGTGGAGTCCTCGGGGTCACTAAAGGACTGTACGGGAAGTTTGGTGACCGCATCATTGATACGCCGATTTCCGAGTCGGCCTTTATCGGGGCAGCCGTTGGAGCGGCCGCTTGCGGCCTGCGGCCGGTCGCAGAACTCATGTTTGTTGACTTTCTGGGTGTCTGCTTTGACCAGATCTTCAATCAGGCGGCTAAATTTCGCTACATGTTCGGCGGCAAGGCTGTGACACCCGTGGTGATTCGCACCATGTTTGGCGCGGGGTTTCGTGCCGCCGCCCAACATTCGCAATGCTTGTACTCGATCTTCACCCACATTCCCGGGCTGAAGTGCGTCGTTCCATCGACTCCGTACGATGCCAAGGGCCTCTTAATCGCGTCGATCCGGGACAACGACCCGGTGATCTTTTTCGAGCACAAGCTGCTCTACGGTTTGGAAGGTGAGGTGCCCGAGGAGAGCTTCACGATTCCTTTCGGTGAGGCGAATATTGTCCGCGAGGGCAACGACGTTACCGTCGTGGCGATTGGCCGGATGGTGCACATGGCGTTACAGGCCGCTGAGGATCTGGCCAAAGAGGGCATCGAATGTGAAATAATTGATCCTCGCACCACCAGCCCGTTGGATGAGGAAACCATTCTCGAAAGTGTTGCCAATACCGGCAGACTTGTGGTCGTCGACGAATCGCATCCACGCTGCAATATGGCCACGGATATCGCTGCCCTCGCGGCTCAGAAAGCCTTCGGCGATCTCAAAGCTCCCGTCTCCATGGTATGCGCACCGCATACACCGGTTCCGTTCTCCGACGCATTGGAGGACCTGTACATACCGAGTCCAGCCAAAGTGAAGGCAGCGGTCAATGGAGTGGTGGAGTACGCGAAATGAGTAACAGAATCGGCCCGATTACGATGCCCAAATGGGGCCTGTCCATGCAAGAGGGTACGGTCAATCGGTGGCTTGCCAACGAGGGTGATACCGTCCAGGCAGGAACGGCTATCGTCGAAGTTGAAAGTGACAAAATAGCCGGATCGCTCGAGATTCCGACCGGTGGGATTCTGCGACGCCGAGTCGCCACGGAGGCACAAGTTTTGCCCGTCGGCGCTCTCTTAGGTGTGGTCGCGGAGGCCGACGTCTCGGACGCCGAAATAGATTCGTTCGTGGTCGAATTTCAAAGCCGTTTTGTTCCCGGGGCGAGCGAACAGGACAATGTCGCGATCGGTCCCGAAACCGTTGTGGTTGACGGTCACACTCTCAGTTATTTGAGGCGCGGCGAAAGCGGCGAAGCGGTCCTCCTTATTCATGGCTTCGGCGGCGACAAGAATAATTGGCTATTCAATCATGAAGTCTTGGCCGCCGGCCACGTCGTTTACGCGATAGATCTGCCAGGTCATGGAGCCTCCGATAAGAGAGTCGGCGATCCGACTTTAGAGGGCATTACCAAAACCGTCATCGGGTTCGCCGATGCGTTGCAGCTTGGGGATTTCCATCTGATTGGTCACTCCTTCGGCGGCGCGATCGGCATGTTAACCGCGCTGAGGTCACCCACCCGGGTCCGATCATTGACATTGATTGACTCTGCAGGGCTCGGCAGTGAAATCGATGCCGAATATGTGCGCGCTTTCGCCCGGACAAACAGCCGGAAGGAACTCAAGGCTCTGACCGGCCGCTTGTTCGCGAATGAAGAGTTGGTGACCCGGTCGTTGGTTGAAGATCTTCTCCGATTCAAGCGTCTGGATGGTGTTCCAACTGCCTTGGAGGCGATCGCGTCTGCGTTTCTCGACGGCGACCGGCAGCGGACCGTCCTGGCGCCGCAGGTCGCCCAGCTCGGCAAACCGATCCGAATCATTTGGGGGGCTAAAGATCGCATTATCCCAGCCTCGCACTCCAATGCTCTCGGGGATTCCGCCAAGGTTCACGTCTTTCCGAACGCCGGTCATATGGTGCAGATGGAAGCTGCTAATGAGGTTAACCGCATCCTGCTTGACTAGCATTTTTGCGGCGCCCACTTTCTCCAAATCGCATGATCAGCGGACGGCTGAAGGCGGATCTGGATTCCATGCTGTGAAAGGAATTTAACCAACAATTTGGTGGCATTCCGTAGATTAGAAGCTAGATTTTATAGCAAACATGGTAATTATTTATTGCCAAAATGGGTTCGCGCCCGTGCTGACAACGCTTTGCCAGTAATGAATGAACTGGATAAACCCCGGGGCTGGAGATGAACTTTCACAGGGGCTACGAATGAAGCAAAAATCGTTTGCTGAAGACATCGAAACGTACGCTCAGGACATCGTAGATACGGTGCGCGAGCCGCTCCTGATGCTTGACGCGACCTTGCGCGTGCGATCCGCGAACCGCGCTTTCTATCAGACTTTTCAGGTCTCTGCGGAAGAAACTGAAAACCGTCTCATTTACGAGTTGGGCAACGGTCAGTGGAACATCCCCGCCCTGAGGACACTCCTCGAAGACATTATTCCTATGAGCTCCGTCTTCAACGATTTTGAGTTGGAGCACACATTTCCAATCATCGGGCGCCGCGTAATGCTGCTCAACGGTCGCAAGCTGCGCCCGGGCAGCCACACCAAGTTGCTGGTGCTGGCGATGGAAGATGTGACGGAGCGGCGGCGCTCCGAGGCGAACCTGAAAGCCATGGAAACGTACGCCCAGAACATCGTGGATACGGTGCGCGAACCGCTGCTGATTCTCGACACCACCTTGCGCGTGCGGTCCGCAAACCGCGCCTTCTATCAAACTTTTCAAGTCTCTCTCGAAGAAACCGAGAACCGCCTCGTCTACGAGTTGGGCAACGGGCAGTGGGACATCCCCGTCTTGCGAACCCTCCTCGAAGATATTGTCCCGCTGAGTTCGGTCTTCAACGACTTTGAGTGGGAACATGATTTCCCGGCCATCGGGCGGCGGGTGATGCTGCTCAACGCCCGCAAACTTCAGGCGGGCCATCATGGGGAGTTGCTGGTGCTGGCCATGGAGGATGTGACGGAACGGCGGCGCGCCGAAAAAGCGGTGGCCAAGGAAACCGCCGAGATCGTCAAGAGAACGAAAAGCCAGTTTCCGGCCACCAGGAGCCATGAGCTTGAGATGGCTGATGAAGCCGCTTCCACCACCATCCGGCCCACGGCGGCAAAAGAAGCTGCCGGTGCCGGGACCGTCATCTCTTCATTACAAGAAGGCGACGAGGAAGATACCGTACCGTTGCCGCCCACCGCAAGTTGCGTGTTGGTGATTCACGATGACCGAACGCAGCGCGACTTGATCCGACGTTATCTGAGCAGGGAAGGCTTTTGCGTGCGCGGCGCCGCTAGTGGCGAGGCTGGACTGCGTCTGGCGCGGCAACTTTTGCCGATCGCCATCACCCTGGACGTGCGGATGCACGGCATGGATGACGGCTGGAGCGTGCTCTTGGCGCTGAAAGCCGACCCGAATTTGTGCGACATCCCGGTCATTATGATGACGATGGAGAGCGTCCTCGAATCTGGCTTCACCCTGGGCGCAACCGATATTGCCACCAAGCCCGTGGATCGGGCGCGCCTTTCGCAGATTGTCAAGAAATACGCCTGCCCGCATCCACCGTGCTCAGTTCTCCTCGTCGAGGACAATCTCGTGACTCGCGAACTGACGCGCCGGATTTTGGAAAAGGAAGGCTGGAAGGTTAGCGAAGCCGAAAACGGACGTGTGGCCCTGGAGCGCATGGAGAGAGAGCGTCCCAAGCTGATTTTGCTGGACCTGATGATGCCCGAGATGGACGGCTTCGAGTTTGCCGTCCGGGTGCGCCAAAACCTCAAGTGGCGCTTAATTCCCATCGTGGTGTTGACGGCCCGCGACCTTAGCGGCGACGAACGGCGACGGCTCAACGGTTATGTTGAGACAATTCTTCACAAGGCGGGCGACTCACGCGAGGCGTTGCTCCATCAACTGCGCGATTTGCTGCACGACTACACCGTGCCGCACGCCGCGCGTTTTGTCTGACAGGGAAGAACCGCGCAAACAATTTCACGCGGTGCGGATCGCCAAAGAATCGCTTGCGGACGATAGTGTCCTGTCGCCGAAATAACATGCCTTTTTCGGCGACAGGACACTAAAACCGCCTTAACACTTTTCCGAATATCATTTAATTTCGTAACGAACCGTCGATAAAGTGTTTATGCCGGTTTTTGTTCGCCTACGTCCAGAGACCTCATCCGCCTGCAACGGGCGAAGTCAAGGTGTCTGCCGGAACTCTCCTCCACGTTCGTCTTTCGACTGGCCCGCATTCGACTCCAGGCCGGAATCAGAAACTCAATTCATTTCGTGGGGAATTGCCGGTGGCGCTATCCACTCGTATACCAAAACCGACCTTTCTTGAGTGAAACCACGCCAAAGACACGCCACAATCAGGGACGTCGCGAAGGCAGCGGGGGTGTCTCCCATGACCGTTTCGCGTGTTTTCAATAATCAGCAATGGGTCAAGGAATCCACGCGGGAGAGAGTCCAAGAGGCAATCCGTGAGCTGGATTATGTGGCGAACGAAATGGCCCGCCAGATTGGAACGGGCCGACATCCGTGGATCGGTGTCCTAGGCCTCAATCTTGCCACGACGCCGTACTCGGTGGGAATGACCATGGCGATCGAACAGGTCGCTCGCGAACACGGATGGCGGACCTATATCATCAATACCTTTTCAAATGATCCCTCTGCCAATATCTTGGAGTCTCTTCTCGCTCTGCGACCTGAGGGCGTTATTTTTGCCACGATGGGGCATCGGATGGTAAACGTACCCGAACGTTTGCTCCGGACCGGCGTTGTTTTGGCAAATTGTCAGACTACTCAGAAGGGCGTTGCCTGTTACGTAGCTGATGACGAAGAAGGACAATACAGAGGGGTGTGCAAACTCCTTGAAAAAGGATATCATCGCCCTGTTTGCATTCACATGCCGCGCTCAGATGTTGCTATGCCTTTGCGCCTGAAGGGAATGCAAAGGGCGTTTCGAGAATTCAACGTTGCGGAAAAAGATCAAACCCACTTTGTCTTAAATGAAGAAACGGATTACATGCAGTCCGTTCAATTCCTTAACGAAGCGCTCCAGAAACGCGCTAAACCTGACTGTCTGATTTGCGGGAACGATCGCGTGGCCTTTGTCGCTTACCAACATCTGCTCTCCAGAGGCCTACGCATTCCGAGGGAAATAGGGGTTCTTGGCTTCGATAACATGGTGGGCATTGGTGGACTTTTTCTGCCTTCGTTGTCCACGATTGGCCTTCCGCACGACGAAATCGGGAAGGCGGCGGCGATGCACATCATTCGCAGTCGAAAGGGCGCGCGTATTTACCGGCTCCCATGCCCTTTTATCGCTCGGGAATCCTTCTAGTGTACCCGGCGTAAGTAAGGCCTCCCGGGCGGGAATAGAACATCGCTCGATGGTGTGAATGAATACAGGCTGGAAGCCACTGCTGTCCGGTTGTCAGGAGCTCAATAATGGATTAGGCCCTTGTCGATAAGAACTTACGAGGAAGAAAGGATGTGAGCGACTTGAGCCTGTATCCCTTATTTTGGGGGCGTGTTCTCGGGAAAAACCATTTTTTCGCAAGTTGTCGAACTGATCCATCCGCAACAGTTCCGCCGATGCGTGGCGCGCTATCGCGGCGATTACAAAGTTAAAGCGTTCTCGTGCTGGGATCAGTTTTTATGCATGGCCTTTGCTCAACTAACCTTTCGCGAGAGCCTACGCGATATCGAAGACTGTCTGAAGGCGCGCTCCGATCAACTCTACCACCTGGGCTTCCGCAGCCGTGTGTGTCGCAGTACGCTCGCCGATGCCAACGAAGTGCGCGACTGGCGCATCTACGCGGATTTGGCGACGCTCCTGATCAAAAAGGCAAGACGGCTATATTCTGGCCAGCCGATAGATGTCGAACTGCAACAAAGCGTCTATGCATTAGATTCGACAACCATCGATCTTTGTTTGAACCTCTTTCCGTGGGCACGCTTTCTTTCCACCAAAGGGGCGATCAAACTGCATACCCTGCTCGACCTGCGTGGACCGATCCCCTCTTTCATCGAAATCACCGATGGGCGCTGCCACGACGTCAACGCCCTGGACTTGCTGGTGGTCGAGCCGGGATCGTTTTACGTCATGGATCGTGGCTACGTGGACTTCTCCCGCCTGCACACACTCCACCAAGCTGGCGCCTACTTTGTCATCCGTCCGAAGAAAGATCTGCACTTCCTACGCTATGTTTCCCAGCCCGTCGATCCCGAGACCGGTCTTTCCAGCGACCACATCGGACGACTTGGAGGGTTCTACTCGCGCAAGAATTTCCCAGACAAACTGCGCTTGGTCCGTTTCTACGACAGCGTACAGGATCGTCGGTTCTGTTTCCTAACCAATCATCTCGTACTCCCGGCGCTAACTATTTGCCAACTCTACAAGATGCGTTGGCAGGTAGAATTATTCTTCAAATGGATCAAGCAGCATCTGCGAATCAAGCGCTTCTACGGAAACTCCATGAACGCAGTCAAGACTCAGGTTTGGATCGCGGTGTGCGTCTACGTGCTGGTGGCGATCTTGAAAAAGGAGCTTGAACTACCGCAAAGTTTACACAGCATTTTACAAATCTTAAGCGTAAGCACTTTTGAGAAAGTGCCTCTAAATCAGCTACTTACAATGACACTACCCCAAAACTATGAAATAGAGGATCATAACCAGCTGATGCTGTGGGACTTATAACCGGACAGTAGTGGCTGGAAGCCTATGCTACATTGTTCTTCGGAGCGTCGGGCGATAGCTCGAGGTCACGTGGTAAAACCAATGCCGCGGACCCACCGCGGCGACGCAACGGCTTAAAGTAGCATGGGCTTCTAGCCTGTATTCATTTTTACCATAAGCGATGCTTTTCAAGTATTCGCCGTTTCATGCAGTAAAGTCAACACCGCCGCGACGCGACGGCGCAAAAGACTCCGCTTTCGAAATCTCAAATCTGTTGTACCGTATTATTTCACGATACGAAAAAAATGGGCAATTCAGTCGTCGACCTAGGAAGATACCAACTCCGGCATGCGCGGTACAAGATTCATCCAAATTCAAAATTGTTTATTGTCTTGCTCGCCTCGGTGGTAATGCTGCCTTCGCTCTCGATTGATTCATGTCTGGCCTCCCTCCCGCATATCGGCTTCTCCCTCCACGCGCAACCGGCTGCGACCGCATTAATTCTTAGTCTTTTCATGGCCGGATTTGCGGTCGGTCAAATCATTTTCGGACCTTTGTGCGATCGGTTGGGTCGGAGGCCCGCGCTTTTGATTGGGTGCGCCGTGTTCACCACTGCGGCCCTCGGATGCGCCATTGCGCCCTCGATGAATTCCTTGGTTTCTTGGCGGTTTCTTCAGGGAATTGGAGCTGCGGCGGGCCCGGTTATTTCTTTCGCCATCGTGCGGGATCTCTTCGTTGGCCTTGGCGCTCGAAAACGATTTGCCTATGTTGGAGTGGTCGCGACGATAGCGCCGATTGTCGCCCCGACGCTAGGCGGCTTGATCTCGAATTGGCTCGGTTGGCGCGCAGTTTTTTACTTTCTTGTCGGAGGCGGCATTTTGCTGGGCGTCGTTATTCTTCTTAGTCTCGAAGAATCCATTGTTCGCCGAGACAAGCAGGCTCTTTGGATCAGCAATTTATGGACGAATTACGGGCGCGTGCTTTCGCATCGGGCTTGTCGAACTTATGTCGTCATCGGGGGCCTGAGCTTCGGCGGGCTCTTCGCTTACGTCTCGGGATCAGCCTTTGTCTTCATCGAGATATTCAAAGTCAATCAACGAATGTTTGGCGTGCTCTTTGCGCTAAACGCGTTGGGAATCGCGCTAGGGGCTTTGGTCGCCGGCCGCCTGAACGGCGCTCGGGCGAAGCAAATGATTACCACGGGATTGGCAATCGCTCTGGTCACCAGCGGAGCCCTGGTTTTCCTGACCGTTGTGCACGCCATCACCCCTCTTTTGGCGATGCCGTTTCTGATGCTCAATACGTTTTCGATCGGTTTGGTCACTCCGAACGTGGTGCATGGGATGATGGAACCGGTTCCGGAAATCGCTGGAGTCGCCTCCTCACTGTTCGGCAGCGCACGAATGCTCGCTGGGGCGATCTCCACGGAAGTGGTGGCATTCTGGTACACCGGAACTCCACTGGCGATGACGGGCGCCATGCTGCTGTTTGCCACGGCCGCCTTGGCATTTTGGCTCTTCACGCGGCGCTCGTTACAGGAGGCGCACCGCACGGCACCCCAACGCTGCGCGGAGAGTTCTTTTGCAAGCCATTAGCGTGCGAGAATGATTCGGCGAAAGCTAGAGTGTTGAGAATTCGGATTGGCGACAGTTGACCTTGGACTTTCTCAGCGAAATTGCCTATCGGTGCACCATGGACGAGACACCGGAATCTGTTGTGCAATCATTGCGATATCCAAAGAAGGTTCCTTTGGAAGCGATAAAGTCAGCGACATCAGACCGGGCACGCGTCGCTCCACTCCTGATTCGGGAACTCCGAAAGTTCGCGAGTGATTCTCAGGGATACGACGAGAATGATCGCCTGCCGATGATCGCTATCTACCTCTTGGCGCAATGGGAAGCGGCTGAGGCCTTTGAGACGGTGCTCGACTGCCTCGTCTTCAACGACAGATACGGAGGCCACCGTCTCGGGGACATGGTTACCGAAGATGGACCCGTCATTCTCGCCGCATTGTCTCGAGCCGATCTCGCTGCCCTCGAGCGATTCGCCACGCGTCAGGATATCAGTGGTTGGTCGCGCGGTGCCGCGTTCAATGCCATGGTCAGTTGGCTGTTTTTCAAGGCGCGAGCGAAGTGCCCATATCTGGATCCATACGGGCCGATCCGCCGCGGCGGAGGAAAAACAGCCAACTGGCCGCGGCCCGGAGGGTTGCGTTGAAAATGGGCCGGCGGCCGCGTTGCTCGTCGGTTACGTATCGATTTAGATATGCGCCCTCCTAGCGCCTTGCCGGCGGCCCATTTTGAACGCAACGACATCACCATTATATGTGAGACGGTACACTAGGCCGAGGGGTAAGGCGAGACGCCTTACTTACTGCTGCGGGCAAACCGATGGTTTGATTACCCTTCTATCCCAGAATGTTCCGCCTATCCGCCGTAAGTAAGGCGTCCCGCCTTACCTTCCCGGGTTTAAACCTTGGGCTTTATACACATTTTGTGAGCGGAAA
>Ga0210387_10004560_pt1 | contig 10618 bp, 11 predicted proteins | sample IncBWC7OmetaG_FD_160108 | JGI IMG/M metagenome (GOLD analysis project Ga0210387, IMG submission 160108) | Forest soil microbial communities from Barre Woods Harvard Forest LTER site, Petersham, Massachusetts, United States - Inc-BW-C-7-O ... | reverse complement strand
GACAACGTCTTCGAGATCGTGAGCCAGCTCAATCGCGGCTGCCACCTGATCACGTCGATGGAGGAACGAGAGCGCGTTGCGGAATTGAATTTGATTGCCGGCAGGCGCGCAAAAGCCGCGGTCGCGTATGCATCTGCGCGGAGCTACTTCGCCGTTGGCCTCATGGTGCTCTCCGAGGAGAGTTGGCAGCAGCAATACCGGCTCATATTTGATCTTGAGCTGAATCGAGCCGAGTGCGAGTTTATGACAGGCGAAGTGAGTATGGCGGAGCAACGTCTCGCAATGCTGTCCCCGCGCGCTGCAAATTTTACTGACCTAGCCGCTATCATCGACATACAAGCGAGGCTCTATACGCACGTAGGAAGGACCGGCGACGCCGTCGCAATCTGCTTGGCAAGCCTCCAGCGTGTAGGAGTTGTGTGCTCTCCGCATCCGACAGACGAAGAGGTTCGTCAGGAGTACGAGCGCATGCGTCGACAAATCGGAACTCGAACTATCGCATCTCTTATCGACATACCACGGATGCACGATTCCGGATGGTGCAAAGTACTAAATGTCATGGCAGCGCTCACCGTTCCAGCGAATATGTACGATCTAAACTTGATGGATCTTGTCGCCTTCCGCATTGCCAACATCAGCCTGGAGCATGGCAACACAGACGAATCGTGCCTGGCGTACGTGAATTTATGTATGATTTTGGGACCGCGCTTCGGGGATTATCATGCGGGATACCAATTCGCTCAACTCAGCGTCAATCTGGTAGACAAGCTCGGAGCAGAACGCTTCAAGAGTCGCGTTTACTTGTACTTCGGTACCCTTGTCAGTCCTTGGCTGCGGCACATTCGCGAAAGCCATGTGTTTTCCCGTCGTGCCTGTGAGGCAGCTCTGAAGACAGGTGACCTCACTTGGGGGGTCTTCGCTTGGTGGTCGAGGGTCTCGATCCGGCTTGGCTGCGGAGATCCGCTCGCGGAGGTTCAACAAGAGGCGGAGACCGGCCTTGCATTTGCCCGAAAGGCGCAGTTTGGACTGGCCATCGAGCTCATCTCATCACTGCTTAGGGTCATCCGACTGCTTCGAGGGCAGACACCTAGTTTCGCGTCGTTCAATGATCACGAATTCGATGAAACCGACTATGAGCGACGGCTGGAAGGACAGCCTGAACTCCGACACGCCTTGTGCAGGTATGGTGACGTTAAGCTGTTCGCGCGTTTCTACGCCGAGGACTACGCTTCCGCTCTCGTGGCGGCCGCCAAAGCCGAGAGCATCTCAGAACACAGAGTACCCACCATTGACTATGCGGAATACCATTTCTATGCAGCGCTCGCGCACGCGGCGATCTTCGCTTCCTCATCAGTTGATGAGAAAACACGGCATTTCGACGCTCTGGTCCGTCATCATAAGCAGCTATCGCTTTGGGCCGAAGATTGCCCTGCGAATTTCCTCACCCGAGCGGCGCTCGTAGGCGCCGAGATCGCGCGCCTGGAAGGCCGAGAACTGGACGCGGAACGCCATTACGAAGAGGCAATTCGATCCGCTCGGGACAACGGCTTCATCCAGAACGAAGGCCTGGCGCACGAGTTGGCCGCACGTTTTTATGCAGATCGAGGATTTACGACCACATGTAATGCGTATCTGCAAAATGCACGGGCCTGCTACGTTCGTTGGGGTGCCGACGGCAAGGTTCGTCAGATGGATCTGAAGTATCCACATCTGGTTCCACACCCGGAGAGGCTCGGATCGGGTCCCACGCTAGACACGCTCAACGAGCGGCTAGATCTCGCGACGGTCGTAAAACTGTCGCAAGCTGTGGCAGGTGAGATCGAAATCAATAGATTGATCAAAATTCTTATGGAGACGGCGCTTGAGCATGCGGGTGCTGAGCGAGGCCTGCTGATTCTGCCAACTCGCGAGGAGATGTGGATCGAGGCGGAGGCAATAACCGCAAAGGAAACAGTCGAAATAAATCGTCAAAAAATGCGCGTTGGTCCGGTGGCGCTTCCCGAGTCAGTCGTTCACTACGTCATCCGAACCAGAGACAGCGTGCTATTAGACGAGGCAATGGATCAGGAGCCGTTCTCTCAGGACCCATATATCCTGCGCAGCAGGAGCCGGTCAATCCTTTGCCTTCCATTGATCAAACAAGCTCAATTGATCGGTGTGCTGTACCTTGAAAACGGCCTCGCCTCGCATGTGTTTACGCCGGCGCGTATCGCCATACTGAGATTGCTCGCATCCCAGGCCGCGACCTCCCTGGAGAATGCCCGCCTGTACTCGGACCTACGCAGCGCGGATGTTTACCTGGCTGAGGCTCAACGATTGAGTCACACCGGTAGTTTTGGTTGGATTCCTTCCAGCGGGGAAATCTACTGGTCAGAGGAAACCTTCCGGATTTTTGAGTTCGACCCGACGGTCACGCCCACCGCGGATTTCCTCATGCGCGAACGAGTTCATCCGGAGGATTTCACCAGCTTCCGACAGGTCGAGGAACGCGCTGCGCAGGAGGGGCGGGATTTTACTTACGAGTTTCGATTGCGGATGCCGGATGGCAGAGTCAAATATCTCTACGTCGTAGCTCATGCCATACGAAATGACACGACTGATGTTAAATTTGTTGGAGCAGTGATGGACGTAACGGCGATAAGACTGGCGGAGTTGGAATTGCACAAAACACGGACGGAACTCGCGCACGTGATGCGCATAACAAGCTTGGGCGAGCTGACTGCCTCGATCGCTCACGAAGTAAATCAACCTCTCGGGGCCGTCGTCACCAACGCCGAGGCCTGCCTGTGTTGGCTCGATCGCGAAAATCCCAACCTGAACGCAGTGCACGCCTCTGTTGAGATGATCCTCAGGGACGGTAATCGAGCGGGTGAGATCATCCGGCGCGTGCGTGCGCTCGCAATGAAGACCGACACCCAGTTAGTGCCGCTCAACCTCAATGAGGTCGTGAGCGAGACCATGGGCTTCGTGCAGCATGAACTGCTCAGCTCAGGCGTGTCCCTGCGGACCGAACTTGCGACCGCTTTACCGGACATCGTCGCCGATAAAGTCCAGCTGCAGCAGGTTATCCTGAATTTGGTTATCAACGCCATCGAAGCGATGCACGCGATTACGGATCGAGCGCGCGAGTTGGTAATCCGATCGGAACAGAATAACGCGAAGCAAGTGCAGGTTACGGTGAAGGACTGCGGTGTTGGGTTTTCAGAGGAGAACGCGCCGCGGCTATTCGATGCTTTCTTCACGACGAAATCCCGCGGGATGGGAATGGGACTCTCGATCTGCCGTTCGATCATCGAAGCGCACGATGGCCGCATCTGGGCGGCGAATGAGGCTCAAGGAGCAGCCATTCGCTTCACATTGCCCGTACATCAAATGGTTGCATTGTGAAAGAACGCCCGCCATCGCCGAGCGAACTTGCGACGGCCGGAGAAGCCATGGTCCTTGTCGTGGACGATGACTCAGCAATGCGCGACGCGTTGACGAACCTTTTCTTGTCGGTTGGGTTGCGGGTGGAGGTGTTCGGCTCGGCCCCTGAACTGCTGCGAAGCAGCCTTCCGAATGTCGCCAGTTGTCTGGTGCTCGATATCAGGTTGCCAGGAGTGACTGGCCTCGACTTTCAGGTCGAACTGTCCGAGGCCGGTATTCACATACCGATCATTTTTATGACGGGTCATGGCGATATTCCGATGTCTGTCCAGGCGATGAAGGCCGGTGCTGTGGACTTTCTGACTAAGCCGTTTCGCCATCACGAGATGCTCAACGCCGTGAACAGGGCGCTCGCGGCGGATCGAAAGAGACGGGCGGAGCAGAAGCTAATATCAGAGCTACGGGTCTTGTACGAGTCGCTGACCTCCCGCGAGCGGGAGGTGTTTGTCCTCGTGACGGCCGGACTCGTGAACAAGCGGATCGCCGCGGAATTGGGTGTTAGCGAGATCACGGTAAAGGTCCATCGCACCCAAGTGACACGAAAAATGCGAACCCGGTCGCTGGTCGATCTGGTGAGAATCGCAGACGCTCTTGGAATCCGCCGCGACACGGTGCAGCGGACCTAAACCTTCGGATAGCTACGTCGATACCGCTCTGCGGCGCGCTTGCCCTTGGGCCGCGATACGATGGGTGACACCTCGAGGACAGACCATTCTGCGCGCACCTGCACTGATCTCGGTTATTGACGACGATGCGTCCTTCCGCATTGCCGCCGACAATCTTCTCAGTGCACACGGATATACCGTCTATTCATTTGCATCGGCTGCAGAGTTCTTAAATTCGCCCCAGTTTGATGTGACCTCCTGTGTGATTTCGGATGTACAAATGCCGGTCATGAGTGGTATCGAACTGCAAACCCTTCTGCGCAAGCAGGGACGCAACTTGCCGTTCATTTTCATCACGGCGTTTCCCAAAGAGACGGCGCGCGTGCGCGCGTTAGGGGAGGGAGCTATTTGCTTCCTGGTCAAGCCCTTCGACGGTTCCACTTTGATCAGATGTATCGAAGCTGCTTTGGGGCCACATCGCGGCCCGACCGGCAGCTGAGCAACGTTTCAAAAATTGTCGCAGCCAATCCGGTGCGCGCCGTTCTGAACCTATGTATAGCTCGCCCCTACAACTAGGAGCCTCGCACGCCTACCTCCGTACGATCGACTAACCAGTTCCGCTCGAACTACGCTGTCGTTCAAGCGGTGACCAAAAGCCACTTGGGAATCGCCAGCGGAGACTCGAGTTAGGGAAAGGGGGGAGGCTATGTTGACGCAATCAGATGCATTTTACGAAAAGGCCGTCACATCCGGTCCTTCGGACACCCTTGCTGACTACGTAGCCGAGGATTTGCAGCGCCGGCGGCTAGTGACTGAATGTAGACGCATATCAGGTATCTTGAATTCGCCGGCGCTCATAGTCGATCGACCAGCCCTGCGCGACGCGTGCACTCCGGTGGTCAGCAGTGAGCTTTCATGCTCGGCTCGGCTACGCGATGCTTGCAGCGAAGAGATTGCCCGACTCACGCGGATAGTCCGCGAATTGTCCTGCCACGCTTTGCTACGCGGTACCGATGGAAGCGTGATCCCTCTCAGTGCAACAGGCGATTGGGAATTCTCGCCGCCATTATCCCCTGAACCAACCGTGTCCGCGGCGATTCACGACTATGACGGCTCTGCGATTGCCAGTATCGCTCTGGTTGAAAACGCTGGCCGCGTCGTTGAGCCGACGGAGCACGTCCTGCGCGTGTTCATAAGGTCGACGGCGCGTGCAATGAGTGAGCGCTGGTTTCGCCTCCGTCATCGCCGAGAATGGATCATCGCAGCACGGCGCGAGGATGAAACTCACACATCGATCATTCTGGCAGTCGATCGGAGCCGAACACTGGTCGGCGCCGACCACGCCGCCCGAGAATTTCTGAAAACGACGGGACGACGCTTCGAAGCTGGCATAACCATAGCCGAGTTCTTTGGGTGCGATTTTGCTCCCGGACGGGGACGGCGTTACAGTGATGTAGCGCTGCGCCTGCAGCGCTCCGATGCTTCCTTGCCATGGTTAGCGCTAATCACACCACCCGACCTCAGTGCCGTGCAGGGCCGCAGCCGGGAGCGGCTGCAAGTACACACGCGACCGCGCCTAGATGCGCTCGACACTAGAACCATCGTCGCCGAGCAGGAGCCACGCTGCGGACTCCCAGCCCGCATGCTGAGGAGCATCGAGGAGTATATCGATGGCCATCTCGAGCAGAATCTTAGCATCGAGGAGCTGGCGTCTCACGTCGGAATCTCGCCGTCGTACTTTGCGCGCTCGTTCCGGAGCTCAGCCGGCCTAACACCCCACGCTTACGTGATGCGCCGACGGCTGTTGCGTGCGGAAGAGTTACTCGCGAGCACAGAGCTTCCGCTCACTGACATTGCCCTTGAGACCGGATTCGCCGACCAGAGCCACTTCAGTCGGCGCTTCCACGAGATGACGGGCATGCCTCCACGCACGTTTCGCCTTCAACATCGATAATATTCGAAGAGTCTGACCTACCAAAGTCAGTCTCGTCGAGATAGTCAGTCTTATATTCCTGCAGCAAGCAAACCATTTCCTGCTGTGTTGGGGCATCTTGGTAAGGGATGTTGGCGAAGGCCGCAAACGCAGACTCGATTCGGGCAATAACCGAGCGCATTGTGACCGATGCGCGACTGTAACGTGCGATGCCAGAGGCCTGGAAATCGCAATGGTCAATCCACGTTGCCGTCAACTTCGTCACTCGCCCGCCCTCAGTCGCACGCTACGATGCGCCATCGTTGTCTTTCGCGGCATTCTTTCAATCGCAGGCGCATATTTCTAGTACTTCCCTGCCTTCAATGATCCAATCCGGCACGGAACCTACAGGCGATCAAACGGCAAGCCGGACGTGTGAAGTTGCGAGAAAGGATGAAGCAGAAAAAACAAGGAGGTTGGATGCAAGACTCATCCCGCATGTCCGGAAATAATCTGTGGCCAGGCGGGATCGCATTCCCGAACGAAATGGTCGGGAGCTCATGCAAGGCCAATGCTCCATCCCATGCACACAAAAGACCGGAGGAGGGTAGAACATGGCGAATGAAAGTATGCGAACGGCAATCGTGACGGGCAGTTCGCGTGGTATTGGAGCGGCCGTGGCGCGGCGTTTGGCCAAGGACGGCTTTTCCGTAGTCGTAAATTATGCGGGCAACGCTGCCGAAGCCGAAGCAGTGGTCGGCGAGATCAAAAAGGGTGGGGGCAACGCCTTAAGCATCCAAGCCGACGTAAGTGACCCCGCCGCGATGCGTCGAATGTTCGATCAGGCGGGAGCGGTTTCGGGAGGGGTCGATGTTCTGGTCAACAACGCGGGCATCATGCAGCTCGCCAAAATCAGCGATGCGGATGATGGCTTCTTCGACAGGCATATTGCAATTAATCTCAAGGGTGTATTCAACGGCATGCGCGAGGCAGCGAAACGGCTGCGAAGCGGCGGCAGAATCATCAGCTTTTCATCCAGTGTTGTCGGGCTCTATCAGCCGAGCTACGGAGTCTATGCAGCCACGAAGGGGGGCGTTGAGGCGATGACTCACGTACTGGCGAACGAGCTGCGCGGTCGAAATATCACCGTCAACGCCGTAGCACCTGGCCCAACTGCCACGGATCTGTTTCTGAAAGGAAAGCCGAAGGAGGTCATCGACCACCTAGCTAAGCTTGCGCCGCTGGAACGCTTGGGCGAGCCGACAGACATCGCGGCCGTGGTGGCGTTTCTTGCAGGCCCCGAAGGGGGCTGGATCAATGGGCAAGTTCTGCGCGCAAATGGCGGAATTATCTAAATAAGCCACGCCGCTCTAGAAAATAAATTTGATACCGAGGAGTCTAGCGATGAGTAAAGTTGTAATTGTCACCGGTGCTTCCAGCGGATTTGGCCGCCTGTCCGCGAACGCCGTGGCCCGATCAGGGCATACAGTCTATGCGTCGATGCGCGAGACGTTAGGGCGGAACGCTCCGCAAGTTGCCGAGCTTCAAAAGTTCGCAAAGGACAATAAAATCGATTTGCGAGCCATCGAACTTGACGTGCAGTCGCAGAAATCTGTTGACCGCGCCGTAACAGAAATCATCGCGGCTCATGGCCATATCGACGTGGTGGTCCATAACGCAGGGCACATGGATTTTGGACCGGCAGAGGCGTTTACCCCAGAACAACTCGCCGAGCTTTACGACATCAACGTGCTCAGCACGCAGCGTATGAATCGTGCCGCGCTTCCGTACATGCGCAAACAGAGAAGTGGACTACTGGTATGGGTATCGAGCAGCAGCGTTGCCGGTGGTACTCCACCGTATTTGTCTCCGTACTTCGCAGCCAAAGCAGGAATGGACGCGATCGCCGTCAGCTACGCTCGCGAGTTGGCCTTGTGGGGAATCGAAACCTCAATCGTCGTTCCAGGAGCATTCACCGGCGGGACGAACCATTTCGCACACGCGGGCCAACCTGCAGACACGGCCCGGGCTGCCGAGTATAACGCCGGCCCGTATGCCAACTATTCAAGCAAGATCATGAAGGCGTTCGCGGCCATCGTACCAGCCGATGCCGATGTCGCTGCGGTCGGGGATGCGATCGCCAAGATCATCGACATGCCATTCGGCAAGCGTCCCTTTCGCGTGCACATCGATCCTACGCAAGACGGCGCCGAAGTGTCCTTCGCCGTGATAGATCGAATGAGAACCGAGATGCTCCACCGAGTCGGCCTTGATGAGTTGCTAGTGCCCGCCAAGGTCGCGCCTGAGCAACGAACCAATTAAATCGACCGCGGGTTCCGATCAGTTTATGCGTACATTTCTACTTATAGCAGGTGGCCTCGTCACGCTCGGTGGCAGTTTATTGGTCGCACCCTGGTTTTGGGCAGGGCGCCAGACGCCTTTTGCGGACGTTGGCAAATTCTTCATACCGATCTGGTTCTGTCTGTCTGCCTTAAATCTCTTCATCGGCGTCAAGCGGGCCGGATATTCAATCAGCGAGGAGTTACCCATCTTTTTGCTGGTCTTCACGATTCCGGCAAGCATCGCTTCGCTCTTGTGGTGGCGATCGACGGTTTGAAGGGCCTTTATCGCGGCCTCAACCGAACGTGAGCGTTGAGGTCTCAAATCATGTGCAACACCAATCGGAGAACTGTTTTGAAACACGGATGCCTCTTGGCCGCAGGGGCGGCTCTCGGGACGGTCGGCGTGACAACTGCCTTGGCGGGCGTCGCGTCGAGTAGATCACTTCGCGAAACCTTGATCGGCGCCTGGCGGCTCGTCTCTTCCGTCGAGACCGACATTAAGACTGGCGCTGTTGATCGCCCCCTGGGTGACAAGCCTGAGGGGCTCATCCTCTACACCCCGGACGGCTATATGTCGGCCCAGCTCAGTGCGGCCGACCGTCCGAACTTTGAGAGCGGCGACATGTACAAGGCCAAACCCGAAGAATACGTGGCCGCTGGCCTCACCTATCTCGCCTACTCTGGTCCGTACTATGTCGATGAAGGCAACCAGATCGTCGAGCACGAGATGTCCGTCAGCCTGTTTCCGAATTGGCGGGGCCAACGGCAGGCGCGAATTGTCGTTCTCGATGAGCTAGAGCTGCATCTCAGCCCAAGCCGCCCGCTGTTGTTCAACGGCAGTCTCAAGATGGCGACCATCATCTGGAGACGCGCGAATCCAAACGTTTAGGTCGTATATGAACCACCTCAATACTTTGTTGAATACCAGCCGCATTCTTGCAACCTCCCTACTGTTCTTCTGGTTCGCCAGTGCGGGCGCACAGACCTCCCGCGCCGTTGATCACTCACTGGAGTACAAAACCATGTCAATGAAAGACGATCTTGCCCACCGCTCCCAGGACATCCACTGGCCTACCGGCTTCGAGCCGGAGAAGGCCGACCTGTTCGCCCACAATGACCTGATCATCAATGCCTCTTGTGATCGGATCTGGAAACATATCATCGAAGCGACCCGCTGGCCGACCTGGTACCCCAACTCCAAGGATGTCGAAATCCAAGGCGGGGATCCGGTGCTCCGGGACGGCACGGTGTTCCGTTGGACCACGTTCGGCTTGGCGATCGAAAGCAAAGTGCACGAGTATGTATCGAATCAGCGCCTGGGATGGTACGGCTACGCACCGGGAGCCAACCCGAGCTTCTATCACTCCTGGTATCTGGAGCCTCGTGGCGCCATGTGCTACGTTGTGATGGACGAGGCCGGTGTTGGAAAGGATGCGGCGGGCCTTCGCAAGAGCGATGAGACGCTCATGCACCGCGGACATGATCTCTGGCTGGCGACTTTGAAGTGGGTGGCCGAGGCGAAGTGAGGTGCACATGATTCATGAGTGCCTTGAAGCGTGTGCGCCTCTCGGGAATCGCTCAGTTGAATCAACGCGGCCATTTTATCCCGCCGATACCGACGCAGTTATAGATGTATTCGCTGGTTGGACTTCCAGCAGCGCGCCCGCGCACGACATACAACCCATTATTCGAGGGCGGCCAAATCCTGGCGTATCTCGAATCCGAACAGCGGTGCCGAGACTCCCGAAGGATGAGGAGTTGAGTTTCGCAGAACGTGGACGTGAGATGCTTAAGGGATTGTCCCCAGCGCCGCGAAAATGGATCAATCGTCGACGCCGCGACAAATCACAATGCCGCGGCGAGCGACGCAATCAAGTTCCTGAACCACTGTTGCCCTGGGTGCGAGTCGCTACGTCGATGCCAGAAAAGGTCGAACACGACCTCTGGAAGTTCGATGGGTGGTGGAAACAGCACAAGTCTGCGGCTGGCGGATGAACTCAATGCGACCCGTCTCATAACGGTGGCCGTCATGTATGTTCGCCCTATCACCTCGGGAGCAACGAACATCTGCGGAAGTGTTAGCCCGAGAGAGCGCTTCTTACCTCTTTGGGCCAGGGCCTGATCCACTACGCCGTGGCGGTCCCCCTCCGGTGACACCAGGACGTGGGAGAGCGCCAGATAGGTCTTGATGTCCATCCCGCGCCTAGCTGCGGGATTGTCTTTACTGACGATTGTGACGAACTCATCGCGGAGAACTGGGCGCGTCAATATTCGGCTATCGGTATGGGTTGGCGGCACACCAACCGCTGCGTCAATCGTTCCGGCATCGAGTA
>Ga0210387_10004559_pt1 | contig 10620 bp, 4 predicted proteins | sample IncBWC7OmetaG_FD_160108 | JGI IMG/M metagenome (GOLD analysis project Ga0210387, IMG submission 160108) | Forest soil microbial communities from Barre Woods Harvard Forest LTER site, Petersham, Massachusetts, United States - Inc-BW-C-7-O ... | reverse complement strand
GGACCGTCCCGCCTTCACTGCACGTGCTCCGCGAAGCGGTAGAGCCCCATCGCCGACGGCTGCACCACCAGGCCCCGGATGTTGGTCCGCTCGGCGAACACGACCTTGGAGTGCGCCAGCGGCACCCAGGGGACGTCGATCGCCAGGATCGCCTGCGCCTGTGAGTAGAGCCGCTCGCGCTCGGTGCGATCGGTCGTCCGCTGCGCCATGCCGATGACGTCGTGAAACCACCCGTTGCTGTAAAACGCGATGTTCGACGGGCGGGTGCCGGTGGTGTTGTCGGAGTCGAGCAGCGTGTAGAGGAAGCTGTCGGGATCGCCGTTGTCATTGAACCAGCCATGCAGCGCCAGATCGTGCTCGCCGGCCCAGAGCGCCCGCTGGTGGTCGGCCGGATCGCTGAGGATGACGTCGACCTTGATTCCGACCTCGGCCAGGCAGTGCTTGATGATGTCGGCCACCCGCGCCGGGGCCGGCATGAACTGGCTGGGCGCCGAGGGCGCGAACAGCTTGAGCGGCGCCTCCCGGTCCCCCTGCCAGCCGGCTTCGGCCAGCAGAGCGCGCGCCTTGGCCGGATCGTAGGGATAGGTCACCACGTCAGAGCGCGCCCCCCAGACGTTGGGCGGCAGCGGGCCGATCGCGGGGATGCCGAGCCCCTGGTAGACCAGCTTCACCAGCGCCTCGGTCCGGATGGCGTGGGCGATCGCCCTGCGAATGCGCGGATCGTTGAGCGGGCGCCGCTGCGTGTTCATCGCCAAGTACGAGACCAGCGCCGCCGGCGCCATCGCCAGCCGGAGATCCGGATGCAGCCGCACGAGCGGCAGATCGTCGGGCGCCAGCTGCTGGATCACATCGGCGGCCCCCGACTCCAGCGCCTGCAGCCGCTGCTTGGAATCGGGCATGGCCAGAAGGACGAGGTATCGCGTCCGGGCCGGCTGATCCCAGTAGGTCGGATTGCGCTCGAGGGTGATGCGGTCGCCGGGGATCCACTCGACGAAGCGGTAGGGGCCCGAGCCGATCGGGTGGCGGCCGAAGTCGTGCCCCCATTTTTGCACCGCCGTCGGCGAGACGATCGCCGCCGGCCCCATCGCCAGGTTGGCCAGGAAAGGCGCGTAGGGGCGATCGATCTCGAACATCACGCGCAGCGGGCCGTCCGAGCGGACGCGCCGGATGTTGTGGTAGGCGCGCGTCCAGACGAAGTCGGGCTCGTGGTGCGGGTGCTCGGGGATGATCTGCCGCTCGAACGAAAAGACCACCGCCTCGGCATCGACCGGGGTCCCGTCCTGAAAATGCATGTTCGGGCGCAGCTCGAAGGTCCAGACCGTGCCGTCGGCGCTGACCGACCAGCTGGTGGCCAGATCGGGCTCCGGCTCGAGGCGCCCGGGGGAGAACCGGACCAGGCGTCCGTACACCTGCTCGGCCACCTCCAGCGACTCGAGATCGTTGGTGCGAGCGGGATCGAGGCTGACCGCATCGGTCGAGCGTGCCACCACCAGCCGATCGGCCGGGCCTCCGGGCAGCGGCTGGGCGCTCTTGCAGGCGCCGCCGAGCGCCCCGAGCAGCGTCAGTCCGCACAGACACGAGGCAGCTCTCAACGTCCGACCGTCCCGTGACCGACCGCGCCGAGCCGGATGCGGATCTCCGCCTGCTCCGCCCCGTCGACCCGCCGCAGATCGGCCGCCACGCCGGCGTACTCCCCGGGCGCCACGCGCATGATCGGCAACGTCGACTCACGGCGCAGCACGATGACGTTCGGATGGCCCGGCTCGACGTCACGCGCCTCGACGAAGCGGTATCCGCCGGCGCGGGCGACCACCAGGTCGCCGGGCGTCCCGGGTGCGTCGAGCCGCGCCGCCCCCGGCAGCTCCACCGTGGCGGTCATCCGGATCGGGACGTCGAAGCCGAGCATCAACGCCGTCGAGCGCTGGGGCTCGGCGGCGAAGCGGCGTCCGGGTTGCGAGCGGAAGAAGGTCGGCGCGATGCGCATCTCGCGGCCGCCCGCCAGCCGATCTGCCGTGGCACCCACCACCGCCACCGCCAGGTGCGCGCTGACGAACGAGTAGCGCACGCGGGCCGTGCCGACGCGGCCGGAGGCGTCGCGCGGCAGATCGACCTGGAGGTCGCGCAGGCGCGCGCCGGGGAACTGCACCCCCAGCCAGCGCTGCTCGAAGTCCTCGCGCAGGCGAACGCGGTCGGCGCCAAACCTGTCGACGAGATCGGCCCACTCGAGCGCCGGCCACCCGGCCAGCTCCTCGGTCGCCACCGCCGACCCACCGCCCCGTTCGTCGAGGCGGATGGTCATATCGATCGTTCGTCGATCCTCGCCGGCGGAGCTCCGCGCCAGGCCGAAAGAGCCGTCGCGCAGGCTGAGCGTGCGGGCGCCGTCGAGCCCCGGTGGGACGTAACCGAACGCCGCGTGGCGCAGGCGGAGATCCGCGTAGACCGTTTTCGGCGCCAGGTCGAAGGCCACCAGCGTATCGGCGAAGTCGTCCAGCTCCTGCGGTGGCGTGGCCGCCCCCGCGTCGGCCACCAGGCGCGAACGGGCCAGCACCACCTCGGCCGGCAGGCCCAGCTCCGCCGCCAGCGCCAGCGTCAGCGTCACCCGGCTGCCGCGGCCGCGCGCCAGCGTGTACCCGGCGGGCTCGGCCAGCTCCTCGGTCGCCTCGATGTTCTCGGTGACCCAGTCGACGATGGCGGCGGCGACGCGCGCGCGATCGCTGCCCGCCGGCGCCGCGATCCTCTTGGCCAGCGCGGCCACCGCGGGCGAGACGCGGACGGCGTCATGCAGCTCCTCCGTCAGGTAGCGGGCCCAGGCGTTCCATCCCACCCCGCTCGACGCCCGCACCGAGGGGACGTATTCGATGGCCGGCACCGCCGAGCGCTCGGCAAAAAGCTGAGGCACGTCGGTGGCCACGAAGGTGGTGATCCGGACGCCGCCCGCCCCTTGGCGCTCGGTCCCCTTGGGCGCGCCCGCTCGCGCGTCGACCGCCAGCGAGAGCCCCGCCGGGGTCACCAGCTCGAGCTCGCTGCGCGCGATCGGGGCGTCGAACGACTGAAAGAAGAAGCGGTCGGCGAGGAAGCCCGGGGCGAACGCCTCGGACGGCCCGTGCGTCTCCAGCAGCTCCCATTCGACGTAGTCGCCGATGGCCAGATCGGCGGCAGAGACGCTCTCCTTCCCGGCGATCTCCTCGGGCTCCCGCGTCGTCCCGTCGGACTTGTGGGTGCGCAGGGTCAGGATCTCGGCGCCGGCCGGGACCTCGATCTCGCCCCAGCGATCGATGGCGTCCTTGCTGTCGACGCGCACGATCTCGTGCGTGAGGGTCATCGTGGCGCCGCTGCCGAACACCCGGGTCACCGCGCGATCGAGCACCATCACCGCCGGCGCCGCGTAGTGCGCGCCCGCCGCCTCGAACGCGCCGATGGCGGCCCGCCCGTCGACCCGGAAGCCGTCGAGGGGCAACGGCACGCCGAGCGCCCGGGCCGACCGGCGCACCTCGGGCACGTCCGGCCGCACCGCGAGCACGTCGGCGATCGTGCGGCGGGCGGCCTCGATCTGGCCGGCCGCCGCCTGGGCATCCGCCAGACGCACGCGGCGGGTCGGATCTTGCGGATCGCGCGCCACCAGCGCGGCGAGCTCCGCGACCGCCTCCCCAGGGCGCCCGTCGGCGGCGAGAAGCAGCGCCAGCTCCCCCGTCAGATCGTCACGATCGGGCTCCAGCCGGAGCGCGCCCTGCAGAAGCGCGATCGCGGCCGCGGTCTGGCCGCGCGCGCGGGATCGCTCGAGGCGGGCCTCGACGTCGCCCCCGCAGCTCGTGAGCGCGTCGCCCAGAGACTCCTCGCGCGACAGCTGCCGGCGCTCCTGCGCGTCGCGCCGCAGGGCCTCGAGCACCGGGCACGGTGTCGCCGCCGGCGAGCTCTTGCCGGCCGCCTGGGCCAGCGCCCGGGCGGCGTCGAAGTCGAGGCCCCGCGCGTCCAAGAGGCGGGCCAGCAGGAGATCGGGCGCCCACCAGCCGGGGGCCGCGGCGCCAGCCCGGCGCGCATCGGCCAGCGCGTCGCGCGCGCGATCGTCGTCGAGCTCCAGCGCGGCCAGCGTCTGCCAGGCGCGTGCGAGCTCGGGATCGACGGCCACTGCCTGGCGCAAGGAGCGGCGGGCGGCGTCACGTGAAAACGACGCCGGGCGGGTCGGATCGTCGCGTGCGATCTCGCCCGCCAAGGCGAGCCCGACGGCGAACCGCGGCCGCGCCGCGAGTCGTTCGAGCGCAGCCGTCAGCTCGTCGATGGCGCCGCGCCGAGCGGCGGTGAAGGCGTCGCAAAACTCGCGCAGGGCCTGCCCGCCCGCCCCGGCCGACGAGGCCTCCGGCCGGAGCACCGCCGGCGCCGCCAGCCGCGACGGCGCCAGGCGCGGATCGACGAAGGCGACCGTGCCGCCGGGACCGCCGCCGTCGCCCCTCTGGCGTTGCAGCGGCAGAACGAACAGGCCCAACCTCGTCTCGCCCGCGGCGGTCGCGATCCGCAAGCTGAGCTCGTGCCGCCCGGCTGCCAGCGAGACGCGCGCCGCCGAGAGACGCGGTCCATAGCCGCGGGCTGAGCCGTGAATCAATGCCACGCCGCCGTCGATCTCCAGCCGCGCCTCGTCTGAGAACTCGAGCGCGATTTCATATTCGCCTGCCGGCACCTCAATCGCTGCGCGCAGCAGCCGCGCGTCAGGGCGCCCCGCCGCGGAGAGCGGAATGTCCAGGTGACAGCCCGAGGCCGTCAGCGCCCGCCAAGCTCCCGGCGCCGGGGCAGGCGCCGCCCGATCGAGATCGAGGTGCGCCAACGGTCCCAGCGATCCGACCTCGAAGGCCAGGCGCGCGCATCCGTCCTCGCCCGCCGCCCGCGCCAGCGCCGCGGGGTCGTCGGCCTCGCGGGCGATCTCGTCGGCGAGGCGGGCCAGCTCGACGCGGGCCAACCAGGGGAGCGTGGGAACGCGCGCCAGCTCGACCGGCCGCAGGGTGGCAGCGATCCGCGTGCGGTCCGCCGGTCCGATCTCATCCCAAAGCTGGCGCAGGCGGCCCGCCGCCACCTCTGCCAGCGGGCCCGACGCTGAATCCTCCCTGGAAGCGAGCGCAGTCAATCCGGCGACGTCGTCGGCGAGCGCGGCCAGGCTCTCGCCCCGCTCGTAAGAGATCGTGGCGCGGCCCAGGAGCGCGACGGGATCTCCGGGCGCCGCTGCCAGGCGAGCGGCGAAGAGGCGGCTGGCGTCGGCGCGGCGCCCGTCGGCGAGCGCGTCCCACCCCGCCGCCGAAGGATCGGGCGCGGGCGCCGGCCGCCGCGGCAGCGAGGCGCACCCCGAGAGGCTGAAGACGATGGTGAAGAAGCCGGCCAAGGTCGGAAGGGCCGCCCCGGGCGCGATCCGGCGCCGGGCGCGCTTCACGAGCCCGCCTCGCCCGGTCCGACCACCAGCCTCGCCTGGAGGGCAGCGTCGATCTCCCCCAGGAAGGAGCGGAAGCGCGCGTACTCGTCGGGCGCGATTCGCGCGCGGGCCACATCGAGGAACGACCGGACCCGGACCACGTCGCCGTCGGCGCTCACCTCGAGGTGAAACCGGCCGAACGCGCTCTGGACCTCGCGCGCGGCCTCGCCGCCGAGGCCCCCGTCGAGAATCCGCCAGCCCGCCGGCAGGTGATAGGTCACCTCCTCGTCGTGTTGCCAGGGGTAGGCGAGCACCAGATCCTGCCGCCGCACCGACAGCCGGGCGTAGGTCCGCACGAAATCGGGATCGCGCCCGCTCACCGGCAGCTCGAGCGCTTTCCCGGACGCCGGCTGCCCGAAGCGCGGGACGTTGACCGACGCCCGCACCGTCACTGGTGCGTCGCGATCCGCCATCGCCGGCATCTCGACGGAGGCCAGCCGGGCGCCGGGGAAGCGGCCGTCCCACACCCGCCCGTAGCGATCGGCCCGCTGGCCCGGCGTCTGATAGTGCTCGCGCCAATTGGCCGCTGCCGCGCCCCGGATCGAGAGCGACTCGTCGATGTGCGCGTCGCCGGCGACATCGACGGCCACCTGCCAGCGACGCTCGACCCGGCTGGCCCCCGAGGGAAGCACCGGGGTCTCGGTCAGAACGCCGCCGTGCGGGCCGACCCGCAGCACCATCACCCCCTGATCCTCCGTCGGCAGCTCGGCCAAGCCGGCGAACTCCGCCGTGCCGTCGAGATAGCGATCGAGCTTCGGCACGTAGACAATCGCGTGGTCGAAGATGGCCAGCGAAGCCGGTTGCGGATCGAGCCGGCCTCCCCGACGCGTGCGCACCAAAACCAGATCGGCGTCCACGCCCACCTCGCGCAGGAGCGCCAGCAGCAGCGACGCCTTGTCCTTGCAGTCGCCGAAGCGGCGCGCCAGCACCTGCGTCACCTTGTAGGGCTTGTAGCCGTGGATGCCGAACTCCAGCCCCACGTAGCGGGTGTTCTCGACCACGAAGTTGTAGACCGCCCGCACCCGCGCCTCGTCGCCCATCGAGGGTGTCACCAGGCTCCGCGCCGTCCGCCGGACGTCGTCGTCGGCGGTCAGCTGATCCTCCACCAGGTGCCAGTACCAGGCGCCCACCTCGGCCCAGGTCGCGTAGGTGCTCACGTGCAGGTAAGGCGCCGTCTCCGCCGTCCCCGGCATGGCCGGCTCGGCGTCGACCTTGGCGATGTCGGTGGCGGCGAACCGATAGACCCGATCGTCGCCGTCGACGGTGGTCTGCTGTTCGAGCCGCGCCACCCGGGGAACATTGGCGTGAATGGGACGACCCACGGGCGCGATGAGCGTGTAGTCCCAGCGGCGCTTGGGGATCGTCTCGGCGACGTACTGCAGATCGCCGAAGTAGTCGGCCATCTGGTTCTCGCTGCTGACGTCGTCGACCAGGTACTGGATCTCGACCACGTCACCCGGGCGAAGGCCCTCGAAGCGGACCACCTCGGCGCGGTTGTCGTAGTAAAGGCCGTACCAGGGCTCGGAGAGATCTTCGTCGCTGCGGTCGGTCGCCTCCAGCACCTCCAGCCCGCCGCGCGCGTCGCGCCGGTAGATGCGGGCCTGGCGGATGTCGACCTCCTCGCTGCCTGGCGTGTAGTGGACCTCGAACTCCTTGTTGTCCTCGGCGCCGCGCTCGGTGAGGACCTCGACCACGCGCTGGGCGAAGGTCCGCGACAGGCCGTTCTTGTGCACGCGCACCACGCGCCGATCGAGCAACACCACCGCGGTGTCGCCGGTCGCCGCCAGCGTGGGCGGGTGGGCCGGCACGAGCGCGCTCGCCTCCTCGGCGAAGCGACGCGCCAGCTCGTCGGCCGCGGCCGGATCGTCGTGATCTCCGGCGACCAGGCGATCGACGTATCGCTTGAGCTCCGGATCCTGCGGCCGCAGCGCCAGCGCGCCGCGCAGGCGGACCAGCGCCTCGTCGGTCTTCCCGAGACGGTGGAGCAGCTTGCCGAGGGCGATCAACGCCGACGGATCGTCCGGCAGCCGCTCGGCGAGCGCGGTGAGGCCCGCCAGCGCCCGCCCCCCTTCCCCCGCCCCCTCGTCGAACCGCGCCAGCTCGATCTCCAGCGACGGTAGATCTGGCCGCAGCGCCGCCGCGGCGGCCAGCCGGGCGCGCGCCTCCGCGCCGTCGCCCCGGGCGCGCGCCCGGGTGGCGAGCTGGTGGAGCAGATCGACCTCGATCCGGCGCTCGGCCGAAAGCGCCGCCAGCAGCCGATCGCTGGCGCTGCGGCGCCCGGCCGCCTCGTAGAGCCGGGCCGCCTCCCGGCGGACGCGCGGCAGCGCCTGCACGGCGGACGGCAACGATTCGAGCCGCGCCAGCGCCGCCAGCGGCAGCGCCGCCTCGGACTCCTGGTCGGCGAGCGCCAAGGCCGCCGGCCAGCAGCCGGGGTCGAGCGCCAGCGCGCTGCGCAGGGACTCCGTCGCGCGCGTCTCGCGCCGCTCGGTGCGCGCCAGCTCCCCGAGGCGCGCCAGCAAGAGCGCGCGCCAGGGCGGGGAGAGCGCCAGCTCACCGGCCCGTTCGAGATCGCGGCGGCGTTCGTCGTCGGTGTCGGCGACCCCCGCTGCCACCAGGTAGCCGCCCAGCGTCGGGCGCGCCGCCAGCGATCGCTGCGCGGCGTCCGCGGCGGCGTGCGCCTCGCGATCCCGCGGCGAGATCCAGGCCAGCGCTCGCGCCAGATCGAGCCACGCCTCGGCGGACGCCTCTCCCCGCGCCCCCTTGGCCCGCCGCTCGAGCTGCGCGTCGAGCGTCTCGATCGAGAGCTTCCCCGCGGAAGTCGCTTGCTCTCGGATGGGCGCCCAGGCGGCCTGCGGCGGCGGAACGTCGGCCTCACCGCCGAGGTGGAGCGGCGCGCCGGAGGGCTCGGTCAACCGAGCGTACAACCGCCAGGCGCCGTCCACGACGACGGTCTTGATCAAGATTCGGTTCCAGCCGCGTCCGAGCCGCACGGGAGCCGCGTCCTGATCGAGCATCGCCGGCCGAACCACGTCGTGCGCGAACACCAGCGCGCCATTGACCCAGACCTTGACGGGGCCGGGCGAGCCGATCCGCAGCGCCGCCGCGCGCTGGCGATCGCTGTGAATGAACGCCGCCACGTAGGCGACGGCTTGGTCGTCGGGGCGGAGGAGGCCGTCGAGATAGAGCGCCCCTTCGCGCACGGCGGCGTCCCCCGCGCGCCAGGCGACGTCGTGGGATTTTCCAGGATAGCTGCGAGAGCTGCGAGAGCTGCCGCCGAGCTCGGACGGCGCCTTCTCAGCCTCGGGCGGGAACGCCGTCCGGAAGCTGGCCCGCCCCTCTCCAAACGGGCCGATCACCAACGGGTGCCCCAGAAAGCCCAGCCCGCCGCGCAGCTGGGCCGCCTCCTCACTGGCACCGCGCTCGTCGCAGAGATGCGCCAGCAGGAAGGCCGCCTGCGCGGCGACCAGCGGGTGGGCCCCGGGGACGATCCCGCGACGGACCGCCGCCTCCAAGGCAGCCGGCGGGACCGCCTCATCGAGCTCCGCCAGCTCCGCCAGCGCGGCGATCGCTTGCGGCTTACCGGCCTCCGCAGCCAACCGCGCGCCCGCCCGCGCCAGCACCTCGTCGTAGGCGGTCTCTGCCGCCGCCTTGGCCTCGAGGCGACCGACGCTGGCCACGACGACGCAAAACACCAGCGCCGCCGCTGCCCGTTTCTTCACCATGGGCCGGCGCGATTATAGCCGGAAAATTGTGATTTTTACTTCTGATCGAAGTAGCGGGTGATGGCGTCGCGCAGGGCCAGACGCGCCCGGTGGAGCCTCGTCTTGACGGTCGGGATCGAGATCTCGAGCACCTCGGCCGTCTCCTCGGTCGACAGCCCCTCGACGTCGCGGATGAGGAACACCGTTCTATAGATCTCCGGCAGCTCGTCGACCGCCTTCTGAATTCGACGGCGCAACTCGTCCGATTGCAGCTCGTCGTCCGGGCGCTTGGCCCAGTTCTCCCCAGCCGCCGGCAATTGCCCGTAGTTGTCGAGGTAGTCGATGGGAAGCTCTTCGGTCGAGACCTCCGGGTGCCGGCGTTGTGCCCGCAGCCGCATCAACGCCGCGTTGGTGGCGACCCGGTAGAGCCAGCTGCCGAACTGCGCGTCCCCCTTGAACGTGTCGAGCTTCCGCCAGACCAGCAGGAACGTGTCCTGCACGATCTCCTTGGCCTCGGTCTCGTTGCGAACGAAGCGGAAGGCCAGGCGGAAGATCTTGTCTTCGTAGCGATCGACCAGTTCCTCGAACGCAGCGAAGTCCTTGTTGCGTGCGCGCGCGACGAGGTCCTCATCGGTCACGACAGCGGGGGCGTTCGGTTCGGTGGGCGTTGGGGTCGGCATCAGAAGCGAGGGTCGAATTCTCCCAGATAATGACCTCCGCCGATAGCATGGTAAGACTTCGCGCATGCACGCACGAGCCGCGGCGGCTTTGGCGCTCCTGGCCGGCACGACGGCACCGCCGTCACCGTCGGCGGATCTGCCACAGATCTCCTTTGAAAAGTACACCTTGCCGAACGGGCTGGAGGTGATCCTTCATGAGGACCACCGGATGCCGGAGGTGGCGGTGGACGTCTGGTACAAGGTCGGCTCGCGCGACGAAGCGCCCGGCCACACCGGCTTTGCGCATCTCTTCGAGCACATCATGTTCCAGGGGACCAAGCACATCCCCGAGGACAAGTACTTCGAGTTTCTTCAGAAGGCCGGCGCCTCGAACGTGAACGGGTCGACCGCCGCCGACCGCACCAACTATTACGAGGTGGTCCCGGCCAACCAGCTGGAGCTGGCGCTCTGGCTGGAGAGCGACCGGATGGGGTTCCTGCTCGAGCGGCCGTCTTTCAAGGAGACGCTCGACAACCAGCGCGACGTGGTCAAAAACGAGAAGCGGCAGCGTTACGAGAACCGGCCGGCCGGGCTCATCTCCCATGTCCTCGCCGAAGCCCTCTACCCGCCCGACCACCCCTATCACCACGAGGTGATCGGCTCGATGGAGGATCTGTCGGCCGCCTCGGTCGCCGACGTCCAGGGATTCTTCCGCTCCTACTACGCCCCGGGGAACGCCACCTTGACCATCGCGGGCGACTTCGATCGCGCCAAGACCAAGGCGCTGGTGGAGCAGTACTTCGGGGCG
>Ga0210387_10004558_pt1 | contig 10620 bp, 7 predicted proteins | sample IncBWC7OmetaG_FD_160108 | JGI IMG/M metagenome (GOLD analysis project Ga0210387, IMG submission 160108) | Forest soil microbial communities from Barre Woods Harvard Forest LTER site, Petersham, Massachusetts, United States - Inc-BW-C-7-O ... | reverse complement strand
TTCCACCCGCAGACTCCCGACCCACGGCCCCATCCATACCACTCCCCCCTCCATTCCAGCCCTGCCGCCGCCACCACCCGTACCCTCACCGTACGACACCTACTACACCACCCCCCAAAGCTGGGCCGTCCAGCAGGTAGGCGGCTACGGCAACAACGTCCCCGGCGGCCCGGCGCACGGCCCCTGGGACACCACCATGGGCAACGGCGTCCGCATTGCCATCATCGATAGCGGCGTTGACCAGTCCCACCCCGACCTCGCCCCCAACCTCGCCCTCAACCTCTCCGAGGTCGACCGGACCGCCTACCCCACCCCGTGCGACGATGGCACCGCGCAGGACCAGCAAGGCCACGGCACCTGGACCGCCTCCCTCGCAGCCGCAGCTATCGGCCCCGGCACCGGACAGGTCATCGGAGTCGCCCCAGCCGCGACCATTCTCAACATCAAAGTCCTCCAGCGGATGCCGGCCTCCATCATTGGAGACAGCGACCCCGCCGACCAGTGCGAAGCCGGCGAGGCCAGCGGCCTTCTCAGCTGGGTCATGCAGGGCATCGAGGACGCCATCACCAACCGCGCCGACGTCATCTCCCTCTCCATCGGCGCCACCGCCGACCTCACCACAGGAGACGGCGCTGGCCTCCTCGCCGCCTTCAACCAGATCACCTACGCCGCCGCCCAGGCCAACATCGTCCTCGTCGCCTCCGCAGGAAACGACGGCTTCGACCTCTCCAACCCCCGTTACGTCGAACTCCCCGCCCAATCTCGCGGCGTGCTCGCCATCGTCGCCTCCACCAACCCAGCCTGTGCCCAGGACCTCAATCCCGGAGCCACCTGCACGCCCGGCCCCGTCACTCTCGCCTACTACAGCAACTACGGTGCCCCGCTCAACGCCCTTGCCGCACCCGGCGGAAGCTACCCCGACGGCGGCGACACCACCCTCAGCGGCTGGATCCGCGGCGCCTGCAGCTCCGGCAAGCCCAACACCCTCAACGGCCTGCCCTCGGACTCCGCCCATAGCTACGGATGCTTCAACCTCGGCCACACTCCTTACGTCCAGGCCATGGGCACGAGCGCTTCGGCCCCATTAGCCGCAGGCGTCGCCGCCCTGCTCCGAGCGGCCCACCCAAATTGGAGTGCCGCCGACGTCGTCACTGCCATGCGCAACTCGGCCATCGCCACCCCGGGCTTAGTACCTCAGATCAACGCCACCACCGCACTAACCCAATCCCCACCAAGGCAATAGCAAAGATAACTCGAGCTATTCTTGAATCCAAAACTCACCCCTTCATCCGTTCCTTCACGCTATGGGCCAGCTTTTCGATCTCATCGGCCTTCTTGATCACGTCCACCGACAGGATCTCTTTGTCCGTCTTATCGACCTGTTGTTTCAAGTCCGTTGCCAACGCCAGCAACTTGTCTGTGTCGGCCACCAGACGCTTCTGCCGGTCGTCGTTCCGCAGTTTCTCCTGCTTCTCCGCCCGGCCCGCATCCAGGGGACTCGAGTCGTCGGGAGTATTCCCTAACCCCGGCTTCTGAGCCGTCCCAGGCGTCTGGCGCCCCGGCAACGGCTGCTGCGCAGACATCTGTCCTCCGCTTACTCTCACAGAGCCCGCCGTCACCAAAACCATTCCAATCATTGCAACTCGAAGTATCCTCATATCGTCCCCCGGTGACCGCCTGCAGGCAGCGCCCTCCTCGCTTCCCTGCCAGAATTGCATCTTATCAAGCTATTGACGCATTCTGTTCTACAGCATCCCCGAAAGCGAGACGCCGTAATCATGCACCTTCTGGCCCTGGCCACGCAAGATCAACCTACCGGAATGGTCAAGGTCATAGAACGTGACTGGTACAACGGCATCCTTCTCACGATTCAGACCAAACTCCCCAAATTTCTAGCCGTTCTCTTTATCGTCTTCGTACTCCACCGAATCGTGCTTTTCTTCGTCAAGCGCACGCGCCGGCGTGCCGACCATCAGGTAGGCAACTTCCACCGCGCCGCCCAGCTCCGCACCATGGCCGCCATCGTGCGCGCGACCTCTTACTCCGTCTTCGGCTTCATCATCTTTCTCCAGGTCCTCAACCTCCTGAACATCCCCTACCAGCCTCTCCTCGCCTCGGCTGGCATACTGGGCATCGCAGTCGGCTTGGGCGCACAAAGCATCTTCAAGGACATGCTTAACGGCGTCTTGATCCTCATTGAAGACCAGTACAACGTCGGCGAGGTCGTCAACATCGCCGGCCTCAAGGGCACCGTCGAAGACCTCTCCCTCCGCCGCACCACCCTCCGCGACGCCGACGGCACTCTCTACATAATCCCCAATAGCCAGATCGCCACCGTCTCCAACCTCTCCCGCGACTACGCCGTCGCCACCCTCAACGTCAGCGTCGACGCCAGCGCCAACCCCGACAAGGTCATCGCCCTGCTCGCCGACGTGGCCGGCCAGGTCCGCAACGAGCCCGACTTCAAAGACATCGCCGTCGCCGACCCCGTCATCCTTGGCGTCGACAAGATCGAAGGCCGCTCCGTCACCTATCCCGTACAAATCCGCGTCCGAACCAACAAACGCGATGTCGTCCTGCGCGAACTGCGTCGCCGCATCATCATGGCTTTCGAGAAAAACGGGGTCCCTCTCGGCAACGACCCGGCCAACATGCTCATCCTGCGCGCCCCCAGCCCCAACCCCACCGCCCCACCCGCCCAACAACCTATAATCGGCAGTTAGCCCAAAACCAACTAACCGATTTCATCGATAAAGAGACCCTAGTGGCAACACAAACAATCAGCACAAGATCTGCAGAGCATTACAAATGGGGAGGGCCGCAAGGGACTGACTGTGACGGTTGGCACCTGGTCAAAACGCCTGCACTCAGCATCATCGAAGAGTTCATGCCACCCGGCACCAGTGAGGCCCGTCATTTTCACGTCCACGCGCGTCAGTTTTTCTTCGTCCTCGAAGGAGAACTGACCCTCGAGGTCGAGCATCATGACTTTGTCCTTCAAACCGGAGAAGGGCTGGAAATCTCTCCGGGCCAGCAGCATCAGGCAATGAATCGCAGCAGAGGGCCCGTGCGAATGCTCGTCACTAGCCAGCCCCCAAGTCATGGCGACAGAATCACGACATAGTCACAAGCAACGGCCCGTGGAATTCAGCGTAAACCGTTGGTAATCTGATCCGCAGAGTTCTATCGTTAAAATTATGGATCGTTCCATCAAAAGGAGAGCTTGCGTTATCGCATGGCTCTTATGTGCGGTGTTGACCTCCCTGGCAGTTCATTCGCCCCACTGCGATCACTGTGATGGATCGTTTGTCACCCTTTCTCCACTGCGCGGACCTGTTGTTGACCATCAAATACCTGCTACGCGAGACACCTGTAATGGCATTTGCTGGTGCTGCGGCTTTCACGGACTTCCGAATGCAGGTCCCGTTCTGACTTCGGCAAACAAAGTGACCCCTGGTGTTTGGCCTAGTCCGCCTTCACCTGTTCGCACGCCGCACTCACCCATATTTCGACCTCCCCGCGCAGCTGTCTCCTCTTAGCTTGGCCATTCTGTGCCTGTGGCACAGCCGCTGGAACGCACAAACTCGCTCTGGAGACATCGATGCGCACATATATGTTCACGCTCCCTGCAGCGTGCCTGTTTCTATTTCTGTGTCTGCCTGCTCAGGGGCAGACCCCCTCTAAGCCATCCGCCGGCCACCCGCACGAAACCAGTGACGTCAAAGACCCCATAGCCATCCTTGAGCTTGGCGCAACAACAAGCTGGAATTTCAGTGGAGGCGCAGCGACCTTCGCGCCAAATCTTGCAGCCGAGGTGACACCTATCGAGAACTGGCTGGAGCTTGAAGCAGGCGTCTCACCCTTCTACACACGTAACTCAACCGAGTGGGACACTGACCTGCTCTTCAAGAAGCCGTGGACCATATCGCGGAAGGCGGAGTTCATGCTGGGCGTCGGTCCACAATGGGTTCACCTCAGGCAAAATGGGAAAGTGACCAACTCCATCGCCGGGGAGCTGGCCGGAGACTTTATGTTCTGGCCAACCCACAAGCACCGCTTCGGCTGGTTCCTCGAACCGGCATACGACTACAGCTTTGCTAGAGGCCACCAGCAATCCATAGGCATGAGCGCCGGTCTGTTGATTGGTATTCCGTGATCGTCTCGCAACCTCACGCCCACTACAAGGATTTGTTCATCGCCTCGATCAACTCGTCCACCGTCGAAACCGGTGGCAGACAACCCTTCCCATTGCAAACGACCGCAAAGCTCCCCTCCTCCTTGAGCCCCGGCAAATGCGGTAGCGTCTCCGCCAGCGCGCGAGGCAACGCCCCCAACTGGTCTCTCCGCAACCGTATGACGCTCTTGTTCACCGCATACCGTGCCAGCGCCACCGCCTCCAGCCGCCGCGCCGCAGCATCGTCGCCAATCACGCAGATCTGCACCGCACGCTGCACCATTCGCTGCAACGCCAAGCCATAGCTCGCAGCATACAAACCGAAGTGCTCGACGACGCCGGCAAAGGTCTCCAGCGTCTCCAGCGCCTTCACTGCATAGTCTTCGCGACCATTCAGGGCCTCCAGCCGTAACAGCAGGGCCGCCCCAACTGGGTTTGCCGCAGGCGTTGGCGAATCCTGCAGCGGCTTCCTCCGCGTCACGAGAGCGCCCAGCCGAACCTCACCATCGGCCGCCTTCTCTGTATCGAAGAAGGCGCACCCCGTAGCGTCATAGAAACGCTCGAGCGCACTCTCCATGATCGACTCGGCCGCGATGTAGTAGCGCATCTCTCCAGTCATCTCCCAGGCGTCGAGCGCCGCGTGACCAAGAAACACATAATCATCCAGCACTCCGGCCACCTGCGCTTCAACTCCGCCCTGCTCTCCGTAAGCCACCACGTGCGCCAGTCCGGTCTTCGAGTCCCTCGCCTCAGCCAGCACACGGTCCAGCGACTTCAGCGCAAACGCCCGCACCTCCGGTAAATCCAGGACCCGCCCTGCTTCCAGGTAGGCCGAGATGCACATCCCGTTCCAGCCCACATAGACCGTCTTATCGACATACGGTGTAGGCCGCCTCAGCCGCGCCTCGTACAGCTTCTTCTTTGCGGAATCAAGCCGCTCCTTCGCCTCATCCAGCGAAATCTTGTTTGCCTTCGCAACACCGTCCAGCGTCCCTCGCACATGCAGCACGTTCTTTCCGGGGTTGTGATGCATGTCGCCGATCTCGCCAATGTCGTAGTACGCGCTCGCCACCGCCATCTCTTCGGCCGTCAACACCGCGGCCGCCTCATCCATCGTCCACGTAAAGTAATCGCCGTCATCGTCCAGCGAAAAGTCCGCGTCCTGCGATGCATAAAACCCGCCCCGTTCGCGATCACTCAGCCACTCATCCATCCACCGAACCATCTCCCGAGCCACTCGAGCGGCCTCTGGCTCGACGAATGTCTGGAACGCATGGACATAGTTCTTCAGCAGCTCGCTGTTGTCATAAGCCATCTTCTCGAAGTGCGGCACCACCCACCGGTCATCGACCGAATAGCGATGAAACCCGCCCGCCAGGTGGTCGTAGATCCCACCCTTCGACATCTTGGCAAGCGTCACCATCGCCGCGTTCTTCGCCGCCTCGCCGACATTCTCCGCTCCACCGACTGACACCCGCGAAGCCGCATCCAGCAACAGATCGATCGCCCCCGAGTGCGGAAACTTCGGCTGCGACCCAAACCCACCGGACCTTGCATCAAACTGCTTCAGCGCCGAATCCACCAGCTTCGCCACCAGCTCCGGCCCCGGATTCCCCGCCCTGCCCATGAACGACTCGTTATGCTCGATCGCCGCCATCACGCTGCCGGCCGAATCGTTCACCTCGTCCCTTCGCTTCTGAAAAGCCTCCGCCATCGTCAACAACACCCGCGGAAACCCCGGTCGTCCATGCTGGTCCGTCGGCGGAAAATACGTGCCACCAAAATAAGGCTTCCCCTCCGGAGTCAGGAACGCCGTCAGCGGCCAACCACCTTGTCCACTGATCGCCGACACCGCCGCCTGGTAGCGCGTATCCACGTCCGGCCGCTCGTCCCGGTCCACCTTCACCGCAATAAACTGGTCGTTGATGATCTTCGCCGTCTCCCCGCTCTCATACGACTCACGGTCCATCACATGGCACCAGTGGCACCACACCGCTCCGATATCAAGCAGAATCGGCTTGTCCTCGGCCTTCGCCTTTGCAAACGCCTCTTCGCCCCACTCCTGCCACTGCACTGGCTGATGCATCGCAGACCGCAAATAGGCCGAAGCCGCCTTGGCCAGAGAGTTCAAATGTTCCCCACCCAGTTCCTTGCTCTGTTCATTACTCATGACCTTCAGTTTAGTCCACGCGGCTCACATCCATCGCTTCGAAACTCTGCGGCGTAATTACTCTCGTCACCAAAGCTTCCCCGCACCAACAGCCTGAAACAAAAAAAGGGCCCGAGCCGAAGCCCGGACCCTCTCGCAAAACCATCTCTACCTACTGCTGCGGAGGGGTATTCGGAGTCGCCGAAATTGGCTTCGGCGCCTCAGGTGCCTTCGGAGCGGTCAGTCCCGGAATCGCCGGAGGCTTACCAAGGTTCCCTATCGCCGCGCTCTGAATGCTGATCCCGTAAACGTCCAGCGTGGTCGCCAGCAACTGACGCAGCAGCGACCGGTCTTTCGCATACGCAGCCGTGTCCGAAATCAGTGTATTCTCAGCGGCCGCCAGGTTCCTTCCCTGCTGCAGTACGTTTGCCGTCGTCGACGCACCCAGCTTGTACTTCTTCTGCTCGGCATCCAGACTCTGCGCAGCATAGTCCCGCGCTGCCTGTGCCGCCTCCACCTGGGCCCTGTCGTTCGTCAGCGCGTACTGCTGGTTCGTTACCTGGATGCGAATCTGGTCGTAAAGCTGCTGGATTCGCATCTCCGTCTGCCGGTACTCCATCTGCGAACGCGCCTGGTCCGCCTGCGCCGTTCTATTCCGCAGCGTGACGTTGATATTCACGCCGACGCCCTTATCCGGAGCGCTGCTGTTAAACAGATTGCTGAACGCCGAACCGTAATCCACCGTCGGAAAGCTCCCTGGAGGGTAAGGGGCACCGGTCTCGAAATTGACAGCGCCCGGATTCTGGTGGCCACCTAGCGCACTCGCTCCGTAAAACGCATACGCATCCACCGTCGGCAATAACCCGTTCTTGAAAGCCTTGATCGTGATCTCGTTATTCTTGAGAGCCAGAACTGCCTGCTCAATCTGAGGATTGTTCACGTACGCTTCCTTCACCAGGTCCTCGGTCGGCATGTCCTCCTCCGCCAACCGCTCCAGGCTTATGCGATCGGTCGGAATTACCGGAGCAGTCGCAAGCTGCGGCTCGTTCAGGTTCCGCGCAATCGCCTGCTTCATGATCAGTTGCTGATATTCCAGGTTCGTCTTCGAAGCCACCAGCGCTTGCTTGTCGGTCGCCACCGCGCTGTCGGAGTTCACCACGTCCAGAGGGGCCAGCGTTCCAATCTCCAGTTGCCTCCGGTTATCCGCCGTCAACTGTGTAGACTGCGCCAGCGCACGTTCCTTCGCCTGCTCGTCCTCGTATGCGCTCACCAGCGCCCAATAAATAGCCTCTACCTGATTCACCGTGTATAGCAGCTGCTGGCGGAATGACGAGTCCGTGATCCGCCGGTCATTCTTGGCCTGCAAAATGAACCGCCCATTGATCCCTGGCCCAAACCCCTGCAGTAGATGCTGGGTCGCCGTCGCCCGGAAACTCGTCGTATAAGACGGACTATAAGTACTGAACGGGTTGTTCGTCGCCACGCGCGTATTGTCGAATGCAACCGTAAGCGCTGTGCCAGTGATGAAGCCCTGGTTGTAATTGAAATTGTAGGTCGCCGTGTCCGTATTCAAAACGTTCAGGCCGCCGCTGAACAGCGGGTTAATCTGCGGCGCGCTCGCTGCCTCATACGACAGTTGTCCCGTCACCACCGGATCCAGTGCCTCAGGCGTGGGCCCTCCGCCATTCGTGCTCGTCACCAGCCCGCCCGCGCCCGCGCCCGCGCCGCCTGTTCCGGCCGAGGTCGCTCCTGGCCCGCCACCGGTCAAAATCGTCGTTGTCGTCCCGCCCAGCGTATTTTGTACTAGGCCACTCGAAACGCCGCGCAGGAATGACCCCGCCTTTGCACGAAGTATATCCGTGTCCGCAATATCCAGATTGATCCGCGCAATCGCTATGTCGTAGTTATTTTCAATAGCCAGCATCACTGCATCCGACAAGCTCAGATAAATCTTCCCGTCGTGCAGCAGTTGCTCCAGCTTCGGAGTATTTCCCAGACTCGGGGCCGGATAATTAAGCTGCGTGTACGGAGCAATCGGATTCCAGAAGTGGCTCTTCGGCTTCGTGTAGTCGACATCAGTGCCCCGCAGGTACAACGGCTCGGTCAGCTTCGGCGGAGGGGCCTGTGGCAAACCCGGCTGCCCCGTCGTATCGTTCTGCACCGCCAGCGGCGCCGCCGGCTGCGTCGCACTTGGCGCCGTCTGGTTCGGTATCGGAGGAGTGGGCTGTTGCGCTATTCCGTTCTGCGTACCTGCGCTCATCAACAACAGGGCAACGCTCGCTGCCGCCTGCAAATCTTTTAATCTCACGATGCGCTCTCCAAACCTCTCTACGCTTTGCCGGCAGCTCCCAACTTCAGCTGGTAATCTCTGCCGGACATCTGAATTCATGGTCCTGCCTCGCCCCCGCCATAGCGCAGAGGTCTGGCCCGCAATCCATTTATGTAATGCTTGTTAAGACGCGCAGCACCTTTCCGACGACTCTTAAAGAATGCTCCTGGCCTACACACTCCTGTCGCGCAGAAATGCTTTGGTTGAGCAGATATACGCACTCATTCGTTGCTTCGTTCCCAACAATCCATCAAAATTGTCGAATGGTTGTAACGAAGTAAGTATATCAATGCTCTCCTGTTACCAATCGCCGTCTCAACTCAGCATCAAGCTAGGTTCCACCGAAATCTCGCTTGCAAATTACCCAGTCGAAGGGCCCGAAGTTGCAGTTGTCTATCTTTCAATCCGTGTTATCCGTGCCAATCCGTGTTAAGCAGTCCATCGTGATACCGTCCAAATCATCCCCATGCCGCACTGGAAGCTCATCCTCGCCTACGACGGGACCCCCTACAACGGTTGGCAGATCCAGCCCAACCTCCCCACCGTCCAGGGCACACTAGCGCACGCGATCCACCACGTCACCGGAGAGACCGTCCTCCCCCAGGGCTCCGGCCGCACCGACGCCGGCGTCCACGCCCTCGCCCAGGTCGCCACCTTCTCCCTCACCGTGCCGATCCCCGCCGCCAACCTCCATCGCGCCCTCAACCGCGCCCTCCCCCCAAGCATTCGCGTCCTCTCGGTCGAAGCCGTCCCCGAAGACTTCCACGCCCGCCACAACGCCCTCCGCAAAACCTACCAGTACCGCATCCTCCCGGGCGATCCTATCTGCTCCCCTATGCTAGCCCCGTACGTATGGGTCTGCCGTTATTCACTCGACCTCGCCGTCCTGCAACAAGCCGCCGCCCATGTCCTCGGCACTCACGACTTCACCTCATTCGCCGCCAACGATCCGGACCAAACTACACGCAATGCCGCATATCAAAGACCACTCGAAGACACACCTCCCAACGACGCCTTTTCTTCTCGAACCAACCCAAAAGATGTCATCTCCACCGGAGGCGGCGCACTTGCCGCCGCAGTGGAGAAACCCGGTTCTCCACCTCCGTTATTGACCGACCCCGTCGACAACGTCCGCACCATCTACCACTCCACCTGGCATCGGCAGGAAGACCTCCTCATCTACCGAGTCACAGGCAGCGGGTTCCTCCATCACATGGTTCGCAACCTCGTCGGCACCTTCGTCGAAGCGGCCGCCAACCGAATCTCAGCCGACGAGGTCCCCACCATCCTCTCCGCCAGAGATCGCAGCGCCGCTGGCCCTACTGCCCCCGCAAGCGGCCTCTTCCTCGTCGAGGTCGAGTACAAATGAACCCACCGCCACAACTCCCGGTGCGTATCGAGCGAAGCGAGACCGCTCCCGCTCATTTCGATGGCACCGGTGTCTCAAACTTAAAAGTGGAGGTGGAATCCTAATGCCCGCCGCCACCTCCTCGGCCCAGCGCCGCATAGCACGTCTCGCCACCCTCACCGCGGTCCACCGCGCCTTCCACTGGCTGCACCTCCACCAGCCCCAACTCCGCCAATGGCAGCTCGAGATTGTGCGCATCCCCGCCCCGCCCTTCGGCGAATCCGTCCGCGCCGCCTGGTTCCTCGACCGCTTCCGACAACTCGGCCTAACCAACGTCCACCTCGACGATGCGGGCAACGTCCTGGCGGAACTCGGCCCCAAAGTCGAGGCCAACAACTCCCCCTGCGTCCTCCTCTCTGCCCACCTGGACACGGTCTTCCCCGCCGACACCCTCATCGAACCCCTCGAAGAAAAAGACAGCGCCCGCATCCACGCCCCTGGCATCTGCGACAACGCCGCCGGACTCACGGGCCTTCTCGCCCTGGCCGCGGCCCTTCGCTATGCCGACATCACCCCGCCCATCACGGTCCTCTTCGCCGCCAACGTTGGTGAAGCGGGCG
>Ga0210387_10004557_pt1 | contig 10621 bp, 8 predicted proteins | sample IncBWC7OmetaG_FD_160108 | JGI IMG/M metagenome (GOLD analysis project Ga0210387, IMG submission 160108) | Forest soil microbial communities from Barre Woods Harvard Forest LTER site, Petersham, Massachusetts, United States - Inc-BW-C-7-O ... | reverse complement strand
CCACGATCCGATGTTCGCGTTGGCGGGCTGGCTATTCGCGCGCATGTCTCAAGGCAGCGACGGCGTGCTCACGAGCGCGTCCTTGCTCGTCGATTTGACCCCTCAAGAAGTGCGCACGCTGGTCTGGACGCAGCTCGGCCAGTTTTCGGTGAGCGCGGTCGCCCCCGTCGCATTGTTGGGCGCGCTTTGGCTCGCGTCCTCCGCTTTCAACACGTTGATGGCCGTGCTCGAGATCACGGTGGGCGCCGAACGTCGGCCGTGGTGGAAGCGTCGCATGATCGCCATGGCCTGCGTCGTCCTGGCGATTGGGCTCTTCACGGCGAGCGGCACGCTAGCCGTCGCACTCGCGGGCGGTCCGGCGACTCTGCTCCACCTGGTCGCGTTGGGCCAAGTGCCGCTCTTGGACCGCGCGAGTCACTTCGTGCTGCTCGGGCTCGTGCTCTCGATCGCGATCGCGCTCTTGGCCGGCTTCTTTCGCATCGCCGTCAAGCGCCCGAACGTGGCGCGGCGCGTTTGGCCGGGAGCGGTCGTGACCGTGGCAACGTCCGGAGGCGCGTCCTTGGGCTTCGCCTACTACGCCCACCATTTAGCGCGCTTCGCCCTGTTTTACGGCACGTTGTCAGCAGTGGCCATCGTGCTCGGTTGGCTCTGGATCATGTGCCTCGCGCTGCTCCTCGGCGCCGAGTTGAACCTGCAGCTCGAAGATCTGAGCAAGGACGAGAACGGCGCCGGAGTCTGACCAAAAGGGGCTAGTTCGCGCCGACGCACACGCCCCAGCCGTCGGGCAGCTCTGCTGATGCCTGACAGGTGCCCGCGCCGCAGCTCGGTGCGCCGCGCGTGTAACACAGGGCGAGGCACTGGTTCGTGGCGACCGAGCACACGTTGCCCCAAGCGCACGGACACGGGTCGCCCGCTTTGCCTGCGCCGGGCACCGCGCACGTGGTCGTGCCATCGGCGCGCACGACCACGCAAGCCGTGCCCGAGGCGCACGCGCATTCCGTGCCCTTCGGGCAGGGGTAAGGCGTACTGAGATCGCAATTCGCAGCGGGCACGCAGACTGGAATCGTGACCGTGGGCGCGGCGCTTTCACCAGCGCCCTGCGCTTGCGCGTTGGTGAGCGCGTCGCGCAGCGGGCGCTCCGCGCAGTACGTGCCTTTTTCGCAAGTGTTGTCACCCTGACAACAATACGGCTGACACAAACCCGAGCTCGAATCGCCCACGCAGGCGAGGGCGCCGCCCTTCGCGTCCCAACCGCAATCACTGGACGTGAGGCAGGGCGAGTTCACTTGGCCAGAGCCCGCGACGGCACACTCTGCGACCACGGACTCCGGCGCGGCGAGGGTGCGCTGCACTTGGCAGCTAAATTGAGGCGGGGGGCCACTCGGAGCGCCGCTTGCACCCGCAGCGCCACTCGCTCCGGCGGCGCCCACGGCACCGCTCGCACCGCCCAAGCCCTCACCGGCCGCGCCGCCTTCGCCGTTGGCCCCCGCTTGCGTGCTGCTCACCGCGCCGTCGACAGGCTCCACGCTAGCGTCCAGCTGTGCGGCGGGCGGCACGTAGCTGCTGCAAGCACCGGCTTCATCCGGCACGCAACGCGGCGCCTTGCCGCACAGTGGGTTCAAACCGAGCGAGCCGTCACCCGCTTCACCCGAGCCGTCTGGCCGCAAGATCTGCTCGTCATTGCCGGCTTCGCCGATGCCAGTGCTGCCGCCTTCGCCAGTCGGAGTGCCCAGGCTCGAGTCATTCGACGCGGAGCAGCCCCAGGCCAAGCCCAAGAGCAGCACCGTGGAAAGCACGGCCTGAATGGCACGACGCGACAAAAGCAAGGTGCTTCGGAGCCTAGCACTCCAAGCCTGCCGCGCGAGGCGCCAAAGTGCGCGCTACTTCAGGAGCACGCTGCGAATCACGAAATTATTGGCCTTGTCGTACACGCGCAGACTCAGGAGCGCGGGGGTCACTGGCGCAAGCTTCGAGACGTCCGCGTCGAACTCCTCGCGCTGCTCGTCGAAGATGCCGTCCGTCGGGTAAAACGGAGTCCATTCGTCCGAGCCTGCCCGCGAAATCTCGATGCGCGCGATGGGGCCGACGCCGTCGATGGCAACGCCTTGCACGTGCTTGCCGACGACCTTGAGGCCTTCGACGACGGGTGGCGTATTATCGACCAGAACGACGCTGCTCTCCATCTCGTCGCGCGTCACGCGATCGGGTGGATTGGACAGCTCGTCAGTCGCCACCACGCGCACACGGTAGCGCCCTTCGGGTAGATCCGAGGTTTCCCAAGAGTAGCTGTCTTTGGTCAGTTTCTCCTGGGGCTTCAGCAGATCGAACCAGGTGTTACTCCCGACTTGGCGATACTGCAGCCGGTAGCGCAGGTCGTCCTTGTCCGGGTTGTCGACCTTCCAGGACAGCGAAATCGTCGATTCGGGTTTGCGCGTGACTGGCCCGCCCGAAGAATGAATCGAGTCGTCGCTCTCCGAGCTGTCCGTATCTTTCGCGTCGACAGCCGTGATCACCGCACGCAAATTGTCAGTCAGAAAGGACACGCCGATCTCGCTCAAGACCGTAGCCGGGTCCTTTTCGAAGCGCGCGCGCACTTGCAGGTAGCGCGCAGCGGGGCTGTCTATCAACGAGGGTGCCCCGAAGCCCGCGCTCCAAGCGCTCCAGGTGTCGTCTGGGTCTTTCGTGTTGCCGGTGCGCGTAGAGACCTGCAGCGGGCCCGTGGCCTCCCAGGTGATCTTGCCGAAACGCGCGCGGAGCCCGGCGTCCAAGACCTTGCTCGTCCAGACAGCGTCCGGGCCGCCGATACCTTTAATCGGATGAACGACGGCCGGATCGCTGGCCACGACGAATTGCTCTTTGCCCGTGAGCACGAGCGCGCCCACTTGTCGTTCGTCCACGTCCGCGACCAGCACCGAATTGTGGTTGGCGTCGACCGTGTACACGCGCCCCTCGACGCCCGTACCGACATAGGGTCGCCCGTCATCTCCGAGCGCGAGGCTCGTGTAATGCTCGTCGGTGTCGTCGAGCAGTTGGTCCGGGGTGCCGTCGCTCGAGAACTTGTACAAGGTGCCTTTGCCCTTGCTCTTGGGCGCGACGTTCGTCGGTTGCGCGGGGGTGCCCTCGGAGTGGCGGCTCGGCGCCTGAGTGCCGGGTTTGATTTCGTTCGCGATCGCGAACACGTCGCCCTTCTTGTTGATGGCGATGGCGCGCACTTCCGTGCGACCGAAATCATACAGCACGCTCGCGTGACCGGGCGCGGTGATCTTGTACAGCTTCGCTTTGTCGCTCGCGCCCGCGTACACGGTACCGTCCGGCGCGACCGCCACGCTCATCAGATGCTGCTCCGGCGCGTCGAAGTAGACCTGCGCCTCGCCGCTCTCACTGATGCGGTACAGCTTGCCCTCGGGGCCGGTCGCCGCGTAGAGCGCCTTTTTCTTCTCGTCGAACGCGACCTGCCAGACGTGCTCGGTGCCCTTCAACGTCACGAGATCCGACAATTTGCCGTGATCCCATTTCATGACTTTGCCGTCGGGCAACGTGCCGAGCACCACGGCGCCGCCCCAAGCTTCGACCAATGACGTGACCACCAAGGCCTTCGTCTCGGCGAGCACGCTGATCGCGCCGCCGGTGAGCTTGAGCAATTTGCCTTCATTGCCCGTGCCGAGCAGCACCGAGCCGTCGCGCATCGGGAGCGCGGACCAGATGGACGTGCCTTGCAAAACGGGCACGGAGCCGAGGTTGAACCCGGCGCGCACGTGACCCGCAGAGTCGACCGCGACACCCTTCAGATCGCCACCTTTGAAGTCCGAGCTCTTCTCGAGCGAGAAGTGCCGCGTGCCGACCGCCGAAGCCTGCGCGGCAAAGACCAAACCAGCACCGAGTAACGAGTAGCGAAGAAGTCGATTCATGGGCTCACGTGAGGAGAAAGGGAACACTCAACCAAAATCAGCGAAGAACCGGGCGCACCGTGACCGAAACGCGGTCACGACCCACCATGAACTGAGGCAAATCAACGACGATGCGCGTCGTCGTTTGAAAGGTCTCGGGCGCGACGGATGATGTCTCCGGGCGAATCGCGTCGAGCGCGCCCGGCGGCAGATCGTGGGCAATGCGACCCTTGAACGTGACGCCCGAGTCTCCCGTACCGAAGGTCACGACCGCGGACTTCGCCGGGTACACGGGGTTTTCGAAATTCTTGATCATCTCGGCCAGCGTGTCGGGCGCTGCTTGATCGCGGTCCTCGGTGTAGCCCGGCTCGACCTCGAGGTTCACGGTCTGGCCCGCCAGATAAGCGGGGATCGGCACGGACACGACGCGCGTGATCTCGGGACCCGAGTAGGGCACGAGCGTGAGCCGAATGCGCGCCGGTGAACCAGCGTCGATCTCCGACTCGAGCAAATCCGCGCCGCGCAGACGCAAGATGTCGCGCGCGTAGCGGAGCTGAATGTCCATGGTCGCCCCCTCGATGATCGCGGGCTGCCACGGGTTGTTCATGATCGTGCCCATCGCGCGCACCAGATTCGAACGCGCGAACTCGCCGGCCTCCGGCGTGCCGCCGATCGCGACGCCGTAGTCTTGCAAGGTGATATCGGGAAACCCCTTGATTTTGAGCACGCTCGTCGCTGTCCAGCTCACGTCTTGATGCTCGTTCGCGACCTCCTGCAAAGCGCTGCCCAGCGCCACCGCGGCGAACGAAGGTGTCATGAATTTGTCGTGTGCGACCTCGAAGCTCCAATTCGCGCTCGGAAAACCCGGCGCACCGTGGATGCTCATCTTGATCGGGATGACCGGCGCCTTGGCGCTGTGCGAAACGACAATCGCCGACTGGCGGTCGTTCACGAGCGCGCCCACGTCACGCACGGCCATACCGATCTTGAACGAGCGCTGATCACTCGCCAAAAACCAGATCACGCGACCAATGGCCGTCGGCAGCGCAGTCACGCCGAGCTCGCTCATCGGGTGACCGAAGGCCACCAATTTGTCGCCCTCGACGCGCGTCACCGTGCCTAGTCCCATGGCGCTCATGTCGCCACGGATCAGCTCGACGCCGATCGCGCCGCCGTCCACGAAGCGCGTCGGGGCGGACGCCTCTTCGCCGCCGCCCCCGCCCGCTTGTAGCGGCTCCAAGCCGAGCGGCGACAACATTTGCTGCGCGAACGCGATCGAGCGCGGCCCCATACCACCCATCAAAATCGGGGTGGAAACCGGGGTGAGCGTGCTCACCGAGTGCGAGTCGCCTGCGCCCAGCGCGCTCGCCAATTCAGCCGCGTGCTGACGCACGTCGTAGTGCGCCAGGTCGCCCTGATAGCGCCGCCCAAAATCGTTCAGGGCGTGGTGCTCGTGTCCGGGCAGCGCGGCATTGGGCGCTGACGGCAAGAACTTGAGCGGCCAACCGTCGATCTGGCTCGGCAGAGGGCGCGCCAGCTCATTCAACATGTTCTGAATCGGTGTCACGCCAGCGACCGGCTCGGAGCCAAACGTCCAACCATAGGCGTACGCGCCGATCATCTTGTCATTCAGATAGATCGGGCTGCCGCTCATACCGGCCACCACTTTGGTGATCTCGAGCCGAGGGTGCTTGGTCTTGATCAGGATCAAGTCCTGCTTGGGCCGGAAATTCTTGAGCACGTCGATCACCTCGACGTCGAAGCGTTCGGGTTTGGTGCCCGAAAACACGGTCAGGCCGTAGCCCTTCATGCCCGCGTGAATCTGGCTGACCGGCATGATGTCGGGCCGGCTCGAGCCACCGTCGGCGTGAGCGGCGCGGAGTCCGAGCGGCAAGGGCAGAAGCAGGCCAACGAGCGCGGCACCGAACAGCAGAGAGGAGGAACGCACGGTTTCGGAGTGTAGCAGGGTGGCGGGGCAGCACGCCAAACCCGCAATTTGCGGGATTTGAGCGATTTCTGGGCTTCAATAAGAGACGCTCGCGCGCTCCTTATTGTTCCCGCCGAGATGGCGGTGCCCGCTTTTTGCGACGGATGGGCCTGGAACGCACCGCACGGATGTATCTTCCCGGTCGTCGCCGTGGACCTCGCCCTGATCATCACCCTCGTCATCTCGGCCGGCGTGCTGCTGTCGACTCACGTGTCACTGAGTGTCGGGCTCGCTCGCCTCGGCCCGTGGCACCGCGGCTTGATCGCGTTCCTGGTGCCGCCGCTGGCGCCGTTCTGGGGTTACCACGGCAAGCTCCACAGGCGCTCGTTGGTCTGGATCGTCGCGGTCACGATTCACATCGCTTGCCTCACCGCGGCGTCGATCGGCGGTTCTGGGACCTGAGAGGATTTGGGGGGCGTGGGCGCTGCACGGCGCGGTCACGCCGCGTCCCGACACAGGCAAGCGACGCGCAGGCGCTTCGAGTCTCGCTGCGCGTGTGGCGTGTGGCGTGTGGTGGCCCCTTTCATTTCAAATCTGAAGTTTAAACTTAAACATCAAATTCGAATCACGAAGCAGCACCGAGAGCGTGCGATGTGCGATGTGCGATGTGCGATGTGCGATGAGAGCGTGCGTGCGTGCGATGTGCGTGCGGGCGGGCAACGAGCAGCAGCCATGCGCGCACGGTTTACTTGTGGTCCGGGCGCAGCGCGCTGACGACGTTCATCATCGGGAAGCCTTCGTTGACCCAGCGATCGCGCAGTTTTTGGGCAAGCTCTTTGTGCTCACGCCACGGGATGGCGATGGCAAAGATCAGGCAAGCGTCCGAGTACGCCGGATAAGCCGCCCAAGCGCCAGAGAACTCGGCCGCGGTGAAGCCGAGGTTCACGCGACCGTCGACGCTGCGCGCCTCGAGCGTTTGATTTTGCCAGCGCGCGAAGTGGGATTCGAAAGGCGTGAACTTCACGTCGAAAGCGTGCGTTTGTGGCAAACCCCAGGCCTCGAACGCGCGCATGCACGTGTCGCTCTTCACGACGGTGCCGGGCGGCAGAGCTTGCACGAAGGCGAGCGCCATGGCGTGGTGCTCGTCACCGTAACGAAAGCCCACGAAGTGCTCGACGCCGAAATAGCGAACGCGTTTCCAATTTTCCCAATCCGGAATCGGCACGCGGATCTGATCGGCCTTGTCGTTGCGCGCGCCCCAAGGCGCGCTGAGCAAGCGCGTCAGCGCGGCTTCGTGCGGGTCAGCCGCGTCACCGCCAGGCTCCTGGGCGGTGATCGTAGCGGGTGCGGGCGGCAGACCGGGCGGCTGCGCGGCGGTCTGCGCGCCGCCACCGCAGCCCGCGAGGAGACACAGCGGCACGACGCACAGCGCGCGACTCAGCTTCGAATGGCAGGGCAGTGTAGGCGGAGAGCGCACGTTCGTTATACGCCGCACGACGCACAATCATGACTCAGCCTAGCCGAGCGCGCCGGAAAAACGGCAAATCAGCGAAAATCAACGACGCCGAGGGCGCACCTCTCGAGCTAGGCCGGCTCAGACCTCGAACGTCGAGACTTTGATGGCGTTCATGTCGTGCACGCCGAGCCCGAAGTTGCCCGCTGCGCGAATGTAGCTCGGCTCGCGGCCGGAATCTTTCAGAGACGGCAAGTTGTGGGCCTTGCGCTCGTCGTCGATCACTTTCCAGCCGTAAGTGTCCATCGCCACCGGATCGGTCGACACGTACACGGCGCCGTGCGGCACGCGCGTCTTCGGGTCCTTGTCGAGCGGACCTTTGTCGTACGTCACCTTGAACGCGTCCGTGATGTGCAGGCGCACGCGGCTCGTGACGATCGGGTGATTGTAGAGCATCGCGATCTGCGGGCTCGCGTTGTGCTCGTGGTGGTCTTGAGGGTTATTGATGTTGCCGTGCGTGATGTTCTTCATCGTGCCGGTGTAGCCGCAGATCCCGTGATCTTTCATCATCGTGAGGTTGATGACGGCGGTGGCTTCCGTGAAAAAACGGCAGTAGCGAGTCTTGATGCCCTGATACACCTTGATCTCGGGCATCGGGTGATCGTTGTTGTTGTGGGTGCCGCTCTTCACGCCTTCCGGCAACTTCCAGTCCCGCACGTTCACGCGCGTGCCCGCGAGGAACGTCGGGTATTGCTCGTAAACGGTGATTTTCTCCGCGGGCACCCCGAGCTTGATCAGACCTTGCACGAGCGGCAAAATCAGCTCGAAGTTCGTGGCCATCGTGTAGCCCTTTTGGCCTGCGATGCCGTTCACCTTGACCGCAACGACGTCGTCCTTGTGGATGAACTCAGCGAGCGCGTCGCTCAGCGACGAAGTGCCGGTGTACTCGGTGAGCGCCTTCTCGAGCATGGCGCTCGCCACGTCCGGCTTGGGCCAGAGTTGGTTCGGCTGCATGTACGAGGCGAAGTCGCCCTTGGCGGACACCTTGACGATCTTCCCGGGCACGTTCAGCGGCTTGAAGCCGGCCGGAGGCTTGGCGATCAACGAGTCGATATTGTCGGCGGCGGCAGCGGGGGTCGCCTTCGCGAGCGCGCCCACGGCCATGCCGGCGGACGCGACCTTCAACACTTCGCGGCGTGACACCTTCGGGGACTGAGTAGAGCGCTGGTGCATCGTGGCCTCCGTCGAAAATCCGACCCGATCGGAATATCACGGCGCCCGGACCACGGCAAACCTCGCGCACTGTCGAGGTGTGAGCGACCGGCGATCGCCACCCGCGACGCCAGCCCCAGCCAGCAGAACCTCAGCAGTTACTCGGGAGTATTGGGCGATTCGGGTGCGGCACGGCGCTCGCAATGTCTGCTCTCCAAGTCACGCGGAAAAAATCCCGCGGCGACCAACAGGAGAGAAACACAATGGAACAGAACAGAATGAAAATCGCGTACGTCATCACCCAACGCAAGGACAAGAGCTTTTGGAATCGCGTGGGCGTCGCGTTCGTCAACAGTGACGGCTCGATCAACGTGAAGCTCGAGGCCGTGCCAGTCAGCGGCGAGATCCAAATCCGCGACTACCAGCCGCGCGACGAGCTCGCTTCCACGAGCCGCATTCACTCGCGCACCGAGGTCGAGGAAGAGCCGTACGCGGAGCTCGCGTAAGTGCTGCCCGCGGCTTCGACCGAGCGAGAGGCGAGCGCACTCGGTGGCGCTTGCTTCACGCCGGCAGAAGTCGACTCTCGGGGGGACGAAGGTGGGGGCTCAGCGGCCCCCGCCACTCGGCCTTCTTGGGTTCGACGTTCGCGGGAAGCATTTCAGGGCAGCGTTTGGGCGCCCGTAGCGATGAAACTGGCCGGGCTCGCGCTCGGCATTTTGGTGTTGTCCGGCATCGGCGTGGCGTCGATTTTGAGCAGCGCGTCCGGCGTGCAGGTGCCCCTCGCGGGCATGCTCGGGAGCGACGTTCACGCCGCGTGGTTGGCGACGAAATCAGCGCCGGCCGGAGCGGCCAGCGCTGCCGCACGAGCCGGTATTTCCGCGAGCGCGGCGACCAGCGCGAGCGCTGCGCCTCAGGGCGATGCGAAGCCGAGCGGCGCCGCGCCAGCGGACGGCGCGGGCGGCAGCAGCGCGACCAGCGCGGGCATGACCCAAGACGGCAAGGTCATCCTCAACTTGGCGACAGTGGAAGATCTGCGCCACTTGCCCGGCGTCGGGCAAAAGCGAGCCGACGCGATTCTGGCGCTCCGTGCGCGCCTCGGCCATTTCAAGCACGTGAACGATCTGCTCAGGGTAAAGGGGATCGGAGTGCGCGGCTTGAAGAAGATTCTGCCGCACGTTCTGCTCGACGCGCCGCAGACCCCAGCGGCGTGACGGCTCGCGCGGGTCGCCACCTCGCCCGGTGGCGGCCCCGCGCCTCGTTTTGTGGGACGGCTATCCGCGTGTAGAAGAATTTCCCGAGGTGCCGATCCGCGCTCGAATCTTGGTCGCTCCCGCGTGTTTGCTCGCGTGCAGCGCTACTGCTTGTGCAGGGAGAGCGCTGGATCGGGCTCCGGCACCAAGCCGAGCGAGCGCGACACCGTCCCACGCGAGCGCGGACGACGACCTTTCGGCGCTCCCGCGCGTGGCGGACGCAGGCCCTGATTCCGGCACGAATTCGGGCACACTGGCAAAGGTACCCAGCACGGCGACGCCGTGTCCGAGCGGGATGGCGCACGTGAAGTTCGACTATTGTCCGGAGGTAACGCGCCGCTGTTTGGACAAAGAGTACGACAAACCCAACCACATCACGATTTGTCACCGCTTCGCGCCCCAGAAACCGGAGTGCCGCGCGCCACGCATTCCGCTCGACTTTTGCATCGACGAATACGAGTACCCGAACCAGGTGGGCGCGAAACCGCCGGTGATGCTCAACTTCTTCGAGGCGAGCGGGCTGTGCGCCGCCGAGCACAAACGGCTCTGCTCCGAGAGCGAGTGGGTGACGGCCTGTGAAGGCCCCGAAGAAAAGCCGTTTCCTTACGGCTACGAGCGGTCGAGCAAGCAGTGCAACTTCGACAATCGCTGGGTCGACCCGCACCTCGGGCTCGTGTACGCGAAGGTTCCAGAATTGCAACGCGCCGAGCTCGCGCGTCTCGACCGCAGTGTGCCGAGCGGGCAGATGCCTGGCTGCGTGAGTGACTTCGGCGTTCACGATCTGACGGGCAACGTGGACGAGTGGGTGCGCGCCGACCACGAGCGACCGAAGGAAAAAGCCAAATTCTCCGCGCTGAAAGGGGGCGCGTGGGGTCACGTGCGCAACGCTTGT
>Ga0210387_10004556_pt1 | contig 10623 bp, 10 predicted proteins | sample IncBWC7OmetaG_FD_160108 | JGI IMG/M metagenome (GOLD analysis project Ga0210387, IMG submission 160108) | Forest soil microbial communities from Barre Woods Harvard Forest LTER site, Petersham, Massachusetts, United States - Inc-BW-C-7-O ... | reverse complement strand
ATTACACCTTTTGGCATAACGCGCGACGAAATATTCGGCCAGCACGGGAATATCTTCCGCGTGTTCCCTCAGCGGCGGAAGCACCAGGGAAATAACATTCAGCCGGTGGAAGAGGTCGGCGCGAAACTTTTCTTCCTTCACGGCTCTCTGTAAGTCCTTGTTGGTCGCGGCGAGAAAACGGACGTTGATCTTGATCGAACGGGTTCCACCAACGCGCGTAAATTCACGCTCCTGAAGCACGCGAAGAAGTTTCGCCTGCAGAATTGGCGACAGTTCTCCGATCTCATCAAGGAACAAGCTGCCGCCCTCCGCGACTTCGATCATACCTTTCTTCTGCGCAATGGCACTGGTGAAGGCGCCTTTCTCGTGGCCGAACAGCTCGCTTTCCAGAAGGGTTTCGGAGATCGCAGCGCAATTCAACGCCACGAATGGGTGGCTCTTGCGGTTGCTGTTGTTGTGAATCGCGCGAGCGGCGAGTTCTTTGCCGGTTCCGCTTTCGCCGCAGATCAGGACGGTCGCATCGCTGGGCGCGACGCGCTCGATGAACTGGTAAACCTCGCGCATGCGGGAGCTGCGTCCCACCATGTCGTGTTCCAGGCTGGCCTGGGCGCGCAATTGCTGATTCTCAATGCCCAGCGATTCGAATTGCCGCGCGTTTTCGATGGCAATGGCGGCCAGCCCGGCAATCGCGGAAGCAAGCTGCAAATCATCCTCGGTGAACGGCGTTGACGGATTGGTGGACTCCAGATAGATGATCCCGATGGGCGAATGGGCCGCAACCAGGGGAACGCAAAGCACTGACGCCGCGTGGACTTGTTGACTGGCGTTTGCGGCAGAGTCCGCTTCGAGCAGGAAGACCCGCTCTTCGATCACCTTGCGAAGCAGCGCCTGGCTGACGTGGACAGGCTGGTCAGGTCCGGCAGCGCGGTCCCAAGCCACATGCGACAAAATCTCCAGCGAAGAATCCTTGACCAGTATCACGGCGCCTCGTTCCGCCGGGATCACGTCGAAAATCATACCCAGCAACGCCCATTGCACCGATTGCATGTCGCGAATCGTCCCAATCGCCGCGCTGATTCGCAACAGCGCACTCAAGTTTCGCGACAGCCGTTCCGACTGGGGCAATGCCGCTAATGATTCCGGATTGAGGTACAACAGCCCTTCCTGGTGAATTTCCTGGAGGGGCGGCTTTTCGCCTAGCTCGTCATCCAGCTGCAAGGGGTTGGAAATTGCCCGCGAGACATCGGTCTGGAACAAAAACACTGAATCTCCGACAGCAATCTGATCGCCGGAGTCCAGCTCGCACTGTGTCACCGGCATGCCGTTGACGAACGTGCCTGCCGTGCTTGCCAGGTCCGTCAGGATAAATCGCCCATTCTCCGCCGCAATCCGACAGTGCTGCGGTGAGACCGCAGCGTCGTGCAGACGAATGGCACTGGAGGAAGCGCTGCCGATGCAGACTGTGACTTCCAGCGAGAATTCAGTTTTCCGCAACGGGCCGCTCAAGGCCAGAATCTTGGGTTGCACAGCGGGGCCTTTCATGCAACGTCTCCAGCAGTTACGACACACGTCGCTGGCGGCAAGATTCTAGCCGCAAGTCGCGGTCAGTACCAGCGGAACTATCCGAAAGGATAGTGCGACTACACGATCGGAACGTATCACCCTATCTTTGTGGTTGCGCCAGCCATGCGCGCTACATCTCCATTAACTCGTTTCTATTCTGTGAGTTAGCGGCATCTGGCCAAAAGCGAAATCCTTTGGGCTCCAGCAGTCCAATTTTCGAGTCTCCTGGACGCCTTCCGAATATCCGAATGGATAGGGCCGCCTTGTCCTTCTTCCCGACGTAGCCGCGGTCAGCCATTCTCCCATTCATCATCAAGTTGATTGAAATCAACGAGCTGTCTGACCCAATCACTGGCACGGGGCGAACGAATTCCTTTGGCATGCGAGGTGCTTTCCTTAAATGCGTCCAGCGAAAACAAAACGGGGAGAGGTGGTTTATGAACTTCAGAAACATGATTCGGATGCAAGTAATGACCTTGGCCGGTTTGGGAGTAGCAATGTTGTTCGCGGGCTCCGCGTATGCGCAGCAGGAAATGGACCCAACGCCGTTTGCCGACGGCCCTTACGTAGAGCGGATGGCCCAGCCAGCGCCGGCCGCGTACGGCACGACTACTTCGACTGCGGTCGTGACCCCGACTGATGCTCAGCGCGCGTCTGTCACCATAGCGTCTCCTTCTCAGGTCGAGACCGCTGCGGTTTGGACGAAGCTTGACAACTTGGTCCTGTCGGCATTGTTTGTTTGCGCGGCCGGTATTCTGCTGTACGAAATTTCGCAAGCGAGGCGCGTCGCGGCAAATGAAGCTGCGTATCTGCCACGTGGCGTGTCGATGTTGTAGCTCAACCCCACACCCCGAGGAACACTCCGGGAGCAGCGGTTCGCCGCAACTCCCGGAGTCGTTTTTTGGGTCGCTGTTTGGCAAGTGCCCTGCCAGGCTGATATCTTCGGGGCATGCTCCTACAAAACAAAGTGGCCTTGATTACCGGTTCGGGCCGCGGCATTGGCCGCGCCATGGCAAAGCTGTTCGCGCAGGAAGGCGCCCGCGTTTTTCTTGCCGCGCGAACAGAGGCGGAACTTTCTGCAACTGCGAAAGAGATCGTCGCCGCCCATGGCGAGGCGGCCTATGTTACGGCGGATCTGACCCGCGAGGCGGATTGCGCTCACGTTGTTGCCGCCGCGCGTGAGAAGTTCGCGCGGATCGACATCCTGGTGAATAACGCTGGGCACTATGGCCCTGTCGTCCCGGTAGAGGATTATCCTCTCGAAGAATTCGACAGCGTGATTGCGGTGCACCTGCGCGCGGCGTTTGTGGTCAGCAAACTCGTGCTGCAGGAAATGTACGCGCGGAAGTCCGGCGTCATCCTGAACATTTCCAGCCTGTCCGCGAAATCGGCATTTGGATGGGGCTCCGCCTACGCCGCGGCGAAAGCGGGGCTGCTTGGCCTGACGCGCGTGATGGCCGCGGAAGCGTCACGGCAAGGTGTGCGCGTGAATGCGATTTGCCCTGGCCCGGTGACAGAAACCGTGATGTCGAAGGAACTGGGGAAAACGCTAGCGGAAAAGTTAGGCCTCAGCCCCGAAGAACAGTTGAAGGGATTTCTCAATTCGATTTTGCAGGGCCGTGGCCAGACAGCCATGGAGATTGCTCAAGCTGCGCTGTTCCTCTGTTGCGACATGTCGACCGCCATCGTAGGCCAGTCCATTAACGTCGACGGCGGTGCCGCCTTTTTCTGAATGCGAACAAGGAACGAATTAGGAGCCATGGACTTAACGCAGGTCGTCCTTGAAGACAGCGCCGGACTTCATCACAAACTTCATGCGCTGCAATTCGCTGATGTCTTTGAGCGGATCGCCGAAGACAGCCACAAGGTCCGCCCACTTCCCGGCCTCAACCGTTCCCATCTTGTCGCTCCAGCCCAACAATTCGGCGGCGGTCGTCGTGGCGGTGCGGATCGCCTGCATCGGCGTCATGCCGTAGGAAACGTAGTACTCAAATTCCTTGGCCTCGTTCAGCCCCTTCCAATCGAAGCCCCCCGCGTCCGTGCCCAATACGATCTTCACGCCTTTCTTCAGCGCCAGTTGGAACGCGGCCTTTTCCGTATCCACCATCTTCGGCCAATTCCCGCCGCGGCCGGGTGCCACAGCCGCTCCCACCATGATCGTCGGAACCCAGTAGATCCCCCGCCGAACCATTTCATCCATTTCCGGTTCGGTGAGGCCATCCCCGTGCTCAATGGAATCAACCCCAGCCTTCAGCGCTGCGGCGATTCCGTCGCTGCCAATCGCGTGTGCGGCGACTTTGTGCCCCAGCCGGTGCGTTTCCTCCACGATGGCTTTGGCTTCCTCGTCCGTGAAGTTCACGTGGCTGTGCAGCACATCACCCGGACCGTAAAAATAGCCGTGGTCGGAGTAATACTTAATCCAGTCCGCGCCATACATCACCTGCTCACGCACCGCCTTGCGGGCCTCTTCGACGCCATCGACATACTGAACTCCCTTGGGCACCTTCAGTTCCCAGGAATAGTCCAGCAACGGATACATCCCGGTCGGCGTCATCGCTCGCGTGGAAACTTGCATGTGGGGTCCTGGAATTTCGCCCTTGTCGATCGCGGTCTTCACGTCTACGTCGGCATACATCGCGCCTTCTGTCTCCAGATCCCGAAGCACGGTGAATCCGTGGGAAAGCGCAATCTGGGCGTTGCGCGCGCCCAGAATTGCCCGATAAGGGATGGACTGCTTCAGCAGTTGCTCGTCATAGTCCGCTGCCGTGACATCTCCCTGCAACAACACATGCGTGTGCGCATCCACCAAGCCGGGCAGCACCGTGTGCTTCGACAGGTCAATCAGATCTGCGCCCGCAGGGGCATTGCCGCCAGCGGAGACGCTGACTATCTTGTCGCCTTCGATCAGGATCAAGGCATTTATGATGGGCGCTTCGCTCTTGCCATCGATCAATCGGCCGGCGCGAATGGCGATGCGTTTCGCGGGCGGTGCGGTGGCTTGTTGCGCGTGCGACGTCCCCACCACCAGCAATAGACAAGCTGCAGTCAGACCGATGCCCGAGCGGCGCCATTCCTTCATGGTTTCCTCCAGGAAGCCGCACAGCGTAACAAGTAATGGAGGGAAAGGAAAGAGAAAGGCCAGCCGCTCTCTCAGGACGGCTGGCCCATTCTTTTTCCCGCACTCAAGACTTACTTACTTAAGCGAACTGTAAGCCCTGAATCGGTATGCTCAGGCAAAACTCCAAACCCAATCGTCAGTGCGCCGGCTCCGAATCCGGTCGACGCAGCGGCCGGCGTACCCATTCCTCCGAAACGGCCGTAGCCCGGCGCGCCGCCAGCACCCAGGAATTCTGGCTCGCAGCCAGCCGCGCCACCCCGGATTCCCAGCCCTTCTGAGCCAGGTAGAGGGAAGCTAGGCAGACCGCAATTCCGGCAAAGCCAAGCGCGAACAGCGCAAACGCCGCCAACAGCTCACGCACAAAATAGAGTTGTAGAGCCGCTATTACACCCAGGAACATCCACATCCACTTGCGCCAGTTGTCTTTGGCTTTGTTTGCCATTTTGCTCCCCTTCGACTGACCAGGCCTGTGCGGCGGTACAGGTTTTGCTGCTTCCTTAGATGCGGGGCCCTGTCCAAAAGACCGATGCATCTGACCTGTCCTATTAGACAGGATAAGGGGGGTGATGGCTATGGTACCGAGGCATCAAAATTGGGGGCAAACCCGGCGTATAGTACCGGCAATACCGAACTGGTCAAATGTATCTTGTTGTTTTTAGACACTATATTCGGGCGCCAAGCCTGATTGTGGATTTCGCCGTTTGTTCGTACTACCGCCCTGTGTAAAACCTGTACTTCGGTACAGGTTTTGGACGGGGACAAATCCGCAGGTTTAAACGGGAGTCAGTATGTGCGGTTTGTTTTAGGGGGAAGACGAAAGTGCCTGCGGCTTAGTTGCCCTTCAACGCGTAGCCCGGATCGAACGGCAGTTTGCCATCAACACGCAGCACCTTCACCGCACTGTTGATGGAATAGACGTCCACCAAGCCGATGGCCCCGGGGATGGCTTCGACGGCACGAAACAGCTCTTCATCACTGTCGACGATTACCACAACTTTCCGCGTCTCATTGACCTTTGCCAGCAATGGCTTCAGGTTCGCGCCTTCCACGCCGAACAGCTTTTCGATGGCGTAGCGCATATCGGCGGAGTCCGGACCGTGAATCACCAAGGTGAAGGGTTTGCCGTCGGGCCACTGTTTTTGCGTGCCTTTGCACAACTTCGCCAGATCAGCCATGGGAACGTCTTGCAGTTTGCTTCCCGCTGACGTGACTACGGCCCAATTCTTCAAAGCTGAAAAAAGCGGTGCAGCGGCGCAGAACAGTATACCCACCACGACGGCCAGCTGAAGCGATCGGAGAGAGCGGGAGTCTTTCATAGTTCAAAACCTTTCGTGCGGATATCCCCAGTTTCAGGAATGGGGACGGCACGTACAAGCGCTGCTTGAAAGCAATGTGCCCAACCAGACGATGACAGCCACGATCATCGCTGCCGTCGCCTGCCCGCTTGCCAAATGCGCACAGCTGGCCGTTGGTCCAGTATCCGGCCCGTGAGTCAACCGCTAACTTGGTGCAGTACGCGCCATGTGACTAAAAACCGAGTGTGGAGTTGATCGCTCATGAAACCGAATCTGCTTCGCTGGCTTCCCTTTCTCTGCCTGAGCTTGATTCCCGCAGCCGCCCCGGCGCAACCAGCCGCCCATGTCGCCTCGGCGAAGACCGTGACGGCCAAGTCCGCCGTCAAGGTTGCTCCCGGCACGCTATTCTTCTTCGGCACCCTGGCGATATCAACGAAATCCAAGGATGCGAAAGAGAACCTGGAAATGGCCCTGGACCAGTACGAAAACGCGGGCTTCGACCAGGCCATGATGCACGCGGAAATGGCTACAAATTCAGACCCGAAGTTCGCGCTCGCCTACGCGGTGTGGGCGTTCGCGGCACGCCGTAGCGCTCCTGCGCCGGAGGTGCTCGCCAAAGCGAAAGCCCTGGCGACCAAGTGCACGCACGATGAATGCCTGCTGATCAGCTTTTTGAACGGAGTTCAGGACGCCAACGTCCTACCGGCAATTTCGGCGATGAACGATCTTCTGGCTCGTCGCCCCAAAGACAAGCACGTTCTGTATCTAGCTGGCGAATGGCTCTTTTTCCAGGGTGACTACCAGCGCGCCATGCAGATCTGGTCGAAGTCGCTCGAACTCGATCCGGACTTTCCCCCGGCACTGAATATGATGGGCTACTCCTATGTGGAGTCCGGCGACCCCAACCCGCAAAAAGCCGTTGATTACCTGAAACACTACGCCGCGGTGCTTCCCAACGAGGCGAACCCTCAGGATTCGCTAGGCGAAGTCTTGCGCATGGCCGGGGACGATTCCGGCTCACTGGCGCACTACGCCGAAGCGTTGCGCATTTCGCCCACGTACATCACTTCGCAATACGGCCGCGGAGACACCTATACATTGATGGGCAATTTCATTCAGGCACGCCAGGAATATGAGACGGCGCTGAAAATGGCCACGACCGCACATGATCGTTTGCATATTGAATTTCAGGAAGCGCTGGTGAATTTCTGGAACAGCGACCCAAAGACCGGTCATACGGAACTGGCCCGCCTTTCTGAAAGGGCCGCCACCGATAAAGACCGGATAGCACAGTTTGAAATCGACTACGCCCGCGCGCTGCTCGCCCCAGACGCGGAAAGCCAACGCCAACTCCTGGCAGGCCTGGAAACGCAATTTCTCGCACCCGTTCCCGGCATGCTGGATTCCGACCGCAATTCCGCACTAGCCGATGTGCTTCGCGAACAAGTGCGGCTGGCCACGGAAACCGACCAAAAGGACGCCGCCGCTGCCGCCTTGGATCGCCTGGCGCACCTATCGGAAAGTTCTCGCGACATGCTTGTCGAGAACGTCTATGAATCAGCGCGCGGTTACGCGGCATTCGCAAACGGCGATTTCGAAAAAGCCGCCCAGCATCTTTCCGCGGACTTGCACTGTCCTTTGGTTGTGCGGGAATTCGCCATGGCCCAGGAAAAACTGGGTAACGCCAAAGGCGTCGAGGAGGCACAGGCGCGTCTGAAATACTTGCGGCTGCCCACCGCGGAGTGGTACGTAGCCAGCCATAAACAGGGATTGCACGCGCAAAATGTTGCGCCCTAAATAGAGTTTCCCTCTAAAGACGAATCGCGCTCCAGCAAGCACTTGCCGGAGCGCGATTCCTTTTCGTGCGACAGCTTAGGCCTTCTTGAGCAGGCGCGTGATCCATACCAGAATCACTGCCCCCACGAACGCAACGATGATCGAGCCGATCATTCCGCCTCCAGGCCAGATCCCCAGCATCCCGAAAATCCATCCGCCCAGGACTCCGCCCAGTATTCCCAGAATGATGTCCACGAGCACTCCGTAGCCACCACCCTTCATCACTTGGCCCGCCAGCCAGCCCGCTATCAAGCCCACCACGATCCAAGCAAGAAAACCCATCGCGTAGCCTCCTTGGCTCCCTGAGGGAGCATAGTCTTGGGCGGGAAATTGGCTATAGTTTGTTCTTACCCCAGACAACACGCAAGCCCGTTGAGAGCAGCAAATCGTTGCTCTTGATGCCGAATGGCGGATTGCTTAAATAACCGTCTGAGAAGGTAACCTGCCAACTTAGCCACGGTTTGATAATCGTCGCGGAAGTGGCGGTGAACTGGTAGCGATACTGGCCAAGATCGGACATGTTCGGATAAAACACAAAGCGTTCGCCAATGGTCGTTCGCTCAGCAATTTTGGTGTGCAGCTCCTCGCCCACCAGAATTTCCGCGCTGTTGGTCTTCTGCCCGGGAAAGAACGTGAGCGGGTTCAGTAAAAAGTATTGCCCAAACGAATCGCGGTCGTAGTCGGCGCCGCCAAACACATCGAAGGTGGTGCGGTCGCTCTTGATGACATGGTAGCCGAAACCACCGCCATAAACCTGCCGTAAGTTCAGGTGTTGCAACTGGTTGGTTTCAAAGTTTGCCAGCGCGAAAACGAAGACGCGCGGACTGACATTCAAATCTCCGCGAACGCCGCCACGAAATTGGTTGGCCGTGGTGCGGGTCGGTGGCGTGCTGTTGTCGTTGGCATAGACATAGGTGCTGTAGACCGTCAGTTTGTCGCGCGGTGTTTCGCGAACCGCGGTCGCAGCAAGCGTATAGGAGAGCGTCGAGGAATTGCCGCTGGTCAGCGCCAGACCCGTGTCCAGCAGGCCGCTCCAGAAGTGCTCCACATCATTCCGCACCGTTACGATACTGTCCTTCTCCGCGGGTGCCGTTGCGGCGCCTGGACCCGTGACCACGAATTTGCCGTCCGTAGTGCTCACCTTGCCGAAAAGCTGCTGGCCGTCCTTTAACGTCAGATGCAAATCCTGCGACGAGTCAATGGCGGTAACCGCGTCCCAGTTGATGGTGATATCGCCCGCGAATTCCGTCTTCAGAAGAAGTGTTTTGCCGTCGCCGGAAAGGATGGTTCCGGAAAAACGATCCCCATTCTTTAAAGTAACCTTATCAACATCGGCGAGCGCCACCGATGCGAGCAACAGCAATACCGTTACCAGCAAGAAACTGCGACGCATTGCGTCCTCCTCATAGATTTTCGGTTTTGGGCAGTCTGCTTCCAAACTGCACGCGGGCGGGCACACTAACACTTCTTAACACTGGGTGTTTGGTAGTGTAGTGAAATCAGGGAATCCCCGCAAACATTTCTATCGGACGATGGGATTCGTGGCCATCGCGTTTGGCAATCCTCTATACTGGATGAGTCTTTTCTTCGATCGCAGGGTGAGCCAGCCATGCGCCGGGAAGCTTCGCACTTCCCTAGCCTTCGGATGTGGTCCTTTCCGGGAATTCGGAATCCAATGCGCGTAAGCGGCTCCTGACATCAATTTCTAGGGGGAAGAGTGAAAAGCAGCCGTCTGGGTGTTCTCCGTGGAGTGTTCCTGTCTATCCTGGCTCTTGTGAGCTGCGGCAAGCCGCAATCCACCTCGGATAACCCTTCATCCAGCTCGCGAAATCCTTCTGTTCGTCCCGCCATCGTGTTCATGACCGACTTCGGCACCGCCAACGACGCGGTGGCCATTTGTAAGGCCGTAATGATCAGCATCGCCCCCGAAGCGCGCATCATGGATATTACTCATCAAGTGACGCCGTTCTCGATTGAAGAGGGAGCGCGATTCCTGGCAGGCGTCTCGCCTTACTATCCAGCAGGGACGGTCTTCGTTGCGGTCATCGATCCCGGCGTTGGTACTTCCCGCCGCGCCGTGGTGGTGAAAACAAGAAAAAGCCAGTATTTCGTGCTGCCCGACAACGGCCTGGTTTCCACGGTGGTCGAGCGCGATGGTCTGGACTCCGCTCGCGAGATTTCAAACACCAGTTGGATGATTGGTGAAAATGTCTCATCCACTTTCCATGGACGCGATATTTTTTCGCCCGTAGGCGCTCACCTGGCCGCCGGTTGGGATTTCACCCTGGTCGGCCCGGTCGTTCCGCAACTGATTCGCCTCACCTCCAAAGTTTCCACCACCACCGACAAGGGCATCGACGGCGACTTGATCGGGCTCGACGATCCCTTTGGCTCCGTTATCACCGATATTCCCGCCGACGAGTTCAAGACCCTAGGTTACAAAATCGGGGAGCGCGTTGCCGTGCTCTTGGACAAGAAGCCTTTCACCCTCCCTTACGTCAAAACCTTCATGGATGTGCCGGTGGGTGACCCTCTGCTCTATGTGGATTCGCGCGGCCGCATGGCCCTGGCACTGAACCAGCGCAATTTTTCGCAGAAAAACAAGGTCACACCGCCGGGAACGATTTTCATTCCAAAAAAGGGAGTGCCCCTCAAGGCGAAGTGATGCAATTGCGGGCATAGGTCTTCAGCGCTGCCCGGGGAGAGAGTTTGTTTCAAACGCAGGAGTTTCGACTCGCTGCACGGATCCCATTCCTAAAGGAACGCTCATGAGACTACGAAGTACCATTTCACAAGGGCTGCGGATGACCA
>Ga0210387_10004554_pt1 | contig 10629 bp, 8 predicted proteins | sample IncBWC7OmetaG_FD_160108 | JGI IMG/M metagenome (GOLD analysis project Ga0210387, IMG submission 160108) | Forest soil microbial communities from Barre Woods Harvard Forest LTER site, Petersham, Massachusetts, United States - Inc-BW-C-7-O ... | reverse complement strand
GGCGTTCGGTCTCTTGGTCGCGATCCCGGCGGTGTGGGCGTACAACTACTTCCAGACGAAGATCGACAACCTCACGGCTGAGATGACGTACTCCTCGAAGGAGATGATCGACTATCTCATCAAGGGCGTCTCGGGCGAGTTCGGTCGGTCGCGCTTCACCCGCGAGTTCAACACGGCGTCCGGCGCCAACGCGCCGATCGCGCAGTAAGGAGTAGTTATGGCGATGTCCATGGGAGGCGGCGGAGTCAAAGCCGAGCCGAACGTCACACCGATGATCGACGTGATGCTCGTCCTCCTCATCATCTTCATGATCGTGATTCCGGCCATCAGTGCCGGATTCAACGCCCAGCCCCCGAAGGGTGTGAACCTGAAGGCGCACCCCGAGGAGGGGACCGATCAGGTGCTCGGCATTGACATCAATGGCGTGTACTATCTGAACAAGAAGCCGATCCGCCACGAAGATCTCGGTCCAGCGCTCAAGCAGATCTACGATAACCGGACCGAGGACAAGGTGCTGTTTCTCAAGGCGGACGCGGGCCTCGAGTACTCGAAGGTGATCGATGCCATCGATGTCGCCGCGAAAAACGGCGTCCGCATGACCGGCATGATCTCCGATCAGCGGCCGGGCACGGTCTCCGCGGTCGCGGGCGACAACCCGATGGAGAAGTCCAGTGGAGGGAAGCCGTAATGGCGATGTCCACTGGAGGTGGCAGCGGTCTCTCGAACGAGCCGAACGTCACGCCGATGATCGACGTGCTGCTGGTGCTGCTGATCATCTTCATGCTCGTCGTGCCGATGGCACGGAAGGCGATCGACATCCAGCTGCCGGATCCGACGCCGCAACCCGTGCAGGTCACGAAGTCGGACCAGATCGTGCTCGAGGTCTGCAAGAACAACAGCTACTCGATCAACAAGCAACCGGTCGACCCAACGCCTCAGGCGCTGGCCGCGAAGATCAAAGAGATCTACGATCCCCGTCCCGAGAAGATCATTTTCGTGAAGGGGTGTCCGGAAGCGAAGTATCAGGACATCATCACCGCGATGGATATCGCGCGTGGTGGCGGCGTCAAAGTCATCGGCGTTCCGCCCAAAGATACGAAGTAGCGGTTAGCTTTCATTCCGTGAGCGATCACGGACCAACCGGCGGCCGACGACCCTATCGGCCGCCGGTAGGCATTCCGGAGGGCAATGAGCGGCGATGGCGCGGCCTCGTCGCGTCCATTGCGATACACATTGGGATTCTCGCGCTGCTGCTCATCCCTCCGATCGCCGCACTCCTGATCCTCGATCCGCGCACGGCCGGCTTCTTGGGCCCCCGCGGCGGCGGAGGCGGCGGCCGCCGCGCACCCGAGGTGCTGCACTACATGGACGCCGCGCCGCCGGCGCCAGCAGTGACAAAACCAAAGCCGCCGCCTCCGGTCCCACCGCCGGTCCCTCCACCACGCGTGCCGCCCAAGGTGCCTCCCCCGCAGACGCCCCCTCCCACGCCAGCGGCTGCCGCGCCGAGCGCCGACACCGCCCACTCAGCTCCTGCCGCTGGTACAGGGGGACCAGGTGCAGGCCCAGGTACAGGTGGCGGCATTGGCGCTGGAACCGGTACCGGCATTGGGAACGGCAAGGGACCAGGCACCGGCGGCGATGGTGCCTCGAAAATCAAAGCGACCGCAAAACTCGTCACCGCCTACTCCGTCGACCCCCCCAAACACCCGCGCCCCTTCCACCTCGTCGCAGTATTCGAGGTCGCTGCCAATGGAATCGCCCGTCTCCTCACTGTGAACAAGGCAGATGACGGTGACTTCAATAAGAAGATGCGCGATCACCTCTTGGAGACTGAATTCCGACCCGCGACGCTCGCAAATGGCACCCCAGTAATAGACACAGTAGTAGTAACTGCCGATTACTGAGCCAAAGCTGGGGAGCGAAGGCGATATGTCGTTGAAGTCGACGTGCTGTTCCAGGCGAGCTTCAACGACATATCGCCTTCGCGACGACGCTGGGATCGCCTTCGCGACGACACTGTACCGCTAGCCAAGCTCTTGCCGCCGGGGTACTTTTGCCAAGCTTTTTCTCGCCCGAGGTGGAATGACGAGCGTCGCCGCGCATCCGGACGCGACACGAGCTGAAGACTCACGACCGCACGCGGACTTCGTCAGAGCCCTGACCCTCACCGACGCGACCATGCTGGTCGCCGGCTCGATGGTCGGCTCGGGTATCTTCATCGTCTCTGCCGATATCTCGCGCACGGTCGGATGGCCGGTCTGGCTCCTCGCGGCCTGGGTGATGACCGGCATCATCACGCTGCTCGGCGCGCTCGCCTACGGTGAGCTCGCCGCGATGTTCCCAAAAGCCGGCGGCCAATACGTCTACCTGCGCGAATCACTCGGTCCGCTGATCGGATTCCTCTACGGCTGGACGATGTTCGTCGTCATCCAGACCGGCACGATCGCCGCGGTCGCCGTCGCATTCGCGAAGTACCTCGGCGTCATCATCCCGTCGCTCTCACCCGATGCCTTCACCTGGCTCCCGCACGCGGCAATCAAGACACCCGACGGATCGATCGAGATCGGCCTCTCGGCTCAGCGCATCGTCGCCATTCTCTCGGTCTGGGCCCTGACCTGGATCAACCTTCGCGGCATCCGCGAGGGCAAGTTCATCCAAACGACCCTCACCGTCATTAAAGTCACGGCCCTCGCCGCCCTGATCCTGTTGGGCCTCACGGTCGGCCGCAACGCCACCGCACTCGCGGCGAATTTCAGCACCGGCCACTTCGCGCCGAATCTGTCGTCGCTCGCCCCCGCCTTCGCGATCGTCTTCGCCTCGGCCATGGTCGGTTCGCTCTTCTCGAGCGACGCCTGGAACAACGTGACCTTCGCGGCCGCCGAAGTCCAAAATCCCCGGCGCAATCTGCCACTGGCGCTGGTGCTCGGCACGGGCCTGGTGATGGTCCTGTACGTGTCGGCCAACATCTCGTATCTGAGCGTGCTCCCGTTGCACGCCATCGCCACGGCGCCACAAGACCGCGTCGCAACCGCCGCCATTGCCGTGGTCTTCGGCAGCTCGGCCGCCGTGATCATGGCCGTCGCCATTCTCATCTCGACGTTCGGCTGCAACAATGGATTGATTCTGGCCGGCGCCCGCGTCTACTACGCGATGGCGAAGGATGCGCTGTTCTTCAAGCGCGTCGGGACCTTGAGCGATCGCGGCGTGCCTGCGGGCGCGCTCATCGTCCAAGCGGTTTGGACCACGCTCCTCTGTCTCACCGGAACGTACAGCCAGCTCCTGACCTATGTGATCTTCGCCGCCCTCGTCTTCTATGCGCTGACGACGGTCGGACTCTTCGTGCTTCGCGCACGCCGCCCGGACGCCGAGCGTCCGTACCGGGCGATCGGATATCCCGTCTTGCCGGCACTCTACATTGTGCTCGCATCAGCGATTTCGATCGCACTGCTGATCGCGGACAAGACACGCGCCCAGTCGCTCATCGGGCTCGCGCTCGTCCTCATCGGCGTGCCAGTGTACTACGCGTGGCAGCGCCTTTCCCACTCAAACTGATATCATGAATCCATCGCAGTCCCAACTGCTCGGTCTCGTCTTGGGCCTGAGCGTTCTCGCGCTCGGCTTCGCCCTCTGGCTCTCCCGATGGGTGCTCGCCCGCCAGCGCGGGAAGCCCGAGATGCAAAAGATCTCCGATGCGATCCAGCAAGGCGCCGAAGCATTCTTGGCGCGTCAGTATCGGACCATCACGCTCCTCTCGATTGTCGTGGCCGCGGTCATTTACGTGGGCTACGGCTATCTCCGTACGCCGAACTCCGCTGACCCGGTTGGTGACCCGAAGTCGCTGGCGCTCTACATCACGGTGTCATTTCTCCTCGGCGCCCTGTCGTCGGGGATCGCCGGCTATATGGGAATGTGGGTGTCGATCCGCGCCAATATCCGTGTCGCGGCCGCCGCCCTGTCATCGCTCAACGATGCGCTCCAAGTCGCGCTGCGCTCCGGCGCGGTCGCCGGCCTGTTCGTCGTCGCGATGTCATTGCTCGGCGTGGGCGGTCTGTTCTGGATCCTGACCCTGCTCGGCGTCGGCGCGAAGCAGATCCCGTTCCTGATCGTCGGCTTCGGCTTCGGCGCGTCGTTCGTCGCGCTCTTCGCCCAGCTCGGCGGCGGCATCTATACGAAGGCGGCGGATGTTGGCGCTGACCTCGTCGGCAAGGTCGAGGCAGGCATTCCGGAGGATGACCCGCGCAACCCCGCGGTCATCGCGGACCTCGTCGGCGACAACGTCGGCGACTGTGCCGGCCGCGGCGCCGATTTGTTCGAGTCGACGGCAGCCGAGAACATCGGCGCGATGATCTTGGGTGTGCTACTGTTCCCGTACTTTGGAGTGGCGGGGGTGCTGTTCCCGCTGGTCGTCGGCGCCATCGGCCTGGTCGCGTCGATCATTGGTGTGTTGTCAGTCCGCACGCGTGAAGACGGCGACCCGATGCAGGCGCTCAATCGCGGATTCTATCTGACGGCCGTCCTCGCCTTGATCGGATTCGCGGCCGTCAGCCGCCTCCTGCTCAACACGCCGCAGGCGCCGAATGCCTGGTGGCACTTTTTCTTGTGCGGGTGCATCGGCCTCGCCACGGCGTTCTCGTTCCTGCTGATCACGCAGTACTACACGGCGTATCAGTACAAGCCGGTCAGGGAGATCGCCGAAGCGAGCCAGACGGGACCGGCCACGAACATCATTTCGGGCCTGGCCGTCGGCATGCAAGCGACGGTGCTCCCGGTGTTCACGATCGCCATTGCGATCGTGCTGAGCTACTTCCTCGGCCGGTCGAGTGGTCTCGTCAACCCGGCGGGTGAACAGATCGGCGGACTCTATGGTACCGCGTCGGCGACCATGGGGATGCTCGGCGCCTGCGCCTATATCCTGGCCATGGACGTCTTCGGCCCGATCACTGACAACGCCGGCGGCATCATCGAGATGTCGCAGCAGCCCGAATCCGTCCGCACGATCACGGACCGGCTCGACGCGGTCGGCAATACGACAAAGGCGCTAACCAAAGGCTACGCGATCGGATCGGCCGCGCTTGCTGCGTTTTTGTTGTTCTCCGCGTATCTCGATGAAGTGTTCAACTACACGCACCAGCACATCACCGTCAACGTCGCGCGTCCAGAGCTCTGGGTCGCTGGCCTCCTCGGCGCGATGCTGGTCTTCTGGTTCACGTCGTTGGCGATCAAGGCCGTGGGTCGTGCGGCCTACGCCGTGATCAATGAAGTGCGCAGGCAGTTCAAAGAAAAGCCCGGCATCATGAAGGGCACGGAACAGCCCGACTACGGCAAGGCGGTCGACCTGGTCACCAAGGCGGCGCTGCGCGAGATGATCATTCCCGGTGTCCTCGTCGTCGGATTCCCGATCGTCGTCGGCCTAGGGTTCAAGATGGTGGGCGCCGGCGCCGAAGCGGTCGCGGCATTCTTGATGATCGCCACGATCGCCGGCATTCTCATGGCCCTCTTCCTGAACACGGGCGGCGGCGCGTGGGACAACGCCAAGAAGTACATCGAGACCGGCGTCTACGGTGGCAAGCGCTCGGACGCGCACAAAGCCGCGGTCGTCGGTGACACGGTCGGCGATCCGTTCAAGGATACCGCTGGGCCGTCGTTGCACGTGCTGATCAAGCTCCTCAGCACGATCACGCTCGTGCTCGCGCCGTTGTTTATTTAGCCGATGGCGAGCGTCGTCCAGGAGTGCTTCGAGCGAAAGCCGATCGCCGAGCTCGTCGCGGAGGGTGAAGGGAAGCTCAAACGCGCGCTCGGCGTCCGCGATCTCATCGCGTTGTCGATCGGCGCCGTCATCGGCGCGGGTATCTTCGGATCGATCGGCACCGCGACCGCGGGGCAACTGGACGCGGCCGGCCACGTAATACGCAGCGGAGCCGGCCCGGCTGTCATTTTCTCGTTTATTCTGTCCGCGTTCGCGTGCGCGTTGGCGGGCCTGTGCTACGCCGAGCTGTCGGCGATGATCCCGCAGGCGGGCAGCGCCTACGCGTACTCATACGCAACGCTCGGCGAGCTCGTCGCCTGGATCATCGGCTGGGACCTGATCCTCGAGTACGCGGTCGGCAACGTTGCCGTGGCGATCAACTGGGCGGGCTATTTCCGGTCGTTGCTCGGCGGCATCGGTCTCGCGATGCCGGAATGGCTCTGCACGGGATACCGCACGGCGCTGCTCTCGCCCGATCCAGCCGTCCACGGCATGCTCAACACGGCGCCGCACGTGTTCGGGATACCCATCCTGCTGAACATCCCGGCGTTCGCCATCGTCGCGTTGATCACATGCCTGTTGCTGCTCGGCGTGCGCGAAAGCGCTCGCGTAAACAATGTCCTCGTCCTGATCAAACTGATCGTCCTCGCGCTGTTCGTGTTCGCGGGCTTCTCGCACATCCATGCCGAGAATTACCATCCGTTCGCGCCAAACGGATTCACGGGCATCCATCACGGCGCCGCGATCATCTTCTTCGCCTACATCGGATTCGATGCGATTTCGACGGCGGCCGAGGAGACCAAGAACCCGCAACGGAACATGCCGCTCGGCATCCTGCTCGGGCTTGGATTGTGTACGGTGATTTACATCATCGTCGGCACCGTCCTCGTCGGCATGGTGCCGTCGTCGAAGCTCGGCGTCGATGACCCCCTCGCCGTGGCGCTCCAGGCGTCCGGGATGTCGGGCGCGGCCAACCTCGTATCGCTCGGGGCCATCTTCGCGCTGGCCGCTGTCCTGCTCGTGTTCCAGTATGGGCAGCCCCGCATATTCTTCTCGATGGCGCGCGATGGACTACTCCCGAAGTGGGCATCGCACGTCCATCCGCGATTCCGCACGCCGTGGGCAACGACGATCGCGACCGGCATCTTCGTCGGTCTCTGGTCGCTGATCGGCGATGCCGGCGAGACGTACGACCTCACCAACATCGGGACGCTGTTCGCGTTCGTCCTGGTCTGCTTCGGCGTCCTCGCGCTCCGGTACAAAGAACCCGAGCGCCCGCGGCCGTTCAGAGTGCCGTTCGTCTGGCCCGTTGCGCTCGGCGGAGCGGCCGCTTGTGTGTATCTCATGGCCGGCCTGCCGAACGTGGCCTGGACACGGTTCGGTGTCTGGCTCGTGATCGGCCTCGCGCTCTACTTCCTGTACGGCATCCGGAAGTCGGCGCTCCGCCGGTAAGCACATGCGCAAAGGCTTAACGCAGGCGATCGTCATCGCATTGATCGTCGGCGTTGCCATCGGGGCGTGGCTGCCCTCGGTCGGTATCGCGATCGAGCCGCTCGGAACGGTGTTCCTGCGGATGATCAAGTCGCTCGTGGTCCCGCTGATCTTCGCGACGCTGGTCGTCGGGATCGCGGGACAGGGCAGCGACATGCGCGGAGTCGGCCGCCTCGCCTTGCGGTCGATCATCTACTTCGAAGTCGTGACGACGCTCGCGCTCGTCATCGGCCTCTTCGTCGTCGACGTCATGCGCCCTGGCGCTGGTGTGTCTCTGACCGCGGTCACGTCGGAGCAGGGCACCGAGCTCGCGTCCAAGATGACGACATTCTCCGGGTTTCTCGAGCACGTCGTACCGCAGAGTTTCGTCGACGCGGCCGCCCACAACGAAGCGCTGCAGATCGTCTTCTGGTCGATCCTGTTCGCGGTCGCCCTCACGCGCGTCAAACCGGCGCCACGCTCGACGATGCTCGCCTTCTGCGAGAGCCTGGCGGAAGTCACGTTCCGGATGGTCGACCTCGTCATGCTCTTCGCGCCGATCGGCATCGGGGCCGCGATCGCCGCGACGATCGGGCATCACGGCCTCGGCGTGCTCGGCAGCCTCGGCAAGCTGGTGCTGACCCTCTACGTCGCGCTCGTGCTGTTCGTCGTCCTCGTCCTGCTGCCGGTTGCCGTCGCGGCACGAGTGCCAGTCCGCGCCTTTCTCAAGGCGATTCGCGAGCCCGCGCTGATCGCGTTCTCGACTTCGACGTCCGAAGCCGCGCTCCCCAGCTCACTTGAGCAGATGGAAGCCTTCGGCGTTCCGCGCCGCATCGTCGCGTTCGTGATCCCGACCGGATACTCGTTCAATCTCGCGGGCAGCACGCTCTATCTCGCCGTCACGGCGTTGTTCGCTGCCCAAGCAGGCGGAGTGGCGATGCCGCTCTCGCGTCAGGTGGTCATGATGCTGACGCTGATGCTGACGAGCAAAGGCGTCGCCGGAGTGTCGCGCGCCGGGCTCGTCATCCTCGCCGGAGCGCTCGCCGAGTTCGGTCTTCCCGTGCAGGCGGTCGCGCTCATCCTGGGCGTCGACGTGTTCATGGACATGGCGCGCACGACCGTGAACGTCGTCGGCAACTGCCTGGCGTCAGCCGTTCTCGCCCGTTGGGAGGACCGCGGTCAGGTAGCGCAGGGAGTGCCGCACGGCGCCCCTGGCGGGGACGACCTCGCCAGCCTTTAAGAGCGCGCCAGGCACTGCAGTCGTCAGCCGTCGCTCGAATCGGCTCCTGAAGGACCCACGCGAAAGCAACCCGCCCACGACCGCGACCGGCGTCGCCGCCCGCTCGTCGGTGAAGAGGTGCCGGGCCAAGGCCCTCACGTGCAGCACAAGCTCCTCAATTGCGAACGCGACCAACGTCTCGGCCCTCGCATCGCCGGAGTCGGCGCAATGAATGACCGCCGGAGCGAGCGCAGCGAGATCCGCGGGAGTGGCCCGGGCCGCCCATGGGATGAGCGCCTCGACCGAGTCGACGACCGCCGCCGTCAAAATCGCCCCGGTTAGTGCCGTCTCGCTCTCGCGTCCATCAGCCGCGGCCCCGACGATGCCGAGCGCTCTTCGGCTCAGCCAAACGCCACTGCCTTCGTCGCCGAACACTGGCCCCCACCCGCCGCACCGCGCCAGCACGCCAGTCGGCCCGCGGCCCAGTGCCATCGATCCGGTGCCGGCGATGAGGAGCACGCCGGGCCCCTCGCCGAACGCGTCCTCGAGCGCAATCGTCGCGTCCGCGTGCACCACGACTTCGTCTGCCACATCGCGCGCGACCAGCGCCTGCCAGAGCGCGTCCCGCTCCGACGGTCGCCCGCCTCCGGCCACGCCAACGACCGCGACAGCGGGCATGGCGTCCACCTCGGCCTCGATCAGCGCCTGGCGAATAGCCCCGGCGATGATGTCGGCCGAGCGTTCGATCTCTCCGGGTTGGATGGCGCTGGGGCCGGCATCGAGGCTCCCGATCTCGGTGCCCTTGGCATCCGCGACCAATACACGGGTCTTGGACCCACCCCCATCGACACCGACGACGATCTGATTCAAGTATGACTCCACGAGGAGATGACGCCGCTTGCCAGCGTGATCGTCGTGCCGATCAACACGTACCACGGCCAAGCGATGTGCCGTGCTACCGGCGGATAGAACACGACGACGGCCATCGTGACAAGCCCGACCGCCATCCCGACAATCGCATCCCGCTGTTTCGCCCGCGCCCACACGAGCGCCAGAAAAAACGCCCCCAAGAGGGCGCCGTAAGTAAAGCTGGCTATACTGAGGGCGACGGCCACCACCGGCGTTCCTTGGGCGCGGTACAGGAGCGCGCCACCGGTGAGCACGACGCCCCAGGCAAGAGTGAACAGTCTCGCCATCTTGAGCACGTGGGGATCTTCTGGCTTCCGCCCCGACATGGGCAGATAGATGTCGTGCGTCGTCGAGGCGGCCAACGAATTGATGGCCCCGGAATGCGTGCTCATCGTCGCCGCCAATATCGCCGCCACGACGAGCCCGACCAGTCCGGGTGGCATGTGCTGCAAGATGAAAGTAGGGAAGACGTCGTCCGGTCGGTGAAAAACACGCCCCTGGTACACGGCATATAACCCGGTACCAATGATGAGAAACAGCGTGAACTGCACGAGCACCACGAAGCCACTGCCAATCAACGCACGTCGCGCGTCGCGCAGCGACGACGCGGCGAGAAGTCGTTGCACAATGAGCTGATCGGCCCCATGGGACGCCATGGTCAAGAACGCCCCGCCGAAGAGCCCGGCCCACAGCGTGTACGGCTGTGCGAGATCCATCGACGTATTGATGACCCGCAGCTTTCCGGCCGCGGCCGCGTGAGCGAAGATGGTCGACCAGTTGCCGATGAGCATGACGGCTGCAATGCCGCCGATCAAATACACGGTCGTCTGTATGACGTCCGTCCAGATGACGGCGCGCATGCCGCCCTGGTACGTGTAAAACACCGTCAGCGCGCCGAGGATGAGAATGGCGATCGGCATGACGAGCGCCGGCCGCAGAGTCGTGGCCAGGATGAGCGAGATCGGGATGGCGGTCGCGAAAACCCGTACCGAGTCGGCCAGCCCGCGGGTGACCATGAAAACAATCGATGCGAACCGCCGCGCCCCGAGTCCGAATCGGCGTTCGAGCAGCGCATACGCGGTGACCAGCTCGCCCTGGAAGTAGCGCGGCAAGAGCGTGTAGGCGACGATTGTCCGGCCGATGACATAGCCAAACGCGAGCTGCAAGAACGAGAAGTCACCGAGATACGCGACGCTCGGGATGGAGATGAACGTGATGGCGCTCGTCTCCGTGGCGACCACCGAGATGAGCACAGCCCACCACGGAATGGCGTGAGTTGCGACGC
>Ga0210387_10004552_pt1 | contig 10629 bp, 6 predicted proteins | sample IncBWC7OmetaG_FD_160108 | JGI IMG/M metagenome (GOLD analysis project Ga0210387, IMG submission 160108) | Forest soil microbial communities from Barre Woods Harvard Forest LTER site, Petersham, Massachusetts, United States - Inc-BW-C-7-O ... | reverse complement strand
ATTTTTTTCCAGGCGGGCGGCCGCGCGCGGGCATCAAGGTTTGTACGGAAAGGCCTTGTTCGGATACGCCGGCGGCGCGGGCACCGGCCGCGGATCGGCGGCGATCTCTTGCTTCAGTAGATCCAGTGCCGCCTTGAGTTGTGCATCTTCGCCTTCGAAAGTGCCGTGCGGAAGATTATCGATGACGATGTCGGGCTCGACGCCGCGACCCTCGATCAGCCACTGACCTTCCGGCCCATAGACCCCGATTTCAGCAGCAGTGGCAATGCCGCCGTCGGCCTCGAAGTTGTCGGCGCTGAGCCAGATCTCGCCGCCCCAGGTGCGCACGCCGATCGTCTTGCCCAATTTGAAGCGGTGAAACCCTTCAGTGAAGGCTTCGCCGTCAGACGCGGTCTCCTGATCGCATAGCACGACCATATGACCGCGGAACGCGTACTGCATGTTCCATTCGGATTCTCCCACTCGCGGCTGCCAATAAAACCACGCCTGCCGCAGCAATTTCTCCAGCAACCACGAGTCGATGTTGCCGCCGTGATTGTGGCGCACGTCGATGATGAGGCCCTGGCGTTTGTAGATGGGATAATAGTCGCGCGCCCATTGGTCGATATCTTCGGGTCCCATGGCGCGTAAGTGCACATAGCCGATTTGTCCGCCGGACTCCGCGTCCACCTTCAGCCGTCGGGTGTATTCCCACTCCGCGTAGCGCAGGTTGGTCTCATCGGCGGCCTTGATGGGCGTCACCAGCACATCACGAGTCTCCCCCGCCGCGGATCTGACACGCAGCAGTACTTGTGTGCCGGTCTTGCCGCGCAGCAGCGCCCGCTCGTCAGAGACGCTCAAGGCACTTTCTCCGTTGATGCTGACGATGACTTCGCCGTCCTTGACCCGCGACTCGGGGCGATCGAGCGGCGGTGCGTTGTTCGGCAGGTCCGGGTCGTGCATGTACACATGCTCAACCACGAAACCGCCGGCTTTTTCGTCGCGTCTGAGCCGTGCACCGAGCGCCGCCAAGTCGATCTGATCGGAGGGTTTGCGTGCATCGCCGCCGTGCACGAAGATATGCAGCGCTGAGAGTTCGCTGACCATCTGCGAGATCACATCGTTCAGCTCCTCGCGGTCCGACACCCGATCGACCAACGGCAAATAGCGCTGACGCATGGCATTCCAGTCCACGCCCTGCATGTTGCGATCGTAGAAATAGTCGCGCTCCAGACGCCACGCATCCAAAAATATGCCGCGGAAATCCGCGCGCGGATTGGTGAAGAAGGACCAGTTGGCCAAATTGATGCCGGACTTGTCGAGCACCTTCTGGTCGGCGAAAGCGGCAGCCTTGATATCGGAATCCACGATGTAGAAGTTGCGGTCCTTGGCAATCAGCAATTTCTTTCGATCGAGGGATATTTCAAAGTTTTTGATGTCGCTAGCAACGGTTTCCACCTCGTCGCCTTTGTTGGCGATTTCCAAACACTTCAGCGCGAATTTGCGCGGGGCCTCATCGTTGGCGTCCTGCCAGCACAGCCGCTTGTCGGTGATTTGCAGCTGGTCATAGTTGCCGGGCGCCACGGGGACTTCCGCCAGCCGTGATTGCAGGCCGCCGAAGTCGATTCGCACTTCCTTGGGGGCTATGGTAGGGGCCTTGCCGTCGGCGGTTTTTGCCGCGCCTTTATCGTCGCTCTTCGGCGGCGGGTCCGGATGCAGTTCATCGGCGGGCAGAAAGGGCGAGCGCAGGCCCGGCACCAAGGCGAGTTCGTAGATTTTGACGGGGCGATCAAAATGCGGTTCCGGCTGGCGCGCGCCCCAGGGAGAGAGGACCGTGGTCTTGAGCGATCGGTCGGACAGGAAATACAACCAATTGCCATCGGCACTCCACGCCGGGCTCACGCTGTTGTAGCGGTCGGAAGTGATGGATTGCAGCGATCCCGTATCGGCGTTGAACACGCTGATTTGCAAGAACTGATTCGCAGCCGTCTGCGTAAAGGCGAGCCAGCGGCTGTCGGGAGACCAGCTGAGATTATCAAAGTCGCCGAACCTGGATTGCGCAATGCGTTTATCCTGCTTCGTGCCGATGTCGTAAATCCAAAGCTGCTGATCCTTGTTCCGATGTGCAAGCCACTTCCCGTCGGGCGAGGGGACCCCGTCCCAGCGCAATACTTTCGCATTGTGCGTCCACTGTTCCGGCGCGCCCACGCCATTGGCGGGGTACTTCCAAAACTCGGTTTCGCCGCTTTCCGTCGAGAGCGCGATGACATGCTTGCCGTCGGGTAAGAAGCGCGCTTCCCGGTAGCGCACGCCTGGATCACCGGCCACCTTGATGATCCGGCCGCTCTTGACCGGCAGCGTGAAAACTTCCCCGCGTGCCGTGAAGACCGCACGGGCCCCGTCCGGTGAGATGTGCGCGCTGCTCAGAAAGTTGAGCGGCGTCTTCACTAGGTGATCGCGCAGCTGATCGAAATCCGACGCTGTGAAAATCGGAATGATTTCCTCTTTCCCGCTCTGCAAATCGAGCAACCAGAGATCGCCGCCGCACGCGTACACCACGCGGCCAAGGGATAAGGAGGCGCTTGCGATGTCGAACCCGCGCTGATGGCTCTCCTGCCTGACATCGCGGCCTTGAATGTCCATGGAAAAGACGTTCATCACGCCGTCGCGGTCCGACAGGAAATAAATCCGCTGATTCCAAAACATGGGATTGCGGGAGGTGCCGGTCCAATCGGCGGTCAGGGGCACGGCTTCGCTGCTGCCGTCGAAACGCCAGAGCGTTTCGTTGTAGCCGCCTTTGTAGCGCTTCGTGAAACTGGGTTGTTTTCTCCAGCGCGTGAAGATGAGCGTGCGGCCGTCGGCGGAGTAGGCCGCCTCTGAGCCTTCGGCCAAGGGCACAATTTCCCGGCCGCCGTGCGCGTCGAGCAGCACGAGCTTGGGATCAGGCAGGGTCGAGAAGCGGTTTGTGCTCACCATCAGGCGCCCATCAGGCGCCCACGTCGCGGGAACCGAATCCCCGCTCCAGGTGCGTCGTTCGGGAATGCCGCCCGCGAGCGGCACCGTATAGACCTCGCTGGGCCCCTCGTATTGACCGACGAATGCGACGCTCTGCCCATCGGGCGATATGCGCGCCATGGACTCGACTCCCGAGTCCGACGTCAGGCGCCTCGCGGCGCCGCCTTGAATTCCCACCGACCAAAGATCGCCTTCAGAAGTGAACACCACGGTCTCGCCTTGCAGCGAGGGATAGCGGTAGTACCCGCTGCGCCCTGGCGGCTCGCTCGCCGGCAGCGCGGCCGAAGCGGCGCAGCAGACGGCCATGACGAACCCAGCGATCGGGAGAATTCTCTTAAGCAGCATTTTTAATCGTCCCCGTTGTACTTCCAGGCGATGGTTGCGGCAATAGTTGCATAGGATGCCCGCGAGCCGATAATCGTGCTATTGATAATCTCTCCATTGGCACCAACCGAGCAGCGACATGAACGAATCAAAGACGGACGCCACTAAAGCGGCTGCCCAGCACTATCGTTGGGCGGAAATACATCCCGAACCCATGAAGGGCGGCATCACGCGCCAACTGATCACGGGAGAGCGCATGATGATTGCGCACGTGCGTCTCAAGAAGGGCGATGAGGTTCCCAGGCATTCGCACGAAAACGAGCAGATCACTTACATCCTGGAGGGCGCGCTGCATTTTTGGCTGGGGCCCAAGGGCGACCGCGAGGTGACCGTGCGAGCCGGAGAAGTGCTGGTGATCCCGTCCAATCTCGAGCACCGCGCCGTCGCGCTGGAGGAGACGCTCGACGTGGATGTCTTCAACCCCCCGCGGCAGGACTGGCTCGACGGAACGGACGCCTACTTGCGCCGCTGATCCGCAGACCGCGCTAGCCGGGCAAGCGATAAAGGTACGCGGCCAGTTGCGAGCCCAATCCGCTGGCGACGAATACCAGCTTGTTGTTGGAGGTCAGCTTCCGCAGCCAATCGAAGGCGCCGCCATCAATCAATGGCATATGCTCGCCATTTAGGGAGCGCGCGCTGATCATGAACCGCAATCCATCGTAGTAGTTGTGCGTGAGCGTCTCGAAGACAATCGAAGTTCTGCCCAGGCTGCGCACGCCGCTTGCGATGCGCTCGCCGAGAGCCTTGCGCTCTGGGGTTGCGAGAATCTTCAGGCTGCGGTCCGGGAAGTCGTAGCCATGTTGCTCGAGCCGGTTCAACGCGCCGAGGTGCGTTTGAATGTGCTCGGACAGTGACTCGACCAGGAACCCCTGATCCTTGCGTTCCTGGCCGGCGCTCGTGATGCAAAACAGCCGGAAATGCGCTGCGAATCCCGCATGTTTGGGCACGGCTTGGGCGCGGACGCAGCGGTGATTGGTGGTGAGCTTGACCGCCTGTCTGCCATTCTTGCGCAATCGCCGCGCACTCTCGAGCGCCAGCAAGTTGGTCGGGTCCGAGACTACTTCCGTGCCGCGAATCGTTGATACGATTTTATTTTGGCTCGCCAGCGCGATGGCTGAGCACGACCCCAGCGGCGCGAGCGGCGAGAGTTCCAAGGCTTCGAACGCGGAGGCTGCCGCCAGCAAGTGGCCGTCCAGTTGATTCAGCGTGCGTTGATCGACATAGGAGGGGCACACGAAGCGATCTTTCTCCCATTGCTGCAGGACCAGCGCGGCTGATCGCTGCGCGGCCCGCTGTTCAGCGATGCCAAGGAGCAAAGACCAAAGCTCGGACGCCGCCAATCCTTTTGCCAGCGCCGAGTACGCCGCTTCCTGAATTCCTGCGTGCGTCCAGTCGCGTTCCATGTGCAAAAATCTACTGCGCCAGTCTGCGCGGATCGATCCCTTGCCCCAACGTGAATGACGATCCCACTGCACTGACGACCGCCGTCTTGCGTGACAGGCCGATCGATTCGCGCAGGCGAAAAGTCGCTTCGATGCCGGTGCAGTGTCCCGCCAGGAGGCTCAAGACTCCGTAGGATTTTAGCTTCGCGCCCGTCCATGCCAGAGTCTGGTCAGAGGCGGAAAACAAATGCAGGCCTCCCATCACGGCCACGATCGGTTTGGCGCCGATGATGCCTCGTGCGTACTCCGTGATGTTCACGATCCCGGCGTGCGCGCAGCCTGTCAGGATGATCATGCCTTGGCCCGTGTTGAATATGAGCGCCGAATCCTCGGGCACATTATCTTCGCGGCGACCTTGCGGGGTGTCGAGCGAGAGTCCCGGTGTCCAGTTCTTTTCGTTGTTCGTGCGCGGTACGGGGCCGGTCAGCCACACGCCGGGAAACAGTTCGGTGGGCTTGTCATGCGCGACAAACACGCCGCCTGTCGCGAGATATTCTGCCCTGATAAGCCGCAGGCCATTGTGATCCTCGCCCGATTCGCTCCAACGAGGCTCAAAAATACCGGCGCCCACGTGCACGCGGCTCATGGCGCGCGGGTTGGCCTTGGACAATTCGCGGCGCAGCGACATCAGACCGCCGACGTGATCGTAATGATTGTGCGACAACACGACATCTTCGACGTCCGACAGGTCAATCTTCAGTGCTTTCGCGTTTCTCAACACCAGATCGGCCGACAGGCCGGTGTCATAGAGAATCTTGTGTCCGTCGACTTCCACCAGCGCCGAATATCCCCATTCGCCGTCGCCCTCATACGGGTCGCCGCCGAGATTGGTCACGAGGACGGTGACCTTTACCGCATGCGCCTGTGAATTTGCGGATCCCGCGCCGAAGGCCGCGCAGCAGCCGAACGTCATCGCCGTCAGTATGGCCAACCATCGCAGCAGGATTGTCATGGATGAATCAAATCATAAGATGCGGCGCGACGCGCGCATTGGCCGCGCGTTCATAGGCGCGCGCGACCTGCAGCAGTAGTCCGTCCTGATTGCGGCCGGTCACCAGCGTGATTCCCACGGGCAGGCCGCTGACCAACCCCGCCGGCACCGTGAGGCTGGGATAACCGGCAATCGCCGCGGCGCTGGCGATTTGCGATGAGCCACCACCGCGCCGATCGCCCCAGACTGGGTCGATGAGATCAGCGGGTCCGTTGCTCGGACCCACGAGCACCTCCACTCCCTGCTGGCCCAGCAGGGTCGCCAGGCCTTCCACGTCTGCCGTGCGCTTCAAGGTGGCCAGCGCTTTTTCGTAGGCCGGGTCGCTCAAGGGGCCTTTCGCCTCGGCCATTTCAAAGATCTCCTGGCCGAACACAATGAGCTCCTCGTCGGCATGAGCTCGATTGAAGGCGATGAGATCGCCGAGCGTTTTGCAATCAACCTGCGAGGGATCGAGAGTCGAGAGATAGGAGTTGATGGCGTCCTTGAACTCAAACAGCAGCCCGTCGAGTTGCGACTCGCCCATCTCGTCGAAGGCCTTTGCCGGCTTCAAGTCGACGGTCGCGGCGCCTTCTTGCTCGAGGACGGTTCGCGCGTCGGCGAACAGCCGCGTCGTGTCCGGATGCGCACCCTGGGGCACGGGCATGACCCCGATGCGCACACCACGCAGGCGAAACGCCTCAATGTCGGTGCCGTGCGCGCCGAAGCCCAAGGGCCGTTCGGCGATCACGGCGGCGAGAATTGCTGCATCACCCACAGTACGGCACATGGGCCCGGCCGTGTCCTGCCGCGGCGAAATGGGCACCACGCCCTTGCCGCTGACGACCCCGACCGTGGGCTTGAGTCCTACAAGACCGTTAATCGAGGAAGGTGAGAGGATGGATCCGTTGGTCTCGGTGCCAATGGCGGCCGCACAGAAGCTCGCTGCGGCCGCAACGCCCGAGCCGGCGCTCGACCCGGACGGGTTTCGGGCGGGATCGTAGGCATTGCGGACCTGGCCCCCCACGCCGCTCCAGCCGCTGCAGGACCGCGTCGATCGAAAATTCGCCCATTCGCTCAAGTTGGCCTTGCCGAGGATGATTGCGCCGGCGGCGCGCAAGCGCGCCGCCAACGGCGCATCGGCTGCCCGAAACGATTTGGCGAGCGCATAGGAGCCGGCTGTGGTTGCCATCGGATCGCGGGTCTCGATATTGTCTTTTACAATAATCGGGATGCCATGCAGCGGGCCGCGCAATTTTCCCGATTTTCGTTCTGAATCAAGTGCTCGCGCGTCTTTAAGCGCGTTGGGATTGAGTGCCAGCACCGACCGGTACTGCGGGCCGTGATGATCGAAGCGGGCGATGCGCTTCAAGTACGCTGCGGTCAAGGCTTCCGAGGTGACAGCGCCTGCGGCTAGGGCGCGCTGTAGAGAAGCAATGGACTGCTCGGTTGGGTCAAATGGATGCTCGGCGGCGCGTAGCTCGCCGATGGCCGCAGTAAGCGACAGCGCCCCCGCTGTTGTAAGAAAGCCTCTGCGATCCATGATTTCTCCCTTGTCTGACGCGGACTCGAATCATCCCGGGCGAACGCGCGTTCTCGCCGTGGACAACCATGCCAATTATTTTCCAAAGAATCTTTACAGTTCCCGGTGAATTTGTTACTTATTTTAAAGTCGGTAATGTGAGATATCTCATATACGGACTTTGCCAAATATAACGCTGCAGGGGATGAATACCAATGACTACGACTCGTCCGCGTCGATATCGTGTGTGGGGCACGGCTTTTGCGCCACCGATTTTTCTTGCGGTTGGAATGAGCGCGCACGCGCAGGTCACACCTAAGGCGGCGTCGGCGGACGAGACTGCGCTTCAAGAGGTCGTGGTAACCGGCTCGCGCATCGCGCGCCCGGAATTCGACAACTTGCAGCCCACAACCACACTGGATTCAAAGGCGTTCGATCAACGCGGTTATCTCGATGTCGGTCAGGCGTTGAGCGAAATCCCGGGCTTCGGCGTACAGCCGAGCAGCGCCGCGCAAACGCAGTCCACCACGGGCATCGCGCAAAGCTTCGTGGACCTCTACGGTCTGGGTTCGCAGCGCACTCTGGTGCTGGTGAATGGTCGTCGCTTCGTGTCCTCGCAAACGGCGAGCTTGAACGGTTCCGGTGGCAACAGCCCCGTGGGCGGCCCCGGCGACCAAGTGGACTTGAACGTCATCCCCACCAAGTTGATCGACCGCGTAGAGACGATCTCTGTAGGCGGCGCCCCGATCTACGGCGCCGACGCCATCGCCGGTACCGTGAACATCATCCTGAAGAAGGACTACGAGGGATTGGACGTCGATGGACAGGTCGGCGCTACCGGTCAGGGCGACGCCTGGCAGTACCGCGCGCGCGTATTAGGCGGCACCAATTTCATGGATGGCCGCGGCAATGTCACCGCCGTGGCGGAATTCACCAAGACCGACGGCCTTGTCGGCACGGCGCGCCCGGTCTACTCGAGCGACTTGGGCTTCAATGCACCGGCGACGCCCGGGCCTTACAGCCAAGTGCTCACCTCACCCCTGACTGTCCCTGGCGTGAGCTATGGCGGCATTCCGTATGTGGATGACGGCGTATTTTTCTCTCCCAGTGCACAGAACGGCAAGGCCGTGGGCGTCACCAATGCCGCGGGCCAAACCTTGGGTTTTTTCAACGCCGGTGGCGGGCTGCAGCCTTACACCTTCCCGGCCTCGGGCAACCCGGTGTTCACCACGGGCGGCGATGGTTTGCGACTTTCGCAGGTCAGTAACCTGCTCTCGCCCACCGAACGGACGAACATCGATACCTTGGGCAATTTCAAGATAACTGATCACGTGACTGCCTTCGCGGAAGGCTGGTTCTCCCAAACTCATGCCACGAACCTGCTTGCGCAGCCGGCTTATACAACCTCACTGTTCGGGGCCGCGGGCACGCCGAACGGCGACTTCATCATCAACGTCAACAATCCGTTTTTGTCGCCGGCCGATCGCGCCACAATCCAGAATTCGTTGAATGCCTATGCGGCGCAGGTCACCGGCAGCGGCGGATCCTTCAACTTCCCCGGCTGGAACCCGAACCAGTTCTATCTGGGACGCGCCAACATCGATCTGGAGAACGGCGGCGCCACCGCTACACAGACGTTGGCACGCGGCGTCGCAGGTCTGCAAGGCGACTTCGCTGTCTTTGACAATCATTACAACTGGGAAGTGGCTGCCAACTACGGTGAGTCGAGCAACACCGCCAGCACGCCGTCGTTTGTGTATCAGAACGTCGTCAATGCGTTGAACGCGACCACCAATGCCGCGGGTCAGATCGTCTGCGGCGGTACGCCGGTGAACGCGCCGACCACCACCGCTTCCAACGTCTGCGCGCCCTTGAATGTGTTCGGAGTGGGCTCGCCCAGTCTCGCAGCACAGCAGTACGTCACGCACGTTGCGCAACAAACTTCCTACAACACGCAGCGCGACGTCACCGGCAATATCAATGGCGATGTCTGGAAGCTGCCGGGAGGTGAATGGAAGGCCTCTCTTGGTTATGAGAATCGCCGTGAATCGGCGGAGTACACACCGGATAGCTTCTACACGCTGGGGCTGGGGCAGAATACGCTGACCGGCGTAGAGGGCGCCTATCACACCAATGAAGGTTCGTTCGAAACCAGGATTCCGATCTTCGGTGGAGATTTCGCCTTCCCTGGCATGCAGCGTTTGGAATTAAACGGCGCCGCGCGCTGGGTGGACAACTCCGTCGCGGGCAATGCTTGGACCTATACGGAAGGCCTGGAATGGGTGCCGGTGGAAGACGTCAAGCTTCGCGCCAACAAGACCAAGTCGATCCGCGCGCCTTCGATCACGGAGCTGTTCTTGCCGCCGGCGACCTCCTTCCAGTTTGCCAACGATCCTTGCGATCACAACTTCATCGGCCAGGGCACCGCTCCCGCTACGCGCGCCGCCAATTGCGCGGCCGCGGGTATTCCCGCGGGATTTGTCTCGAACGTAGTCAACGCCACGGCGCAGGGAGTCAATTCGGGCAATCAGGGTCTCACCAGTGAAACCGCTCACTCACTCAGCTACGGCATCGTTCTGCGGCCGCACTGGGTACCGCATTTGAACTTGTCGGTGGACTACATCGACATCCGGTTGACGAATGCCATTGAGAACTTGCAGCTGGGTGACATCCTCGATGCCTGCTATGACTCGAGCAGTTATCCCAACACGCCCTCGTGCCACCAGTTCACGCGCGGCCCGACCGGCCAGATCACAAGCTTCACCTCGGGCTACGTGAACGCCGGCCTCTTGGAATTCGCCGGTATCCAAGCGCAAATTGATTACAATTTCGATATACCTTGGAACTTGGGCAACCTGGCTGGCCGTGCGCAATACCTCGATACGCAGAAGCTGATGTCACAGGTCGGCTCGGCGAGTCCGGAAAGCCTGGCAGGTGAACTGGTCGGGGTGGGTAACAGCAAGAGCAAGGGCACCATCGATCTGCTGTACTCGAAGCAGGCCTTCTCTTGGGATTGGGAGGGCATCTTCGTCGGACGCACCAATTTCAACAACCAGAATCTGCCGACCACCTTCAATATATTCGGCGTGGGCAACTGGTGGGTCATCAACAGCACCCTGGCGTACGACGTGAGCCAGACTTTCAGTGTGCAATTGATCGTGAACAATGTGTTCAATAAATTGCCGCCGTTCCCGGCGTTGGCGGGTGCGCAGGGCAACTTCACACCTGCGACCTCACAATACTTCGAGGGCGTGATCGGCCGGTCACTGCTCTTGGGCGCGAGGTGGAAGGCTTTCTAAGAGGTCGCTCCGCATCGAGCG
>Ga0210387_10004551_pt1 | contig 10630 bp, 13 predicted proteins | sample IncBWC7OmetaG_FD_160108 | JGI IMG/M metagenome (GOLD analysis project Ga0210387, IMG submission 160108) | Forest soil microbial communities from Barre Woods Harvard Forest LTER site, Petersham, Massachusetts, United States - Inc-BW-C-7-O ... | reverse complement strand
CGGTATGTGCGCTGGCGTCTCATTGCGCATCTCGCACGCCGCCCACCCGTCCCAACGGACATTTGCGCAGGCACCGTCTTCGGCGCGCGATTGGCTGGTGACCGTTGGTGAGCATGCCCGCATCGCCCTTCTCGGCAATGCGCCCCTCAAACGAACTTTGTTTTTCACGCTCGCGATCAGGTAGTGGGCGCCGCACCCATAGCGGTCGTCGGCCTCTACGGTCCCCCACCCCTCCACGTCGCCGGGGGCTTGGCTGCTTCGTGGCCCGTAGCAGCCGCCCGACATCACTAGCTTCGCCGACTTCGTCCACCCAACGTCGCCAAGCTCGACGTCGGGTGCTGCGACTCTAATGCGGATGCGCCACTCATGCCCGCTCGCCGGGCTTCGCGACAAACATCACAGCGCGTGCTGACACGAGCCCCGCCGGCTGGGCGGCTCGCGCCTCTTCTCCCTCCCGTCCATCCCAGGCGCCACTCCACAGCCACCCGCGAGACGCTGCGCCAGACGACCATATTTCGTGCGCGTCGCACTCGACCAACACTCGTTCGCACCGATCGCGTCGTCGGCGCCGTCCCATTCCTCTACCGCCGCTCCCCGCAAGAACGGCGGCGAGGTACCACCGACGACGATGGACGCTCGCCTGTTGACGCTGCCATGTTGCGCGTCGCGATCGCCGAATTCGCACAGGATGCGGCTACCGGCTTGTTGCCCGGAACCCGTCATCACACCGACCACATCACTGGTCTCGCTGCAAACCGCACCGCCGTTCGAACCAGAACCGCCTTCGACGCCGACGCGGGAACGGCTCGCACACACGCGCCGATCGTGCTGCCGGCCGAGTGCGGCCGCTCTCTTGATCGCTTGGCCGATCGCTTGCGACGTCGTTCGACGGCGGACGGTGGCATCGCCTCCATAGCCCATGCAGCGTGTCCACGGCGCGGCTCATCGATCTCGCCGTAGACTCAACCGAGTCGTGCCCCTCCGCGGGTCGACTGTTTCGACATCATCGTCGCTCCGACCAGCGCATTGAGATCGCCATCGAGGTTCACTTCATCGATCGGGTAGTCAGGTTCCGCAGCCTGAGGGACGAAGGCAAGATAAAAGGCCTGATACACGTTCCGCGTATCTAGCCATTTGAAAAAGGAAAAGATGATACTTCCCGAACAGCCCTGATACATCGGAGGTGTTAAATGGGCGCGAAGGTTCGCCTTTTTATGTATCACCGCGGCTTTTAGCACCTCTACAAACGGCTGCTCACCGACGGGAAATGACGATTTCGCGGAGATCGCGTCGGTTGTGGTGCCTGAGTGAAAACTGGCGGTCCGATCTTGCGCGTCCTGCGGCGCCGTCGGGACGTCGCCCGTTGGCGGCCGAAGGGCCCTCAATGGGCACGGCTCCGGCCGCGGCGGACGATCGAATGAACGGGTCCCGCACGCCTCAGCGAGCGACGCGACAGACGGTCTCTCGCGCTGACAAGCGGCGAGACCTACGACGACAACGGAAGTTCGTCCGGCTGTGGAAGCCGGAGGACACGCGGAGGGATATGCTGGAAGCGATGGCACAACCCCCTGCCGGTGGGAAGGGTGGGCGGCTCAAGTCGAGGCTGCTCGTCTACGTCGACGTTCTGGGCGTCACAGAAAAGATCCTGAAGGACGATATCCTTGGATTTGCGGTGCCGATGGCCTACTTCCAGGGTTTCCTGACGGGTCTGGTGGAGCGCAAATCTCGGCGAGCACAGAAGCACTTCCCGAAAGAAAAGACGCTCCAGGCATCGACCTTCTCCGACACGTTCGCGATCTCCTGCGCCGCAGATGCGGATCGACCAGAACTGGTCATCGGGCTCGCGCAGTCGATCTGTACGAGCCTTTGGGCTTCGGGGAATTACACGCGTGGGGCGGTGACGTTGGACAGCCTGCTTCATTACGACCGCGTGATAACAGGACGAGGCTTGGTCGAGGCCCATCTATTGGAACGAGATGTGGCGAAGTACCCGCGAATCCTGGTGACTGACCAGGCAGCTGCCTTACTGATGTCGGGCCCTCGCAATCGACTGCAGATCCGAGACGACTTCGATGGTCTTAAGACTCTCGAGGTCTTCGCGGTTGCTCCATATGGCGAGAGAAGTCAGTCGACACACGATGCAGCGAAACAAGCGCGAGAGATGGTTCAACGGGATCTGAAGGCGACTCAACGGCGGCCGATGGTGGCGAACCAGGCACTGGCACTCAATCGTCGAGCCAAGTACCAATGGATGCTCGACTACCTGGATCAGGTCCTCGGAGCAACAGTCGCGACGGGTTCCGACAAGCCTTGGTGAAGTTCTCCGGCCTCGTAGGCCGGAGGAGCAACTCCCCGCCCCGAGATCGAGCAGCGTTTGGCCAGGCGGCGCCGTCTTGATCGCCCGCGCCCGCGATGAGACGCAAACGCCCAGCGGGGCCCCGGCTGCGTCGCGCTCAGCCGCCGTTCGCGGGGGGTGCTAGCCCGAAGAACGCCTCGGAGCTCGCCGGGACATCGTCGCCTTCGAGCCAGGCCACCACGGGCACGGTCCTCGGGGGTAGCGCCCACGCCTTTGATACCGTCGCGATGCCGGTGTTATTTCCCTGTACGGCGACCTGCGCCCAGAGGGGCGAGCCGTTCCGCGGCAGCACCATGATCGCGGCGTACCAGGCCCACGTTTTGCCCGGGGGACTGAGCGGAATGCCACCGATGCGTATCGTGAACTGCCGCAGGTCGAACGGCTTCAGGTCGATCTCGATGCCGTCGACGATCTGTCTCTGAGAACCGCCGATGAGGGTCGAGCCGAAACGTGCGACGAGAGGTGCCACGTCACCTCGGGTCGTCGGGCGAAGGTCGATCTCGCGCCTTATCGAAGCGGATACGACCGAGGGCCTCGCCTGCGTGTAGCCGACCCAGACCGCGCTCAGGTCCGGCACCCAGAGCAACCCCTGGTTGTGGACGAAGACCGTTAGCCCCAGGTGAAACCCGGACGAGTCGTTCATCGGCCTGGCGCTCAACTGTTCGAGCGTCAGGTCGGGCTTCGCGCGCCGCCCGAGCGCTAGGTCGGCGAACAGGGTCTCGGGGATCGGGATGGTCTGCGGTCCGACTCGCAGATGGCAGACCAGGTTGCGCTTCTCGTAGACCCGGATCAGCGCCTCTGCTCGGGTCGCCGCGACGACGACCACGTCGACTCCGCCGACGGTCACGACGTTCCACTCGACCCGCGTCTTGGCGCTCACGTCCGCGAGGACCCGCCCGAGCCACTCGTCCCAGCCCGCTTGGTCGGGACACGCGGGAGGGTCGAACGTCCACCCGGCAGCGCCCTGGCCTGGCTCGCCGCCGACGATGCCGATGATCAGGACGCCCCCCTCGGCGTTCGCGAACCCGGAGACCTGTGCGCGCAGCTCCTGCTTCACGTCCGGCTCGGTCAACCACTTCCCGGCCTTGTACTCGTGATATTGCCCCTCGGTCACCTTCTCGCGAACGAGGTCGGCAAGGATTGCCGGGTCGACTGAACGCCTCCCGAGGACGGCGTCCAGCAGCTCAAGGACCCGGTCCGCTGCCGCCATCGTCGGGCCAGATTACCGCCGTGGATAGCGCACGCAAACCCGCCCGGGTGATCGTTCACCTCGCGTCCGATGCATGGCTGAAACGACCGGTGCGGCCTGCTTAGATCGGCTCGTGTCCGACCTGGGGATGGACAGCGACGCCATGGTCTCGGGGTCGCCGGTTCTCTGCGCGCGCCGGTCGGCGCCCGAGGCCGCGCTCTGCGGGGCGCCGGGCTTCTCGACGCTCCACACGAACGAGCGTCGGTACGTCTCGTGCCCGGTTGCGTCGCCGAGATCGGCCGCCGACTGGCCGACCCCGCGTGGCGGTCCCGACGCCCTCCTGTGACTGCGCGGGCTCGCACCGTCGGGAACGCGCCGGCCGGCAAGGCCGGGTAACCTCAGGTAGGATGGTCCCGGAGGCCGGACCAATGGACGAGCCGACTGCGTGTCGCGAGTGCGGTAAGGCAATCAAAGCCAAGGGCAGCAACCCTACCGCCCTTGGTCAACTAGACTACTACTGCGTCGCGGGACACAGCTTCATGTGGCCTCCGCTGCACGACTGGGATATCAGCGGCCCCGCTATCAGGTGCAAACGGTGCGGCGTCGTTAGGGGGCAAGAAGGCAGCAACCTTTGTCCTTAAGCCTTCTGGTCTTCTGCGGTCCGTGGTGAAGGATGGGGGAATGACGGGCGAGCGGGGCATGGTGATCACCCGGTACGGAAACGTCTTCTCGGATAGGAGCCGGCTCGCGTTCGGGGCGCAGCAGCGTTTCGTCGCCCTGGTCGACGTCCTCGGCATGAAGAAGTGGGTCGAGCAGGTCGGTCCCGAGGCACCGGCAGCCGAGCTGGACGAGCTGATGCGGATCGCCCGCGACGCCACGTCGGGAACACAGACCCGAGACGACGGGTCCGAGCTGCCGCTGGGGCCCCTGGTCGGCGCCGTGTTGCTGTCCGATTCAGTGCTCGCCTACTCGGTCGACGACTCGTGGGCTTCGCTGGCCGTGATGGGGGACTTCCTGCGCATGCTGGTGATGGTCGCCCTGACTCACGGCATTCCGATGCGTGGGGCGATGTCGATGGGGAAGGTCGTGATCGATCGCGGCCGTGGCATCTTCGTCGGTGCCCCGATCGTTGACGCCTACCTCTCCGACAAGAATCACCGCCACCGCGGCGTGGGCGTCCACGTCACCCAAGGTGCCGTCACTGCGCTCGCGGAGCGGACAGGGACCGCGAACGCTCGGCCCCTCTATCTCCTGCACTCGTTCGCTCCCGCCCTTTTTCACGGGGCGCAGGCACGCGGCGAGACCTTCGCGTGGTTCGAAAACTCGCTTTTCGTCGACCACTGGGGAGCCGACTTCGTGGCAGGCAACGGGGACCTCGAAACCTGCGAGAGGGCGATCGCCCTGCTCGAGGAGCGGTGGGGGGCCCGTGGACTACCCGAGGACGAGTCGACGCGGGCCAAGTTGGAGCAGAGCCGAGAGTTCTTCCGCCATCGGTTTCGCCATCGAAGCGAACCGCGGGAAGGAATCGGGCTGCCCGGCGGGCTGAGGCTCCCGGGGCGAGGAGAAGACCTCGCGCGACTGACCGCGATGGGCCTTCAAGATGGTGATGCAGTCGTGAAGTAGTCTTGGCCCGCGACGCTGGCGTCAGATCGAGAGCCCCCGCGCTTTGCACGAGGTGCAGAGCGCTCGCCCACCCTGCCAGGGCCCTGCGAACCGGCCCGTCTGCGGATCGACCTGCCGCACGATCTGGTTCAGGGAGCCGTAGAGCGTGTGGAGTCGGTGGGGCAGGATGTCCCTCTGGTACTCGGCCTCGGTTCCGTTCCACCCACCCTGACGGAGCTCGTCCATGTCGTGGGAGTAGTCGGCGTGCATGACGCCCGATCGCATCGTGCTGATGATCTGCCGGGCGCGGGCGTCGCAGCAGGCGAACACGAGGTTGAATGCCTGGACGCGATCACCGCAGCAGCGCTGGAGCAACGGGATGAGAGTCGCCCCGGTCGTGTCCTCGCCGATCAGGCCGAGAGCGGCTTTGAGGACCTTTTCGACCAGCGGAAACAACGGCCTGAACCCCGCCTCGGACAGCGGCTCGGGATGGCTGATCCACTGTCTCGCCAACTCTTGAATCTCGGGGTGCGCCTCGACGAAGTCCCTGCCCGGCATCGCGTCGCCATTCTACGCCCGCCCGGTTCCCGCGTTGTCACCGCTCGGACCTTCGTCGACGGGATTCCGCTGGCCGCAACGCCCGCGCACGCTCGGTTCCGGATCAGAGTCTGGGAGTACAATCGGTGGGCATGCGCTGGGCTACCTTCGGAATTGTGGCCTGTCTCGTGGCCGTTCAGCTCGCTTACGCCAAACCGGCTCCGCCAGGCGGGCCGGATCACGAAGACGTTCCCTATCACGCGACCGTCAGCGAGGTGTCGAAGGCGAAGGATGGCCATGTCATCCACAACCGACTGGACTTCGACTGCGAAGCCGCAGAGGGGTCGCGTGCTTGGCCACCACCAAAGAAGATCGACTGCGTTCTGGTCCAACAGGACCTTCAAGAGCCGTCGGCACCGCCTAGCAAGGAGGAATTGGCGAAGGCCGTCGCGGAGATGACCGACGGCGACAAACTAAAGGAGCTGTGCCAGAAGGAGTCGACACGGCCTCCCACCTCGCAGCAAGACGAAGAGTTCCGGAGGAAGGTCACGAAGGCGTGTGACAAGAAGAACCGCGCCGACGTAGTCGCCTCGGTGACCGATATCGTTCGCGAGATGGAAGAGACCGCCAGCCACACCTGCACAATGATGACGTTCGTTTCGAGAATCCCCTTCACCTACGTCAAGAAAGGGGTCTGGGTCTCCCCTCCTGATCCCTTGAGGAATTGCCAGAACGTGGCGATCACGCGCACCCTTCGGCGCGACGGAAGTAGCTGGAACTACACGGAGGCGACCGTCGCGACGCCATCGAAAGATCCGCTCTGTAGTGTTGCCGAGTCTGGGACCACTGAGTTCACTTGGAGGCAGGCCTATACGGCAACTCCACTGGGTTGCCGCTACGTCGAGATGTAGCCTGAGGCTTGCAGCGGAAGTTCGGCGCAGCCAATATGTGACGCGCCGAGCACCTCTCGTCGGGATTCCGCTGGCCTCAGAAGCCGGCGCTCCCGACAGCGGTACAGCGTCCGATGGCGGGGCACGGTGGGCGGATCACTCTCAGAACCCGCGGTCTGCCGTCTACCCGGCCGGTGAGCCCCGCTGCAGTACATGTGCAGTAACCTGGGGTGTTCCGGTGGTCTTTCGGAGACTACCCATCGTCCCCGACCTCGGCCGAACTCTGCGGATGTTCACGCCTTTGTCGCCTCCGACGAAAGCCGAGCGGACACGCGCCTTTCACTTAAAAACCGAATGGGCCCGCGAGGAGGCACACGGCGGGTTCGATTCCCAAGGGTCACTCAAATCTTAATTGCTCGGATCAGAACGTGACGGTCACGGGCGTGGGTCGATCTACGAACGTGCCGTCCCCGAGTTGGCCAGAACTGTTTCCCCCCCAACACTGGACGACGAGCTCGGAGCTTATCGCGCATACGTGAGACGCCCCGGCTGCCACCACGAGTGAAGCTCCGATGCCCATCACGGGCACCGGCGTGCTTCGATCGGTCGTGGTGCCGTCGCCCAGTTGCCCTCGGTCGTTTCGTCCCCAAGCGTACAGGGTGTAGTCCGTAGTTATCAGGAAGAAACTGGAACCGTCGGTCGTGGAATAGATGTACTGGCCTTGGATACCGCTTGGAAGGAGCACGGCGGCCGGGGTGAAGCGATCGACCATCGTCCCGTCGCCGAGCTGACCGTGGCCGTTTGATCCCCAGCACGCGACCGAAAAGTCTCCGAGGATCAGGCAGGTCGCCTGATCGCTGCCGGCCGGGTTCGACCTCGCCCAGCTCGACAGGGCGATCTGGGTCGGCTTCAACCGAACAGAGCTAGGCCCGCCGCCGTCGCCGCAGGCGCCAGTCCCTGAGCAGAAGAGATTGGGAGTGCTGTCGTACCAGAAGATGTGCCGCCCCACCGGGAAGGGGTTTATGGCAGGTCCGGGGAGAATTTGGAGAGGCACACTCTTCGACGTCGTCGTGCCATCACCCAGCTGACCATCCGTATTCCTTCCCCAGCACCAGGAGCTGGTCTTGAAATCCCAGCCGCACGTGACGTCGGAGCCCACGTTCTGCCAGATATAGGTCGGTAACCCGACGACGGCGACCGCGGTGGTCGATGAGTTGGTCGTCCCGTCCCCGAGCTGGCCGTAGGTATTGTCCCCCCAGCAGTACAGGTTGGCGCTTGCGGTCGTCGACGCGCAGGCGTGGTCGTCCGCGACGTTCACGCCGTTCGAGGGCGGCATTCCGGCGATGACGGTGGGGGGACCGGGGCCCCAACAGAGCACCGGACCGCTCGCCGAGCCAGTTATCGCCACGAAGCAAGCCCGATGCGCGGACATCGAAAGCAACGGATCTGTCGTGCTGGGTAGCCCGGCGATAATCCCCGGTGACGGGCGCGGCGTGGTCGAACAATCGCCGAGCTGTCCTTGGTCGTCGGCGCCCCAGCAAGCCACGGCTCCGCTCGGGAACGTCACGCACGTGTCATCCCCCGCGGCGCTAAGGCCGTTGGGATTGCCATACTGTCCTGCCGGACGAATGATCGGTCCGGCGGTGTAGCCCGCGCATCCGTCTAGGACAACTCCTGTGGAGGCGCCGCCAGCCCCGGCTGCGCCCCCGGCGCCACCTGTCCCCACCGCGCCGCCGGCGCCGCCGGTTCCAGCCGCTCCGGCAACCGCGGAGCCGCCGGCCCCGGACTTTCCGCCGGCCGCCGCGCCCGCGGACCCACCCCCGGCGCCGCCCGAACCGGTGGCGAGCGTACCGCCCTTCCCGCCGGCGCCCCCGACCGCCGATCCTGCAGCTCCTGCGGTCATGCCAGCGGCGCCGCCCGTGCCGGCCGCGACTGAACCGCCCTTTCCGCCGGTCCCGCCCGCCGCCGTTCCGCCAGAGCCGCCTCCGCAGGCCGTGGTCAGCGCGACGCCCAGCCCGCAGGCCCAGAGCACCGAGGTCAGTGGCTTCAGCCGCGCAAGGTTAGGCATACCAACGAGGGTACCGTGGATATTTCCGCGCCAGCAATCTGAAGGACCGGGCTCGCGTCTAAATAGTCGGCCCGCCCAGGGCCCCGGAGTGACGTCCGATCGTGGTGTGCCCGCCGAATGTCAATCGTCGTCGCCAACTCGCTGAAACCGAAAGAGAGGCGGCTGACGGCGGCGGGTACAAGCGGGTACAACACCCGCGGACGGTTAACTAACCTATTTCATTTGAACTTCTTCTGCCTGGTCGAGATTCAGGTTCTGGTGATGGGAGTTCGGCTCTCCCCGACCGCGGACGCCTCTCTAACGTCGCCGAACGAAATGGTCCCAGGTCATCCGCCAGCTGCCGAGCATACCGTAGAGCGGATAGTGGAAGACGCCCGGGCGATTGCGTTGGAAATACCAATGGCCGACCCAAGCGAACGCGTTGGCCAGGACGGGAGCAAGCACGAGGATCCAGCAGCGACGCTCGGCGATCGCCAGCGCGATCGCGCCCAAACCGAGTAGGTTTCCAACGACATGCAGCCTCCGGTTCACCGGATGGTCGTGCATCCGGAGGTAGACCGGATAGAAGGCCGAGAAGCTGTCGAACTGCTTGGACATCGGCCGGCACCGATAGCTTACCGAATCCTGGGCTGAATTTGCTCCTGCGATCGACACCGACCACGCCTTCGTCCCGAGCCTCGATCCCGTCAACCCATTCCCGCTCACCGCGACGACGATCGACAACTTCGCGGCGGCCGACGGCACACCGGTCACGTTCATTCCCGACTCGAGCGGCACTTACAAGTATCTCTACTCGCGCCCATTCGTCGCCCTGCGAACGCCCTGATTGGGGTGGGTCGTCGTCGCTGGACCGACCGACGCTCGGCCTCCCCTTGCGTACCGCAAATCCGAGTGGTACATACTGAGCCACATGGTTCAGTATTACAGAGCCCGTCTCGATGCCTCGTTCGCCGCGCTCGCGGACGCCACCCGACGCGGCGTCCTGGAGCAGCTCGGACGTGCAGACGCTTCGATCACCGACCTTGCCGAGAAGTTCCGCATGACCCTCACGGGCATGAAGAAGCACGTCGGCGTCTTGGAGCAGGCCGGGCTCGTCGCCACGGAGAAGGTCGGGCGCGTGCGGACGTGCAAGCTCGGCCCGCACCGACTGGAGGAAGAGACGGTATGGCTCGAGAGGCACCGCCAGCTCTGGGACTCACGCTTCGACGAGCTGGACCAGGTCGTCGAGGAGCTGAAACAAAAGGAGAAAGCCAATGGACGCCAGAAAAGAAAGTGAGCCCACCCCCGTGAAGAACCGCACGACGGTGGAGCGGAAGTCCGAGCGTGAGCTCGTGGTCGCGCGGACCTTCAACGGCCCGGCCCGCCTGGTGTTCGAGGCGTGGACCAAGCCCGAGCTGTTCACGCGGTGGTGGGTCCCGAAGTCGTCCGGCATGTCCCTGCTTTCCTGCGAGATGGACGTTCGTGTCGGGGGCAAGTACCGCCTCGTGTTCGCCCACGGAGCCTCGAAGACCATGGCGTTCTTCGGCAGATACATCGAAGTGACGCCGCACGCGCGCCTCGTCTGGACCAACGAGGAAGGTGATGGCGGTGAGGCCGTCACCACGGTGACCTTCGAGGAAAAGGGTGGCCAGACCCTGCTGGTCCTGCACGAGCTCCATCCCTCGAAGGAAGCTCTCGACGATGCCATCGGCTTCGGGGAGGGGCTGCGCCAGACGTTCGAGCAACTGGACGAGCTTCTCGTCACCCTGGGAGCCTCTCGATGACCATCACCATTCCCGCCTTTGATTTCGGGCTTTGGACTCGCCGCCCTTCCGTCTAGTCAGCGCCGGCGTCGGAGGCGATGCACAAGTACGTAGGCGATGCGCCGTCCGAGCTGCAATCCACCGGAACGAGATTGATCCCGGCGATGCATTTTGTCGGCCCGCCAAACTGGATGTGGTCGACGCGCACGAGCATTGAGGTGGTGAGGTCATAGAAGAAAACGGTGT
>Ga0210387_10004550_pt1 | contig 10631 bp, 12 predicted proteins | sample IncBWC7OmetaG_FD_160108 | JGI IMG/M metagenome (GOLD analysis project Ga0210387, IMG submission 160108) | Forest soil microbial communities from Barre Woods Harvard Forest LTER site, Petersham, Massachusetts, United States - Inc-BW-C-7-O ... | reverse complement strand
GATCTTTGGCATCCAACTCCAAAACCAACTCCAAGGCCAACGTCCGAGGAATGAGGAGCTAATGTCGAGGGCTGGTTCAGACTTGAATGGCAGATGCAACTCACTCATAGCAGCATTCTGTTTCTGCTCTCGTTTCAGAAGGAGTTCGGGCAAGTCTGGGCATAAGACTGAACCTCTGCCGATGCCCAGTAGGTGGGCGTGTTGCGAGGAGAGGGCGGTGCGGAGTTGTGCATCAGTTCGAAGGCCTCCTGTGAGGAGGATCAAAGGGAGGGATGAAGGAGGCGATGACGAGTTTGACGAGGGGCTTGCAAGGGATTTCATGGCGCGATGGGAGAATCGTGCGAAGAAGGCTTGTCGTGGGGATTTGGGTGACAGGTTTGTTGAAGCCATAAATTCTGTCCGGAGAGTTTCAACACTCGAGCAAGGAGCAGACACGAAGGGGGTCCAGAAACTGCTCACCTGGATTCTCGTAATCCCCTCCGCTAATTTCTATGAAGTCTACACCACCCCAGTTTCCAATCGTGCGAACGTGGTCGAGTGCAAGTTCTTCTTGCTTGTCCTTTGCCTGTCCAGATATTTCCGCAAATCTTATATCTTTGTCAACATCTGAATCTACGTAATCTCCGGCATTGATCTTGATTCCTACGATGAACTCCTTCGGAACAATAGATCGAATTGACAGAACTATGCGGCGTAAGAGTCGGAGCACGTTATCGGGGTGAGATGAGTATTCATCCGTACGTATGTTCGTCTGTCAGAGACATGAATATGGGAGGAACGTGATCAAACCACGAACATCAAATACGTGCCTTGGGTGATATAAATTGTGCAAGAAGGTCTACATAAAGTCCCGCCGTCCCATTAGCTTATTACACATGCATTGGAGATTGGATTCTCCGTGTGGATGTCACGAAAACTCACACCCATGCGCAACGTGTAGTTGGATGCCGTCAAAGCCAGACTGAACGGCAAGACTGGCGCCTCTGACGAAAGCGACAACCACTTCGTCAATGTCTGCGAGGGACATGGAACGAGGAGTTTGGAAGACAAGGCGATGGAATATATGGGAAAGATAGTTGTCGTTCTTGGGTTTTCCGGGGGATCCTACGGGTATAGAACTAGGTGCAAGGGCAGGTTCAAAAGGGGAGCGACCACCGAGGAAGTTGATTGATTGACGGCCTGCATGACTCAACTGCATAACTGCAAGATTCCGACGGGATGGATATTCTCCCTCAACGAAAGTCTTAGAATCTTGAGCACCAGTATATTGGTATCCATCGTGGATGGACAATGCGAGATCCTTGAAAGGCTTTAGGTTGTCCTCCGATATACTTTTTGGGACCAACATGTCACGACCGAGCGTAAGATGTCTGTCTGACACCTGGATGTTTCCGGTGATTATCATGCCCCAGTTGTACTTGGACCATTTGGAATACAAGGAATAATGATATTGGTTGGGAGGGCCTCCATAGAGCGCTGCGAGATGTTCATACATCGCGACCTGCGAGTCGCAGATATAGTGAGTTGAGATAAGCGTGTCCAATATATATTCACCTTTACGAGGCGATTCTGAACAACGCGACCACATGGAAGAGTTATCGGGGAGAATATGTTGCTTTCTAGAGCTGCTGAATCAGTCGTGTTGGGCGACATCCAAGTTATAACTCTGGTTTCAAAACCACAGCATTTGCGGTTGGCTAACCACTTAAGCTTGTCCTAGAATACTAGTCCTGCCAACGCGTTTCGGTAGTCGACGTGTGTGGTTCAAAGCTGGCATGGAGGGATTCAAAAGTGATGTACCTTTCGCGACTGTCACTTCAAGTTGGTCTCGGTTTCGCTGACGTTATCCATTTCACGAGGTCAGAGTCGTCTTACAACCTTTTTCACTCAATCCGAGTCTCAGATGCCCGGAGATCTTCATGAATTACGCCGACGAGGAAAACCGCAAGTAAATGGTCTAGGCGGCTTTCGGAAGCAATGCGGTTTTTCCAGGCACTAGTAGTGCAGTCCTCAGTATGATCCAACAAAAAAACCAGTTACACAAATTGCGTTTGCATTGGTTCAGAACCATTAACGACCACGCCTCGACAACTCACAATACTAGGAAGGTAGCGGTAACAGAAAGGAAACGGCGCTGCGAGCACAATTTCAAATAACAACCTCCGATCAGTACTCGTCACAGCCATCTGGCCGCCAACTTCGTTTTCTGGCGCGTGGAGCCGTAATGGCGTATCTTGTGAATCGTTTCAAGTTATGACCTTTCGTGGTCATGTGCGTGGTCTCGTTCCTTTCTGTTGGATTCCGTGGCATTATTCTTCATCTCCGTTGATGCAGGACAAGTCGTCTTCTGAGTCCTTGCATTGCGCAAGATGACTCAAACGCCCATTTTCCGACAAAAACTTGCGAATTTCCGTTTTTACTGAGCGTCACGACCTGCTCGCACTTACGGTGCATATATACCTCCGATAGTGACCTTCCTCCGCTCCCGGTTTTTCGGTTTTGAATGAAGACTGACGCTATGGGTCATCTAATATATAACCTTATACCCATCTCTATTCCCGGTTGCAAATATACTCAATCCTCCACCCCTGTTGTGATACAACCATGGATATCGTACGCGTGATGCCAGCCCTAATTGCATCCCTTTCACGTCTTCAGATCGTCAAGGTGAGCTCAGAGTGCAATTGACATGGTATTGATTTGAATATGCATTACTGCAGTACATGAACTGTATGTGCATTGTGGAATAGGTCATTTAATGTTTTGACCAACTGGGAGCGATATTGGCAGTTGCAAGCCTAGCAGTCTTCGTATGTTTGTCATTCTGAAGCTGTTCGCCAGGAACTGATGAGCGGCGGGTTATCTAGGTCTATGATTACCTCCTGACCCTTGAACTAGAGGTATGTTGCTCACCAAACATCTGCAGCAACTCTGAACATGGGCCCCTCAAGCTCACTCTGATCTGGTCATCCGATTGGAGTATCGGTAAAATACTGTTCTTGCTTTCGCGCTATTCAACATTTATCGATGTTCCTTTGATCCTATACTGTGCGTACTATTGTCCGTATGTTACATGCCTCTTCCTGATTATTTTGTCGTCTGTCACAGTTACGATGAAGCCAGATATCCCCGTGGTTGTGAGTTCCTGAAATTGTACCCATCTCAACTGGAACTAATTCCACGCTCAGCAATGTTCGCCCATTTGTCATTTATCAACATGTTAGTAGTACAGAGTCTCGATTTCCCGGTCGGCACTGACTCGCCATCTTCTTCGTAGGGTTCTATATATTTGGTATCGTGATGGCGGAAGGTAAATCAATTCCCTAGTTGAGAAACCAAGTAGAACTAAACTGTACGGCTGCTTCAGCAATTCTTGTTCTTCAAACCTATGCCTTATGGGCTTGTAGCAGGCGGATCAAGATATTCTTGGTAGTGCAATATATCGTTTGAACAGTTTTCTTATATTTCAGTTCTCACCCTTTATTGAATGGTTCTACATTAGGTTATCATTGTTCTGGTGGTCATTATTACCACAATTTTTTTACGATCTCTTCAATGTGAGTTCTTCGTGGACTCCGATGAAGGCTCTTAACTCATTCAGCAGATGGTTCACCTCCATTACCAATGATGGTCGGTTGCTACGCAATCGTGGACAGCAAGGTAGCATTCGGAAATTTTGCACTGCTTATGCTGCATGAAGCACGTACGTATGGCATAGTATCACTATTGGACGATATGCTAACATGCCGCCGTATTAGTTATTATGACACTCACTCTCTGGATAGGAATAAAGAAATATCGCCACTCACGCAGCATTTTAATCACGAATCTTTATCGAAACGGGATATTATATTTGATCGGTATATTATGTACGTCAAATTGCGCTACAATTCACACATCTTCTAATCAGGGGACAGTGATCTCCGCCGGAAATATTGTTGTCATACTTGCTGGACCTGTATGTCGAATTCCATTGGCCTAATTGCAAGATGGCGCACTGATGACTCCTTATTCATCAGCCTGAATTCCGTCGCCTTTTTAATACGTGCGCGTCCTTACTCATCTTCAATGATAACAGTTCTTATATGCGTTTGTTTCAAAGCTTCCAACGAATCATGCATAGCATGCTTTCGACGCGCATTATGCTTCATGTTCGCCAAATGACCCTTCCCAAAGAGCAATTGACAACTTTGCCAACTGTTCGTTTTCATAAACCGCGGTCTAGTTCTTCTAGCAGTGCAACTGGTAAAATGCCAGATGCGACGATTATCTCTGCACACGCAAAACTCCAGATGAATTCGCCAAGCTCGAGTTCTTTATAACCACACACGCCGGAGACCTATTAATAGATACTGATTTGTGATTTGCTTATTGAAAGTGAGTAAATTGAACTGCGTGGCTTTTGTCACCGACGCGTTGATGCTTTCAACAAGAGATGTCCCTCAGATATATTCGATATTTCGGTTGTAAAACACCTGCGCCCAACCTACATCCCCTTCCAATCCCACTCGAAAACCATGTTTCGTGCCTGTCACGACCTAGGCCGCACACATGCATGATTAAGAGTAGAAGTCCAGATTACTGGCTTTGGAAGAATGAATGGTTCAGATCAAGTGTTTTTTCGCAGGTGGGATCTGCTGATGGAGAGGGTAGAGCTCGAGCTGCACAACTTCTTCGCTGCTATGGACGGAGACGGTCTTGGATGGTCGTGTCACCTTGAAGCAACAGGAGAAGTCATATTTTTCCAGTCTCGCGCACGGCCGCCAGACCAAACCTGCTTTCTCTTAAACTCAGTCCTGCAACATCCATCTGTTTACTATGAATTCACTCATTGCTATTATGCAGCCATTAGAATTATAGAATACATCTATTTCCTTAGATACCGCCGCGTATCCATGGAATAACTAAAATTGACCCGATCTACCAGTTTTATGACCGAGACTGAAGAACCTCGAAAAATGCCGTATACTCGTCCGGAGTCATTAGATCGTGGTCTTCCTCGGTCACCTTTGAGAAAGCCATCGGTGTTCCATTGACTATTCAGGGACAGCAAGGTTTGTTAGTGACTTCATCACTACAACTTGGACAACGATACGGACCATAGACAACCGGATCATCGTCCGGCACATCCTCGGTCATCACAGCATCCACTTCCACGCCTATTCTCCCGCCGTCGGAAAAGCCACTCAGCCCCGAGTCCATCCCAAATCCATTCACAGGCGTCTCGCCCATTTTTGGGACTTTTAATTTTGCAGTACCTTCATCCTCCCTCGATCTTGAACGTTTCCTATAGTCGTTCAAGGAGTCCAGATATTCCACAGATGGTTTCCGATCGTCGTCGTCGTCTGCAACGTCCCCAAAATCGTCACTACCTGGGACACTTAGTCCGGAGGGCGTATCCTGGGCGGACGCCGCAGACGATGCTGCCAGTGACGCGTAGTATTGGTCGTAATCTAGACGGAAAAGCAATAGCATAAACGTCGAACTTGAATCTCTAACACTGACGATATTTCAGAGTGGAGATGAAAACGCCGCACTCACAGTCCGACTCATGGTTAACAATCACTTTCACCTCCTCGACAACTCCTAATGATACTTGCTCCGGGCGTGCGCCGACCACTCCCAAACCCCTCAGGATATCATCATTTGAATTGGAGGGTTGACCATCGCCGGCCCTAATCTCCGCTCTCGCGCTCTCCTTCACGCCCAATGCCGTCAGATCCCCCGATATCGTACTCTTCAGATGCCACGCCGGTAACGCGTTTTGTTGCCTCTTTGCCTCGGCTTCGGCGTCCCGCTCCAACCGCTGCGTGGTCTCATCCTTGTCCATAGACATCATCACGCCAATTCCATCGTCTTCCTTCCTGTTTGGATCTGATCCGGCTACTTTGAGTCCTGAGCCTGATTGAGCGGCTTTGTGTTTGTCTGCGTCACTGGGGTTGTTTTTCACCCATACTGCGACGTCGAAGCTGGGGTGTCGAAATATGAGAAAAGAGGGAATAAGAAGCAACAAATGGACAAGAGGAACGCACGCAGGTAGGACCATACCCTCACTTTTCTGCAATCCTTCTCGAATGAATCGCATTTGGTGGTTGAAGCGCTGCATTCTGTCCTTGCTACCCTGCACACTCTCCGCATTTTCATTGTCCACAACCTCAGCGTGACATATTTCGCAAATGAATGCGGCCCGCGCGAAATCCATGAGCTTGTCGACTTCCAGAGGGGAGTAGGACTGTTTGCATTGAGGGCAGATGTAACCCTTATTGTCGAGTTCCTAGAAAGACAGCGTAAGACGACACACTAACCATATATGTAAGGATGACTCACATTGCGCAGTGTAGAGTCGATGATGTGCCGCATCTTCGCAATTCGCCATTTCACGACGTTGCAGAAATGTTCATAGTCGATGTAGTAGTACTGCTTTCCAACAGACCGCTGAGCACCTTCCTTGAGTTCGTTCTGACGGTAACTGCGCGTTTACCCATCAGGACAAACCGTTTGGATAGCGCCCGGGATGAAAAGGCCAAAAAACTGAGCGCTCACACTTTGACCAGACAGTCATTCGACAGGACAGCGATGAGCTTGTTGAGCTCCTTCGACTGAAGTCCCATTCTCCCTGCCAGATCGTCGTCTTTAAGACTACGGACAGCAACCAAATCATCAGGAGTTAAATGACCATCAAGGAGAAGATGCAAAGGCTTGGATTTTAGCAGACTGCATGTTTGCTGCAGTGCAAATACTTACACCGGATGCCGGGCAAGCTGGTCCAGGATAATGGTATATTTGGGCTCGTAGAAGGCTCGGGAGACATGTTGAACGAGGAGACGAAGGGTCTCTTGTTCCTCCTTGGTCGCCATTTAGGGCCCTAGGGCCACAATGTGGCTGCACAGACCGCAAAGAAGGTCCCAGCGTCTACAGTGCAATTATTCAAAGCCTTGGAGAGAATTTGAGAAGAAAACAAGAAAGAAAAAGCTGTAAAGTCTCACCTTCACGTCGGACTTACAAATCTTCAAAATTCGGCATCCACGTGATCTGGCTACTGTGGCACTTGGCACTGACAACTTGAATAGGTTCAACTTGAAAGCTAGAATAAATTGTGATATAACTGTCTGACGAAGGGATCATAATCGCGCGAAGGCCTTCAACAACCATTTGGACGACTAATAGACTTCCTTCCATCTCGCTGACCCTTTGGAAGTATTCACCACCTCCAGTGTCACTGATGTATCTGAGGCTGTCCTCCCCTGGGCCATCCCCGTCCAAGCCTCGCCGTACACCTCCTCTTAAGGTCCCTCTCTCCGGCCGCGGCTATATTGACCGTATGGATGCGGGGCTCTGTTCCGTGCGAGGTATGTGTTCCACAATTTATATTCAACACCATGCTTCTATTCTAATATCCCAGTCTTTTCTTTCGTTCAACACGGGACTCTCATATAGGCGCACAAGAAATTATTTCAATGATTTCCTCCCGCCGAAATGTAACTAAACTCATCCTCGGCCACAACGAACTAGCAGACGACGGCTGCATTGTCTTGTTCAAATTTCTGACCTCAGCTGTAGGCCGAAGATATCCCATAGCAGAAATCAGCTTGAACTCGAATGGTATTGGTGATCACGGGTTACTCGCCATCGCAACATATTTAAAAGACAACACCACACTTAAGGAACTATTTCTTCAGAATGTGAGTTCCTCCCAATAATTCTTTTCTCAAGTAACTGATCGCCACCAGAACACATTCACCGGAGATTCTTCAACAGCCACCGTCTTTGTAAATGCACTAAACACATCCCACCTCCACCTCCTCTCTCTAACCACAAACCGCAACCTCTCTGACGCATTCCTCCAAACCTTTCTGCCTGCCCTTTCTTCGCCACATTTGCGCGAAATCCACCTCTCCGCCATTTCCCTTACTCCACTCTCAGCCCAACCTCTCGTTGGATACATATCCTCCCCCGAGCGGTGCCGACTACATACATTAAAATGCAATGGTAACGCCTTGGGGTTCCGTGCTGTGCGATCTATTATCCGAGCCATCGAGCGAAGCAATTTCAGGCTATTGACAGTTGAACTGTATTCGAATTATCTGGTGCAGAACGACAACACCTCCGAACCTGAAGAAGACAACGATCTAGGTACGGACGCATGGAAGGAAAGTGAAAAAGTGCTCAAACGTGTTTTATCCCGAAACGAGCACCTAAAGCGCGCAACGGAGAAAGAGGCTCTTCAACTGCTCAGATACACGCGAACACTCCTCCTTCATTCTAAGACCACGGACACCACGAAACTGGCACCCACATCCACATCCAGGCTCACCCCATGTTCCAACTCGTGTTCCGCTATCTCGACCTTCCATTCCCCATCCACATCTAGGTCCTGTTCGTCTAATTTCGCCGTTTGCTCGGCAGTAGTAAAGCCAGGACTATTTCCCTACCCATTCCTCCCGACAGAACTCCAACTATACATCCTCTCCTTCCTTGCCCCAACCCTCTCCTCTGCCCAGCGAATACGAATATACGAATACGCGTCTTCTCTTGCCACACTTCCCTCTCTGCTGCCATGCCTTCCCTCTGGGAATAATGTCAAAGCGTGGGCGTGTATACCTGATCCGTCGAGTTTGGCATTTGGGTCTGGGTTAGATAAAGTAAGAGGGATTGGAGGGTGCGCAGCAGGTAAATGTATGGGTGCAGGGGGGAGCGTAGTTTGTCATCGAGAGGAGGAGAGGGGGAGATGGTTGAGAGCGGTTGGCTGTTGTGCTTTTGAGCCGGAAGGTTTTGTAGTTTGAATGAAGTGGTTTGGTTCGTATGGTACAATATTGGGACAATTTTAGTCTGATATCAGTCGAAGTCACGACACACGTGCACAAACTCAGTGAACTTTCAAGTTCATTGACTTATGTTTGAATCAACTTGAAACCCATGGCTTCCAATCCACACCTCATTCTGTCCCAGTCCAAGCACCATCAATCTCAGTCCGACAACTCACACCGCGCACGTCTTCCTGTCATCCCCGACTTGCGTTTCGAGCCAAGCTACCTCAGGAGCATCCGACCTTATGTTCATATTCGTGGCTCCGTTGATCCATCAGTGCAGTCCCAGAAGGGAAAGGACACGGATCTAGAGGAGATGTTCACAGGAAAAGAAGTCGAAAAGGTTAAAACCAAAGGGAAGGAGAAGGAAACCGTAACATCCAAGCCCCAACTTGAGATCTCCGCATTATCCACAGCATCCTCAGAAGTGTTGCATATACAATGGGGGAGCGTAGTATGGATCACGACGCGTGATCAGATCATCAGCCCACTCTTGCAGGGTGCCCTTTGGTGAGTACGAATGAAAATCTCTGTTGGGTCTATTGTCCATCTCCACCTACGAAACTTGGCAATGGAGTATTCCGCCTACACCACGCTCATGTTTATTCTGGCCCGTAGGGGTGTCGCGAGCCACTTTCTTAATCCCATGTTATCGCTAGTTGGTGCACGGATCGGCACATTCTTCCGTTCGCATCTCCCACCGCCTGGTGAAGGACTTGGGGTTGGGTGGTTGAGAAGTTGGATTAAAGGACTCGGGTTGAGTGGAACAGTTGTGAGACGATCATGACACTCAGTCAAGTTAGAGTGATTTGACTGTGCCAGATCAAGTCCCTTACAAGAACCGAACCCAGCTAGTTATATAACTAGATCAATATGATATTTACATATATCCATTCATTAGTTTATATCTACAACGCCTCACCGCCATCGACCTTGACCTCAACCCACTCATTAACCCACATGTATCTCGAAAACGCCAAATATAACCAACGGAACCCTACCAGCTGGCTTCGGTGTGCTTGCATCGCCCGCAGAGCGGACAAGTACTCCTTTGCTCCTGACACAAAGACCGGCAAAACATCACCCGAAGCGTCGGTCTCGATGGGAACATGGAAGCCAAGAAGACGCAATGCCGGGGCGAGTTGACGGTCGAGCAGATAAAGCATGTCACCGCAATGGAGATCGAATTTCGCGAGAAAAGGCGCAAGGAGGCTGGTATACTTTGTGAGGAGAGGAAGAGATATTAGAGTGAACAGGCGTGGCGGGGGGAGCGTGGAAGAAGTTGGGAAAGTGCCAATTAGGTGTCTGACTCCTGCAGGAAGGGATTGGTGATTTGGGTGTCCAGAGATGCCTCCGTGGTCAAATGTGAGGATCTAAAGGTTCCGGGATAGTTGTTATATGGTCGAGAGTGAGGAGATTGGAATCAAACAAAGAAATAAAGTCACATACAGTTGTGATATGGTGTTCAATAATATATGGTCTCAGAATATCCGCAATAACAATAACATCCCACGGAGAAGTAATATTGTCCTTCAGGTCCCTGTTGACCAACAAAAAAGACGAGAACGCGAGCCAAAATGAGCCAATATGATTCTCCAAGCTGATTTGCAATCGAGGTGTCAGATACGTACGGATGATCCACAATCCACCGTTTCCCTTCCTCGATGCCCAGGACGTCCAGACTACGTTCGAGCTCAGCTTTCCGCGTTTCTCCCAATCCATCGGCGTCACCGATTGATAAACACAGCGAGTAAACTTCTGGTGAAAGAACATCGACGGTCTTTGCTTCAACATCAACACCTTCCTCAAATGAAGGGTCTGTGT
>Ga0210387_10004549_pt1 | contig 10633 bp, 8 predicted proteins | sample IncBWC7OmetaG_FD_160108 | JGI IMG/M metagenome (GOLD analysis project Ga0210387, IMG submission 160108) | Forest soil microbial communities from Barre Woods Harvard Forest LTER site, Petersham, Massachusetts, United States - Inc-BW-C-7-O ... | reverse complement strand
CGGCGCACAATATCTGGAACTGAACGCCGCGCATCTTTCAAATATCGAGGCAGCCGAGCCTTTCACAGCCGCGCTGTTGAAATTCCTCGAGCAGCAGGAGGCGAGATGATGGACGAGCGTGAGCGTTATGCCACAGGAATGAAAGTGCGCCGCGCGGTGTTGGGCGATAAGCACGTGGACAAAGCCGAAGCCACGAAGGATTCCTTCAGCGAGCCCTTCCAGGATTTGATCACGCGCTACGCCTGGGGCGAGATCTGGTCGCGCCCCGGCCTCTCCCCCCACACGCGCAGCCTGCTCACGCTTTCCATGATGATTGCGCTCAACCGCGGCGATGAATTCCGCATGCACGTGCGCGCCGCGCTGAACAATAACGTAACGCGCGAGGAAATTCAGGAGGTGCTGCTGCAGAGCGCAATATATTGCGGTGTGCCGGCAGCAAACACAGCATTTCATATCGCCCAGGAAGTTTTCGTGGAAATTGACGCCGGGCGCTAATGCAATTTCAGGCCTCAGCGTTCAATACTTCGTTGCAAGAGTTCCAAAAATGCGTCCACTCAACAAAGCGACGCCAATTTCAGGAGGAATCATAATGCCAATCGAAAAAGTTGCAGTAGTAGGCTGCGGCCTGATGGGCTCAGGCATCGCGCAAGTAGCGGCTCAGTCGGGCTGCCAGGTCACAGTGCGCGAAGTTTCCCAGCCGCTCGTTGATAAAGGTCTGCAATCCATCGAAAAAAATCTGCAGCGCCTGGTAGACAAAGGCACGCTCCCCGCCGCCGACCGCGATCAGGTTCGCGCGCGCCTGCACGGCACGACAAACCTCGAAGACTTAAAGGATTCAGACCTGGTGATCGAAGCGATTATCGAACAACTCCCCGCGAAGCGCGAGCTCTGGACCGCGCTCGATAAAATTTGCCCCAAGCACTCCATTTTTGCCAGCAACACTTCGTCGCTCTCCATCACCGAAATGGCCATGTTCACGCAACGCCCCGACCGTTTCCTCGGCATGCATTTTTTCAATCCCGTCCCGGTGATGAAATTGGTGGAGATAATCCGCACCATCGCCACAGATCCGAAAGTGGATGAAGCAGCCGTCGCTCTTGCGGTGCGCTTCGGCAAGACGCCAGTGCGCACCACCGATCGCACCGGCTTCATCGTCAACCGCTTGCTCGTGCCGTATCTGCTCGATGCCGTGCGCGCGCTCGAAGAAGGCGTCGGCTCCATCGAAGACATTGATAACTCCATGAAACTCGGCTGCGGCCATCCCATGGGCCCGCTCACGCTTCTCGATTTCGTCGGACACGACACCACCTACTACATCGCGAATATCATGTTTGATGAATTCAAGGAACAACGCTTCGCGCCGCCGCCGCTGCTGAAGCGCATGGTCCTGATGGGATGGAATGGACGCAAAGCCGGCCGCGGCTTCTACGATTACAGCGATCCCGCAAAACCCAAGCCGCTGCAATTCACATAGAAGTTGTCGCGTTGTCGGCGCTAGGAACTTTCAACACTTCGCTCAGCCTTCTTTCGCCGCGCCGGGATCCTTCGAGAGTCGCGCGATCACTTCCGCCGGCAGCGGACGCGACTTGATACGCTCCGGATTTGCTGGATCCGTGCCAGCCCACACGCGCGTTTCGAAACCTTCCACTGCCAGCACGCCTGCCTTGAAGAATTGATGGCGGATCACAAAACTGCTGCGCCGAAATTCCGTCACCGTGGATTCCGCCAGCAGTTCATCGCCGAATGTCGAAGGCACCAGAAACCGCACGCGCACATCCACCAGCGGCACCCCCACAACTGCATGCGCCCGAAACAAGGCGCGTATAGGCATGCCCGCATTCGTAAAAAGCGCCGTGGTGCAATCGTCGAACCACGCCAGATAGTTCGGGTAGAACACGATGCCCGCCGAATCGCAATGCCCCCATTCCACCAGCAGATGTTTCTTGCTTACAAACATAGCCTAGAGCCCCCGGAACGAGCGCTCAGCCGCGAGAAATTTCCAGCCGCGCAAAAAAGCACCAATTCAACGCCGCATGGTAACACCCACTTCCGCGCCCCTCCAACTATTTGCCCCGCCACGCAATCACGATATCGTTCCCCGCCCATGCACCTTCTGCTATCGTTTACAAGCATTCAGCCAAGGACCCAATCCATGCGCACGCAAGTTGGCATCATCGGTGCCGGACCCGCAGGCCTGGTCCTCTCGCATCTGCTCCATCTTCACGGCGTCGAATCCGTCGTCCTGGAAAATCGCAGCCGCCAGTACGTGCAAGAGCGTGTGCGCGCCGGAGTCCTCGAACAGGGCACCGTTGATCTGCTGAAAGAAACCGGCGTAGGTGAACGGCTGCAGCGCGAAGGCCTGGTGCACTATGGCGTCAATCTTCGTTTCAACCAACGCACTCACCGCATTGATTTCGCGGACCTGACCGGCGGAAAATCCGTCACGATCTATGCGCAACATGAAGTCGTAAAGGATCTGACGGATGCGCGACTAGCGGCCGGCGGCCAGGTTCACTTCGAAGTGGCAGACACCAGCATCCACAATTTCGATAGCACCGCAGCGTCGTCCAAGCCCACCATCCGCTTCCGCAAAGATCGAGAACCGCGCGAACTGGTCTGCGATTTCATCGCCGGCTGCGACGGCTATCATGGCATCTGCCGACCGTCCGTGCCGGAAGGCGTGCTCACCGCTTTCGATCGCGTCTATCCATTCGGTTGGCTCGGCATTCTCGTCGAAGCTCCGCCGTCTTCGGAAGAACTCATCTATGCCTACCACGATCGCGGTTTCGCCTTGCTCAGCATGCGTTCGCCGCGCATCGGCCGGCTCTACCTGCAATGCCGCTCCGATGAAGACCTCCAGAATTGGCCGGACGAGAAAATCTGGCAGGAATTGCAGACAAGGCTCGCTGGCGAGGAAAATTGGAAGTTGCGAGAAGGCCCCGTGCTGCAAAAAGGTATCACCGGCATGCGCAGCTTCGTCATCGAGCCGATGCAATATGGCAAGCTCTTCCTCGCGGGAGACGCTGCCCACATCGTCCCTCCCACCGGTGCGAAAGGCCTGAACCTAGCCGTCGCCGACGTCCGCATTCTTGCCCGTGCCCTCGCCGATTTCTATTCCACCGGTCGCCGCGACCTCCTTAACGCTTATTCGCAGACCTGCCTGCGCCGCGTCTGGAAGGTCCAGCGATTCTCCTGGTGGATGACCTCCATGCTACATCGCTTCGACCACGAAATCGCCTTCGACCACCGCCGCCAACTCGCTGAGCTGGACTACGTTACCAGTTCCCGCGCCGCTTCGCAGTCTTTGGCCGAAAACTACGTAGGTCTTCCTCTAGAATAACCGCGAACTGCCGATAGCATCTCGGTGCGTTTGATCGGGCTTAACTTGCGACTCCTAAGTCCTTGCCCAGCAGCGACGTGCGCACCGCCCGCCCCAACCACTGTTCCATATCCACACCGCTGCTGGCTCCTGACGTTCGTACCAGTCGATTGAGAGTCCCGGCCTATCGCCACCGCTCCATCCCGAACGCTATCCTGTCAAAGTTGGAAGCAAGCGCTACACACGGGGGTTCAGATGCAATCTGGGGGATTCCGCAACATCATTCGAGGCCTGATCGTGGCCGGTACGATTCTGGCCGCTAGTCAAACGGCCGCAGCGCAACAAACCTTTTCCTTACAGATACATATGGACGAAAACGGTCAGAGCCCGATCGCCTTCATGGGCCCGCATTACTTCATCCATCAAGCAGCGGGCGCCAGCCTCAGCACCCCGCCAACGACGGCCTTTACCCCGTCCCAGATTCGCCATGCCTACGGTTTTGACCTGGTCACCAACCAGGGCGCCGGCCAGACCATCGCCCTCGTCGACGCGTACGACGACGCCAACGCCGCGAACGACCTCGCCGTATTCAGCAAGCAGTTCAACCTGCCAGCTTGCACCACCGCCAACGGTTGCTTTCGCCAGCTGTATTCCAACGGCCGCAAGCCCGCCGCCAACGCCAACTGGGCCGTCGAAATTTCGCTCGATATCCAATGGGCGCACGCCATCGCGCCGCAAGCCAAGATTCTGCTGGTCGAAGCTCCGTCGAATAACTTGAGCGACTTGCTCTCCGGAGTTGATTTCGCCGTGCGCAACGGCGCGTCAGTTGTTTCCATGAGCTGGACCTCCGCCGAACTTTCCGGCGAGCGCAATTTGGACAATCACTTCGTTTCCACCGGCGTCACTTTCCTCGCCGCTTCCGGCGACAGCGGCGCGGGCGTCAATTATCCGGCGGCATCGCCGGACGTGATCGCCGTCGGCGGCACTTCGCTGACGCTCGACAAATCGGGCAACTACAGCACCGAATCAGCATGGAGCGGGAGCGGTGGCGGCCTCAGCAAATACGAATACGAGCCGGTCCCACAGGCGCAGTTTCCCATCGCCAACGACATTCACGGCACGCGCGGCGTGCCGGACGTTTCCTATAACGCCAATCCCGGCACCGGCTACGCAATTTACGATTCCATCGGCGTCAGCGGCTACAGCGGTTGGTTTCAAGTCGGCGGCACCAGCGCCGCAACCCCGCAATGGGCCGCGCTGATCGCCATCACCAATTCACAGCGCGTTGCCTCACGAAAAGCGAACTTGAGCGCCACCGGCACTTCCGTCTACGCCGTCGGCAAATCGAGCCTGGCGGGCAATTTTCACGCGGTCACCACTGGGACAAACGGTTCCTGCGGAACAATGTGCGATGCGCTCACCGGCTACGATTACGTCACCGGCTTGGGCACGCCACAGTCCAAGGTGCTCATCCCAGCCTTGGCCGCCCGTCCCTAATCACGCAGCTTTCGTCCTTGTGCGTGAGCCGCCTCGAAATTTTCGTGGCGGCTCGTTTTTCGTTCACCGCGCACTCCTTCGGCGAATTCTTTCAATTGAACTTCCGACCGCGCGCGTCCCCAAACCCTTTTTGTTTGCGAAACACCTCCGCTTCACCGCCTCTGTGAATCTGCTGCGGTAGTGTATAGTTTTTTCAGGCCCGGCCATTCCATAAGCAGCACAGCTAAAGGCCACAACGATACTCCGCGCCACAGGTCTATCTCTAAATGAAGCCACATTTGCAGGTCATGAAGTTCGGCGGCACTTCAGTAGGCGACGCGTCCTGTATCGCGCGCGTCGCCGAAATTGTCGCCAAAGCCTCGCGAGTAGGCCCGCTGGTCGTGGTTGTCTCGGCCATGAGCGGCGTAACCAACCGCCTGATCGAAGCCGCCGCCTGTTCCGAGACCGGCGATCGTGACCGTGCCACCGAACTATTGGAATCTTTGCGCCAACAGCATTTCGAAGCGCTGAAAACTTTGATCCAGAATCCCGAAAGCAGGAAAAAGATTGCGGTGGGCATCGAAGAACTTCTTCGCGAAGCGCAGCGCCTCTGCGAAGGCACAGCGCTAATCCACGAACTCACCGTGCGCACGCTCGATTGCGTTTCCAGCCTCGGCGAGCGCCTTTCCGCACCTCTCGTTGCCGGCGCCCTCAGCGAACGCGGCGTGCGCAGCGAAGCCATCGAAGCCACCGAATTGATCGTCACCGATTCCTATCACGGCGCCGCCGAACCGCTGATGCCGCCGACACGCGAACGTTCCGAAGCGCGCCTGCGCCCGCTGCTCCAACAAGGAATTGTCCCGGTAGTTACTGGATTTATCGGCGCGACCAGGGAAGGAGTGCTGACGACGCTCGGACGCGGCGGGTCTGACTATTCCGCCACCATTCTCGGCGGCGCGCTAGCCGCGGATGAAGTAATCATCTGGACCGATGTCAGTGGCGTGCTCACCGCCGACCCGCGCCTGGTTCCCAGCGCGCGCACCATTCCGGAAATTTCCTATCGCGAAGCCGCCGAGCTCGCGCATTTTGGCGCAAAAGTGCTGCATCCCAAGACGCTGCGCGCTGTGACGGAATCCGGCATCCCCGTGTGGATCCGCAACACTTTCGAGCCGGAGCATCCCGGCACAAAAATCACGCCGCAAGGGCAGGCCTCCAGCGCCGGAGTGAAAGCGCTCACCGCCATTCGCGATGTTTCGCTCATCGCCGTAGGAGGACCGGGAATCGTCGGTCTGCCCGACGTGGTCGGCCGCACATTTTCCACCACCGCTAGTGTGCGCGCGAACGTCCTGCTGATCTCGCAGTCCTCTTCGCAGAACGATATCTGCTTCATCGTTTTTTCTTCCGACGCCAAACGCACCGTCGATGCGCTCCGCCAGCAATTCGCGCAGGACTTGATGCATCAAAAAGTCGAGCACATCACGCTCGATCCCAACATCGCGATCGTCGCCGTGGTTGGCGAAAATATGCGCGGCACCGTCGGCATGGCCGGACGCACCTTCAGCGTGCTCGGCCGCGAAAATATAAATATAATCGCCATCGCCCAGGGCTCTTCGGAAACGAATATTTCATTTGTGGTGTCCAGCCAGGATATGAAGAGAGCGCTGTTGGCCGTGCACCAGGAATTCGCGCTCGATACGCGCAACTCGCACGAAACGTCATCCGCGGCCCAATAATCATGAGTGACGCCATCGCAAAAACCGCGCAGCAGGCTGGCGCCACGGCCGTGCAACGTTGCATCGTGCCCGCCTGCGCCGCTCAGTTTGGCATCCGCGAACAGATTTACGTCTGCTCACGTTGCGGCGGCCCGCTGGAAATCGAAATCCCGCTCGAGATTCTGAAATCCGTCCCAGATCTCCGCGAACGCTGGCAAGCGCGCGCTGTTTCGCATGACCCGCGCGACCGCAGTGGCGTCTGGCGTTTCCGCGAATTGCTGCCCTTCGACGACGACGTGCCAGTCATCACCCTCTTTGAAGGTAATACGCCGCTCTACGACGCGCCGCGCTCCGCGAAATACGCTGGCCTCACCGCGCTGCGCCTGAAACATCAAGGCTGCAATCCCACTGCATCTTTCAAAGACACAGGGATGACGGCCGCCGTTACACAGGCGAAGTTGCTCGGTGCGCGCGCCGTAGTTTGCGCCAGCACTGGCAACACCGCCGCAAGCCTCGCCGCATACGCCGCGCGCGCCGAACTGCAATGCGCGATTCTTCTGCCGCGAGGGCAGATTAGCCCGGCGAAACTCGCGCAGAGCATGGATTACGGCGCCGTGATCTGCGAAATCGCCGGAAATTTCGACGATTGCATGCGGTTGATTTCAGACCTCGCCGATGTGCCCTCGATTTACATCGCAAATTCCATCAATCCATTTCGCATCGAAGGGCAAAAAACCGTGGCCTTCGAGCTGCTCGAGCAATGCGGCTGGCGCGTGCCGGATCACGTGGTCGTTCCCGGCGGAAACATGGGCAATAGCTCGGCCCTCGGAAAAGGTTTCGACGAAATGCTGCGTCTCGGATTAATTGATCGCCTGCCGAAGATCAGCGTCATCCAAGCCGAAGGCTCCGCGCCCCTCGCACATCTGTTCGCCGGACTAGAATCATCTGACATCACCAAGAACGCTACGCTTCCAGATGAAATCGCGCCCGTCGCGAATCCGCGCACGCTCGCCACCGCCATAAAAATTGGCGCGCCCGTTTCCTGGAAGAAAGCTCTGCGCGCCGTACTACGCACCCACGGCAGCATTATCACCGTCAGCGAACAAGAAATCGCCGACGCCAAAGCCATCATCGGTCGCGATGGCATCGGCTGCGAGCCGGCCTCCGCAACCACGGTCGCAGGCATCCGCAAACTCACCGCCTCAAACAAAATTCACGCCGGCGAATCGGTGGTCGCGCTCCTGACTGGACACGTGCTGAAGGATCCAGACTACGTGAGCCATTATCACCGCGGAACGCTGTCGTTCGAATCCGTCACCACAGAAGGAACAGCAAAAACCGTACAAATCACCGGCGCATTTCGCAACGCACCGGAAAAAGTTGCCGCCAGCAAGGAAGCAATTCTCAAAAGCCTGGAGAGCCGCCGCTAAGGCACGGAAGTCGCGCAAGGAAAACGAACAACAGCTTCAAATTTCCCGGTCACAGCCCGAGCATCCATGAAAAAGCCCAAGCCCCGCTCCTACGAAGTCCGAGTCCCCGGATCCAGCGCCAATCTAGGCACCGGGTTCGATTGCTTCGGCCTGGCGCTGAACTTATTTCTCACCGTGCGAGCCACGGTGCACTCCGAACCAGGTGCACGCAGCGAAGCGCGCAGCCGTGGCATCCCCGGCAGTGAAACTCTACCCAGTGCCCCCGAGGAAAATCTGATCCTGCGCGCCATGCAGCACGCCGCCGAACGCCACGGCGTTCCTCTGCCTCCGGTTCATCTCGCGGCACAGAACCAAATCCCGATCGCTGGAGGCTTGGGCAGCAGCGCCGCGGCAATCGTAGCAGGCATCGCGCTGGGCTTTGCAGTCTGCAAAAAAAAACTGACGGAAGAAAATGCGCTGCGCATCGCCGCCGAAATGGAGCTGCACACCGACAACGTCGGAGCCGCGCTCCTGGGCGGCTTGGTCGTTTCGTTCGTAGGAGCCGGCGGCGACGTCGTCGCGCTGCGCAAAAAGTGGCCGCAGCAAATTCGCATAGTCGCCGTCACGCCTAAAATGACGCTGCAGACAGCCGCATCCCGCGCCGCTTTGCCGCGAACGGTTGAGTACGCCGCTGCCGTCCACAATCTCCAGCGCTCCGCATTATTTCTCGCAGCCTTGGATGCTCGCCGGGACGACCTGCTGTGGGAAGCGATGCAAGATCGCCTGCATCAATCCTATCGCCAGGCGCTGATCCCCGGCCTCGCGGAAGTCCTCGCGATTCCCCGCATTCCCGGCCTTCTCGGCGTCGCTCTCAGCGGTGCCGGACCAACCGTGATCGCGCTCGCCACGAAAAACTTCGCGCAAATCGGAAAGGCGCTAGCTGGCCAATTCGAACTCCGCGGCCTGTCTTCCACCATCCGGAATTTGGCAGTAGCTCAACAGGGAATTCGTCTCAATGGCAAGCCGCTCGCAAAAAAGTAACCTGCGCGCGAGTGACTTAACGCATATCCGCGCGCCGCAGAATTACTTCACAAACGTCAAACCGTGCGGCACAAGGTGTGGAAACACATAAGCGTAAAGCATCACAATCACGCCCACGATCGCGCCCAGCGCAATCGAATGCCAAAAAACAAATCGAAAAATAATTCCTTCGTTGCCCACTTGCTCGGTAGCTGATGTGGCGATGGTGATGGACTGCGCATCCACCATTTTCCCCATCACGCCGCCCGCGCTATTCGCCGCGCACATTAGAATCGGATCAATTCCCAATTGCTGGGAAGTGATGCGTTGCAAACTTCCAAACAGCGCGTTCGAAGAAGTGTCGCTTCCGGTCAAAGCCACTCCCAGCCATCCCAGAAACGTCCCGAAAAACGGATACAGCCATCCGGTGCGCGTGAACGCCAGACCCAGCACTGCGTCCAACCCGGAATAACGCGTCACATACCCCAGACCGAGCATGAACGAAATGGCGATCATCGCCAGCCGCATACGCACCAGCGTCCGCCAAAATATTTTCATCAACCGCAGCGGACTCACGCCCAGCAGCAATCCGGAAACGATCGCAGCTAAAAAGCACCCGCTGCCCGTCGCCGATAGCCAGTTAAAATCGTAGCGCGCCGCTTCCGGGGTCGGCTTGCTCACCACCGGCGCCGCCCGTGTAATCGCGTTATGCAAATACGGCCAATTCCATCCCGGATTGCCCGGTCTCGCTTTTCCGTCCGCTTGAATCACAATGAAAGCAGGTGTGGTGGCTTTGTTCATCGCCAGTTTCACCGTTGGCAGCCCCCAGGCCAGCACGAATAACGAAAGCACCGCGAACGGCATCCACGCTTTCAGCACCGTCCCAACAGGATATTTCCGCGGCGCCACGTATCCATCGTATTCCTTGGCGTCCCATTCGCCGCCCATGTCGTCCGCGATTTTCCCTTGCACCGCCGCGGGCTTCGCACCTTCGCGATCGTAATCGAACCGCCAGATTTTCTTCGGTTTCCAAAAACGCAGAAAAATCACCGTGCAGACAATTGCGACCACGGCCGCCATAATGTCCACGAGGTTGCTGTCACGATAGTTCGACCACAAATATTGCGTCCCCGCGAAAGAAATCCCCACCACCAGAATCGCCGGCAGCACTTCAAAAGTTTCAGACCAGCTCACCATCGTGCGCACCAGCCAGAACGGCACAATCACCGCCGTAAACGGCAGAATCCGCCCGATCATTGCGCTCAAATCCGATTCCGGCAAACCCGAAACCGCCGCCAGCGCGTGCACCGGAGTACCTATCGCTCCCCACGCCACCGGCGCCGTGTTCGCGATCAAGTTCAACGCCGCCGCGTGAAACGGCCGGAATCCCAGCCCAATCATGAAAGCGCCCGCAATCGCCACCGGAGCACCAAAACCTGCCGCCCCTTCAATGAACGCGCCGAAGCAAAACGCCACCAGCAGAACCTGCAGCCGCCGGTCCGGCGTGATGCCCGCGATCGATTCCTTCATGATCTCGAACTGCCCGGTCTCCACCGAAATGTCGTAGAGATAAACCGCCGCCAGCACGATCCACGCAATTTTCAGAATTCCGTACGCCACGCCGTAAGCAAAAGCCGATGCCGCCAGCACGGCCGGCATCTTGAAAACCAAAGTCGCGAGCAACACCGCCGTAACCG
>Ga0210387_10004545_pt1 | contig 10638 bp, 10 predicted proteins | sample IncBWC7OmetaG_FD_160108 | JGI IMG/M metagenome (GOLD analysis project Ga0210387, IMG submission 160108) | Forest soil microbial communities from Barre Woods Harvard Forest LTER site, Petersham, Massachusetts, United States - Inc-BW-C-7-O ... | reverse complement strand
TGAGCAAATCGAGGCCGATTCGCCGCCGTTCGCCGAGTTCCTGGCCATCTGTCGGCGGGCCCCGGTGGCCCGAACACCCGTGGTCGGCGTGTTCGTCACCGGCCATCCCGACGGTGTCCCGCCCGTGCTCCGCGCGCTGGTCGAGCGGGTGCGCGTCCTGCCCGAGACGGTGGTGATCCTGACCATGGAGGTCTGCCACGTTCCGCGAATCGCCCCGGGGGACGGCGGCCACTATGAGCGGATCGCGGACGGTTTCCACCGGCTGGTGATGAAGCGCGGCTACCTGGACCAACCCGACGTTCCCGCGGCGCTGGCCCGGGCCTGTCGGACCTGGTCGATTCCCATCGATCCGCAACAGGCCACCTACTATCTCGGCCGCGCGACGTTCATCGCTTCGTCGGCCGGCCGCATGGGTCACTGGAGCGAGTCGCTGTTCGCCTTCATGGCGCGCAACGCGCGCCCGGTGACCGACGCCTTCTGCATTCCACCCGCCCAGGTCGTGGAGATCGACTCCCGTATCGATCTTTGAGCCCTTGCGCAGGGCAGCACTCGTTCCTACCTCCAAATAGCGATGACGGTTGTGATGCTGGTTGACGACGACGAAGGAGCCCGAGAGTCCCTCACGGAGCTTCTCGAGGAGACTGGTTACTCGGTTCTTCAGGCCGACAATGGCTCGGTGGCGTGGCGGCTTTTGGAAGAGGTCAAGGGCAACTGCGACATCATCGTCTTGGATTTGATGATGCCCACGATGAACGGGTGGGATTTTCGGCGCAAGCAGCGGGGAGACTCTCGGTTCGCGGGAATCCCCGTTCTGCTGATGTCGTCGGGTGCTCACATCGCATCGGTGTCTGCCGAGCTGGAAGCCGCGGACTACATGTCCAAACCGGTGGAGATTGCGGACCTACGGGAGAAACTCCGCAAGCACGCGACATGATGGTCGCTGACTCGATTCAGGACCAACCGAACGCGAGCGCTCCAGGCGTTCGACAGTACCTCGGTGGATACGAGCTCGGTGAACTGCTGGGCGTGGGCGGGATGGCCGAAGTCTTCAAGGCCGAATACACCCCCGTCCGCGGCGCTCGACGAACAGTGGTGGTGAAGCGCATCCTTCCGCGCCACGCCAGCAACGCCGAGTTCACCAAGCTGTTTGTCGCCGAGGCGAAGATTCTGGGCCTCCTCAACCACTCGAATGTCGTCAAGGCTTACGACTTTGGAGAGGCGGACGGAACCCTGTTTCTCATCCTGGAACATGTCGACGGACCTTCCATTGCCGATGCCATCGAGACCCTGCGGGCGCACGGTCGAGAGATGCCCCTGGCCGCGGCGGCACATTTTGCCCACGAGGTCGCTCTGGCGCTGGATTACGTGCACAATCTGAGGGGCGGGGACGGCGAGCCGCTGAACGTCATTCATCGGGACGTCACACCGTCCAACATCCTTCTTACGAAGGCTGGCGGCATCAAGCTCCTGGACTTCGGGGTGGCCAAGTACCGTGCCTCCCAAGTGAAGACCAGTGAAGGGTTCATCCGGGGGAAGGCCGCCTACCTCGCGCCGGAGACCCTCGAGGCGAAGGCCATCGACGGCCGGATAGACATATTCTCGCTGGGAATCGTTCTGCACGAGATGCTGACGCTGAAGAGCCTCTTCGAATCCGAGAGCCACATGCTCACCTTCCGGAAGATTCTCTCTCTGCCGATCGCGCCACCGTCGAAGACACGCCCCGCCGTGCCACCAGAGCTGGACGCGATCGTCATGAAAGCCCTGGAGCGCGACCCCGCCCGCCGCTATCAGACGGCCGAGGACATGGCGACGGATCTCCGACGGTTCGTCTTCGAAAACGGGCTCCCGGAGAACCGCAACGGTGCTTTCGTGCGCGCTCTCGGCGACCTCGACCCCTCAGGCTCGCGGTAAGCGCGGGCTCGGCGAGAGCTCATCTCTTGTCGGAGTTCAGCGGTGTCTGCGCGGGATCCTTCCCTGCAGCGACGTCGGCGTCGCGGATCTCGTTGGCGATTTCGGTCGCCACCGCCGCGGCCTCTGCGGGCGACGCTCCGGCCGTCTCCCGGGCATAGGTCCGCTCCGCCCGGGCGTCCCGCGCGCGCAAACGTGGATCGTCCGTGTCATCGCCCGGCAGGTCGACGCGCAGCTCTTCGATCAACATCCGAAGCGCCGCGGCGATCGGCAGCGCCAACAGCGCTCCGATGATCCCCCCCACCTTCCCGCCCACCAGGAGCGCGATCACGACCACCGCCGATGACAAGCGCAGCGCTTGACCGTAGACCCGCGGGACGATCACCCGGCTCTCGAACTCCTGGTAGCCGATCATCGCGATCAAGACGATCGTCGTGACCGCGGAGCCGCGTGAGAGCGCCACCAGGACCGCCGGCGTGGTCGCCAGTAGGCCTCCGACGAAAGGAATCACGTCCGTCAGAGCCGCGAACGCGGCCAGAGCCAGCGCGTTGGGCACCCGCGTGATCGCCAGCAGGGCGAAGGTGAAGATGCCGATCGCGACCGAGGTGATGATCTGGCCGCGGAGATAGCCGCCCACGATGGTCTCTAAATTCAGCAGGACCCGGGCCAGGCGCAGATGGAATCGACGCGGAAACAGCGCATAGAGAGCCCCCCGCGTGCGTTCGCCGTCGGCGATGAAGTAGATCGCCAGCACCACGGAGGTGGCGACGTACCCGATCACCTCGACCGCGCCGGGAGAGGCCATCAAGGCGGCGGTCACGTTGAGGCCTCGCAGGTGGTCCTCGGGTTTGAAGGTGCGAATCGCGCCGGCGAGCGGCGCGGTGAGGCGATGGGACTCGAAGGTTCGCGCCAGACTCTTCTGAATTTCGGGCAGGTGGTTGATGGTCTGGCTCACCTGGGCAAACAGAGACGGAATCGTGATCAGGCCAGCCCCCACCACCACGATCCCGCATCCGATGAACACGATGGCAATCGCCAGAGACCGGTTCACGCGGTGTCGTTCGAGCCAGCCGACCGCCGGATTGAGAGTGCCCAGCAGGATCAAGGCGACCACGATGACCACCAGGATGGGCAGCAGGAGATTGAGCAGCCAGATTCCACCCACCGTCAGCGCGACGGCGAGGATGGACCGGTAGGAGATCTCGACCCGGTGGACGACCAGGTTGCGGTCGGCGCCGTCGTTCGGTTCGTGTTCCGGTCTGGTCACGAAGCTCGCTGGCGGCTGTTGGCGAACACGCGTACCCACAATAAGGCGATGCCTCAGTTTGGCAACCGGGGATCGAGGCCCCTCCCCGGCGACGCGGTGCGCTCGCGTCAGGTGGTTTTGATGAGCCCGCCGTCGATGACGTAGTTGCTGCCGGTGACGTTCTTGGTCCGCGCGGAGGCCAGCAGCACGACCAGCGTGGCCACGTCTTCGGGCGTCGAGAAGCGGCCGGTGGCAAACCCGCCCATCCCCGCCACGATCTTCTCGCGCGCCTGTTGCGCGTCGGTGCCGCTGGCCTTGGCCACGGTGTCGGCCACGCCCCCCTTGCCCAGCCAGAGGTCCGTGCTGACCGGCCCGGGCGATACGGCGTTCACCCGCACGCCGCGCGGGCCGAATTCCATGGCGATCGATTTCGTGAAGTTCACCAGCGCGGCCTTGGCGGCGCCGTAGTCGAGGACGCCGGCGTCGGGCTCGAAGAACGCGTTCAGCGAGGCCACGTTGACGATCGAACCGCCGTCGGCCTTCAACATCGGCTGGAGCGCGGCGCGCGTCGCCCGCACGGCGGCGAAGAAGTTCATCTGCATGGCCCACTCGAACTCGCTGTCGCTGGTCCCGAGAAAACCGCCCAGGCGCACCCGGACGGCGCCCACGTTGTTCACCAGCACGTCGAGCCGCCCGTGCTCTTCCAGCGCCGCGGCCACCAGCTTGGCAGGCCCCTCCGGGGCGGCCAGATCCAGCTGGTGGGCGGTGACCCCCGGCAAGCCCGCCAGGCCGTCGACCGTCCGCGCCCCCGCCACCACCCGGGCGCCCTCCTCGACGAACATCTTGGTGATCGCCAGGCCGATCCCCTTGCTGGCCCCGGTCACCACCACCACCTTGCCCTGCAGCTCGAGGTTCATGGCGTGACTGTAGCAGCCTCCACCAGCGCCTCCACCACGGCGAGCGTGGAAAGGTGCTCCGGGGCCAGGCCGTGGCGCTGGCCAAGATAAGCGGCGCTGTTGGCGCTGACCCAGACCTGCCCCTCCGGGTCCTGCCAGACCAGGATCTTGAGCGGCAGGTCGATGGCGCTCCGCGGCGCCGCCAGCATGAGCGGCGTTCCCGCCTGGGGCTTGCCGAAGATCAGCAGCTTGGTGGGGGGCATCTTCATTCCCACCTTGGCGGCCTCGCCGCCGTGGTCAATGAGGGCGAAGAGCCTGATCCCCTTGTCGCGCAGGATGGCCTCCAGCCTCTCGACGGTCTCGTCGACGGAGTGGGGGCTCAGCCTGTCGACGATTCCGGCGCTGGCGGTCACGAGGTGAGCTTGGGCGGGAGGTCCGTCTCCGGCAACTCGAGCGAGCCGGTGACCAGGACGTCGCCGACCCGCAGGCGGGTCACCGAGAGATCTTGCACCTCGAGCGACAACACCTCCGCGCTCCCCACGGCCACCCGTCCGATCGCCAACCAGCGAATCGTCAGCGCGCCGACCGCGAAGGCGCCGACCGCGACCGCCCCCATCGCCGTGGCGACCACCCCCAGGTCATGCAGCCCCAAGCGTCTCTGCTTCCAAAGATGTCCCATGTCCGCGATTTGAATCTGGTCATGCGAAGGCCTTCCGGCCAGGCGAGAGGCGAAGCATGCCCTGTCAGGAATTCACGCGTTCGGGACCTGTCGTCGGCCCGGAGCGCCTCATGGACGCAGGTAGAGCTCGTCGGAAATTCGCTGGTAGTGCAGGTCTCGAAGGAAGGGAATCCACAACGTGTTGCGCGTGCGCTGCTTGCGCGAGGCGAACTCGGGCCCGAAGAAAACGACCTTGGGCGGCCGCGCCATCAGCGCGGCCCGCAGTGGGGCCAGGCGCTCTTCGTCGGTGCGCCCGGCAACCCCAGGCATGAGCTCATCGAGCAGACAGACCTCACGAATCGCCGGCCGCCGATCGGCGAGCACGTAGAGCTCGGGGTTCCCGTCCGAGTAAATGGTGTCGCGGGGTGAAGTGGACTTCTTGACGAAGGCGACGACGCTGGGAGACATGCTCAACGTATCTCCGCGCGGCCTGGGGCCGTTCGTCCGCACCAGGAGCGCCAGGGTCGGCCCCATGTGCACGACCGCGCCCGCCAGCAGCGCCCAGCGGACCCAGCGTCGCAGATCGGGCGGGGCCTGGGCCAACCACCGGCTCAAGACGAGCGCGCCGAGCGCCGTCCAGAGGAACAGACCGGTCAGGCCCATGGTGAAGTAGTGCGGGAAGTAGCAGCCCCCCACGGTGACCGAATAGAAGCCGCCCAACACGGCGAGCACCAGCCCAATGCGCGCCGCCAGCCCCGTTCCCGGCAGGATTGCGAACGCGACCCAGAGCGGCACCGCGCTGGCGAACATCTCCGGAATGAGAACCGCCGCGGTGAGGCGCGGCCACGCCTGCCGCCAGAGCTCGCCGAGCGAACGCGGGTGCTCGCAACCGATCTGTTTGGCGTAGCCGAAGTAGAGCCGGACGTCACGCAGGTAGAACGGAAGCGCGTGGGTCGCCACGAGATAGAGCAGCAGCGGCAAGACGACGATCGCCACTCCGAGCGTGGTGAGCGCCGCGTAACGCCGCCACGGCAACGCACGCCCATCCCGCGCCAGGAAGCCGAGCGTCGCCCAGGTCGCCAGGACCGGAAGCGCGAACGGCTCCTTGGAGAGCACCGCCAGCGAGAGCAAAGCGCCGCCGAGCACGACCGTGACCTCGCCGAGCGCGCCGGCCCAGAGCAGAGCCGTCATTCCGTAGAGGAAAAACAGCATCCCGGTGGTCTCTGAGTCGTCGAGAGCGGAGTCGTGGAGGTGCGGCGCCATCGTGCCGTAGGCGACGGCGGCCGCGGCCAGAAACGCCAACGCCCGGTCGGCACCGCGGCGGCAGAGCACGACGAACAAGAGCACCGTGGCCAGCACCAACGAAAGGATGAACAGCCAGCGGAAACCGAATCCGGAGGTCCCAAACAGCCGGAGCGCCAGGCCGTTCATCCAAAACACGACCGGCGGCTTGAACTCCATGAAGTCGCGGTAGGGAACCAGGTGGTGGTTGACCGCCCACCCCTCCCAGACGAAGTAACTCTCGTCGAAGCCGGACGGCACACTCAGCTGGCGCCCAGCCAGGATGAGGTCTCCCACGACCAGCAGTCCGATCCAGACGAGCGGCGCGCTGCGGATCCATCGCGCGACCCGCCGCGCGAGCGACACCCAGGAGATGTTATTGACCATGAAGACGAGCCCGCGCAGTCTCCCAGATGGGGTGTCGGAACGGAAGCCTCCGACGACCACCCTGGCAGTGGACAATCGACGTTCTTCGGGCGGTGCCGCTATCGCATCACGACTGGAGCGGGCCCGGCTGCGGTCGACGAGCGGCGTCCGGCGCACGGACGGCGTCCGTCAGGGCGGGCAAATCACCTCGGCGGGAACCCCCGCCGACGCCGCCCGCCGCCCGCTTGCGTACATCACGCGCGCTGGGGCCCAGGTTCCGCCAGATCTCGGCCATGGCGACCCGGTAGGAGGAGCGGACGTCCTCGGTGTCGAGGCCCGCACCCATCAACTGCCGGTGCAGGCGGTGCAGCTGCCAGCCGGGAACGACCGGGTACAGGTGGTGCTCGTGGTGGAAGTTGAAGTCGCTGCCGCACAGCAGGACGCGCTCTATCCAGTTGGCGTAGATGGTGCGGGCTGTGGGCCGCTTGTTCTCGAAGTAATTGCAGATCCGGTCGTCGAGCGGCCCGTGCTCCAGGAACATGCGCATCCGGACCAGAAACAGAAAGATCGTCACGGCCGGCAGCACGTTGAGCACCGGATAGCGCCAAAGGCGCGAGACCTGGAAGCCGGCGGTCAGCAACGCACAGACACCGGCCTGCACGGCCAGGATCACCAGGTAGCCGATCGCGCGCCCCGCCATCTTGGGGCGTTTGGCGGCCACGGGACGGTCGGGCTCGGCGGCGTCCACGGCGCGCGCGGGCCGCGACACATAGTCACCGATCTTCTTGACCAGGATGCTGCCCACGAGCGGGCCCAAGAGAAACCGTAGGAACTGGCCGCGCGACTGAAAGCGGACGTAGTAGTCGGCGGCGCCGGGGTCCTCGGGCGTGGCGAAGTCGCGGTGATGCGCCATGTGCTGATCGCGAATGGCGTCGAACGACGTGCCGAGCAGCGCCGAGAGCAGCGCGCCCATGGCGCGGTTCTCGGTCTTGGTGGGGAAGAGCGAATAGTGGATGCAGTCGTGCAGCGGGAAGAACAGTCGGTGCAGCGCGAACCCGATGCCCACGTAGAGCAGCACCAGCTGCCAGACCGCCGTCGCCCGGCCGCCCAGCACCAGCAGCACCACCAGCGCGCCGATGTTCCCGACGACCTGGCAATAGCCGCGCACCCGCGCGGGCACCAGCAGGTCGGGATCCAACCGGCGCCGGGTCGCGCCGGTATAAAGGACCGGACGCGACGCCGCCTTTTCGTGATTCGAGCCGGCGATGACGACTTCAGCCATCAATCCACGCTCCCCACGCGCCGGAGGTTGATCTGCATGTTGGAGCTCGTCCCCGCGAGCCGCGTCTGCAACAGCTCGAGCGGCGTGAACAACGCCAGCATGAGGACGTTCTGATGGTGAAAGAAGCGGGCAAAACGGCGCAGCAACGGCTTGTCGGCGAAGTAGCTCTGGATCGAATGGATCCAGAACACCGGGTTCACGAGGGACACCGTGCTCACGACCTCGAAGCCGATCTCACGCGCGAGCTCGGCGAAGTTCTTCTTGTTGAAGATATAGAAGTGCCGAGGGATGTGATAGCCCGCCCAGTAGCGGCGCGACAGCAGCCGGAAGTCCCAGGCGTCGATGTCGGGCGTCTCGACGGACAGCACGCCGCCGGGCTTCAACATCCGTCGCACCTTCGAGAGGATAGCCCGCGGGTCGCGCACGTGCTCGATCAACTGGTGCATCAGGGCGAGGTCGAACCGGCCGTCCCACTCCGTCAGATCCAGCGAGGCGATGTCGCCGCTGCGCCCCTCGTATCCCTTGCGGCGAATACGCTCGACGGCGCGCTCGCTCCAGTCGATGCCGTGGTACCGCCACCCCGACGGACACGAGTCCTTGAGCACGTCCAGCATGCGCCCGTCACCGCAACCGATGTCGATGACGTCGGCCTGCTGCGCGGGGACCAGGTTGGTGTACGTGCGCCCTTTGCGCCGGGACATGAACCGGCGCACCGCCATGACGATGCGGTTCGGCTGCTCGGTCTCGGCAAACGAGTAGTAGTTGGGCGGATAGATGATCGGCAGCGCCGCCTGGACCGGGATGCCGCGCGGGAAGATCACCTGGCAAGATCGGCATCGCAGGTAGTCGATCTCCGCGCGCGTGGTGTCGTATTCAAAGTCCCAGCCGCGCCCCACGACATCGTGGGTCGACCGCATGTCGCACTTCCGAAAGGGGCAGATCGGCGGCTCGGACTCGAAGGTCGGCCGTGCGGGCTCGGCCGCGCGTTCCGCCGGTACCGCCGGCGCTGCGCTCACCTGCCCGCTCATGGCCCGCAGTATGTTACAGGCCACGAAACCGGTCTAGCCCGGATGGGAATTGCCCCGGCGCGGCCGCACGGCCGTGTTAGCTTCGGCGTCGAAAAATGGGCCCTCGGGGCCCCGCGATGGAATCGTTAAGGGGTACGGCCAGTTGGTGACCAAGGTTGGCTCGAAAGCGCGCGCGTGGCTGGAGCGGGCCCGGGCGATTGACCTCGGGGCCTGGTCACGCTACCTGGCACAGCCTGGCGTATGGAGAGAGCGGTTCAATCAACTGTGGCGGCGGCTGCCGGACATGGGCGTGCTGGGGCTACTCGCCGCCATTCACAGCATCCTCGGCCGCCCGTTCCTGTTCGCGCCCATGACGTTCGACGAGCAGTTCTTCCTGTTCGAAGGCTTTTCGCTGGGACGCGGCCTGGTGCCATACCGCGACTTTCAAGAGCTGAAGCCGCCGGCGATCTTCCTGGTCAACATGCTGGCACTGCGGCTCTTTGGGCTGCCGGACTTCAGGTTTCGCTACTTCCTCGCTGCGCTGTCGATGGCCGCTTTCCTGACCGTCGCCATCGCTTTGCTGAGCCGGCGGGTGCCCCGGCTCCTCGTCCTCACGGTCGTCGCCCTGATGATGAGCCACTTCTTCGACGGGACGTTTCACGACTCGGGGATCAACAACTCAGAGACCGTCGGCCTGGACTTTTACCTGCTCGGAATCGGGGTTTTGCTGTTGGAGACCCGTCACAGGAGGGGGCAGCAGATTACAGGCGGCGTTCTGCTGGCCCTGACCGCGCTCAGCAAGGAGCCGTTCTGCGCTCCCGTGCTGGCGACCTGGCTGGCATTGATGGCCTTGCGTCAGAACGAGTCAGGCGAACCCGGCGCGTGGCGCTCGTTTGCCAAGCACACGGTGGGCGGCGCAGTGGGCCTTGGTCTGCTCTGGCTGGGCTACATGCTGGTGACGCGCTCACTGGGCGCCTACCTGATCCAGCTTCGCCAGATCATGGTGTACTCCGCCGAGCACAACGTCATGTACGGCGTCTTCCCGAAGCTCTCTTTCTTGGGGACGCTCAAGGAGTTCTGGAGGCGACTGCAGAGCTCGTACGTGAACGCACCGCACCTGATCCTGTTCACCCCGTTGTGGCTCGCGGCGCTCCTGCTCTGGCGCCGCCGCACCCTGATGATGGCGGCGGCGGCCGTCGGCGTATTTCTGGCCGCGCTGTACGCGGTCACTATCGGCCGTGGGTTCTTTGCGCACTATTTCCTGATCGCCATGACCGGCACGTTCTTTTGGGCAGTCTTGGGAACGATCGCGCTCGGCGAGCGCATGCGCGACCTGGACCTCAAGACCCGGCGCTGGATCATCTCCGTGGTGGCGGTGGTGGCGTTGAGCTCGTTGGGGCCACGCCTCGATCATGATTGGGACGCCTGGGCCGGATTGAAGCCGCCCGCGCCGCCCGTCGCAGACAGCCTGATCGCGCTGGTCAAGCGAAGGACGGCGCGCCAGGACCGCATCTGGAACATCGGCATGCCGGGGCTGTACGTATTCGCCGATCGGCTGGACGGGTCGCGCATCCCCTACATGCACGATTCCCTGCTGCATTTCTACCAGGGCAACACCGACGCCGAACGGTTCGCCCCCTATCGCGCCGAGCTGGATCGCACCATGCCCAAGCTGGTGATTTTCAGTACGTCCGGCGCGGAATGCGCGCGCTACATGAACGGGCTGATCATGCCGTTCTTGAAGGATCACCACTATCGCGAGGCGCACGATTCCGCTCAGCCGGCGCTGGTCCTCTACGAACGCCCCAATTGAGTGCCCGCGCCACGACGCCGTCGCAAATGCGCGAGCCGGCACTTCGCCCATCACGACCACCGTGGCAGAGCTCAATCGACGTTTTTCGGGTGTGCCGGCCACAGATATCTGGTAGGGGTCAGGTGAAAGTCGGCCAACCATCGAGGGTGAGACCTTGAACGACATCGTTCGCGAGGCGCGC
>Ga0210387_10004541_pt1 | contig 10642 bp, 5 predicted proteins | sample IncBWC7OmetaG_FD_160108 | JGI IMG/M metagenome (GOLD analysis project Ga0210387, IMG submission 160108) | Forest soil microbial communities from Barre Woods Harvard Forest LTER site, Petersham, Massachusetts, United States - Inc-BW-C-7-O ... | reverse complement strand
TGCTTCGCCGAACCGGAGCCAGGAGTCACACCTTTGGCCTCGCCATAACAGTCTTAGCGCTGTTTTTTGGATTGCCCATTATCGGTTGCGAAAAGAAAGAGGCCCCGGCCCATCCGCAGCCTCCCGAAGTCAGGGTCACCGACGTGATCCAGCAGGACGTCCCCATATATGTAGAATGGGTCGCCCAGCTGAACGGTCCGATTAACGCCGAGATCACTCCTAAAGTGCAGGGCTACCTCCTGACGCAGAATTACAGCAACGGCTTCTTCGTCAAAAAGGGCCAACTGCTGTTTACGATAGATCCTCGGCCTTTCGTGGCCGCGCTCGATCAGGACAAAGCGCAGGTCGCCGTGGCCCAGGCCAATCTCGGCGAGGCGGAAAACAACGTCGCTCGGGACACGCCGCTCGCTGCGCAGAATGCGATTCCGCAAAAGCAGCTCGACACGGATAAGTCGACTCTGGCCGCGAACCAGGCACAACTGGAAGCCGCGAAAGCGCAGATGGTTCAGGCCGAATTGAATCTTTCCTGGACCAAGGTATTTTCGCCTATCGACGGCATTGCGGGTATAGCGAGTTCGCAGATCGGCGACCTGGTGGGAACAGCCACCAAGATGACAACGATCTCCGAGGTCAATCCGATCTGGGCATACTTCAATATCCCCGAAAGCGCCTACCTCGCCAACGCGCAAAAGGTTGACGATATCATCCGCGGACGGAATAGACGCGACCTACCGACCAACGTCGAATTCATCCAGGCAAACGGACTCACCTATCCGGAGAAGGGCCAAATCATCCTCGTGAATCGCGAGATCGCTTCACAGACAGGCACCATCCAGCTTGCCGCCGCGTTCGCCAACAAGGACGCCAGTCTCCGCCCCGGCGGCTTTGGCAGAGTGCGGATCAGGACCGGCGTCAACACGAACGCAATGTTGATTCCTCAGGCCGCCGTGATCGAAGTTCAGTCGCAATACCAGGTCATTGTGCTCACGCCTGAAAACAAGGCGACGTTTCGATCTGTCAAGATGGGAGACCGGGTCGGGGCGAACTGGATCGTCACGGAGGGCTTAAAGCCGGGCGAGCGGGTTGTCGTCGAAGGTATCCAGCAGTTACAAGCCTTTGCGGCCCGGGAGCCGGAATTGGCCAAGGGAGGTCTGCCGGTAGTCGTTAAACCATACGTGCCAGCCCCGATCGCGGACGGGGGCAACTGACCATGTCGAAATTCTTTATCAATCGCCCCATCGTCGCGATAGTCATCGCAATTTTGATGGTGCTGGCCGGCGGGGTCGCGATACTCGAGCTGCCTACGGCGCAGTTCCCCAATATCGCCGACCCGATGATCCAGGTGAAAGCCACCTACCCCGGGGCGGACGCCCAGACGATTGCCGAATCCGTTGCTACACCGATCGAACAGCAGATGTCGGGCGTCAGCGGCATGAATTACATGTACTCCCTGAGTGCGAGTTCGGGCGGAGGGATGACGCTGTACGTTGACTTCCTTTTGGGAACCGATATCAACACAGACCAGATTCTGGCGCAGATGCGGAGCAGCCAGGCCAACTCGCAACTGCCCTCCGAGGTAACCCAGCAAGGTGTGATCGTCCAGCCAGGGACGACGGCGCCCTTCATGCTCCTCGACCTCTACTCGCCCTCCGGCACATATGACAGCATTTTCCTGGCCAACTACGCCACCATCAATTTGCAATACGCGCTCACCCGCATCTCGGGGGTTGGGCAGGTTCAGATATTTGGCGCCGGCCCTTATGCCATGCGCGTTTGGGTGAATCCTGACAAGCTGGCAAGCTTGGGCGTGACCGTCTCCGATATAACGAACGCCGTCAAGGCTCAAAATAAAGTCAATCCTGCGGGCCAGGTTGGGGGCGAGCCCGTTCCTTCCGGTCAGCAATTCACCTACAACGTCCGCGCTCCAGGGCGCCTGCCTACGGCTGAGGAGTTTGGTGAGATCGTCGTCCGCGCTCAGTCCGACGGGTCAATCCTGCGGCTGAAAGACGTGGCGAGTGTGCAACTTGGATCGCAATACTATTCTTATGTTTCGCGGTTGGGAGTGTCGGGAGAGAATAAGCCTTCTCAGCCCGCTGCCCTCATGGCGCTGTACCTCACTCCTGGCAGCAACGCGCTGCAAACGCGAGCCGCTGTCCTCAAAATGATGGACGAGGCGAAAGGGAGGTTCCCCCAGGGGCTGGACTACATTACCGCGCTCGACACGACACTCGCCGTCAGTGCCGGTATCCACGAAATCTACAAGACACTGGGAGAGGCTCTGTTTCTGGTCATCCTCGTCGTCTACCTTTTCCTCCAGGGCTTGAGGGCCACGCTGATTCCGCTGCTGGCCGTCCCTGTCTCTCTGGTTGCGACCTTCATGGTCTTTCCCGCGCTTGGGTTCTCCATCAATACCCTGTCGCTTTTGGGTATGGTTCTGGCGATTGGGCTGGTCGTCGATGATGCCATCGTCGTTGTGGAGGCGGTCGAACACAATATCGAGCAGGGACTGTCGCCTCACGACGCGACCATCAAAGCGATGGAAGAAGTCTCGTCACCGGTCATTGCGATTGCCCTCATCCTGGCTGCAGTTTTCATTCCCACAGCCTTTATTCCCGGCATCACAGGCCAGCTTTACAAGCAGTTCGCAATCACCATCGCGATTTCAGTGCTCTTCTCAGCCTTCAACGCGCTCACCCTCAGCCCAGCGCTTTCCGCCATGCTGCTGCGTCCCAAGAAGCCGGTGCGAGGACCCCTCGGCGCCTTCTTCCGCGGGTTTAACCGTGTCTTCGGTCGCGTCACTGACGGGTATGTGAACATTTGCAGGCATCTGTTTCACAAAGCCGTTCTGGCGTTTCTCCTGCTCGCCGGGCTGGCCGTGGGTGCGGGTTACTTCGGTAAACAGCTCCCGAAGAGCTTTCTCCCCGATGAAGATCAGGGATACCTCTATGCCGGCTTGCAACTGCCGGATGCGTCCTCTCTGCAACGCACGTCGGAAGCCGCGCGCGAAGTTGAGAAGATCATGATGGACACACCTGGGGTGCAATACGTCAGCACCGTCAACGGATACAGCTTATTAAGCGGCGTCAGCGCCACCTACAGTGCATTTTTCTTTGTCTCACTAAAGCCCTGGGAGGAACGCAAGACTCCGGAGGAAAGCTACGACGGGATCAAAGCCCATCTCCAAAAAGCCCTCTCAAGAGTCCCATCGGGAATTGCATTCTCCTTCCCGCCGCCAGCGATTCCGGGCGTGGGCACCTCAGGAGGAGCCACCTTCATTCTTGAAGATCGCTCGGGCGGCAGCATCGACTTTCTGGCCAAAAACACGCAAGTATTTATGGCCGAGGCACGCAAACGCCCGGAGCTGGCGGGCCTCTTCACAACCGCCCTCTTCGGCGTTCCCCAGGTTGGGGTAAAGGTGGACAACGCCAAGGCGATGACCCAGCAGATCCAGCTGAGTGACCTGTACCAGACCGTGCAGACTTTCATGGGCGGTTCGCTGATTAACTTCTTCAACCGCTTCGGCCTGCAATGGCAGGTATACGTTCAAGCCGATGGCGACTTCCGTACCAGGGCAGAAAACCTCGGCAAGTTTTACGTCAGGAACATTTCCGGCAGCATGGTCCCCCTGAGCACGCTGACCACCACATATGCGCGCAGTGGCGCTGAATTTGTCATGCGCTACAACCTGTTCAACTGCGTTCAGATTAATGCCGCGGCGGCGCCCGGCTATAGTTCCGCCCAGGTGATGGCTGCCTTGGAAGATGTCTTCCACAAGACGATGCCCGGCCAGATGGGCTTCGACTACTCCGGTATGTCGTACCAGGAGCAAAAGGCGGCGCAAGGCGTTTCGCCCGGCATCATCTTTGGCATGGCCTTGTTTGTGGTTTTCCTCATCATGGCCGCGCAATATGAGAGCTGGACTCTGCCCTTCAGCGTATTGCTGGGACTTCCCATTGCCGTCTTCGGCGCGTTCTTCACGCTCTACCTTCGCCGCTTCGACAACAATGTGTATGCCCAGATCGGAATGGTCATGCTGATTGGACTTTCGTCCAAGAATGCCATTCTCATCGTGGAATTTGCCAAGCTTGAGTACGACAAGGGTCGACCGCTCGTCGACGCGACCCTGACCGGCGCCAGGGTGAGACTGCGGCCAATTCTGATGACTGCTTTTGCCTTCATTCTCGGCTGCGTGCCGTTGTGGCGGGCATTCGGAGCAGGCGCTATTTCGCGCCAGGTGCTGGGAACGACGGTCATTGGCGGGATGCTCGCATCCACGGTCATCGCGATTTTCTTTGTTCCTGTTTCCTTTGGCGTTGTGGAGCGCTTCGGCAATCTATTCAAGAAGGAGAAAGAAAAGCCGGAGTCGCAACCTGCGGTCAGCGCCGGGCCGAAAGGAGAGCACGAATGATGCGGACGACAACATCTATTATTGGGCTTATGCTGTTGCTCTCGCTGGGCGGTTGCAAGCTCGGGCCCAACTACAAACGTCCTGGCCTGGATGTCCCGGGACAGTATCGCGGTACCGCACCCAACCTGCCGCAACAGCCGGCCGGCGGACCTTTCGGGGACATGGAGTGGCCAGCCGTCTACCAAGACCCGGCATTGCAGGCGCTGCTCAAGGAAGCTCTCACCAACAACTACGACATTCGCATCGCCGCCACCCGCATTCTCCAGGCGGAGGCTTCTCTGGGAATTACCCGCGCGAATCAGTTTCCCACTGTCACTGGCGCCGGCAGTATCCAGAATGAGCAGGCTCCGCCGTTGTTCATCGGCTCGCCCTGGATCGATACCCTCGGGCTGCAAATGAACTACATCGTCGATTTCTGGGGGCAATACCGTCGTGCAACCGAAGCGGCGCGCGCCAATCTCTTGGCCAGCCAATACGCCCGGAATGTCGTCCAGATAACACTGATCTCCGAAATAGCGACCGCCTATTTCGCCCTCCGGCAATTCGATGCCCAGCTGGAGTTTTCCAAAGAAACCGTTATCGCCGACAATGAGATCCTCAGGCTAAACACCATCAACTTCAAAGGCGGCGAATACGCGATCACCGACGTTTATCAGGCTCAGTTGCTGGTGCAACAGTCCGAAGCGGAGGTCATCACCCTCAAGCAATCGATCGAGCAGACTGAGAACCAGATCAGTATCCTCGTCGGCAGAAATCCCGGGCCCATCGCGCGCGGCATCAGCCTTACCGACCAACCGCATTTGCCCGATGTCCCGGCAGGCCTTCCTTCTGCGCTTCTGGAGCGCCGTCCCGATGTGCGCCAGGCGGAAGAAGCGCTGGTCGCGGCCAACGCAAATGTAGGCGTGGCAAAGGCTGCCTTTTTCCCGCAGATTTCATTGACCGGGTCATTCGGCGCGTCAAGTACGGCCTTAACCAGCTTTTTGCAGGGACCCGCAACATTCTGGTCCGTTGGAGGCCAGTTGGCGCAACCGATCTTCGAGGGTGGCAGGATCAGGAGTGGCTATCGGTTGGCATGGGCGCAGCGGGATCAGGCCGAACTGCAGTATAAGCAAACCGTGCAACAGGCTTTCGGAGATGTCTCAAACGGTCTCGTTGGCTATCACCAATCCCGGCAGTTCCGTATGAAGATCGAGGAGCAGACAGCCACGTACAAGGCAACCGCGCATCTCGCCAACGTCAGGTTTACAGGGGGGTACGCCAGCTTTCTCGAAGTGCTGGTCACCCAACAGCAGTACTTTACCTCCGAGTTGCAGCTGGCACAGGCCTGGAGCTCTGAGTTGCAGAATTACGTTCAGCTATACCAGGCACTCGGTGGAGGCTGGAAGCCGTAGCTTTCAAGATCGGCGTATATCATCTGGAAAGCACACCACTAGATGTGAAGAGTTCATCCACATTGCCGTATTCATCCGAGAGTAAGAATTTTCGCTGTCTCCGGGGTCTCATCGCAGTCCTCATGGTTCTGACAGGCGGCTTAGGCTGGGCAGGATTCGCGCAGCAAGCTCCATTGCAACAATCGGACCACGCCATAATCAGCGCCACGATTCAGGGCACCGTTATGGATGCGGCCGGCAATCCCGTCGCCGACGTGTCCGTAGTGCTTATCCAAAAGGATCATCCAGGCGATGTGAAGACGAAAACGAATGCAAGCGGAGCTTTCGTGTTTTCCGCACTTCGAGCCGGGACCTATCAACTCAGTTCAGAAAAGTCAGGACTGCGTAGTGCAGCACAAACCCTTATTGTGTCCGAGGGAGCACAGCAGCACGTGAATGTGAGGCTCGAAGCCTCAGGAGCTATTCAGTCGAATTCACCGGAAACCATGGAGTTCGCCGATAAGCCGAATTTCACCGTGGCCGGAGTCACCGATTGGACTGCCGTGGGCGGCCATGGCTCGGATTCCATCCTGCGAACGAGCGAAGATCTCGCGCGTGAAACTCTCACGCTCAAACCGGAGGTTTCGGGAAACAGGGTAGCAGGTCTCCCTGGCGGCGCCAGTGCAGTGAGTGAATCTGAAAGCAAGTTGCGCGCAGCTCTTGCCGGTGCTCCCGGAAGCTTCGAGACAAACCATCAGCTCGGCGAATTCTATCTCCACGCTGGCAGATATCGGGAGTCTATTCCGCTGTTGCAGGCTGCATTCCAGATCGATCCCGCGAATGCCGGCAATGCGTATGATCTGGCGCTGGCTTACAAACAAAATGGCGATCTCTCGCAGGCCCGCGAGCACGTCCAGAAATTACTGGCACTCAAGGACACCGCGGATCTGCACCGCCTGTTGGGTGAGCTTGACGAAAAACTGGGCGATCCCTTGGCCGCCGTCCACGAATACGAGCAGGCCGTCCGCCTGGATCCCAGCGAGCAGAATTATTTCGAATGGGCCTCGGAGTTGCTCCTTCACCGGGCTGTGTGGCAGGCCGTGGAGGTTTTCGGGAATGGGACAAAGGCGTATCCGAAATCGGCCAGGATGCTGGCCGCGCTGGGGACGGCTCTCTTTGCGGGCGCTCGCTACGATGAGGCGGCGTTGCGCCTTTGCGATGCTTCCGATTTGAATCCGGCAGACCTCGAGCCCTACATCTTTTTGGGCAGGATCCAGATGGCCGCACCAACACCATTGGCGTGCGTTGAGCCGAGGCTGGCGCGGTTTGTGCAGGAGCAGCCCGGCAATTCTCTCGCAAATTACTTTTACGCGATGGCCATCTGGAAACGCCAGGAACAGCCGGCGGACCAGCGGGCCTTGCAACAAGTGGAAGCCCTGCTTACTAAAGCCGTGACCATCGACCGAAATTGCAGCGACGCTTACCTGCAACTCGGGGTTGTCTATTTTTCCCAACACAATTTTGAGAAGGCGATTCGCTTTTACACAAAGGCCATCGAAGCGAACCCACAGCTGGGCGAGGCCCACTATCGGCTGGGTGTGGCCTACGATCGGATCGGCGAGCCGGCAAAGGCCAAGCAGGAATTCCAACTGCATGACGAGATCGAAAAGCAGCAGGCAGCTGCCATCGAACAGCAGCGGCGGGAGGTTAAGCAGTTTCTCGTAGTTCTGCAACGTCAGCCGACTCATCCACTGGCCAACTGAAGATGCGAGTGGACCCATCAGCGGGCTAAGATCGCAATGTTTAAGTGGTCAACTCAAAGGGTGACAGGAGGCCTTCCGTGTTCAGACTATTGGCCGTTATGCTTATTCCCGCTATGACAATGTATGGAAGCGATCTGCCGAGCAAGAAATATCTGAATTTAGCAGCCATCAAGACGATGGTCGCGGCGTCGGAAGCAAAAGCCAAAGAGCTCAACGTTGAAGTGACCATCTGCATCGTGGATGAAAGCGGGAATCTGCTCTTTCTTGAAAAGGCGGATAAAGCCTCACTCAACACCATACAGTTCGCCCAGAAGAAAGCGCGGCACGCTGCGTTCTACAAAAGCCCCTCAAAGGACGGAGCGGATACCGTAAAAAAAGGCAATGTTGAGGCCCTCGCGTTTCCAGAATTTTTTCCCAACCAGGGAGGCCTGCCGGTTCTCGTAGACGGCCAGATTCTCGGCGGAATTGCGGCTAGCGGCGCGAAGTCTGAGATCGACGAACAAATCGCACAAGCAGGCCTCGACGCGCTTTTGAAGAAGTAACGTGCGGGTCTACTTTGCTGGCTTCTTGACGGTCGCGACGATGCCATCGCCTTCGCGGATGGTGAGGATCTGATTTGCTTTTACCTGCGTGAATCGTTCGATCTTCTGTGTGGTCGGCCACTTGACTTCGATTACATCCACGGTCTCGACCTTCCCCAGACCGAAGTGAAGGCGCAAGTCGCTTTGGGACATCACGCTTGTGCCGCTGTGGACCTCATCCATCTGAGCGTGCTTGCCGGTAATCACACGCACGCGCGCTCCTATGGCGGTGCGATTGCACTTGGTGCCCACCAGTTTGATCTTGATCCAGTTCTGTTTGTTGCCGCCTTCATTGCGAAGCAGCGATGGCGGATCGTTCATGTTCAGGACGAGCGCATCGATATCGCCGTCGTTGTCATAGTCTCCGAAAGCCGCCCCCCGGCTGGAGAAATGCTCAGTGATGCCGGGTCCCATTTCCGACGACACGTCTTTGAAGCGCCCATTGCCCAGATTCTGATAAACAACTCGCGGATTCTTGAAGGTCTGGCCAAAATTGTAGTTGTCAATCTCCGGGTAGACGTGCCCATTGATCTGGATGATGTCCGGCCACCCATCATTGTCGTAATCCACAAAGCCGCAGCCCCATGCCACGTAGCGGTTGTTGATGCCAACGCCGGAAGCAAAGGTCACATCGGTGAAGGTTCCATCGCCATTGTTGTGGTACAGGTTGCTGGTGTCATCCGCGAAGTTGGTCTTGAAAATGTCGAACCAGCCGTCGCAATCATAATCGGCCACGGCTACACCCATTCCGGCCTGCTCGTGCCCGTTTTCGCCATAGGCGCATCCGGCCATAACGGCGATATCGGTGAATGTGCCGTCATGGTTGTTCTGCAACAGAATGCTGGGCTCGGAATCAACCGCGACATAAATGTCAGGCCAGCCGTCGTTATCGAAGTCATAGGAAACAGCCGTGATCGAGTATCGCGGGCCGGGCTTCAGAATGCCCGACTTCTCCGAAACGTCAGTAAAGGTGCCGTCTCCGTTGTTGTGATAAAGAATGTTGGTGTCGCCCGGCAGGCCGCGCGGGCCGCACATGGTGGGAACGCCCTTCCATTGACAGAAGTTCGTGTTGCTGGCCGGAGGAATTGTTTCGGGATCCAGCTTGATGTAGTTGCAGACGAACAGATCAAGGTGACCGTCGCGGTCATAATCGAGGAATGTACAACCAGCGCCCCAGCGAACCTGCTTCTGATCGAGCCCGGCTTTATGAGTGACATCGGTAAACGTGCCGTCTCCATTGTTGCGGAAAAGAATGTTGTGTCCCCAAAAGCAGCAAAACAGGTCATCCCATCCATCATTGTTGTAGTCGCCTACGCAGACGCCGGTCTGCCAGCCGGTACGCCCCAGTCCCGATTTTTCCGTGACATCGGTAAACGTACCGTCGCGGTTGTTCTTGTAGAGATGTGAGGTCGGAGCTTTCCCGGACGGCCACTTCGTATCGAGGCGGTCTCCGTTGGTGAGATAGATGTCCAGCCATCCGTCATGGTCGTAATCGAAAAAGGCCAGCCCGCTTCCTTTGGCCTCGATGATCACCCGCTTGTGGTCAACGCCGCCCCACACGTTGGGAATGGTCAGCCCGGCTTGCTGAGCCACATCGACAAACTGGACGGGAGACGAAACGGGAGACGGTGCGGGATTCGATAGCGCGGCTTGGACGAGGGCTGGATCCCACTTCGAGAGCGGAGTCGCAAGGGCGTCGGTCAGAGAACTGCCGAGTAAGAAGAGAGATGAGCCGAGAAATCGGCGCCGTGGAAAAATCATGGATTGGGATGATTATAAAGACAGGAGCTCGCCCTGGAGCCTAACCCCTCCATACATCGCGTACAGCCTGGTATCGAGAGGGCATTTGTCCGAGCTGGCGACTTTATAGACAAATGGTTGTTCACAGTTCCCACACGAATCGCAGAGAGCACTCAAGCTGGGAGGATTTTGCGATACCCACCCTGCAAATCAGCCCAACGGTCATCCTTCATGTTGCACATATTCTCACTGTAAAGGAGAAAACGTTCCCTTCAGTTGAAATCCACTACCCAACAAACCGATGCTCCGCTTCATTTGTTCCGCACTTTCGGAAACGGATGCGGAACGATTCCTGCACCTTCCTTGATCGCGATGATCTGATCCACCGCCACATTCGTGAGCTTGTCCACCTGTCCGCTCGGCCATGTGATGACGAGTGATTCAATTTTGGATCGCTTGCCGAGACCAAAATGAATGCGCGGATCGCTGGCCGACATGTAACTCGTTCCGCCCTCTGCCTGCTTGACCTGCGCAAATCCTTCTGAAGTCAGTTTCAGCACAGAACCGGTACCGTCGCGGTTGGATTTTGTGCCGATCAGCAGGACCTCCAGCCAATGATTGGAGTTGCCCCCATCGTTGCGCAGCAGCTCCGGATAATCGCCGCGCACGTTGACGGCAATATCGATGTCGCCATCGTTGTCGAAATCCGCGGTAGCAAGGCCGCGTCCTGCGACCGGGTGTATGAAGTCAGGGCCGAGGGAATCAGAAACCTTGTCGAAA
>Ga0210387_10004540_pt1 | contig 10643 bp, 3 predicted proteins | sample IncBWC7OmetaG_FD_160108 | JGI IMG/M metagenome (GOLD analysis project Ga0210387, IMG submission 160108) | Forest soil microbial communities from Barre Woods Harvard Forest LTER site, Petersham, Massachusetts, United States - Inc-BW-C-7-O ... | reverse complement strand
AAAACATTCATCGATTCGCTCGCCGATCGTCCGGTGTTCTCGGACGTGCGCGCGCAGATCGCCGGGCTGATCGCCGCCGGGCGGCTGGGCGACGCGCTGGCGTTGATCCGCGATCTGCTCCCGCCGGCGCAGATCGAGGAGGCAATCGACCAGGCGTTCGCCGACGGGGCAGCGCTGCCCGACAGCGTCCGGCAGGCCGCCGACTTCCCCTGGCGGGCGGTGGTGACCACCGCCTTTGATGACCAGTGGGCCCGGGCGCTGGCGGCGGCGACCGGGCGCCGCGATCCGCTGCGGGTCCTGGTGGGGATCGACGCCTCGGCGCGCGCGCAGTTCGGCGGCCCCGACACGCCGCTCTTGCACCTCTGCGGCCGGCGCGCGCTGCCGAAGAGCCTCTGCGTGGGCCCGGCCGACGCGCGCCTGCGCCTCCTGCCCTCCGCCGGGATCGCCTGGCTCGATCAGCTGCGCCGCCGCCGCTCGCTGGTGCTGATCGGATTTCGCCCGACCGATCCCGACCTGGGCTGGCTGGCCGCCTGGCTGGCCGCGCACCCGGCGCAAGGCGTCGACGGCGGCGGACCGCACTATCTCTTTCTCGATCTCTCTTCGGAGGCCGATCCGGACCGCGAAGCGATGGTCTGGGGGCTGCGCACCGGCCTCACGATCCTCCCCTGCCTCGAGGGGACCGCCGAGGCGATGGCGCGCCTGGCCAAGATCGCCGGCTCGATCGGCACGCAGCTGCCGAGCTCCGACAGCGAGGTCGATCTGGCGGCGCTGCTCGATCGCTGGGCCCGCAACCCCGACGATCCCGAGCCGCGCCGGATCTTGGCCCGGGCCGAGGCGGCGCTGCGCGACGAAGAGCGCTGGGATCGCCTGGTCGAGCTCCTGCTCCGCCGGCTGGACCTGCAGGACGAGCCCCGCCAGCAGATCGCGGCGCTCGGCGAGGTGGCGCGCCTCTTTCGCGATCGGCTCGACGCGCCCGAGCGGGCGCTCAAGGCCGAGATCGTCATGTTGCGGCTCCTGCCCACCGACGATGATCTGTGGGAGCGGCTGCGGGCCGACGCGCGCGCGGGCGGCGCCTGGGGCGCGCTGGCGACCGAGGCCCGTTGGGTGGCAGAGATGGCCGGGGCCACCGCCGCCGCGACGCGCATCTGGCGCGAGATCGCCCGCGTCGAGCGCGAAGAGCTGGATCGCCCGGCCGACGCGCTCGCCTCCCTCGAACAGGCGTTGCTGGCGACGCCCGGGCACCGCGAGGCGCGCGCCGAGCAGGTCGCGCTCTTGCGCGCGCTCGGCCGCTGGGGCGAGCTGGTCGCGGCGCTGAAGGCGGCCGCGGCCGAGACCGACGAGCCGGAGCAGGCGATCGCCGGCCTGGTGGAGGCGGCGGAGATCCTCGAAGGCCCCGCCAACGATCCGATCGGCGCCGCCGAGGCCTACGAGGCGACGCTGGCAATCGCGCCCCACCGCGAGCAGACGGTCGCCGCGCTCGAGCGGCTCTATGCGCGCGAGAAGCGCTGGGCCGATCTGGCGGCGCTGCTCGAGCGGCGCGCCGACCGGCTGCCGGCCAGCGAGGCGTCGGCGCTGCGCCATCGACGCGTCGAGATCCTGGTCGACCACCTCGATGCGCTCGGCCAGGCGGCGGAGCAGCTGGAGACGCTGGCGGCCGAGGGGGACCGCGGGGCGCTGCTCAAGCTCGAGCAGATCTACCGGCGGGCGGAGCGCCACGACGACTATCTCCAGATCTTGCGGCGGCTGGCGGACGCCGCGGGCAGCCAGCCGGAGCGGATCACCGCGCTGCGCCGCCTGGCCGCCGAGGCGGAGTCGCTCCCCGACGGGGCGGAGCAGGCCACGGACGCTCTCGACGAGATCCTGCGCCTGGATCCGCGCGACACCGACGCCTTCGAGGCGATGAGCCGGCTCTGTCGCGCGGCCGGGCGCTTTGCGCCGCTGGCCGAGGCGCTGTCACGCCGGTTGGAGGTCACCGAGACGGCGGAGGCGAAACGCGAGCTGCTGGTCTCGCTGGCGCAGATTTACGAGACCGAGCTCGCCGATCCAGCGAGCGCGCTCGACGCCTACGTCGCGGCCAGGAGCGCCGGCGATCGGCGCGAAGAGACGCACGAGGCGACCGCGCGCCTGGCGGAGCGCCTCGGCCGCTGGCCGCTCTGCGCCGAGGCGCTCGGGGCCTGGGCCGAGGCGGCGAGGGAGCCGGAGCTGCGGGCCGAGGTGCTGGTCGAAGCGGCGGGCGTCTTCCTGGAGCGCCTCCACGACAGCCCCGCCGCCGAGGCGGTCCTGGAGCGGGTGGCGGCGCTGGCGCCGGAGCACCCGCGGGCGCTCGCCATCCTCGGTCGGGTGCGCGAAGAAGGGGGCAACTACGGCCAGGCGGTCGCCCTCTTCGAGCGGGCGGCCGGCAAGGAGCCCGATCGCAGCGAGCAGTCGGCGCTGTTGACCCGCGCCGCCGTGGTCCTGATGGAGCACGGCGAGGATGAGGACCGGGCCGCCAATCTGCTGGTGCGGGCGCTGGCCGCCGATCCGGGCCACCGGGACGCCAACGAACGCCTGGTCGACGTCTACGCCCGCCGTGAGCAATGGGCCGAGGTCGAGGCGCTGCTCGACCGCGAAGTGCAGAGCGCGCAAGCCGTGACGGAGACGGGGACGGAACCCGACACCGATCGCTTGGCCGCGCTGCAGACGCAGCTGGCGCGCGCGGCGCTGGCGCTGGGGAAACCGGAGAAGGCGCTCGACTGTCTGCAGAGCGCGCACCGGCTCCGGCCCGAGCTGTTGCCGATGCTGCGCACCCTCGCCGACTTCCGGTATGGACGCGGCGAATGGAAGGAGGCGATCGCGCTTTACGAGTCGCTGCTGGCGCTCCACCGCGCCTCCTTGCCGAAGGGCGAGCTCCCCGACCTCTTCTTGCGGATCGGGCGCGGCAAGGCCGAGGTCGGCGAGCCCGAGGGGGCGATCGTCGCCTACCGCGAGGCGGCGGCGCTGGCGACCGGTTCGCGGGCCGCCCGCGAGGCCCTGGCCCCGCTCCTGGCGGCCAAGGAGGACTGGGCCGGCTGGATCGCGGAGCGCGAAGCGCTGGCGGGGATCGTCGCGGAGCCGGAAAGGGCCGCCCTCTGGGAGGAGATCGGGGACGCCTGCACGGCGCGCCTCGGTGACCGTGCGCGCGCGGAGGCGGCCTACCGCAAGGCGTTCGAGGCGGAGCCGGATCGACGGCCACCGATCGAGAAGCTGCTGGCGATCTACCAGGAGGAGAGCCGGTTCGAGCCGGCGGTGGAGATGCTGGCAGCCCTGGCCAAGCTGGAACCGTCGCCGGCGGAGCGGGCCAAGCTGCGGCGGGCGGCGGCGCGGCTGCTGCTCGACAAGGTGAACCGGCCGCTCGAGGCGGTGGAGCTCCTCGAGCGCGCGCTCGACGACGCCCCGGAGATGCTCGACGCCTTCGACGAGCTCAGCCGCCTGCGCGAGGACGCCATGGACTGGGCGGGTCTGGTTGCCAGCCACCGCGCGATGCTCGAGCGCCTGCCACCCGACGCGCCCCGGGCCCTCCAGCTGCGCCTGTGGACCCGGATCGCGAACGTGGCCATGCGGCAGCTGCGTGACCGCAAGCTGGCGATGACGGCCTACGAGGCGGTGGTGGCCCTCGATCCCGGCGATCAGGCCAAACAGGAGACGCTGGCCCACGTCTACCAGATGGTGGGGCCCGACGCGCGCGACCGAGCGATCGCCGCGCATCAAAAGCTGATCGCCCACGATCCCCACCGGACCGATTCCTATCTGGCGCTGGCCAAGCTCTACGGCGAGACGGGCGAGACCGACAAGCGTTGGTGTGTCGCCGCCACGCTCTGGTACCTCAAGAAGAACACCCCCGCGCTCGACGAGCTGTTCCACCGCCACCGCCCGCCGCGCGCCCGGGCGGCCCTGCATCCGTTCACCGACGACACCTGGAGCCGCGTGCGCCACCCCGACGAGGACCGGCGGATCGGCGACCTCTTCGCCGTCGCCTCGCCGTTCCTGGCCGCCTCGGCCGCCTACGAACCGGCGCACGTGGGGCTCAAGAAACGTGGGCAGGTCGATCTGTCGCAAGAGGGAAGTCTGTGGGCGCGCACGCTCGTCGAGCTCGCCGGAACGCTGGCGCTCCCCCTGCCCGACGTCTACACCATGGACGGCGAGGCCGGCCAGACGACGCTGGTCAACGTCCGCCACCGCAACGGCCCGCGGCCCACGCTGCTGCTCGGGCCGCCGACGATGCGGCGGAACAGCTTCGACCTGGTGTTCGATCTGGCGCCCCACTTTTCGTTCCTGCGCCCCGAGCGCTTCCCCAAGGTGGCGTTGCGGACACCGCCCATCCTGCACGGCGTCCTCGGGGTGTTGCGCGCGCTCGGCACGCCGAACGGCGGCCCGCCGCTCGAGGGCGAAGCCGGTCAGCTCAAGGCGCATCTCGGACGGACGATGCCGCCCGGCGCGCTGGCCAGGCTGGCCGAAGCCGGCCGCAGCCTGGGCGCCGCCAGCGAGCCGATCGACATCGAGAGGTGGATCGCCGCCACCGATCTTTCGGCCGCCCGCCTGGCGCTCGCCTTGACCGGAGAGCTGGCGGCGGCGTTCCGGGTGATCTCCAGCGAACCGATTCCGCTCTCGACGGTCCCCGCCCACCGGCGGATGGCGGATCTGGTGGCGTTTTCGGTGAGCGACGACTACTTCACGGTCCGGCGCCAGCTCGGCCTGGCCATCGCCTAACCCAGCGGTAGAGGAGCGCGAAGGCGACCGCGGTCGGGTTTCGCCACCCTGGCGAAGGCCCGCCCTACCCGATCTGGTGGGAACGCCCGCGCAACGCCGCAGCGGCGGCCGCCGCGGTCGCCGTCTCCACCGGCACCAGACGTTCGAGGCGCAGCGCTTCGGTCTGCCGCGCCTGGGCGGAGGCCAGCGCCGGATCGCCGAGCTGCTTCATCGTCCAGGCAATGCGGGCGATCGCCGTCCCGGTGTTGAGCAGCGCCATGATGAAGAGCGCCACCGCGGTGACCGCGTAGGTCGGGTGAGGAACGAAGCCCTCCACGCGATGTCCGATCAGCGGCGAGAAAGCCAGCGCGATCGACAGCAGCGTGATCCGGTCGGCCCGTTGCATCAGCCCTTCGGCGCCGGTCAGGCCCAGCGTTTCGGCGCGCGAGCGCGCGTAGCTGATGACGAAGGACATGACCAGCGCCACCAGAGCCGCGTACATGACCACGGTGCCCGCATAATAGACGACGCAACCGCCAAACATCAGCCCGTCGGCCACCCGGTCGATGGTCGAATCGAAGAACGCCCCGCGCGCGCTCGTCGAGTTCAAGGCCCGCGCGACCTCACCGTCCATCACGTCGAGCGCTCCCGTCGTGATCAGAAGGACGGAGCCGAGGGCGAAATGACCGGTGCCGACCGCGATCGCCATGACAAAGGCCAGGACCAGCCCCAGCACGGTGAAGAAGCTGGCCGACTGTCCGCTGCGGATGGCGATTCGACAGACCGGCTTGGTGAGCCAGTAAAAGTATCCGACGAGCAGCGCCGGCAGCAGGCGGCGCCCGGCCCCGCGCGGGCGGAGCGGTGGCAACGTCGACAACCCCAGCCGCACGCGCACCGCGTAGGTCAGGAGCGCGAGCGAAAAGAACGCCGCGAACACGATGAGGAACGCGACATCCATTACCCCCGGCGACAGGTGAAGGCTCACGGCGAGGTTTCCTTTGGCGGTGGGGTGTCGTCGGCCGACCACAATCGTTCCGCGATCACGGCCCGCAACAATTTCAGGTAGGCCACGAGCGTCAACTGCCCAAGGCGCCCCACAAACATGAGCTGGCTTCGCAACGTCGGTGTCCTGCTGACTGAGTTAACCACTTGAGCCAGAGCCGCCAAGGTCAGCACCTGAGAACGTCTGGTCGAGCCGCCCGCGCGCTCACCCCGCGGATCGGCTCGAGGCCGCCCGCGGATCGGATGTGAGACAGGCCGCACGGCCGCAAGATCTGGACGAATCGTCCAATGGCTGATGGCTCGACCGCCTCGTGGAAATCGTTCATCGAGGTTGTGGCTGCTCGAGGCGCTCGGTCAGCCGGGCGCCCGCAAACGGCGGCTGGTAGAGCGCCAGGAGTCCCCGTTCGTGGAGCAGTCTGTAACCGCGCGCCGCCGTCAGCGCCCGAAAGTCGGCCGGCGCCGCCCAGGTGAGCAGATAGTCGTACGACGTTCCGAGCGCCAGGATCCGAGCCTCGGCCGAGGCACGAAGCTCGTCGCAGGAGACTGACGCCGAGAGCCGCCGCACCGCCGTGCAGAGACGCCCCTGCAAGAGGGCATAGGGCTCATCCTCGGCGTCCGACGGAAAAGCCGAGTCGACGGCATGCACGGGCAGCTCGCGATAGCGGTACGGAAACCGCGTCGCGTGCCAGGCGAACGCGTAGGGGGTGACGACATCGCGGGCGAGGCCGTAATAACCCCAGGCGTGAAGGAACGGCTTGACCAGGATCGACGGTGAACGGGGATCGAAGATCACCGGGTAGACCCGGCTCCCGCGGCGCACGAACGGAATCCCCGACGAAAAGTCGTCCAGCGCGCGCCCGAGGCTGCGAAAGTCGCGGCAGAGGAGCGCCGCGCCCCCGAGGCCCGAGCCGAGGGCCAGCAGCGCCACACGCCGGCGCGCGCGGGGCGAGAGCGCGACACCGCCGTAGCAGAACAACGAGAACACCAGCAGCGGCCGCAAGCGCGGCGCGAGGTCCGAGCCGAGCACGATGTGCGGGGACAGAAGATAAAGGACCGCCAGGATTCCCGCCGCGTGAAGCGGCCAGCGCGGCGTTTCGGGCTTGGTCCCCGCGCGACGGGCGAGAAGCGGTACGCCGATCAGCACGATCAGGGGTGGCCCCAGCACCGCCAGGTCGATCAGGTGATAGCGCATGGCGAACTCGACGAAGAAGGCACCGATCGACGATGGGAGGTCGTACATCTCCCAGCTCGAGACGGTCGGCTCGGGGGCTGCTCGTGCGCCGACTCCCGCCTGCCACGACAGCGCCGCCAGGACCAGCGACGGCAAGAGCGCCAGTGCGATCGGGCCAGCCGCGCCGAGCCGCGCCGCCGGCCCCCACGCCGGCCTTGTCGGCGGCTCCGCACACGGCTCGACCGGCGATCCCTCCGCAGGAAACACCACCCGAAGCGCGGTGAGCAGCAGCAGGACGGCGAAGGTCACCGCGTGGGCCAGGAAAACCACCAGGGCCGCCGCCGCCAACGTGACCCCCGCGGGGGGGCGCGGCCGGGCGCCATCGCGGGCGACGATCCCCAGCCAGATCAGGGCCGGCGGCAGCGACAGCACGTAGTTGTAGAGCCCCTGCACGGCGAACCAGCTCCAGACGAGCGGCAACAGCAGCAGCGCCAGCGGTGCGCTGGACGGGGCGGCGGCCCGCACGCAGAAGAGCCCTGCCAGCGGCAACGCCAGCGCATAGGCCGAGAGCACCAGCCGGTGCCCGAGCTCGATCGAGAGCCCGAGCCGGACCAGCCCCAGCATGAGGACGTGAAAGAGGACGTTCGTCTTCCAGGCGAGCGCCGAGGCGAAGGCCGCCGCCAGTCCGGGCGGTGCGGTCCCACTCGCCAGCGCGCGCAGCACTTCGACCGCATAAAGATGATCGCCGGTGTCCTGTCCCGGGAAATAGCGAAACGCCCAGATCGGAATCAGGTTGGCGGCCGAGATGACCGCGAAGACGACCCACTCCGGTCGGGTGAGCGCCCCCGCCTTCGGCGATCCGCGGAGCGCCGTCGCCCCCGCCTGACGAAGATGTGATCGGCGACCTCCCGCTAGAGGCAGCAGGAGCGCGCCCCGCCTCCGCGCTTTCATGATGACGCCGTCGTCTGTCCCTGATCCCATCGATCGGCGCCCGCGCAAAGAGGAATGGGGCCGACTCGACGTCGGGGCAAGGTGAAGACCACCCGCGACGCACGTCTCGGGCATCCAACAACGTCGATCAGCCGAGGGAGACCGCCAGCACCACCGCGTCCAACGCGGCGCCGGGAAGCGCGCTAGCGCGACCGGGTCGGGCTGGGCGCGCGGCGCTTGGGCGGCGGCGGCATCTCCGCCGGGATGCCCCGCGGCTGCATGGGGATGGCGATGATGAAGGTCGAGCCGTTTCCCGGCCGGCTTTGAACGCGAATGCGCCCCCCGTGCGCCTCGACATACTCCTTCGAGATGACCAGGCCGAGGCCGACGCTCGCCCGCCGCCGTCCGTCGTTGCCCCAGCGGTGCCGATCGAAGATCTGGTCGACCTCGTCGGGCGCGATGCCGGGACCGGTGTCGGAAACGGCCACCTCGACGTGGTCCCCGACCTGCCTCACCGACAGGTCGACCTGGCCGCCGTCCTGGCTGATCTCCACGGCGTTGGCCACCACGTTGCTCACCGCCTGCACCATCCGGTAGCGATCGACGAAGGCGGTCAGCCCCTTCTTCTCGGTCATCGCCCGCAGTCGGACCGCACGCGCTTCGGCCAGCGGGCGAAAGAGATCGGCGACCTCGGTCATGATCGAATCGATCGGCTCCATGACCCGACCGAGCACCAGCGCACCCGACTCGATCACGAACATGGCCCCCAGATCGGCGAGCAGCCGATCGGCCAGCGTGGCCGCGCTCCGGATCTGGGTCGCCAGCGGGCTGCCGTTCTGCCGGGCCAGCTCGGTGGCGATGAACCCGATCGCGTTCAGCGAGTTCCGCAGATCGTGCGAGACCATGCTCATCATCTCGTCCCGGGCGCGCTTGGCGCTGACGGCCAGCTCGTAGAGGCGCGCGTTCTCCAGCGCCAGGGCCACGCGATCGGCCAGCGCCTCGACCGTCGGGAGATCATCCGCCACGAAACGACGGCTGTCGCCAGCGATCAGCAGCGAGAGCACACCGGTCGGCTTCCCGCGCACCAGCAAGGGGACCCGCACCGCCGAGCGGACACCCAGCGCCGCCAACCCCTCGGCGTCGTCCGCCACCGCGCTCAGCAACTCCGACGACGCGGTCTGAATGACCCGTCCCGTCCCCACGTTGGTGAAGGCGCCGCTCGCCAGTCCCTCCCCCTGCTTGACCGCCGTCCGGGTCAGGCTTTCGCCGACCAGCAGATCGACGATGCAGACGTCGGCGATGGTCGGAACGATCAAGGCCGTCAGCCTGCGGATGATCTCGTCGCGCTCCAGCGACAAAGAGAGCTCTTCCCCCGCGTCCGCCAGGAGGCTCATCGCCCGCTCCCCCCGCTTGTGTGCTTCGGCGGTCTGGCGTTCGTCGGAGACGTCGCGGAAGTAGATCGTCAACCCTGCCGCCGACGGGTAGACCCTCTGGGTGACGGTGCGCTTGGTGACCGGCGAGATGGTCTCGAACTCGACTGGCGCCACTCCGGCCGCGGCCCGCCGGTACTGTTCGTCGATGGGCGATCCCAGAGTCTCGGGAAAGAGATCCCAGCAGACCCTTCCCAGCAACTGATCCCGCGGCACGCCAAAATGTTTCTCGGCCGCCTGGTTGACATAGACGAGGCGCCAGTCGCGATCGAGCGCGACGATTGAATCGCTCACGCGATCGAGAACGTCGATCAGACGGCGCTCGAGATCGCCAAATAGTCCCACCAAGGGCACCCCCATCCGGCGGCTATTGTAGCGTTCGCTAAGCCGGTTTGCGTTATTTTTGGAGCGCCAATTGTCGGCCGTTAATTGTCGGCCAGGGCGCGTTGGAGCGTTTCGAAAGCCACCGGCTTGACGAGATATGTTTCGAACCCGGCTTCATCACCCAATTGACGGTGATCACCCTGACCATATCCAGTGAGGGCAATGAGTCGCAAATTCGGAGCGCCGGATTTGAGCCGACGGGCGACCTCGAAGCCATTCATTCCAGGAAGCCCGATGTCGACGATCGCCACCTCGGGGCGGAAAAGCGACGCTGCCTCGAGCCCGCCCGGTCCGTCCGCCGCCTGGTAGACCTCGTGGCCGGCGATCTCCAGCAGCCGGCCCAAGGCCTCGCGCGCATCGATGTTGTCGTCCACGACCAGGATGCGCCGGCGCGGCGCCACCCCAGCGCGCGGGTCACCGGAGACGAGCGTGGCCGCCAGCGGGAGGCGCACCACGAACTCCGTGCCGCCGTTGAGTCCCGGGCTCCAGACGTCGATCCGCCCGCCGTGCGCCTCCACCAGGCTGCGCACGATGGCCAGCCCGAGACCGAGGCCGCCGTGCCGCCGATCGAGCCCCCGTTCGCTCTGAACGAAGAGATCGAAGACCCGGGGGAGGAGATCAGCGGAGATGCCCACGCCGGTGTCCTTGACGCGCAGGAGCGCATCGCCGCCATCCGGCTCCACCTCGATGATGATCCTGCCGCCCGCCGGCGTGTACTTGATGGCGTTCATCAACAGATTCGAGACGATCTGTTCCAGCCGTGGGCCGTCGCCGTGCACGTGCGTTCCCGCACAGCGCAGCTCGTGGCGGTGCTGATCGAAGAGGCGCCGATCGACGAAGTCGTGGACGCAGCGGTGGACCAGCGCGACCAAGTCGACATCGGTCCGCTCGAGCGTCAGCTTCCCGGCGGAGAGCCGCGAGACATCCATCAGGTCGTCGACGATGCGCGCCAGCTGATCGGTCTGGCGCCGGATGGCGGCGCTCGCCTTCGACAGGTCATTGTCGCCTCCGGCCAGGTGATT